>Ga0172380_10004674_pt1 | contig 17343 bp, 26 predicted proteins | sample Leawe162metaG_FD_119747 | JGI IMG/M metagenome (GOLD analysis project Ga0172380, IMG submission 119747) | Leachate microbial communities from a municipal landfill in Southern Ontario, Canada - Leachate well 162 metaG | ecosystem: Engineered > Solid waste > Landfill > Unclassified | place...
AAATTACCAATTGTTTCACCTCTATTTGTGAGGTAGGTAGTATTTGAGATATTAGTATCTATTTGTCTATTACAGATTTTATATAAATTATCATAGAAATCACTTAAACAATCATCATCATATTCACTAAGATTACCATTATCTATACTATCCAAATACAAGATTAAATTGATAAAATCTGTATTAAACATATCGCTTTTGAATTCTTTAAATATCTTATTCATTTATGTAATTTCATTTAACTAAATATAACAACAAATATAAGAAATTAATCTTACTTTGTCTATTTTTTAATGAAAAGATTTACTTCATATTTACAACCGTTATACACAATACTTTTCGAAAATTTCTGTTGCTTTTTCCATCTCTATACAGTGCTATCATCTGATTCCTCATATAATGGTTTCCCACTAAATGGACAAAACTTAGCATAAACCATCATTTCTTTATACGACTTAGAAAAGTTCTCACCTTTTTTAGTTCGATACATGCATGGAATACCTAAGTGTCTACCATTAGAACTTAACCAAAAAGTCGAAGCATTAAAGCCGGCTTGTGGGTCTTTTGTATGCTCACGAATCTTTTTCTCAACTTCTTCAATGTCTTTCCAATTTTCTATAATTTTATTTTCCATTTTGTTCTAGTTAGTAATATTTATTTTTTTCTTTTGCAAATATACTAACTAAATATTGATAATGGAAATTTTAATATATAAATAAACTTTAAGACATTTAATATATATACTATCTACGATATGAAGATATTATATACACAGCCAATATTTTTACCCAATTCTGTTCTATTTGATAAAAATGTAGAATCAATTATGAGTTTTATAAATGTCATAAATAATACAGATATTACAATTGATATAAATATTGGGGGATGGGCAATCAGTGATGATTATTGGAATTCTTTTATTGATAAATTAAATATTCCTAATATCAATGTAACCAGGTTTGATAAAAACTATGGAAAAGCGTATGTTATAAATAAATTAACTGAGGATATTGGCTCGTATGATTATTTATTAACAGCTGATTCTGATATAATTTTCAAAGATACTACCCACTTCATTGATAGAATACTTACTATCGTAGATAAGAGCCAAGAATTTAGCGGTAAAAAATTTGGAGTAATGGGAATAAATCAAGAAGTGGCTAATTGCCATATGATGGAACATTTATCAGAGAATACACACAGCTTTTTAGGACATAATGATAATTTAGAGTCAATTAGGTGGCATAACTCTCCAAGTGGAATTGCTGGTGGGTGTTTATTCACTTCATCCGAGAACTGGATTAGTGTTGGTGGATATAGAGAAATGGGTGTATATAGTGGCGAAGATGCTTATTTTCTAATAGATACTAATAAAATTGGGAACTCTCATTTCTTAGCAGAGACTATTAGTGTAATCCATCCACCGGAAACAAATCAGCGATATCAAGAATGGAAAGTCATGGTTTGTCAAAGAGACTCACATGGTGGCAGTACGGGGATAGACGATGATAAAATAAATGAAGCAGAAAATTTTTGGGAGATATGAAAAAAATAACATATATAATAACACATAAAGCAACCAGTGCTGATAGAAACGAAAATCTAATGTGTGTTTTAGAATGGTTGAATAATATAGATAATATTGAGAAAGTAATTGTAGTTGAACAGGGATATTCTCCAGTGATTGAGAATATAATTGAATCTTTTGTTAACACTAATTACATACTTGAGCACAAATTTCTACATAACCCAAACCCATACTTTAATAAATGTTGGGCATTCAATTATGGTGCAAAATTAGCGAATACTGAGTGGTTAGCTTTTGGTGATAATGATGTACTTATGGATGTTTCATCGATAAATAATACAATTAATAGCTCTTTAGACATATATGATAGTTTCACACCATATGAAACTGTTTTTGATTTAAATTATTCAGATACTAAGATGGTCAAAGGGGATAAAGTATATACTGATGTTAAGAATAAACCGAGTTCAATAAGAGGTGGTGCACCATATGGTGGTGGGATATTCTTTATCAAACGTGATGCTTTTTTTAATATTGGTGCATGGGATGAGCGGTTTGTGGATTGGGGTGCTGAGGATGAAGATATCACACATAGAATAGTTGATAATTTAAAATCACTAAGTGTGAATAATAATGCCTATCACCTATACCATGAGCGAACAGTACACTCAACATTTAAGAATGAGTTCTATGATAATAATTTAAAGATTTTTTTAAGCAGACGAGGGAAACCACTTAGTGATATTTTAATTGATTATAATATTGATAATATTGGTCTACCGGATAAATATACTATTGTCTAATAGATACTCTAAATTTATATTATATGGATAGATTATATTTTTAATCTGTGTTATATAATCAAAATTAAAATCAAATCTATGGTGCACTAGGAAAGACTTCTCATGTTCTCTGAAAGTTTTATATATCAACTTTCTTTTAATCATGGGACAACCTTTATCGATAATATCCATCGCATTCATTAAGCAAATATTTGGACTAGTAGGATAATCGGTATATTTAAACATCGAACCTATTTTAAACCCCTTTTTAGCTAAGAAATCAGGTAGTCCGATTTCATAAATATTTATAATATCTCGAACATCATTAGTCTTTATTATATTATTTAATAGATAGTATTCATACACCATATCTATACATCTTCTACCATTCACTACTATGAAATAGGATTGTAGATGATATGAGATTTGATTAGAATCTGTTATACCACAATAATCATACAGATTGCTATTCATAAATTGCATAACGATGTCTAAATCCTTGAATAGAATACATGAGTCATTAACAAAGGCGATTTGCTCACATTTATTTATATCAATTGTATTAAGAGCTTTATACCACATCCCAAAGTCATATCCCTCATTTATAACTAGCTGCACATCAACCCCAATCTCCGCTAAGAAAGATAAGTCACCTTGGTCTATTTGCCTTTCATTGGTTATAAATATAGTTTTATCAAAATGCTTAGTGAGCATTTCCAAATAGAACTTAATATAATTATCTATACTGTTCTTAGATGAATAGGAACTAAATAAACAAACTCTCATTAAATACCTGTTATTATTTTATTCGAATCATATACTATATAACCAAGGATTCTTTCCATCGCATGGGTATATGTCCCACTATCATAATCAGTAAAGTAATTGGATTCTAATAGATTATATATCTTAGAAATATTAGACTGGTTGAAATATTTTTTAATAATTGGAAACGTTATCCAGAACATAGTTCCACCAATGAATCGACGATGTTTTGTTCTAATATTTAAAATAGTTTTCAACTCATCTATGTTCTTTCTATTCGAACCCTCATAATCAGAAATCCAGGATATGTTTCCAATCATACCGATTTTATCATTAGTAGAGAACTTATCAATTACACTATCTACTATTTTCTGAGTTGACACCAATGGGGTATATAATTGCCTTCTCCAGTTTAAACCAAAGTCAGCACCAGCACTATTAACACTCTTTTTCGTGTGTAATTTTAAAACATAATTATACGACTTATTACATTTTAAGATATGTTCTATAAATACGAGAAACGCCCCTATATCAAGACCCTTATTATCGGCATCAATTATAATAGCACCTGGATAATCACTTTTTATTTTGTCTTTAATCCATTTAGTTTGACCAATTGTAGCAGAACCATTTGATAAAGTGATATAAATATCATAATCATACTTTTTCAAATATTCAAACATCGAACTAAACTCATCCCATAAATCATGATAGTATAAATGTAAATGAACCGCTATCCTTATCTTAGGTGTTATACTATATTCTTCAGTGGGTGATATGAGTAGTGGTTCTACTGCCTTAATACTTTGCCTAACAGTTGGTTTATCGATTAGGGTTGATGGTTCGATATATTCAAGATTATCACTTGTTAAATACTTAAGTGATTTAAAACTATCGATATGATAGGAGAATATCTCCTTAGATGGGTTGATTACATCGATTTCATTTTTCCTAAGAATACTTAGGAGTCTTAACTCATCATGTGCCTTTCCTATCTCATACTCACTATATGGTAAATTAATTGATTTTAGAACCCATGAATCGAAAGACTTGTCCTCTAGTAATTTAGTCTTATTATCATAGGATGATAATGCGATTATTCGATTAGCATAATCTACGTAATTTAATTTGACAATAGACTCATCGAAGTAAACATCAGCATTTGCAACTATACATATTTGGTTACTAAAGCTTTGATTAACTGTCTTGAACATTTCAAAATAACTCAATCTATGATTTGCCTTTAATGATACTATTTTGTTATGTTGAAATTTTATATATGAATCATTCTCACTAAATACATATATCTTCGAAATATACTTATTCCGAGTATTTCTAAGAAGACACTCATAGACTTCATCTCTGCGTTTGGGATTACCGAAATTCCAAAATTGGGTAATTAGTATCATTTAATTAAATTAAATTTAATCGTCGATATCCTCCCAACCTTTTAATTGATTTAATTCCACACCAATTGGTCTTAGTCCAAATGGTTGAGCATCTAAACCACTATCAAATGTATATCCAATCGCATATACATCATTATGAAATTCAGTTATTTCATCATAACTAAGACCATCCTCTTCTAATTTCAGTAACCATCTTGACACCACCTCTGCTAATTCAGCCGGTTGTTTGTCGGAGTACTCAAATAAATCATAATATTGAGTTTCATCACTCTGTTGTTCATTTAAAAACCCCATCCAATCTTTAATATTATTTCCCATCTTATCAAATATATTATTTCCATTATATATTAAATATTTAACCCAGGTAATTATATACAAACCTATATTCGTTCCATATAATCAAGGGTGATACTTAACCCAGTAAGTAGACTATCATGTATGAAACCGGACTTACTATTTTTTACATCATGCCAAACTTCAACGTACTCATCACCTATATAGACACAAGTAAATGCTTTAACCATTACAGTTCTACCAAGAAGATAATTCATTGAATACCCTCTTTGTTTAAGAAGCTTTTCGATGTTTTCTTTTCTTATTTTTTTATCACTATCCTCTTTAGTAAGAATATTCTTACTTATCGCATTGATATATAATATATCAAGATGTTCACTTAATTTATTGTTAAGTTTATAAATAAGTAAATCTAGTTCATTCTGACAATCCCATTTCATACACATCACTCTAATAACATTCCCAATTTTGCTTCTCTTACCACCTTAACGTTATCCATTTTCTTAAAATAATTATGTGATATAAGGAGATATTTTTTTGTCTCAATCGACCTAGCTTTAACTAATATCTCATAGAAAATAAATATCATATCATCACTGAAATTATCATAATGAACTATCTTGGTTTTCTTAGAAGAATTAACATACCCATATCTGATATAATAAGATACAAATTTAAAAATAGAATCAGGACTACATTCACTATAAAGTAAATCACCCTTTTTAAATTTTATTTGTAAGTCTATAATTGATTTATAACCCATTATTTAATTAACTACTCCAATTATACTTTCAATTCGCTTAATTATATCAAGAGTATTATTATATTCATGAACACAAACACTATGTCCGTACTCAGATAATGTTTTAGCATTCATCTTATCATTTCGTTCTCTATTTTCCTCTTTTAACTTTCTTACTAGTTTTTTCAATTCATCAATCATATCTTTATTTTTTTTTCTTTTACTCGATAATATTGTATACTCATTATTCTAATATCTCTTGGGTATATAGATAAATTAGTATTAATGTGCCAATTTAACAAAATTGCAGTATTTACCGCATCTATATAATCATAGATGAATTCAAATATATCAAAATTTAGATATAAACAATCTATTTTACCATCATGTTCACCAATAATTCGCTTTGTATTATCCGAAAGTATATAATACCCATCATCATAATCATTATCAAATTTAGAATATACTAGATTTGATAATTCTTCACTCAGAAAATCATAGACTTTCTTTTCAGAAAAATTTAAATCACCTAATCCAAGTTTATATAATGAAATATTCCGTATGAGCACATATGCATTCATTTAAGCATTTTTTCACAAATATAGCAAATACATTTCGATAATACAAATGATTTAATAGAAGTTATAACATTTTTTTCAACTTTTCAATAATATCACTTTTATTATTCTTCAATAATTCATTACAATAATCTGTATTAAATTTAGCATCTTCTAAGAATTTTAGCTGAATTGGAATGAATTCCTTTAATGTCTTACCATATTCTTTCGCTAATGTTTTCACAACCGACATCCATCCATCACTAATACCACCCATTGTATCAGCATCTCTAATAATCTTCTGAAGTATATCTAACTTAATATCTTTGTGTGGAAATTCTGTCGCTTTTACAATTCTACTAACCTCTTTACATAAATTCGACTTATCTATCATATCTAAATATTTCTTGATTTTCGTTAAAGCGATTTCTATATTTTCATCATCTTTTAATTTACCACCGGAGTGTCCATAGTCATGGAAAAGAGCAGCTAACCCCAAACAAAGCTTATCAGTAGATTTCAAATCATATTCTTCTTCATATTCATTGAATAATGTCATACAATTATCAAAAACATTCATCATATGTTTATTATTATGATAATGATTCTCCACTTTATTATTTTGTGATAAGTATTTTTTCACATCAGTGAAAATACTATCTATTTCTTTTTTCGAGAGTTCAATATCTATTGTGTTTTTTTCATTCACGAACTCTCGAAATTTTTTAAGTTTTTCTAAAATATAACGCATATGTTTATTTTTTTAATTATTTAACTTCCACACATCTCACAACCTTCGGGGTTATCTAATGAGCAAGATAAACTTTCCATTGCATCTATTTCTTTTCTAGTCATATCCGGGATTAGACTCGAAACACCCTCTTTAACTTTCTTATTATCAATTACCGGTATCTCAATGTCCAGCATCTCGGTCTCACTCGCATTAGATTCAATACCTAGTGATTTTCTGGCCTCTGACTTCGCATTACTTCGTAAATAATACATACCGGTTTTTAATCCTTTTTTCCAACCATAGAATAATGCTTTACTTAACTTCGAAACATTTGCATCTCGCATAAATAAATTAAGTGATTGTGACTGACATATAAATTTACCTCTATCCGCTGACATATCAATTAAGTTAGATAGCTTCATCTCCCATACTGTTTTATAAACTTCTCTTATATGTTCTGGGATTACATAAATATCTTGAATCGAACCATTATTTTTTATCATAGTGAGTCTAATCTCATCATTCCATAACCCCAGGTCAATTAAATCAAGAACAAGGTGTTTATTTACGATAACGAACTCACCGGATAAAACATTTCTTTTATAAATATTTGATGTAAATGGTTCAAAACATTCATTATTACCTAATATCTGAGCAGTCGATGCAGTTGGCATTGGTGCTAGTAATAATGAGTTTGTTACCCCATATTTAATAACCTCTTTTCTCAAAGAATCCCAATTCCATTTACCTGATAAGTTATTAGAACTGAATCCCCACATATCAAATTGGAATATTCCCTCAGATAATGGTGAACCTTTAAATGTCTCATATGCACCAGCAGTAGTCTCTAATTCAAGACTAGAATCATTAGATTCTCTTTGTAGTTTCTTATACTGCGCCTTTGCCATATCCTTTGAGGCGGTCATTGAGGCAAAATAGATTGTCTCAAACACATCCTCATTTATTCTCTTTGCTTCATCACTTTCAAATGGAATACTCAACATTGCATATAAGTCAGCAAGTCCTTGTACACCTATACCAATTGGTCGGTGACGCATATTAGATGTTCTAGTTTCTTTTGTTGGGTACCAGTTGACATCTATCACTCGATTAAGATTAATAGTTACTTGATATGAAACTTCATATAATTTATCGTAATCAATAGTACGTAAGGCTTTATCCTTTGACTTTGTTTTACCTACTGGGATATTAACAAATTTTGGGAGAGCAATTGAAGCTAGATTACACACCGCTGTTTCTTCCGGTGAGGTATATTCAATAATCTCTGTACACAAGTTCGATGACTTAATTGTTCCTAGATTTTTTTGATTAGACTTATTATTAGCAGCATCTTTATATAAAATATATGGAACACCGGTCTCAATTTGATTCTCTAATATATGCATCCACAAATCCCTTGCACTCATTCGAGTCCCTTTACCTTGCTCCTCATATTTTTCATACAGTTCAGTAAATTTCTTATCTGTTGGTGTATCAACTGCATCAATTAATCCAGGTACTTCATTTGGGTCAAATAGTGTCCAGTGTTTATCATCTTCTATTCGTTGCATAAATAAATCCGGAATCCATAAAGCAAGAAATAAATCTCTAGCTCTCATTTCTTCCTTACCATGATTCTTTTTCAAGTCGATAAATGATTTTATATCTGAGTGCCATGGTTCTAGATACACTGCGATTGAACCTTTTCTTTTCCCCCCACCCTGGTCAACATATCTAGCCGTCTCATTAAAAACTTTAAGCATCGGAACTATACCGTTGGACTCACCGTTTGTTCCTTTAATATATGAACCCTTGGCTCTTATCTTATGGATATTTAGTCCAATACCACCAGCCGCTTGAGAGATATCAGCACAATCAGATAATGTGTTATAAATACCTGAAATTGAGTCAGATTTAATATCAATTAAAAAGCAACTAGATAATTGTGGCTTTTTTGTACCAGCATTAAATAATGTTGGAGTAGCATGGGTGAAAACACCAGTGGATAACATCTCGTAAGTCTTCTGAACCTCCTTTAGATTATCACCCCATATTCCAAGTGCTACACGCATATACATATGTTGTGGAGTCTCCGCAATCTCACCATCTATTTTCAATAAATAGGCACGTTCAAGTGTCTTGAATCCAAAATAATCAAAATCAAAATCTCTATCATGGATTATCATGGATTCAATTTTCTTCTCATTAGCACACACAACCTCATATACTTCATCGGAAATAAGACCAGCATTCTCACCTGTTTTCTTATTCACATAATTATATAGTTTATCGATTGTTTCTTTAAAATTTTTGGAGGTATCTTTCTTCAATGATGATATTGCTATTCTTGCTGCAAGTATACTATAGTCCGGATGAATCCGGGTCAATGATGCAGCCGTTTCTGATGCCAATCTATCTAACTCCTTGGATGTAACACCATCATATAACCCAGAGATTACCTTCTTAGACACTTCCATTGAATCTACATACTCTCTATCTAAGTCATAGGTTTGTTTTTTTATTCTAGATGAAATCTTATCAAACTTAACTAATTCATCTGTCCCATTTCTTTTTATTACTCTCATTTATTATCTATGTTTTTTATTTTGATTAAAAATCTGAATCATCCCCATCAAATGATAATGAATTCTGCTCTACTGTATTACCAACTCCCGACTTAGAATAATCACCAACTCTTTTTTCAAAGAAATTGGTTTTATTTTCTAAAGCGATGTTTACCATGAAATCAAATGGGTTTTTACTATTAAATTCCGGTTCACATTTCAAATCTATTAATAGCCTATCGGTTACATATTCTAAATATTGACTCATCAGACTTGAATTAATTCCTATAAGATTCACCGGAAGTGACTCAAGTATAAACTCCTTCTCAATCGTTAATGCTGATAACAATATTTCTCGAATTCGTTCCTTTGGTACTGGATTTAATAAATGATTATTATGTAAATGTACCGCAAACTCACAATGTAATGCCTCATCTCTTGATATGAGTTCATTAGAGAAAGATAACCCAGGCATTAACCCACGACTTTTTAACCAAAATATTGAACAAAAAGAACCTGAAAAGAATATACCCTCAACTGCGGCAAATGCGATTAAGCGTTCAGAAAAACTAGTTGAGTCAACCCATTTGAGTGCCCATTCTGCCTTCTTCTGAACTGCTGGTATAGTATCTATTGCATTGAATAATTTATTCTGCTCTTCTTTATCTTTAACATAGGTATCGATTAACAACGAATATGTTTCTGAGTGAATATTCTCCATAGCGATTTGAAATCCATAAAAGAATTTAGCTTCTGCGTATTGAACTTCACTTACGAAATTTTCTGCTAAATTCTCATTCACAATACCATCGGATGCAGCGAAGAACGCCAATACATTTTTTATAAAGTATCTTTCGTTATCATTTAATTTTGCCCAATGCACTAGGTCAGATTCTAAATCAATTTCTTCGGCAGTCCAAAAACTTGCCTCCGCTTTTTTATAATACTGCCAGATATCATCATGTTTAATTGGGAAAATCACAAATCTATTTTTGTTTTCTGTTAAAATTGGTTCCATATAAATATTTTTTTAATTATAGGTTATATAATGTAGCCTTAGTAAAGTTTAGAACTAAATTCTAAAAATTGGTATTCATATATATTAAAAAAACAAATTTCCGATAACCAATTATGACAACTTATTAAATGTTTTTTGATTTATCGATGATGTTTATATCCTTCTTATCGAACACAACAATCATCGCCCCATCCTTGAATACTAAATCTCCTGTTGTTGTAAAACTTCTAGACCCGATGTATACTCCATCATATCCCTTTCCCATTAATCTAGTACGCATATTCTCAAAATAGCTAGTATTATTCCAATGCTCTCCTCTGATATCATCCCAGTAGTCCATTGTGATTTTATATAAGTTTTTGACATTTAATTCCACCTCATATACATAATCACCAAATATCTCCGCAAGTGTTTTATCACTTGTTGCGAAGATACCTAAAGCACTTGGTCCTTTTGTTTTGAAATCATCAAACGATTCAAATTCAAACTTTGAACCATGATACCATTTAGTACTATTCACAGTATTCTCTTTTAGATACATACTAATAGATGTCTTTATATGCTTACCCATTTCTTATATATTTATTTTTATTATACAAGAAAGCAAAAAATTAGAATGTAAATACTTGATATTAAGAATTGAAATCAATTTCTAAATGGACATCAAAAAATAAGTTATGGGTATTGTTAGTATCACTTTAAATTAATGTTTACTATAAACCAAGAATTTGGCGAATTTTATCATTACACTCATCAAGTATAGACTTAATATCTTCCCTAGTTGCCTCGTTAACCTCATTCAGAAGCATTCTTGCAATCTCTCTCCTATATGTCATTACTTGAATGAATGCTATATAATTTGGGTCACCAAATTCCGGTTGTTCATATTCGCTCTTCCAATTGGCTGCGATAAGTATTTTTTCATGTCCATGTATAATTTGAACTGCTAAGGGTTTCATATATTAAAATTATCCAAAATACTTCATATAATATAAAAATAATTCGCACTCATTTAACCATCGATAATATCTCGGTACATCAAACATCAATTGACCACCTCTAACTTCTTTATGAAGCTTATCTTTCCATTCAATAAAACTATCCATCATGTTATTTTTTATATACAATACTTTTCATTATATGCAGTTACTATATCAGTAAATAGATTCTGAACATCTTCATCCATTTCCCAAAAACTCCCATTATATCTTGAACCCTCATTTGAATAAGCAATATTTCGCTCATCATCTGGATGACAACCATTTGTATCATCGATTCTCGATTCCTTGTAGATAGCGACACATCCACTTCTCTTATCACAAATCAATTTTTCTCGTTTCATATTCTTATATTAATTTACAAATCAGTCTAATAGTCTATTTAAAACCTGTTCCCTATTGTTCTTGAGCCAATCAGTAAACAACGATAAATCTAAGTGTATATCATCTGAAATAAAATCTATACCATTGTCTTCACATACAACAACAGGATTTCCGTCGATATAATAAATAGATATATCATTTGGGTCTTGTAAAAACTCACTAATTGAAAGAGATTCCTTTAAGTACTTATATATTATTTCCTTTGTTAAATGCATATTAAAAATAACTAATTATGCAAATATATTAATAACTTTTAATCTATGAAAATAATACTTATCGATATTCACGAATTAATTTAAAAATCTCACCAATATCAGTAAAATTTAAATCTTGCTCATCTTGTATACTTACAAATGCCACGGTAAATCCATGATTCGCTTTAAACGTTTCTCTGACCTTTTTACCATTAATCTCAGAGATGTATACCCATGGATAGTTCATAATAAGTTTCACATCTATATTAATCTTTCCCAACCGGGACACAAATGTATCTAACTTACTATACATATTTATTAACCACAAATCATACCTGGGCACTGAAAACCTTTTTGTGAATTGATTTCATTCATCTGTTCATCAGTAAGTTGATTTCTATCCCATCCCATTTTCATGGAATAATCACTAATAAATTTCTCACGCAATTCATTAATTGAATCATTGCGATGTATTTTACTTGTTAGTAATTCTTGTCCTTTTAAAAATTCTCTTTCCATAATTTTAATTATTATTTTTTTACTTCCACCAATTAAAAACTATATTTAATGTTATAATTCGAATAAATAAATTCGGTTTTTTAGTATTCCCACCAGAAACCATTGGTAAACATATCTCAATAGAACTTATTTCTGGTTCTGTGGTTGCAGATGGTGACCCTGGTTCTTTAATAATTTTCTTACCGTTAATTATAACTATTCTAGATTCATCATCAAATGGAACTTTATCAACCTTAGTTTCTTCAATTATTTTTAAAGGAGTAGAAGTTGAAACATCACGTATTAATTCAACTTTTTTCTCACCGATAGATTCAGAGACTTCTTTCTTAACTCTTGGTTTAGGAGTTGCTTTACTTGTAGTAGCCTTGTTAGGACTTTTCTTAGTATTACTTTTTTTACCAGTACTAGCTGTTTTCTTTGTTGATAATTTCTTATCATTAATTTTCTTATCTGACATTTATTTTATTTATTTTTATTATCAATTATATATATGAATATACAATAAGTTTAAAAAAATTAACCTATGTTCTCACATAGGCTAACTTGTAAATTATTAAAATTGATTATTACATTCCCAATTTTTCCTTTCGCTGTATACCAGCAGCAGATGCTAAATCTTGAAACCCAGTTACACCCTCATCATATACGATATATGCTCTAGATTTATCTCTACCACCTTTTTGGATTCGTAGACCACCTTTGTAGTTATTTTCTTTAGCCTTTGTTTCTAAAGAAGCTCGGTTAAATACAAACTTTTCTGGTGCCTTATCAACAGCCGCTTGAGCATCATCAAGTGCTTTATTAAATGACATCATCGCTTTATCTCTAGATTCCCCCGAATCATGTCCGGTGAAGAATTTTCTAAATGCTCCCTCACCAACTAACTCAACGTTATCATCATCTTCTGATTCACATTCCTCTGATTCATCTTCTACAACGACTTCATCCATATTTACTTCAGCAGATTCTTCATTCTCATCTTCGAAGTAATTTTCTTTCAACGATTTATAATTTTCGTTGTAGAATTTTTCATATCTTTTTAAATATTTCATGTTATAAAAACTTATTTTTTTAACTATAACTATACATATATATATTAAAAAAAAACTCTCTTTTTTTGTTTTTCTAACTTTTTTACGTATAGTTGCATATTAAAATAAAGAAAATGAGAGAAAAATTTTTAGGAACTGCCCTTATAATTGAAGCAATGAAAGGTGGTGAAGCAATGAAAGTTCGATTAAATGTATTGAAGAACTTAAAATCTGATATTACTAAAGAGGAAGGTGGTCGAATGAAAATGACAGATGCCCAAGTAATTAATAAAATCAGAAAAAGTATTGAGAGTTTGGAAGAAACCATTGAGTTCTACAATAAAGATACTAATATTGATAGAACATCGGCTATTACAGAAGCAAAAGAAGAAATTGCGGTTTTGAATGAGTTCATGCCAACTATGATGAGCGAAGGTGAGATAGAAAAGGCAATTGATGAAATCATATCTGAGAGTGGTGTAACTGACATTAAGCAGATGGGTAAAATTATGGGTATGTTTACAAAGAAATATACAGGTAAAGCAGATAATAATATCGCATCAAAAATAATAAAATCAAAACTAATTTAACACAACTTTAACTAAAAAAGATATATAATATTCATGAGTGAACTAAAAACCCAATGGGACTTAAGTAAGTACTTCTATGAGAGTATTAACGACCCAAGAATAGATACTGATATCCAAACCTGGTATGAAAAAGAAAAGGAATTTATAGAATACTTTAAACTCAATTCTTTACAAAACGCAGATGAGGATTTACTACTTACTTATCATGATATGAGTAAAGATATCTCAATGATAATTTATCCGGTGTGGTTGTATTACTCATATCTTAGTTCACTTGATACACAGAATCAGGAAATTCTAAAGAAAGAAAGTGAACTCAGAAACAAATATTATAAATTAAGTAAAGAGAGTCTTTTTATTAGTGAGGACTTCAAAAGCCTTGGTTATGATAGGCTAATTTCTTTGAGCACCTCAGATAAATTGCGTGGTCATAAAAACTCAATTTTGAAAATAGCAAATTCTATTCAATATAATCTCCCAATTGAGTTAGAAGAAATTATTATAGAAAAAGACAAAAGTGGATGTAATATACTATCTGAACTACACGAGGAATTAACTAATTCATTTATGTTTGATTATAGAGGTGAGAAACTCACCAATGATGAGATATCTACTCTTCGCTCAGATATAAGTGAAGATATCAGAAAGGAAGCGACTTTCTCTATAAGAAATGTATTTGGCAGTGAGCAGAATAAAATAACACTTGGACACATCTACAAAGGTTTAGTCAAAGACAAGGTTAATGAAGATAAACTACGTGGTATTAAATATGTCATGGAGAGTAGAAACAACAGCGAACAACTAGATAAAAAAACAGTTGATACATTACTAAATTGTATAAAAGGATACTACCATTCATACCATAAATACATGATGGTTAAATGTCTGCTCTTAAATAAAGAACACTTGAATGAATGGGATAGAAATGCCCCATATATAAATAGTGGTGAGCAGAAAATAAAATTTGAAGATGGTGTGAACATGTACCTAGATGTAATCAAAGATTTTGATAAAGAGTTTTATGATTATTCACTAGATATGTTTAATAATGGTAGAGTAGATGTATACCCTAAACAAGGGAAAAGGAATGGTGCATATGCGCAATATGTAAAAGGAATTGAGTCTTTTGTACTGCTAAACTATACAGATAGATTAGATGATGTGTTAACATTAGCGCACGAACTTGGTCACGCAATCCATGGACATCTATCCCAAGAACAAGAATTTTCTGAATTCAACTCCCCTTTATCATTAGCGGAAACCGCTTCGATATTCAATGAAACATTAATGTTTGATTATCTACTTAAACACACAACAAACAAAGATGAGAAAATAGCAATGTTAGTAGAAAGACTAGATGGGGCTTTCAACACGATTTTCAGACAAGCACAAATAGTTCTATTTGAAAAAGAAATACATGAGCGTTTATTAAATGAGGAAGAACTTACATATATAGATTTCAATAAAATATGGAGAAAACATAGTTCTGAACTATATGGACACTCCGTTAAATTTGATAACCAAGATTCCGAAGACATTGGTTGGTCTCAGATACCACATATATTTAGAACACCTTTCTATTGTTACACATACAGTTTTGGTAATCTCTTATCAATTTCATTATATAACATATATTTAAATGAAGGTGGTGATAAATTCATTCCTAAATATAAAGAAATACTCAAATCCGGTGGTTCTGTACCACCCGAAGAACTCCTTATGAGATATAACATTGATATCACTAAACCAGAGTTTTACGAAGGTGGTCTTAAAGTAATTGATGAACTTGTCAACGAGTTAATGGAAATAATATCATAACGAATGAAGGAAGAAACATTACTTAATTTAATAAGGGATATTTTTCATAAGAATTTTGAATATGTTATTCGAAACAAAGAAGAGGGATTTATAACTCAATTAAATCGCTCAATTGCACCAATTGCTAGTGTGAACGGATTTAAGCCACCATATATATTATCAAGTTTTAGCAAAGGTGATATATTACTTGGAACGAGAGTTCTCAATAAATTATATCTAAAAGTTGATAACTTTGAATTTACGATAAGTTATATCATATCAAATGAATATAACTGTGCAATACCAGTAGATACCCTCAATGAATCACCTTATTATTATGGGAATAGATATGATACCTCAAAACTACTACGTAGCACAGTTAATAATAAGGTTACATATCAACACATATTATCAATTGATAGGATAGGTGATAGAGGTGAAGTATTATTAAATAAAGAAATTAAAATAAATAGTGATTATTATAACCGTATATTAGATGCAATACAATATAATGAGGCTAGAATGTATGATGAACTTAATATTCTTCTCACTAAGTCAAGGACAGATAAAATAGATAAGATAATGAATGGGCTTTAGTAGATACTGGTTTATAACAGAAGATATACCTAAGAGGGAATTTAATAAATTCATAAAGTATGCTAAGATTATAATCGATATAAATATAAACCAAGGAATTAAATTAAAGGGAAGACACAACGATGATGAACCTGTAATAACTAGTGAGTATATCACATTAAATGGAGTTGATGAAGATGGATATGAAACATTCGTGATTAATCGAATCTCATCTAATAATGAATGGAGTTCGTGTAAGACACAGAGAAAGCCATATGATAAAGTAGTATATGAACTATTATTTTTAGCGAAGTATATATTTAAAGACAAGTATTTTAAATCTATGTCCGGTGTTGGTGGTAATATGTATGATACTGAATATATTAAACAAATAGTTGATAGAGAAGAAAATTTAAAAAAATTACTCAAATGAAGATAATATGTGTAAATTCTAAAAATACAAAATTAATAACTGGTCAAGTTTATTATGCTGTCCGCATAATAGGGGACCTAAGCAAATCCACAGATTACAGAAGAAGATACATTAAATTACATAACGGTTCTACATATTATGATTTAAGTAAATTTACTCTACTTGATGGTAAGTCATTAGATAACGTTTATATAGACGAAGACGAAGAGAGTAAGTTATATATCTGTCCGGATAATATAGCACCAGAATTAATGATAGGAAAGTGGGTAAAATACATTGGTGGTAATAAATCAAAATACTTTATAAACAATAATTATTACAAAGTAAAAGAAATAGACCATTATAAGTGTTTACCTGGCACAGGTTGGGACTTTAGTTCATATTATATTAAGCTTGTTGGATTTGAGAAATCACCCAATAATGATAAGT
>Ga0172380_10004675_pt1 | contig 17342 bp, 16 predicted proteins | sample Leawe162metaG_FD_119747 | JGI IMG/M metagenome (GOLD analysis project Ga0172380, IMG submission 119747) | Leachate microbial communities from a municipal landfill in Southern Ontario, Canada - Leachate well 162 metaG | ecosystem: Engineered > Solid waste > Landfill > Unclassified | place...
CAAGCAAAGAAAGCCATTGCAAGCTGGCGAAAGGATTATAACGAAGTAAGGCCGCATAGCAGTTGTGGGCGCATGCCGCCTGCAATCTATGCACAAAAACTAAGGCAGGCAACCTGATTTTTAAACGGACTTTTTTCAGAATCAGTTGGTAGTGTTATTGGGGGCAGGTCAGCAAAACATTATCACTAAGTCACCATTTTTTTTGTTCACATGTCCAGATAACCACCATCTACCTCTTTCTGGATTTGTTTTCATAGCACTAAGCGGATATGCATGGTGCCGAACGTTCAACATTGCTTCTGTTATAGCCCTATAAAGTCTTCCTTTGGCAGGTCCACTCATTTCTATGGACTTACCAAGCAAGGACTCTCTAAAGGCCCTTACGGTACCTTTTACTTCATGGATATGAGTGACAAAATCAATATATTCCATAGGGTATTTTTTATTTTTAGAATTATTTCGTGAAGCGACTCCTAATAATTTAAAAAAACCAAAATCTTCCAAAATACCTTCTATTTTTTTATCTTTAGGGTAATGGCCAGTTATTTTCTTGATTCCATGAATTCTCCTGCATCTGTGAATTTCGGCTGCCAATATTAACAACGCGGAGGGCTTAATAAATTTAACATTATTAAAAGTTAAGCAAATTGGCTTTTTTTCAGAAAGGACTAGCTTTCTAATACTTTTCAATACGGCTGTCATTTCTGAATAATTTGAATTTAAATCAATTTTTTCTGGCAATTCAAGTAGCAAATAACCTTCTTTATTCCTTTGCAAATTACCTTCAATATTTGAGTTGTCAGAAGTTAACTCCTTAGTTTCACTATAATATTTATACTTCCGCGCTATAGTGCTAGTAAATTTCTTTCTTTCAATACGAAGTTTAGTTTCCCTTTTCTTTAATGATAGCTTTCTCGTATTTTTCATTTTTGCCTTTTTTTTTGAGAATTTATGTATACATCATAGTATATTTGTTATTAGCAAAAGCGTATTTCTTATACTTAGTAGCTTATAAAAAAATTAAACTAAAAATTGTAAGGCTCATAAATGTCAGACATTAATCATCAACCGACCATCTTTAACAAAATATTTTCTGATACAACACTACTCCTTGCTTTAACGCCATTCGCATTTACCCTAATTGTATTTATGTATCAAATAGGGAAATTTTTTTTCTATGACATTCCTCTACAACATATATCAATATCGTTGGGCCAATTATTTTCATTTTGGTTTGGTTTCTTCATTGCAGTAGGTTTGATAGGTTTTGGATTAATTGATTTATTAATTGGGATGATTTTCAAATATAAATTGGGGCGATTATTCGAAGTTCTTTTTTTTGAAGCGTTTGTATTGGCATTAATAATTTTTCTATTATTGTTTCCAATTGCACCTCTTGAGAATACTTTGGTATTCACGTCTATTGCTTTCTCTTTAATGCTGATTAGTAATTTAATAGATGCTGGAACTAACAAAAATAAACAACTAAGCTATTTAGAACGAATTGAAAGCAATCATGCGCAAAGCAAATACAAAAAGCAAATCGCAAAAAGTTTTGAAAACAATTTGTGGGAAAAGTTAAGCGAAAGATATTACTTGGGATTCTTTTGTGTTTACGTAATTCTCGGCGTACCTTGCAAAATAGGTTATTTGCTAGAAAGTACCGAAACCAAACATTGGGTTGATGGTACTAAACATGGACTTATTTTGGTTCAAGCTCAAAATGACTTTCATTTGCTTAAGGAATATGACCCCACTAAAAAAGTTTTAAAAAATGGATATATTGTTCGGCCTATTTCTAATAACGACATACATTATTATCAAGTTGAAACTGGCCGAATCAGCAAACTATAGTACTTACCAATTTGAATCGAATTTTAAATTGGCAAAAAAAAACGACCTAGAGATTTCTCCCTAAGTCGTCTTATTTTTTGGTGCCCCCCCTGTGAGTCGAACACAGCACCAACGGATTATGAGTCTCACGCTCCAAAAATATGCAAGCGACGACCACAAAAGAAAAAAGGCTTAGCCATTTCTGACTAAGCCTCGAATTTGGTAGGGCGTGCGGGGATCGAACCCACGACAAACGGATTAAAAGTCCGCTGCTCTACCAGCTGAGCTAACGCCCCATTGTACTAATGGGTAATACTAAATTTCTGGTTTTTCGCGCTTGATTTACATCACTCACGAAAGGGCGCAATTATGCTAGAAACTCTCGACTTGGTCAACCCGAAACTAGCAATAAATTAAATTAAACCTAAATTAATTTATGTTTAATGCTAAAGGCAATCATATCGCCAGCTTTTAGTAGCTAACACGTTAAAAATTGGCGTCTAGCGCATGCCCGGAATTTTACCGCCCATTAAGCTACCCATGCCACGCATCATTTTGGCCATCCCGCCTTTTGCGAACATTTTCATCATCTTTTGTGTTTCTTCAAACTGTTTTAACAGGCGATTCACCTCTTGCACCTGCACGCCTGAGCCATCTGCAATACGTTTTTTACGTGTTGCTTTAATAATTTCCGGTTTACGGCGCTCTAGCGCTGTCATGCTGTTAATAATGCCTTCAATACGGCGAATGCTTTTATCTGCGTCATCTGGGTTCATTTTTGCGGCCATGCCGGCCATTTGAGCCGGCATTTTATCCATCAGTGCGCCCATGCCGCCCATTTTTCGCATTTGTGACATTTGCGCTTTAAAGTCGTCTAAATCAAAGTTTTTGCCTGATTTAACTTTATCGGCCAGTTTTTGCGCTTCTGCCATATCGACATTTTTATGCGCCTGCTCGATTAAGCCGAGCACATCACCCATGCCCAGTATGCGCGACGCCATACGATCCGGGTAAAATGGCTCCAAGCCATCTACTTTTTCGCTCACGCCAATAAATTTAATCGGCTGACCCGTCACATGCCGCACAGATAACGCCGCGCCACCGCGCGAGTCACCATCCAGCTTGGTGAGTACGATACCGGTGAGCGGCAGTGTTTCACCAAAAGCTTTTGCGGTATTGATGGCATCCTGGCCTTGCATGGCATCGACCACAAACAAGGTTTCAATTGGGTTTAACTGTGTGTGCAAGGCCTTGATTTCCGCCATCATCACTTCATCAATGCCCAAGCGACCTGCGGTATCGAAAATCACCACGTCGTAATAACCACGCTTTGCGAAATCTAAAGTGGCGGCGGCAATGTCTGCCGGTTTTTGGTCTGCGTTGCTGTCAAAACATTCCACCTCTAATTGCTTGGCGAGTGTTTTTAGTTGTGCAATCGCGGCTGGACGATATACATCTGCACTGGCTAACAGCACTTTCTTTTTTTGCTCTTTTAATAGTTTAGCTAGTTTGGCCGAAGTAGTCGTTTTACCTGAACCCTGCAAACCTGCCATTAAAATAATTGCCGGCGGCACCGCAGCTAAATTTAAACCTACATTGGCTTTACCCATTAAAGTGGTCAACTCATCATTCACCACCTCAATCACGGCTTGTCCAGGCGTGAGGCTTTGCAACACGTCTTTACCCTGCGCACGCAACTTAACTGCCGCGATAAAATCTTTAACTACAGGCAAGGCAACGTCAGCCTCCAACAGCGCCATACGCACTTCACGCATTGCGTCTGCGATGTTTTCTTCAGTAAGCCGGGCTTGACCACGTAAATTTTTAATGACGCCTTGCAGGCGTCCAGTTAAGTTTTCTAGCATTATTTACTCTTAACAAATGATTTAGGCCTCAATTTTACATGAAGCTATTATATTTACCGCACATTTGCGCCATAATTGCGTTATGACCTATACCGCACAAAAATTAATTCCCTATTTAGTCGTTGTGTTTATCTATCTGGCAGTCGCTATTGATTATTGGCGCATCGCAAAAACACCTGAGAATACACAGCTCAAACTACATTCAGCCATGATTGCCTTAGGATTATTTATCCATGGCGGGCTACTGCATCAAAGTATTTTTTCTACCGGATTTAATTTAGGCTTTTATCAATCAATTTCGGCCATATTCTGGTTAACTGTTTTGGTGTATTGGATCACTGATCGCAACTACCAGTTGCATAGTTTACAGGCCTTTGTATTGCCACCTGCGGCACTTTTTGCCCTGTTACCTGCATTTAGTGTGAGTCATCACTATCTGCCCGAAGCAGAAAACAGCCTGTTTGTTGCACACGTTTGGATTGCGATGATTGCATACAGTCTATTTACGTTTGCGGCATTGCATGCACTATTGATGGCCATTGCTGAGCGTAGCCTGCATCACAAAACCACTTGGATTAAATTGCCTAGCTTTCCGCCTTTAATGATGATGGAGTCACTGCTATTTAAAATTATTGGCTTTGGCTTTGTTTTGCTTACTATCACCCTCATCAGTGGCATGTGGTTTTCTGAGCATATTTTCAATAAAGCCTTGCAATTTAATCACAAAACTATTTTTTCAATTGCCAGCTGGTTTATATATGCAGGCTTGCTGTTTGGCAGAGTCCGCTATGGCTGGCGTGGCATCAAAGCCATTCGTTTGACGCTCGCCGGCTTTGTATTACTGTTGCTGGCTTATGTTGGCAGTATGTTTGTTTCGCAAATTATTTTGGGTCGATAAGCTAAAAACTCACCAACATGAACGTTTAACCAATTTTCCAGCGTTAGTGTCACGCTTGGGTTAGCTTAAGCTTTATCTTAAGCTAATGTGTGGCCAGTGCTGTTGTTTTGCATAAGCGGTTAATATTTCATCAGCATCTACCGCCACTGGGTTTGTCACTAATTTCATTAGCGGTAAATCATTATGTGAATCACTATAAAAATAGCTTGTTTCAAAATCACTTAACTTTTGATTGCGTTCAGCCAGCCACTGGTTGATACGCGTGACTTTTCCCGCTTGAAAGCTAGGCACACCACTTACACCACCCGTATATTGACCATTCACCATTTCAGGGTCGGTGCCAATTAAATGCTCAATGCCAAAAGCTGTAGCAATGGGCTTGGTGACAAAGCTATTAGTAGCGGTAATAATCAAACATAAATCCCCCTGCGCTTTGTGTTTGTTGACTAAATCTTGCGCTTTTTGCGTCATCATTGGGCGAATCACTTTGTCCATAAACTTCAAGTGCAGTTCATCCAAAAACTTTACCGGGTATTGCGAAAGTGGCTGTAATTGAAACGCTAAAAACTTAATAATATCCAAGTTGCCGTTTTTATAATCCTGATAAAACTGCTCGTTACGCGCTTGATGCGTAGTTGCATCCAACAACCCTTCACCAATTAAAAATAGGCTCCAGTTGTAATCGCTATCACCTGCAAGCAATGTATTGTCTAAATCAAACAGTGCCAGATTCTGTTTTAATACTGAGTTTTGTTTCATGTTAAATATCTTTATGATGAGTTGCAGAAAGTACTAAATACACGCCAATTAAAATCACGCCGAGCGCTATCAATTCTATGCGGGTAACATGCTCATTCGCCAGCCAGATCCCTAGAGCAAACGCCACCACAGGATTTACAAAGGTATTACTACTAGCAACCAACGGGCGCACAGTTTTAAGCAAATATTGGTATGCACTGTAAGCAACTAACGAGCCTAATACCACTAAAAACAACAAAGCGCCCCATGACTTCAGGCTAATGGTTTGCGGCCACTCTTCACCCTGGGCAGCACTCATTATAAGCAACGCCACGCCACCGGCTAACATCTGTGCTGCACTTGCCATCAAACCCTGCGGCATGGCTAAACGCCTGCCCCACACCGAGCCAAATGACCAACTTGCTGCTGCAAATATCAGTAACAATGCGCTGGCAAAATCGCCATGCAAACTACCACCCATATTAAGCAAGACAATACCCACCAAACCGACTGCGATACCTAGCCATTCTTTAGCCGTGATGTGGTGCCCCCAAATAGAAGAAAAAACCGCCATCCAGATAGGTGCGGTTGCAATAGATAATGCCGCCACACTTGATGATACCGTTTGCTGCACATAACACACCGTGCCATTACCTAAAGCCGGCAACAACAATCCCACGGCGCTAGCACCTAACCACTGCTGCTTAGTTGGATTGGGCGCGCCTAAAAAACGCATCACTATATACAAAATAACACCCGCGAGCGTAAAGCGAATGCCTGCTATCAGAAATGGCGGGAAGCTCTCAATACCAAAGCGAATCGCTAAGTAGGTTGAACCCCAGATAAAGTAGGTGCAAAACAGAGCCGCTAGTATAAGTAGGGTTTGGTTTTTATTGGTCATTACCCGATTTGTCTATAAATGAAATGAGTCACTTGAGCGTAGTTCAGCGGATAATGGGTGCAAAATTAGCTTGACTGACATCTCACCTTGCTATTTCACATCACTCAATGCCTCCCAAAACTCCGTCATTCTGAGCGTAGCGATGAATCTAGCAGCACTGGCTCAATTATGGGACAAACAGTTCCAATTTTTCTACTAAATCATGCCATTCTGGGTTTTGCGATTCTATCAAGGAAATTTTCTTAGCTCGTGTAATCCCTTTAAGCGATTTTTCTCTTGTTATTGCACTTGCCATATCGTCACATAATTCAAAATATACCAGTGTTTTAATGTGATATTTTTTAGTAAAACCTTCTATCAAACCCATTTGATGCTGGTACATGCGTTGCGGCAATTGGCTGGTAACGCCTATATACAGCGTACCATTACGCTTACTGGCCAAAATATAAATCGCTGGCTGTTTGGGGTGACTCACACAAAAACTCTCAAGTCATCATCCACTCTTGTCACATTCTTTTGTATTGTCATTCTGAGCGTAGCGAGGAATCCAGTATTATCAATTAGTTGCATGGATTCTTCGCTATGCTCAGAATGACAAACTTCCATTAAACCTGCGGGTGCGCGCGCTCGAGCTTGCTATGCAACTTATTCAAGCCATTCAAATACGCTTTGGCCGAGGCAATCACAATATCAGTATCAGCGCCCTGCCCGTTCACAATACGCCCGCCTTTGGCCAAACGTACCGTTACCTCACCTTGCGCATCTGTACCACTGGTGATGTTGTTGACAGAATACAATTGCAACTCCGCACCGCTATTTACAATACGTTCAATGGCTTTAAATGCCGCGTCCACTGGGCCGCCGCCATCCGCTTCTGATTTTTTTTCAGTACCATTATCGGACACTGTAATCAATGCGTGTGGTATTTCACCTGTTTGTGACGCCACTTGCAAATAGACTAATTTGTAGTTTTCAGTTGCCTCTTGTACAAACTCGTCACTCACCAAAGCGTGCAAATCTTCATCAAAAATTTCAGATTTTTTATCGGCCAAATCTTTAAAGCGTGCAAATGCGGCGTTCAACAAGTCTTCACTAGGCAACTCAATACCCAACTCCTTCAAGCGCGTTCTAAATGCATTGCGACCTGACAATTTACCTAAGGTTAACTTGTTCGCATTCCAGCCCACGTCCTCTGCACGCATAATTTCATAAGTCTCGCGGTGCTTCAATACGCCGTCCTGATGAATGCCAGACTCATGCGCAAACGCATTAGCGCCAACAATGGCTTTATTGGGTTGCACCGGGTAACCGGTAATAGATGACACCAATTTGCTGGTGGCTACAATTTGTGTGGTATCAATACGTGTAGTCAAATTAAAAACATCACTACGGGTTTTAATCGCCATGACGACTTCTTCCAAGCTCGCATTACCTGCGCGCTCACCCAAGCCGTTAATCGTACATTCCACCTGGCGCGCACCGCCCATAACGGCTGCCAACGAATTGGCCACGGCCATGCCAAGGTCATTATGGCAATGCGTTGACCATACCACTTTATCGCTATTAGGCACGCGCGCAATCAATTCACGCATACGCTCGCCCCAAGGTGCGGGGATAGAATAACCAACGGTATCGGGCACGTTAATGGTTTTTGCACCCGCTTTAATCACAGCATCAAACACGCGTACCAAAAAGTCCATGTCGGAGCGCACCGCATCTTCAGCTGAAAACTCAACATCATCGGTATATTCCAACGCCCATTTCACGGCTTGCACCGCACGTTCCACCACTTGATCTTCAGTCATGCGGAGTTTATTTTCCATGTGGATCTTGCTAGTGGCAATAAAGGTGTGGATACGACCACTAACCGCATGCTTAATCGCCTCGCCAGCACGGCGCACATCGTTTTCACTCGCGCGCGCCAATGAACATACGGTTGAATTTTTAATGATTTTGGCGATTTCTGAAATTGAATCAAAGTCACCAGGGCTGGCTGCGGCAAAGCCGGCTTCAATCACGTTAACGCCTAATTTTTCGAGCTGGCGTGCGATACGAATTTTCTCTTCTTTCGTCATCGCAGCACCTGGGCTTTGCTCGCCATCACGCAAGGTGGTGTCAAAAATAATAATTTGATCTTGTTTGGTTGCTTGATTCATGGTCGTTACCTTACTTTTTTATTCAGTTTAATTTTAGCTTAATTTGAGACCGAGTAAATTTACCTTAAAGCAAATTGAGTTCAAATAGTAGCATCTCGCTGCAGATAATACGCAACGTCATTTAACACATGGAGGGTGGGGGATAGTTTGCGCGCTAGCGCAGGTTTTTAGTACGGAGCGCTGTAGCGCGTAATGCAAACATTTTACGCAAGAGTATTGCGCTTGCAATTAAGCTGGCGGAAAAAAGTGTACTAAAAATGTGTAAGTTCGACATAGTGTTAGAAATATAATGTTTTTTAGAAAAATCTGCAAGCATTTAACTTCTGTAACTTAAACCTTCGCATTCAACCACGCTGGTTTTTAAGTCTTTAGTCACTTAGCTTTTTCGCACGAAGCCTGCCACGCAACCACATGACATAGCCTGATAGCGCATAAACAGCCATCACAAAAAATAGCACCTCTGGCGGACTATATGAAATAAGCACAAAAGCCAGCACAATGCCCAACATGACAATAAATGGCACACTGTGTTTTAAGTTGATGTCTTTGCCACTGTAATAACGCAAATCACTGACCATTGATGCACCTGCAAACACAGTAAGCACCCAAGCCATCCATTTCATTTTAAGCACGCCAAAAAACACATCGCGGCCACTTACACCGTATTCGTAAGACACCCAAACAAAACCTGCCAACAGCGCAGCCGCAGCAGGGCTAGGCAAGCCCTGAAAATAACGCTTGTCTTGATGCTCGTCATCTAGCTTGGTGTTAAACCGTGCCAAGCGCAATGCTGCACAGGCACAGTAAATAAAAGCGGCAATCCAACCTAACTTACCTAAAGGCTTAAGTGCCCACACATAAAGGATCAGCGCAGGCGCAACACCAAACGACACCATATCAGATAAGCTGTCATACTCCGCACCAAAGGCACTTTGCGTATTGGTCATGCGCGCTACACGGCCATCTAAACCATCCATCACCATGGCGATAAAAATAGCAATTGCGGCATACTCAAAATTACCATTCATCGCCTGCACGATGGCGTAAAACCCTGCAAACAAGGCCGCTGAAGTAAATAAATTTGGTAGCAAATAAATACCACGCGCTCTTAATGATGGGCTATCTGTTTTGCTACTTGGAAGTTGTTTAGTATCTGTCATGTTCGTATCATACCTGCGAATGAGGTAAATATAAATCAAGCGCTTAAAATTAAGACTTAACACAGCTAGCTTAACTCGGTTCTAATTAACAGACTTAACTGCAGACATAGGTTAAGGATAACAAAGGCGTGTGATAATATCATCGGTTGATTACTAAAGTTAAAACTATGCAATTTACATTACACAAACAAGATGGTCTTGCCCGTCGCGGCACACTCTCACTGGCCCATGGAGAGGTACAAACCCCAGCTTTTATGCCTGTTGGCACTTATGGCACGGTCAAAGCCATGTCGCCATTAGAGTTAAAAGAAATCAACGCCCATATCGTGTTAGGCAATACGTTTCATCTATGGCTACGCCCTGGGTTAGACGTGATTGCTGCACACGGTGGCTTACATAAATTTATGGGCTGGGATGGACCAATTCTTACGGATTCTGGCGGCTTTCAGGTGTGGAGCTTAGGCGCGTTGCGTAAAATTACTGAAGAAGGTGTGAAATTTCGCTCACCCATCAATGGCGACAGCTGTTTTTTAACGCCGGAAGAATCCATGCGTATTCAAAAAGTATTGAATTCCGACATCGTGATGATTTTTGACGAATGCACGCCCTACCCTGCCACCGTGAAAGAAGCCAACGACTCCATGCAGCTTTCATTGCGTTGGGCGCGCCGTAGTAAAGATGCGCACCAAGGTAATAGCAATGCACTATTCGGCATTATTCAGGGCGGCATGTATGAAGATTTACGTGATATTTCTTTGGCTGGACTAACTGAGATCGACTTTGATGGTTATGCCATCGGCGGCTTATCTGTTGGCGAGCCTAAAGAAGATATGTTGCGAATTTTGGCGCATACCGCGCCTAAAATGCCGCAAAACAAACCACGCTACTTAATGGGCGTAGGAACGCCGGAAGACTTGGTCGATGCGGTTTCTCAGGGCATTGATATGTTCGACTGCGTGATGCCTACGCGCAATGCGCGCAATGGCTGGCTATTTACGCAATATGGTGACATTAAAATTAAAAATGCCACTTATAAGAACGATACCGCGCCGTTGGATGCCGATTGTAGCTGCTACACCTGCCGTAATTTCAGCCGCGCCTATTTGCACCACTTACACAAGGTTGGCGAAATTTTAGGTTCACGTCTCAATACCATTCACAACCTGCATTACTACCAGGTGCTGATGCAAGATATGCGCAATGCGATTGAGGCGGGAACCTTCGAGGCATTCAAACAAGACTTTTCTGCAAAACGTAGGCGTTTATCCTGACTTTATCGCTTAAAAGTTGAGATTACTGCAACACAAGTCAGTCTGTGCTAAAATTCAAAGCTAATTTTTTAGACCATTTCCACTTAATATTTTAAGAGAGTTATATCGTGTTTATTTCAAATGCCTACGCCGCCGCTACACCTGCTACCGATTTCACCAGCTTTTTGCCGCTGATCGTTATTTTCGTGCTGTTTTTCTTCATGATTATTCGCCCACAAATGAAACAAGCTAAAGCGCAACGCAATATGATTGCGGCTTTGCAAAAAGGCGATGAAGTAGTCACAGGCGGCGGTATCGTTGGCAAAGTAACGAAAGTGACTGACAGTTTTGTGAGCGTTGAAATTGCGCCAAACACTGAAATCACGGTGCAAAAACATGCCATCCAAAGTGCCTTGCCAAAAGGTACGATTAAAAGCCTTTAGTTTACTGCATTTACTGCTGGCGACATTCGCACACCTCAGATCAACACCGCTATTCACTAGAGTCTAACTATGAACCGCTATCCATTGTGGAAAAACATCCTTGTTGTTGTCATCATTTTAATTGGGCTCACTTACACCGTTCCCAATTTTTTTGGCGAATCACCTGCGGTACAAATAACGCCCGCTAAAAGCACAAGCAAACTTGACCCTGCGTTACTTGGCCAGGTTGAAGAAGTTTTTAAACAAGAAAATATTCAATATGACGGTATTTATTTAGATGCGCGCGGTGTGAAAGCACGCTTTGCCAATACTGATACGCAAATCAAAGCTAAAGACGTGTTGCAAGCCAGTTTAGGTAAGGATTATACCGTTGCCCTCAACCTGCTTTCGCGCTCACCGGACTGGTTGCGTAGCCTAGGCGCCAAGCCGATGTACTTAGGTCTTGATTTGCGCGGTGGTGTGCACTTTTTACTGCAAGTTGATATGAAAGCCGCCTTAGATAAAGCGGCTGAGCGTTTTGTGGGTGATTTTAGAACCGCGCTACGTAAAGAGCGTATTTCTTACATTGGCGTAACGCGCGAAGGTCAAACCGTTCAAATCCGTTTTAGTAACGCAGATGAGCTGGCAAAAGGCAAAAAAATCATTAGCAAAGAATATCCGGATTTAACATTGAATGAATCTGCAGAAGGTTCGAGTCAATTACTCACAGCCTCACTCAATGCGGTAGAACAAAAACGCATTCAAGACTTTGCCTTAAAACAAAATATTCAAACTTTGCACAACCGAATTAACGAACTTGGGGTTGCTGAACCTATTATTCAACAACAGGGTATAGACCGCGTAGTGGTACAACTGCCTGGCGTGCAAGATACCGCCAAAGCGAAAGAGATTTTAGGACGTACCGCCACGCTCGAAATCAGACTGGTGGATGAAGATAAATCTGATGCGGCCACACTAGAAAAAGCCGCTAAGGGTCAAGCGCCATTGGGTGACGAAGTGTATAAAGATCGCGAAGGCCGCCCGATTCTTGTGAAAAAGAATGTCGTGCTGACTGGCGACTATATTACTGACGCTGGCCCTGGTGTAAACAGCCAAAATGGGCAATCGGTAGTTAACGTATCACTTGATGCACGTGGTGCGCGCATATTCCAACAAGTCACGCGTGAGAACGTAGGCAAACGTATGGCAATATTGCTGATTGAAAAAGGCAATACTGAAGTCATTACAGCGCCAGTGATTAACGAAGAGATTGGCGGTGGTCGCGTCCAAATTTCAGGTATGGCCAACACACAAGAAGCCACCGACATTTCATTACTATTGCGTGCTGGCGCACTCGCCGCGCCAATGGACATTATTGAAGAGCGCACCGTTGGCCCGAGCATGGGTGAAGCTAACATCAAACGCGGCATGCATTCTACTTTATGGGGGTTTGCCGCCATTGCACTCTTTATGATGATTTACTATGTGATGTTTGGCGCAATTTCTGTGGCTGCACTTAGCATTAACTTACTACTGTTAGTCGCGGTATTGTCTATGCTGCAAGCTACGCTCACCTTGCCTGGTCTTGCTGCGGTAGCACTCACACTGGGGATGGCGATTGATGCCAACGTGCTTATCAACGAACGTATTAGAGAAGAGCTACGTAACGGCAACACCCCGCAAGCCTCGATCCACGCGGGCTATGATCGAGCATGGGATACTATTTTAGACTCAAATGTCACCACCATGATTGCAGGCCTTGCACTCTTTATGTTTGGCTCAGGGCCAGTCAAGGGCTTTGCTGTTGTGCACGTCATTGGCATTTTGACTTCTATGTTTAGTGCGGTTGTTGTTTCGCGCGCCATTGTTAATGCACTTCACGGCTATCGTCGGAAAGTCAGCAAACTCTCTATTGGCTAATGTTGAATAACTAGGCATTACAAGCTAACACCTTTAAAATTTAAAGAGTAACTAAATTATGGAATTATTCAGTTTAAAAAAAGACATCCCCTTCATGAGTTATGGTCGGCTTACAACCGCCATCTCTCTGATTACCTTCATTCTTGCCATATTCTTTTTAGCTGTGCGAGGCCTCAACTTTGGTGTGGACTTTACTGGCGGCACCATGATGGAAGTCAGCTACCCGCAAGCTGCAGATCTAGCGAAAATTCGTCACACTGTTGACAGCATTGGGCTTAAAGATGCCACCGTGCAAACCTTTGGTAGTAGCCGAGATGTGCTGATTCGCCTACCAGTACGCGCAGAGGTGACAGGCTCGCAACTCTCAGAGCAAATGCTGGCAAGTTTAAAAGAAATGGACAGCTCGGTGCAGATGAGCCGCGTTGAGTTTGTGGGGCCGCAAGTTGGAGAAGAACTGTATGAAAATGGTGCCCTTGCCTTGCTATTAGTAATAGCTGGCATCATGCTCTATCTTGCCATGCGTTTTGAATGGCGTTTTGCGGTCGCAGCCATCATTGCCAATATGCATGATGTGATCATTATTTTAGGTTTTTTTGCTTTTTTTCAATGGGAATTCAACCTCACCGTACTCGCTGCAGTTTTAGCGGTATTAGGATACTCGGTCAATGAATCTGTGGTGGTATTTGACCGCGTGCGCGAAAACTTCCGCAAGATGCGTAAAGCCAGCGTTGTGACCGTGATTGATAACGCCATTACCCGCACCATGTCGCGCACCATTATTACCCACTTCTCGACACAACTAATGGTGCTGTCCATGCTGTTATTTGGCGGTGAAGTACTGCATAACTTCTCTTTAGCACTCACGATTGGCATTTTGTTCGGTATTTATTCTTCAGTATTAGTTGCCTGCCCAATCGCGATGTGGCTAGGCGTTAATCGCGCCAATTTGATTGGTGATATAGAGAAAAAAGAAGGCGCAAAAGAAGAAAAAGTAACCGAACCGGATCCATCAGAATTTGCATAAATGCGACACTGCTGACTGTGATTAGTGATTAAGCACAGTCAGCTTGATAACTAGCAAACTCGCGTATAAACTCTACCTATCGTCATCAGCGTAAATTCACCCATTGGATAACATTCCTATTTCATGGCAACTAGGCGCCCTTGCCTTATTGCTACTTATTTCCGGTTTTTTCTCAATTGCCGAAACTAGCCTAATGTCGCTTAACCGTTATCGGTTGCGGCATTTGGTTAAAGAGGGCCACCGAGGCGCTCGGCTTGCCAGTGCCTTGTTGGCTAAAACAGACAAGTTGCTAGGCGTTATTCTGCTTTGCAATAACTTTGCCAATGCCGCCTCTGCCACTTTAGTGACCATTATTGTTGTAGAGCTATTTGGTGAAGGCGACTGGGCGCTGATGTTAGGCACACTGACCGTCACTTTTGCTATTTTAGTATTTAGCGAAATTTCACCTAAAGTCATTGCCGCAGCCTACCCTGAAAAAATTGCGATGTTTTGTAGCTACATCCTTTACCCATTACTTAAAGTACTGTATCCGGCAGTTTGGTTTGTTAACTTATTCGTCGTTGCTTTACTACGCATACTCCGTGTTCGCGTCAATTTTGAACAACCTACGCAATCACTCACCATGGACGAACTGCGGAGCATCGTCACCGACGCAGGTCATTTTTTACCCAAAAAACACCGCACAATTTTGTTGAACTTATTTGATTTAGAAAAAATTAGCGTCGATGATGTGATGACGGCACACACGCAGGTTGAAACCATTGACTTTGACTCACCCCTAGACGATATTCTGCAACATATTTCCAGTAGCCACCACACACGCCTGCCTGTGCGTCAAGGCGAGCACGAAGAAATTATTGGCATACTTCATGTCAGAAAAGTCATTAGTCAGCTACGCACAATGCATCAAGATAGCAGTTTAGACAAAGAGGCCTTGCGCGAAGTCATGAGTGCACCCTACTTTATCCCTTCTGGCACGCCGCTTTTTACACAAATTCAGCAGTTTCAAGAGAACCAACAACGCATTGCCTTGGTGGTTGATGAATATGGTGAGTTTAAAGGTCTAGTAACTTTAGAAGACATTTTAGAAGAAGTGATAGGTGACTTTACAACACAATCACCCTCACGCCTTGGCAGTTACCACCAGGAGGCTGATGGAAGCTGGTTAGTAGATGGTAGTAGCACCTTGCGTGACCTCAATAAAAAATTAAAGCTTAACTTTCCCATTGATGGCCCTCGCACGCTCAACGGCCTGATACTCGAACACTTTGAAGACATCCCAGAATCCAGCACCAGCTTTAAAGTGGGTGCACACGTGCTGGAAATTGTACAAACGCAAGATAGAATCGTGAAAAGCGTTAAGATATTCCCTTAGTCTCTGCAATTGCACACCCGATCAGCAAGGTATTATTCCAACTCAACTGGTGAAATTAAGCTTGAATTTTTTCCAGTTTGGCTCAAAATAGATTTTAATTATGGCTAAACCCTCACACGAAACTAACATAGCACTTAAACCTGAAGTTGCAAAACCGAAATTGCCCCCCATGTTTAAAGTGTTGCTATTAAATGACGATTACACGCCAATGGAGTTTGTCGTTGAAACAATAGAACGTTTTTTTAACAAAAGCCGTGAACAAGCGACAAAAATTATGCTCCAAGTACACACTGAGGGCGCTGGCGTATGTGGTGTTTATCCACAAGATATTGCAGAAACAAAGATGAATCAGGTAGTTAGCCACGCAAGGCAATTGCAACACCCTTTGCAGTGCGTCATTGAGATGGCTTGAATACAACTAGATTAAGGTACAAAAAATGATTGCTCAAGAGTTGGAAGTTAGCCTGCACATGGCCTTTATGGACGCAAGACAAAAGCGCCACGAACTCATTACGGTTGAGCATTTACTACTCGCCATGATTGACAACCCAACGGCTGCGGAGGTATTGCGTGCATGCGGGGCAAAACTTGAAATATTGCGTACTGAACTCAATCAATACATTGAAGAACATACACCAACGGTGATTGGCTTGGATGACGTCGATACGCAACCCACACTGGGCTTTCAGCGCGTGATCCAGCGCGCCATGTTGCACGTACAATCTTCAGGTAAAAAAGAAGTCACTGGCGCCAATGTACTGGTTGCAATTTTCGGTGAAAAAGATTCGCATGCCGTGTTTTTCTTGCATCAGCAAGGCATTACCCGTTTAGATATTGTTAACTTTATCTCACATGGTGTTTCTAAAATAGGTGAAACCGCCAAACCTGAAGGTCCAGAGCAAGAAGCTGATGCAGAATCAGCTCCGGCTGGCGCACTTGAAAACTTTACACTCAATCTAAATGCACAGGTTGCCGCGGGCAAAATTGACCCGCTGATTGGCCGCAGCGCTGAATTAGAACGCGTGGTACAAACATTATGCCGCCGCCGTAAAAATAACCCGCTATTAGTAGGTGAAGCCGGCGTAGGTAAAACCGCGATTGCTGAAGGTTTGGCGCGCCGAATTGTAGAAAAAAATATTCCAGATGTACTGGCGAATGCTGTGGTTTACTCACTCGATATGGGCGCATTGCTCGCAGGGACTAAATACCGTGGTGACTTTGAGCAGCGCTTAAAAGCCGTGATGAAACAGCTGGCAGAAAAACCAGATGCCATTTTATTTATCGATGAAATTCATACGTTGATTGGTGCAGGCTCTGCCAGTGGCGGCACTTTAGATGCCAGTAACTTGTTGAAACCCGCGCTTTCTAACGGCTCTCTCAAATGCATAGGCGCCACTACTTATCAAGAATATCGCGGTGTGTTTGAAAAAGACCATGCTTTATCTCGTCGCTTTCAAAAAGTGGATGTAGTCGAGCCGAGTGTTGCTGAAACCATAGAAATACTCAAAGGTTTAAAATCACGGTTTGAAGAACACCACAGCGTGAAATATACCGCTAGCGCGTTAACAACCGCCGCAGAGTTATCAGCTAAATATATTAATGACCGTCACTTGCCTGATAAAGCGATTGATGTGATTGATGAAGCGGGCGCGGCACAACGTATATTGCCAAAATCTAAACAGAAGAAAACGATCGGCAATAAAGAAATTGAAGACATCATTGCTAAAATTGCACGGATTCCGCCAAAAAACATTTCTAACGATGATCGTAGCGCGCTTAAAACGCTTGAACGCGATTTAA
>Ga0172380_10004676_pt1 | contig 17340 bp, 13 predicted proteins | sample Leawe162metaG_FD_119747 | JGI IMG/M metagenome (GOLD analysis project Ga0172380, IMG submission 119747) | Leachate microbial communities from a municipal landfill in Southern Ontario, Canada - Leachate well 162 metaG | ecosystem: Engineered > Solid waste > Landfill > Unclassified | place...
TCACAATCCCGGCGCGCGAATAACCGCTGCCCCGCCGCCGGTTCGGACGGCGCCGCCTGCTCCGGACGTAGCCGGCCGGCTTCCGCCGATGCTATTCAAAATGCTGGGGGCGGCCGTTGTGCCTGAGGAAGTTGTAAGTGTCTTGGTTACGACCAGTTGTCCGGCTTCCAGGCCGCTTGTGATCTCGGTATTAGTGTCGTCCGATTGGCCGGTCGTGACCGTCACTTGGGTCGGCATAACCGCCGTTGAAATCGTGAGAGACTGACCGGTGCCGGTAAATGTGCTTGGACGATTGGAAAAATTATTTGTGGCGTTGTTAGTCGTTCCTGTGCTAAGAAGACTGCGATCCAAAACTTGCACATAACTAATCGAACCCTGCTTTTTGATGGCAGCGAACGGCACGACCAGGACATTTTCTATCTTTTTTGTGACAATCGTGACATTGACACTCATGCCGGGCTTGATCCGGTTATCGTCCGTGTTGATCAGAATTTTAATTCCATAAGAGACCACGCCGCTTGAGACGCTGCCGATCTGGTCGACGACCGAGACAGTACCGCTGGCATTGAGTCCGTCGATGGCGTCGAATGTGATGGTGACTTCCTGGCCGGTCGCAACCTTGGCGGCGTCGACTTCGTTCAAGGAAATGCTGGCGATCTTCTGCTCACCTATAATCGTTGCAATGGTTGTACCGGAACTTGCTTGGCCGTAGACGCTAACCGGAATCTTACCAATAACGCCGTCATAGGGAGCGCGGATGAAATAATCGGCGTAATTTCTTTCGGCTTGGGTCAAGCTTAATTTGGCCGAGCGTATATCGAGTTCGTCCGATCCGGTCAAAAGAGTTTGGAGACTATTATTGCTCGAAGCGATGCTATTTTGACTGGAGACCAAAGTACCGAGATCGCTGTTGGCTTGGCTAGCCCAACTATTGACGCTCGTGGCGGCCGTACCTATATTATTTGTGTAATATTCCGGCTGGCTGGTTTGAATGAAAGTGATGGCGTTCTGAGCTTTGCTGACGGCTTCGGAGACGGCTTTGATGGTGATATAGGTTTCATCGAGCATTTGGTCGAGACTCGAGGTGGCACTACCGCGATTGAGCACTTTGAACTTATTCAAGCTGTTGGCATAAAGGACGATCGCCCGGTCGTAGGCTTGACCGGCAAGGTTGCGATAGTCGCGACCGGTGATAGTCAGGTTGGTGGATGTTTGGTCGCTCAAAAAGCCTGTTTGACTGTAGAGCATATCTTTGAGACCGCTCATGATGGCCGGCAGATCCAAGTATATGGTCGCCGCGGCGTGGAAACCGTCGTTGTAGGCTTTATTCAGGGTATTACTGGCATTCACAATATCGGCTTCATCGGCCGGCTGGATCAGTTTGGCATAAGCGATTCGTGAACTTTCGAGTGAAAGGGCGGCATCAGTATTGTCGATCGTGGCGATAAGGTCGCCGGTTTTGACTCTTTGGCCGACTTCCACATTGATGAACTTTATCGTGCCTGAAACTTGACCCAGGATATCGGTCTGATTGGAAGCCGAGATCTGTCCGCTACCTGTCACGGTCTGAGTGATAGTGCCGAGTCTGGCCGGGCTCAAGGTGTATGTCGGAATGATGTTGGCTGTTTTGGCCGAGGAGTATATACCGTAAGAGCCGATAAGACATGTGAGAACGATAATGCTCGTAGCCCACTTATGTCTCATGAGAGCCCCGATTATTCTTTTTAAGAAACCTTTTTTGTTTTTCATGTTTTATTTTCGCATCATGCCAGGAGTTATACCCGGAAAGGCTGATTCGGGCATTATTCTGATAAGCGAAGCCCGTATGCCGCCGGTCTCATCAGACTCACCGACGACGATGACGTCTTGGCCGGGGAGAAGATCGGTCGTCGAGGCGTTTTCCCGGAAGCGGCGGATGATCGTTTCCGGTCCGATATTGACGATCTCTTCGTCCGAAGAGCGGTCGCCACGAACCATCATGGACGGCAATCGAACCGAGACGATGCTACCGACGACGCCGTGTGGATTGATGGGATCGAATCTACGAAAAGGTGCCAAAGGGGAGCGGGGATCGTTGTTGCGACCGAAAAAGGCATTATCCCAATGACAGGCAAAGGAAGCTTTGCGAGCGCCGAAATATATGCCGGCTTGGAAAATAAGCAAAACGACAAGCAAGATGCCGATACCTAGCATTATTTTCGAGACGATTTGCGTTTGGAATAAATTTTTGAATGTCATATTAGTGAGTGGAATTATTTTTTAAGCGGTCCAGTGCTTGTTAGAATTCAACTTCCCGGACGTGCTCCGAGGACGGGTAGCCAGCGATCAGCGCCCGCAGGAGACGGGAGGGAAGTTGAATTCTAGCAAGCACTAGGCTGGTTCATGAATATTGGCTTCATCGTTCGCAGGGCCGATAGGTGAACAAGGAAGTGCCGCAAGCTGTATATGCCGGCCCAGATAGCGGAAAGTAAAGCGATAGTTTCGAGGAGTGGCCAGGAAGACACTGCCGCCAGAATAATGTCCGAGAAATAACGGAAGAAATAAGCACTGTCGGAAAAAGCCAGGGACATATAAGAAGCGAAGTCGGATTGACCGAAAGCGCTGACGAGATATGATGCCGCCGGAATCAGGGCGACGATAGCCAGAACGGAAAAGACCGAAGATAAAGCCATCTTGATCCGCAGGCGTCTGACTTTTGACGCGTGAATCCGCCTGATGACCTTGTCGACCAAAATAGAACTTGGTTCCGCTCGAAATGAAGCGCTTATGTGCTTTCTGAAATTTTGATCCATATCAATAATACGACTCTCGCTTCTGTTTTGGTGCATTGAGTCGAGGAAGGGAGGTTTATCCTTGCACGGCACATGTCCCTCCGTCTCCTGTCATAACAGACGCTTTCTCAAATCAATCAAAGCCCGACGATGCCAGCTTTTGACCGTATTCATGGGTTTTCCCATTACTGAGGCGATTTCTTCAAAGGTCAAATCTTCTTTGTAATGAAGCAATAGAACGGTTCGCTCATCCGGTTTGATATTTTCCAGGGCGCTCTGAAGGCGTGCTTGGATCAGGGCTTGCTCGAATATCTCGGGCGGCAGGGGTTCCGGATCGGGAATATTTTCCTCGAAGGTCCTCGAATCTTCTTCAAGGTCCGTGTCAAAATCCGAAAAAACCGGAATCTTTCTTTTCTTGATATAGTCCAAGGCGGTATTGCGGGCCAGTTCAAAAAGCCAGGGGCTGAACCGTTTTTGTGCGTCGAACTTTCTAAGATTCCTCCAGACTTTGAAAAATGTTTCCTGGACTATATCCTCGGCCGGATCGACTGTTCTCACATACTGCAAAGCCAGGTTATAAACCGGCCTTGAATATTTGTTCATAAGCATTCGGAAGGCCTCTTCGTCATCCAAGAGACAGCGCTCTATGAGGACCAGATCTTCCTGATCTATTTGTGGTCGTTCCGAAGCGGCTATGGGCAGGTTCAGTTTTGGATTTGGTAAGTCTTGTTCTGAATTTCGGCTCATATTTCTATCATACAACATTCCGTGCTATGATGTTCGCATGGCAAAACGCATCAATACCAGACCTCACACCTCGAGGTCCCGAAAGACCGCCAAGCGATTGGTCAAAAAATTCGCCTGGAAGAACAAGAAGTAATCTTTATTTGGAAAGACGGTTGTCGATCCTGTTAATATCCCTCGGGAAGAGAGTGGCTTCTTTGACGTTCTCAATCCCCAGCATTTTGGCAGTCAGTCGTTCGAGACCCAATCCGAATCCGCCGTGCGGTGGGATGCCGTATTTGAAGGCTTGGAGATAGTAGCTGAACTTCTCCGGGTCAAGTTTCTTTTCCTTCATAGATGCGACCAGATCATCGTATTTATGAATACGCTGTGCGCCGGTTGTAATCTCAACTCCACGGAAGAGCAAGTCGAAACCTTTGGTATAAATCGGATCCTTCTCATCCCGGTAAGTGTAGAAAGGCCGCTTGGCAGTAGGGAAGTTGGTAATGAAGATGAATTCTGAACCAAGTTTATTCTGGGCGTAGTCGCAAAGCCACCTTTCATGTTCCGGTTCGAGATCCGGTTCCTGGGTGCAGTCTTTGCCGGTTTCCTTAGTAATAAGTTTCTGAGCTTCGCGAAGGGACATTCTCGGCATTTTGGCCGGCACTTCGGGGATCTTACCGTCAAGAAGTTTGAAGTCGGAGGCGCACTTTTCCTTGAGGACTTTTGAAAGATGAACCATGAATTCATTTTCAATATTCATAATGTCCTCGTGGTCCTTTATGAAGCCCATTTCGATGTCCATCGAAGTGTACTCGTTCAAATGGCGGGTTGTCGAATGCTTCTCGGCCCGGTAGACGTTGCCGATCGCGAAAACCCTTTCGAAAACTCCGACCATGATCTGCTTGTAGAGTTGGGGACTTTGGGCCAAGTGGGCGGTGTGGCCGAAATATTCGATATTGAAGGAGTTGGCTCCGCCTTCGGCATCGTCGCCGATAAGTTTTGGGGCTTGGAACTCAATGAAATTTTTGGCGCTAAAGAATTCCCGGAAAGCCTGAACGATGACGGTCTGGATCCGAAAGACGGCCGTGTGTTTCTCGTTCCGCAAAGTCAAAGGCAGGTTATCGAGATAGGTGTCGATGTTAATACCGGCTGACAGCTCGAACGGCAATTCTTTGGCGGCCGAAAGCACTTCGATGCCCTTTACCTCAAACTCGATTGCACCATTCGGATCATCGGCCTTGACCATCTTTTCCGGTCTTTTGTTGACTTGGCCGGTCATTTTGACCACCCACTCGCTTCTCAATTCGGAAGCGGTTTTCTTGGCTTCGGTTTGATTGGGCAAAATGACGGTCTGGATTTTGCCGCTGACATCGCGCAAATCGATGAAGATCAGCTTGCCGTGGTCGCGCCGGACATCAACCCAGCCGGATATGGTCACTTCCTGGCCGACTTTTTCCTTGAGGTCCTTGATGTAAGTTCTTTCCATTGGGGAAAGTATAATACTTAGGAAGGGGTTTGGCTACTTGACAAATAAGAAAAAATGGGTAGTGTTAGGGAGGGACGGTAGTACTCAACAATTTACGGAAGGTTCGAATATGGACTCGATAATATTTTTGTCTGTTTCGGAAACGGTTCGGCGTATGGTAAGGGGGAAGCTTGCCGTAGAAAATGATTTCCTACTAAGGAACGTTTTCATTCTAAAGGCCGGCCGGAGTCTGCTCGGCGCAGACCCTGAACGCCAAGCAATGCAGATTTGTCACGACGCAGAAGAAGATCTCTCGGATCGTGGTATTATCATGTGCCATGTCTGTGCATTGACACTGTTGCGAGTTGAAATACTCAAAGCCGAGCAAGATCAAAGGGTAGTCTGGCTCGAGCAAAAGGGATATTCGTCAGAAACGCTCGGGATGATAAACAAGGCATTGAAAAGTGTCGGTCTCAATCCGATTCCATGGTTTAGGCCACGGGAATGGGCCTTAAACATCCGATACGGCATCTTTTCGGAAAGTTGGCAGGCCTACCGATGGCGAACGCACATGGTTAACAAGATATTTCTCAATCATCCGTGGCTGGTCGAGGCAATTAAGCATACCAACCCCGGTGTTCGTATCATCGCCCAAGGTCAACCTTAGGCGACACAGAACGATTTCACTCCACCAGCCCTCGCGGCGGTGGAGTTTAATTTATCGAGGTGCGACCTAGGTTGCACCTCCGCTTCTGGCTTTTTTATACGGCGGTGCTACAATTTCATCATGAAAATCTATGTTTTGGGCAGTACGGCTTTCGTCAAAGAAATGGTAGCTTGGACCGATAAGTTAGTGGCGGCTGGTTATGATGCTTGGATTCACCCGGAATATCGTCAGTATGTTTCTCCCGAAGGTCACCCACATTTGAAGCGTTTGGAAAAAGGTGAGCAGGCCAAAATAAAGATCGAGAACGATTATATTCGGCAGCATTTTAACGGAATACTGGAAAGCGACGCCATTCTGATTGTTAATTTGGAAAAGAAAGGCGTAAAAGGATATATCGGAGGCAATTGTTTGATGGAATTGGGTTTCGCTTATTTCAATCACAAAAAGATTTTTCTTCTCAACCCGATACCGGATCTGCCTTACCGCGACGAGATCGAGGCTGTTTTACCTATCGTGCTCGATGGTGATTTGTCGAAGATAAAATAAGAGAGGTGCGACCTAGGTTGCACCTATGCATCGAGGTCCTACCTAGGTCGCACCTCGATTTCTCATGCTATACTCTAAATATGAGTATTTCCCCCGAAATTAAAGAAAAAGCGCCGCTCATTTTGGATGCGATTAAGCAATCGACTTCGGTTCTTCTTCATTGCCACCCCTCGCCCGATCCCGATAGCGTCGGCTCGGCCCTGGCCATGAAGTTTGCTCTGGAACAGCTCGGCAAAAAGGCCACGGTCATCCGGGGTGATTCGGAAATACCTCAAGCCTTCATGCACTTTCCGGGGGCGCAAGACATAGTCATGAAAAGTTACTGGGAGATTGATCCGGCTGATTACGATCTTTTTATCATAGTCGACTCTTCCATTACCGGTGTGTCCAGGACCAAAGCCGTCCAGTTGCCGGCCGAGATGAAAGTGATCAATCTCGATCATCACCGCACCAATACAGGCTGTGGTTCCATTAATATTATTGATTCCAACTATTCGGCAACGGCCGCCTTGCTCTTTGATCTTTTTAGGGAAATGAAAGTAGTTCTGACGCCGGATATTGCGTCCAATCTTTTTATCGGCCTGTACACCGATACCGGCGGTTTCAAATATCCGGGAACGACCGAGGAGACTTTTAGCAGCGCCGGAGAGTTAGTCAAGATCTTTCCGGGTTTCAGCCAGTTGGTAGCGGACATGGAAAACAGCAATACTCTGGGTGACCTGGCTTTCCAAGGTTTGGCTTTGAGCGCCATAGAGGCCGTCTGTGATGATAAAGTCCTTCTCTCGGTCGTGTCTTACGAGGCTATCAAAGAAAAAAATATTCCCGATGGCAGCATATCGGCAGGTTCTATTTCAACGATTTTGCGAAGTGTCGGTCGTTACGATATTACCGTCGCCCTCATCGAGTGTCGCCCAAACTTGGTCCGGTTAAGTTTCCGCTCCGGCAATTCGGGCAAGTACGATGTGTCCAAGATCGCGGTAGCTCTGGGCGGCGGTGGACATCGGGCGGCGGCCGGAGCGACTTTGGAACTGCCACTTGGCGAAGCCAAGGAAAGAATAGTGCAAAAGTTAAAAGAAATGTATAATCTCTAAACAAAAAATGGGGTTAATGCCATTTGTTAGATTGTTAGATAAAAATTATAAGATAAAAAAATCCAATTAATCATGAACACTCGTTTTCTGACAGGTTTGATAGTTGTCATCCTTATCGCGGCCGGTATTCATTTTTATCTCAATTCCCGGCCGGAAGCTTACTTCAATACATACGGCACGGCCTCGAGTACTGACACGTTCGGAACGCCGGCATTGCCTCCGGCCGAGACTAGCGTCAAGAGTACCCCGGCCTCGGCTAATCCGACCGTTGTGTCCAGTCCTATTAACACTTCACAAAAAAACTTCATGAATAAAGTCACACTTGTTACCAACAAAGGCACCATCGTTTTCGAAACTTATGACGTCGATGCTCCCAAGACCGTCGAGAACTTCATTACCTTGGCCAACAAGGGCTTTTACAACGGCCTTATCTTCCACCGGGTTATCCCCGACTTCATGATCCAGGGCGGCGATCCCTTGGGTACCGGTATGGGCGGTCCGGGCTATCAGTTCGCCGACGAGCTTGATCCGACTACTCCATCCTACAAAGCCGGCTATGTCCGCGGTACGGTTGCTATGGCCAATTCCGGTCCCAACACCAACGGTAGCCAATTCTTCATCATGCACAAAGACAATCCTTTGCCTCACAAGTATACGATCTTCGGCCGAGTTGTTTCCGGACTGGAAGTGATCGACGCTATCGCGGCCGTCAAGACTGGAGAAGCGGATCGTCCGGTCGAGAATGTGGTGATGAGTAAGGTCACGGTCGAGAAGAAGTAATTATTATTTTAGACAAAAGGAAAGGCCCGGAGATTGCGTCTCACGGGCCTTTTTGACGGGTTTGGTCGGGTTTCATTTGGTCGACCTTATCGATCGACCTTAATCCGATCCAAGCGACACCAGTGGTGCCGACCAGGATGGAAAAAAACCAGACCAGACTGACCTTCATTGAGGCCAGCCAAAGCCCCGCCGCTAACCCGATCAGCGGGGCATAAGCAATTAGAGTTTTCATAGGTCTTGTGCAATTGTATACCTATATTGAGTGTTTGTCAATAGCAGGTTTTGGGTAATAATTCGCACTGAAGAATTATGCCACGTGGTGAATAGGTGGCATCTTTTCAACTAACAGTCTCTTTGATTGGTATGGTAAAATTAGGCGGTATTTTATCAAATATCCAAATCATATGCCCAAATCGAAATGGCTCGATGCTTCGCTTGTAGTCAGTTCCGCTATGGTTGTCATTACGGCTGTTTTGTTGGGCGGGTCGCGTCTCGGAAATGATGGAATCGTCGCGGCGGCGGTGCTGTTCGAAGGTGGAGATCCTTTTAAAACCGGCCAGACTATCAAGATAATTTCAAAGTCGGATTTTCCTACCGTTGGCATAGACCTTATCAATTCCAAAACCGAAAAGACGGCCAGTTCGATTTCTTGCCAGCCAAAGGATTATCTTACGCGATATTTCGGTGGTTCATCGACGAAATACAAAGACCATCTCGTCGAGGCCGCTATTTGTCTCAAAGGCCGACTAATGGGAACTTTCTACAATCAACAGATGGCTCATGATCGGGAGAGTGTGGTGGCCGTTTCTACTATGATCGGAGCTATGCAAAGACAGATGGCTTTTGCCGCGGCCAACAAAGAGGCCAAGACCGCCAAATTCTATATTATTCCCGGCGGCTTGGATGCCGTCCAGGACTATGCTTATGCCAATAACATAGAGATGAAGTGTCTCAAAGACAAAAATTCCGGAAATTTGCTTGCCGCGGAAACCGGTACGGGGATGAGCGATAGGCAAAACGGATCGAAGTTTAGCGTGACAAGTCCGGAACAGGACAAAATGATCGCTGATATCAAGGCCGCCAACGCCAAGATCAAGAAAGCCTTGGATGATCATGAAGCGGCGAACAAAATCAAAATAGCCAAAGGGGAAAAGCCTGATTCACTTGGCGTCGGCACAATCATAAGCATGGTTTCCAGTATGTCATCAATGGGTGAAAAAATGGCCGATAAATTGGTGGCTATTTTGCCCGATGATTTGAAACTGTATCCGGAATTAGCCAATTCAGAAAATTATGTGGAGATGACTCTTGATCTCGATGTAGATAAGGATAAAAAATTCATCGACCAGACCGAGACAATACCGGGAATGATTAAATTTCTCCTTAAGACAAAGGATAAAAGCGGCAATACCAACGGTCGCTGGCTTAGCGGTTCAATGACGGTTGATAAGACAAAATATCCGTCAATTGGTTTGCCTGTTGATTTTTTGGCTCAAAAAAATGACGAGGCGGCCAATATCAATATTACCCGATTAACCAAAATGAAGAACCGTTACGAACTAAGGTTGACTCAAAACGAGGCCAAGTACAAATCTTTGAAAGATAAAAATTTCGATTGTCCGTCATAAAGCATCGACTCTGGCACGGTGTCATGATCGTAGCTGGCATCTCCAATCTTGTGATATTATTGGCAGATGTCCGACTATTACAACTCCCGCCGCAGCCGCAATCTTTATGAGCCGACAAGCTCGGAGCCTTTCCGGGTCAGCCGGTCGAAGATCGATCTTTTTTTGAATTGTCCGCTCTGTTTCTATCTGGATTGTCGGCTGGGAGTGGCGCGGCCGCCGGGTTTCCCATTCGCTCTGAACTCGGCTGTTGACGCGCTTCTCAAAAAAGAATTCGACATTCATCGGGCCAAAAGCCGCCCGCATCCTCTGATGAGCGCCTATGGTCTCAAAGACACCATCCCGTATAGCCACGAAGATCTCGATATTTGGCGGAGCAATTTCAAGGGCATCCGTTATGTCTACGAGCCGGCCAATCTCCTGGTAACTGGGGCTATCGACGACGTCTGGGTCAATACCAAAAGCGGGGAATTGACTATTGTCGACTACAAGTCGACCAGCAAAGAAGAGAAGGTTTCTCTCGATAAGGAATGGCAGATCGGCTACAAGCGCCAGATGGAAGTTTACCAATGGCTTTTTCGCCGCAACGATTTCAAAGTCAATTCCACCGGCTATTTCGTCTATTGTAACGGCAAGACCGACCGGGAAGCCTTCGATGCCAAGTTGGAATTCGATATCGATCTCATCGGCTACACGGGAGATGATTCTTGGCTGGAAAAGGCTTTGAAGGATATCAAAGATTGTCTAAATCTGGAAAAACCGCCCAAGCCGGGCGAGAAATGCGACCATTGCGCCTATCGCAAAGCCGCCCGCGATGTGCAGGGGAGGAAGTGAAAAACTTGACTTTTCAACACAAATAGTATACAATACGGTCGTTATTAGATTAATGCCGTAAACCTTGCTAGGTGGCCAAATAAAGCCATATTATGAAGCAGGGAACGCGACCAATATGATCAAATTCATCAATGCAAAATCTGTTTTCGGAATCACGGCGATCGTGCTGGCTTTGGGCGTTCTCGGCGCTCCGCAGGTTACCGAAGCCGGATATTACTACAACGATTACGATTTTTATGACTACAATCGCAGCATATCCGACCGTTATCGCAATGATAATGTTTCGTATCAGCATACTGTCGTAAACAGGCCGGTCTATGTCACCCAGCCGACATATGTGACCCAACCCGTTTATGTCACTCAACCGGTCTATGTTCAGCCGATCGTTCAGACTCCGGTTATCGTTCATAACCCGGTCTATGTTCAGCCCGTTTATCAAAACTTGAGCGTATCCTGCGGTTCAAGCTCAGTCTATAGTCCCAACAATTCCGTGACGGGCGTGACTTGGACGGCTTATCCTTCCGGCGGTACCGGCAACTATTCTTACAGCTGGTCTGGCACGGACGGTCTCTATGGCAATGCCAAGACGGTCTATTACAACTACACTCGTTCCGGTTCCAAGACCGCGACTGTTACCGTCTACTCGAATGGTCAAACGGCCACTCAGACTTGTTCCAATACAGTCTTGATGCCGGAGCCGTATCAACCGTCGTATGTTACCTACGCCCAGCCGACTTATTATCAGACGAGCTATACGACTGTGGCCCAAAGTTATACCAATACCAACGCCAATAAGCTTGATATAGGTTGTTATGTTGATCCGGGCAATTCCAAAGTCAATCAACCAGTAACCTGGAGCGTCGAGGTTGCCGGCGGTCAGGCTCCTTACACTTACGCCTGGACCGGCTCGGATGATCTCTATGGTTCCAATAGTTCGGTTATCAAATACTACTCGAAGACCGGCACCAAGAGCGCTATCGTGACCGTGACTTCGGCCGACGGTCGCAGTGCCGCCAAAGCTTGCAGCAACGCTGTCACTGTTACCGCTGTTGCCGCCGCCCCGGCCAAGGTGGTTTACAAGACAGCTACCAAGCCTGTTGCAGCCGCTCAAGTCGCACCGGTAACCCAGAGCGCCCCGGTCGTCCAGTTGACTTCCGATGCTCCGGCCAATACCGGTTTGACAGCGGCTTCGCTCTTCTCCTTGAACAATGTTCCTTGGGGTTGGGTGGCGGTTCTTATTATCTTGGTCCTATTCTTCACGGTGATCTACATGCTATTTAATAGGAAGAAGATATAACGGGGAGATTGGAGATTAGTAATTAGAGATTTGAAAATGGCCCTACTACGCTCCTCCTTACCAGTCGGAGCTTCGAAGGGCGAGACGGGTGCGGACTCCAAATAATAAATGTTAAAACAAGCCGCTTCAAGAGCGGCTTGTTTCGTGGAAATAGGGCTGTAAATAAGGGAGTTTTGGATAGGGGATTGACTTTATAATACAGATATAGTATAATTGTATAGGCTTTGAAAACTTATGACGTCAAAAGAATTTGTAGGCGACGACTACGAGGTCGCCTATAGTCAAGCTTTCCAGGGGGCGGTTGTGGGCGGTTTCCAAGATCGCGGCCGAGATGTGGCCGTCCCTGGGTACGGTTTTGTCCAAGTCAAGGCCTCGGTGATGGGAGCTCGATCGTTCCTGTCCGAGAGCCTTCGGCGAAGGCAATTCATCCCTATCTGCATCGGCGAGCCCGGTGCGGCAGGGGAAATGGTCAAGAGTCTCCGTGAATTCGGCGGTTGGGTTGGAAGAGATATCCAACACCGGATGGAGATTCTGAAGGGCATCGCAGAGGTCCGTCGACTCTGCGGGACCTAGGGAGATTTATGAAACTGGTTCATTACGACGAAATCCTTGAAGCTATCATTTCCTCCACTGAGCGTCGGGACGGTGGGGAAAGAGTGGCCAAGCTCCGAGAGGAGATCAGGGATTTCGCGATGGAAGGCATGAAGCGCGAAATGGTTTGTCAGATTCTCGCAAGAGAAACACTGACAAACAGGATCCGCTTCATGATCCTGTATCCCGAAATCATTCTGCCTTACCTCATCAGAATGAGGCGGCGAAAGTGACAAGTAACCCGTGCATGTCGAAAGACAGGCACGGGTTAAACTTTTGTCTTAATTCTTACTTCCTATTCCCTACTTCTTAATCCGGTTCTGTTGATTTTACATACTCTACTTCCTCTCCCTGATCTCCTCCTCCAGCTTCTTCATCACCTCTTCCATATCCAACTGCCCGATCTGGCCCTTGTCGCGGCTTTCAAGGGTAACTTTATTGGCTGCGATATCCTTGTCGCCGAGAATGATGAAGTAGGGGATGCGGGCGTTCTTGGCATTGCGGATCTTTTTGCCGAAGCCGTCGTTGCCCAGATCGACTTCGGAGCGGATCATTTTGGCGCGCAAGGTCTCTTGAACCTTCTGGGCGGCCTCATAATGAGTTTCGGCCACGGGAATGACTTTGACCTGGACGGGTGCAAGCCAGAGCGGGAAGTTGCCGCCGTAGTGTTCGATAAGGAAGCCGATGAAGCGTTCGTGCGTGCCGAGCGGGGCGCGGTGAATACAAAGCGGAGTTTTGGCTGTTCCATCCTTGTCTGTATACTCCAGATTGAATCGCTTTGGTACGGCAAAGTCGACCTGGTTTGTGGCCAAGGTAAATTCGCGGCCGATGGCGCTCCAGACTTGAACATCGATTTTGGGTCCATAAAAAGCCGCTTCATTGGGTACTTCGATGTATGGAATCTTGGAATCAATCAGGACTTGACGGACCATGTCTTCGGTTTTTTTCCATAGTTCCGGCTCGTTGACGAATTTTTCTCCCAAGCGCTTTGGGTCGTGGGTTGAAAAACGCATGATGTATTTGTCGATGCCGAAAATTTTGAAGTACTTCATGTACATCTCGTTCACTGCCCGAAACTCGCTTGCAAACTGCTCTTCGGTGCAATAGATGTGAGCGTCATTCATATTCATGGCACGAACACGCATCAGTCCGAAGAGTTCGCCCGATTTCTCGTGGCGGTAACAGGTGCCGTATTCGGCCAGACGCAGCGGCAGATCGCGGTAACTTTTGGGCCGGGCGGCATAAATCTTGTGATGGTGCGGGCAATTCATGGCTTTCAGATAATATTTGCCGCCCTCGTACTCCATGGGAGGAAACATGCTTTCTTCGTAATACGGCAGATGTCCGCTCTTTAGGTACAGCGAATCTTTGGCAATATGAGGTGTTTTGACTCGCGCATAATTTGCGGCGAATTCAGTTTCTTTTCCAAGTTTCTCAATCTCTTCGGCGATGGCGGCTCCGTTTGGCAACCACATCGCCAGGCCTGGTCCGACTTCGTCGTCAAAGTCAAAGATGTCCATTTCTTTGCCTAGCTTGCGATGGTCTCTTTTCTCGGCTTCTTTGACCATGACTTCGTATTCATCCAATTCTTTTTTGGAAGAAAAGGCTAGGCCGTAGATGCGAGTAAGCTGTTTATTCTTCTCATCGCCTCTCCAATAAGCGCCAGCCAGACGAGAAAGTTTGAAACAATCGGCCGGAATTTCTTTGGAGGGATTTTCCACATGGCCGCCGCGGCAGAGGTCAGTAAAAGTTCCAGCCGTGTAGAGGGTAATTTTCTCTCCTTTGGAAATGATTTCATCAATAAGTTCTAGCTTATACGGATTGTCCTTGAAAATCTTGCGAGCTTCTTCCGCCGAAACATCCGAACCCTTCATTTCTTTCCAGGACGGCAGGATTTTGCGCATAGACTTCTCAGTATCTTTCAAATCCTTGGCTGCAATGGGTGTGCTGAATTCAAAATCGTAATAAAAACCGTTGTCGATAGTCGGACCAATGGTAGGTTTGGCGTCGGGATACTTTGCTAGAACGGCCGCCGCCAGAAGGTGAGCCAGAGTATGGCGGATATGGTCAATCTTTTCTTTGTTTTGGTCCATGGTGATAAATTAAATGATAAATAAAATAGCCCGGGCACCACGACAAACTCGTGTGTGCCCGGGCGATCGAGATCGCGGTTCCACCGGACTTTGTCCGCACCCCATTTCATAAAGCATTAGGGACAGACCTCCTTTCCAGATAGATTGGGCATCAAACACACTTCAATGATGTGTGTCCAAGGCGTGAGGACTCTAACCTCACCGGCGGGTGGTGGCCGCCACGATCTCTTCTCGGAGTCGGAATATCACCGACTCCCAACGGCCTATCGACTTGTGGATGGCCGAACTAACACAGCCTTAATCATACAAAAGGTTGTGGAGGAAGTAAAGTTCAAATTCCCGAGGCGAGGCCTCGGGAAGAGAAAATCGTCGGAAATATGGCTTATTTTCGTACATTGCAACAGTAATTTTCCCGAGGCCTCGCCTCGGGAAAATCTTCATTACTTCTTGAGACTTTCTTCATTAAAAATTCATTTCCGTTTGATACGATTGTCTGCGAAACGCCGGCGGTTTGGTAACGAGGTCAGCCCTGTCATGTTGTACCTCGGGAGTTCGATTCTCCTCGCCGGCTAAGAAGATTTTGATTTAACACCAATGAAACCACCAGGTTCCTTGACTTTAGAGATCCGATTTGTTAGCATTTTACCAATGACAGGGTTGGCCGTTTGAATTCCAAACGAGGCAAAACAAAACAAAACCGCTTAGGCGGTTTTGTTTTGTTTTGTTTCAAATCCCGTTTATTATATTTCTGACGTTTACAACCCCTTAACTCTCTCAATAAGAAACCCTTTTTCTCCGTTTCTTGTATTAACTGTTGCTTTAACCGCCAGACATTTGTCGACCTGAATAAGTTCGCGATATTCGCGGTAGGTGCGAGGGAAAACAACCGCGTCCGATGATCCGGAGAAATCGGATATGCCGATAAAGGCCATCGTTTCGTTGTCTTTGGTTTGGACCAGACGGACTTCGTCGATAATGGCGGCGAAGATGACCGAAGCGCCTTCTTTGCTATTTTCCAAGGCCCGCTTGATGTCGATATCCTTCTTCATGATAATCTCGCGGTAACGCTCGAGTGGATGGCCGGAAACATAAAGGCCGAGCAGTTCCTTTTCCCAGGCCAGTTTGTCGCGCATTTCGGCCGGGGGAGCGGGCTTGAGGCGAAGGGTTGGAACGCTCGAATGGTCGGCCATCATCCCGAAAAGGGAGCTCTGGTCGGCCGACTGTCTTTCGCTTTCTTTGTTGAAATCGAGCATCAGGTCGAGGTTGGCCATCATCACTCCACGGTCTTCTCCGAAGCAGTCCATGGCGCCGGCCTTGATGAGCGATTCGAGGGATTTTTTATTCAAATTGCGGTCTTTGACGCGCTCCAAGAAGTCAGCTAGTGATTTGAATTTACCTTTCTTCTTGCGTTCATCAATGATGGCGGTCGAAATTCCCTGGCCGAAGTTCTTGATGGTGACGAGTCCGAAGCGGATGCGATAAGAAGGAGAAGGGAGAATGGAGGATGGAGAATGAGTGGGAGGCGGAGTTGTTGATTGGGAAGCGAAGGCAGGTGCTGGAAACTTCTGTTCAGAAGCGACTTGCGGAGCGAGCGAAGGCGAGTGAGCAGGAGCCGCGGAGCCAGCAGGCTCCGACGGCGATCGCTTCGGAACAGAAGTTTCCAGCACCTGCCTAGCCTTTTCTTCAGCGTGAATGATTTCTTCCTTCTCCATTCTTCCTCCTTCTTCCTCCATACTCTTCACCACCGTAAACTGGCTGAAACTTTCATTGACATCCGGCGGCAAAACCGGAATACCAAGGCGTTTGCATTCGGTAATCGTCTCGGCTACTTTGTCCGTCTCGCCTTGCTCGGAAGTTAAGACAGCTGAAAGATAAATTTCCGGATAATGGGCTTTGAGATAGGCGGTAATGTAAGCCACTTTGCCGTAGGAAACGGAGTGGGCTTTGTTGAAGCCGTAGGCGGCGAAGGGCTCGATCCATTTCCAAATTTCTTTGGCTTTCTTCTCCGACCACTTGCTATGGGCAATACAACCGGCGATGAATTTCTCCTTTTGCTTGGCCATTTCCTCGGGGATTTTCTTGCCCACGGCCTTGCGGAATTTGTCCACTTCGATCCAGCTGTAGCCGGCCAAGTCATGGGCCATGATGAGAAGGTCATCCTGGTAGACAAGGACGCCGTAAGTCTTCTTGAGGATCGTCTCCAGAGCTTTGTCGAGGTATTTGATGAGGGAGGGATCGTGCTTGCGGGCGATGTAGTCGGGGATGAATTGGATGGGACCCGGACGGTATAGGGCGACCATGGCATTGATGTCGTGGATGGTCGAAGGTTTGAGTTCCTTCAAAAACTTGGTCATACCTTCGCCGTTCAATTGAAATAGGTCGGCCGTCTCGCCGTGGGCTAATTTCTCAAAAGTTAATTTGTCATCGACGGGAACTTTATCAACTTCGATCTTGTCTCCCACGATCTTCTCGATCCTTTCAATAGCATCGGCGATGATGGTTAAGTTTTTCAAGCCCAGGAAGTCGAACTTGAGGAGTCCGGCTTCCTCGATGGAATACATGTCGTATTGAGTAATAATCTTACCTTCGCCCTTCGGATCGAATTGGAGGGCGGTAAAATCGGTCAGGGCGGTGGGAGAGATGACAACGCCGGCGGCGTGGACGCCGATGTGGCGGGCGCAGCCTTCGATTTTCTTAGCCATGTCGATAATCTTCTTGGTGTCTTCGTCGCTATTGTAGAGAGTTCGGAGCTCCTCAACTTGCTCCATGGCATGGTCGATAGTCATGGGGAAGCCTTGGGAGCCCATGGGAATCAGTTTGGAAATCTGGTCGCCTTTCTCATAGGGAAAGCCCA
>Ga0172380_10004677_pt1 | contig 17339 bp, 13 predicted proteins | sample Leawe162metaG_FD_119747 | JGI IMG/M metagenome (GOLD analysis project Ga0172380, IMG submission 119747) | Leachate microbial communities from a municipal landfill in Southern Ontario, Canada - Leachate well 162 metaG | ecosystem: Engineered > Solid waste > Landfill > Unclassified | place...
AACTTGGTTGTCTGGGTTCTCTGGAAACCGGTCAGGCTGGTGACGAGGATGGCAGCGGAGCCACGGGCGTGTTAAATGAATCGCAACTACTCACCGACCCGGATGAAGCCGCTGCCTTTGTAAAGGCAACACAAGTAGATGCGCTGGCGATTGCAATTGGCACCAGTCACGGCGCTTACAAGTTTAGCCGGCCACCGACAGGCGATATTTTAGCCATCAACAGAATCAAGGCGATACATCAGCGGATTCCAAATACACATCTGGTGATGCATGGCTCCTCAAGTGTTTCGCAGGAGTGGCTGGAGATGATTCGCAAATACGGCGGGCAGATTAAAGAGACTTATGGCGTGCCAGTATCCGAAATTATTGAAGGCATCAAAAACGGCGTGCGCAAGGTCAACATTGATACGGATATTCGATTAGCCATGACCGCTGCTATGCGTAAAAAAATGTACGAAAGCCCTGAAGAGTTTGACCCTCGCGCGATCTTAAAGGCTGCCACTGTTGCCGCAAGAGGGGTTTGTAAAGAGCGCTTTGAAGCATTTGGCAGTGCAGGTCAAGCGTCAAAAATTAAAGTGATCAGCTTGGATACCATGGCAATCCGTTATGCCAAGGGTGAATTGGCAGCAGTCATTAGATGAGTCAACACTCTAAGCATCCATATTAAGGTTTAAAAATGAGACGCAAATTAGTAGTAGGTAATTGGAAGATGAATGGCAGCAGGGTAAAGAATACGTCGCTTTTGGATGGCGTAATGACGGGTGTGCGTGACTTGCATAATGCTGATTACGTGGTATGTGTCCCCTACCCTTACCTTGGTCAGGCGCAGTCTTTGCTACAAGGGTCGAATGTGGCTTGGGGAGCGCAGAATCTTTGTGCAACCGAGGACGGCGCACTCACCGGCGCAGTCTCGCCGGACATGCTGGTGGATTATGGCTGTACTCACGTCATTATTGGGCACTCCGAACGGCGCATCCAGTTTCATGAAACCGACGACACGGCTGCCACCAGATTCAATGTAGCGCTCAAGGCTGGGTTAACCCCGATATTTTGCATGGGTGAGTCGAGAGAGGAACGTGAATCAGACTGGACAGAGTATGTCGTTGGGCGGCAACTAGACTCCATCATCAGGCGTTTCGGCGCGGATTTTCTAGCCAAGGCCGTACTTGCCTACGAGCCATTGTGGGCAGTTGGTACCGACAAGCCAGCGACACCTGAGCAGGCACAAGAGGTGCATAGCTTCATCCGTGGACGTATCGCGCGGTGTAATGCAGAAGTTGCTAAAAATGTACGTATCCTCTACGGAGGTAGCGTAAATCCGGCGAATGCGGCACAGCTGTTTGCAATGCCCGATGTTGATGGGAGTCTAGTAGGACGTTGTTCATTAGATGCAAAAGCATTCGTGGATATTTGTCAGGCTGCTTGCCAAGCTCCAATGACCAGTTAATTCAAATAAAGATAGAAAAAATGAAAATAGGCATACCAACTGAAATTAAAGGTGAAGAACGTCGTGTAGCTGCGACACCGGAAACCGTTAAAAAAATGGTGAGTTTAGGCTTGCAGGTTGTTATTCAAAAAGGCGCTGGTGAGCGTGCAAACATTTCAGATGAGGCCTACCAAGCAGCAGGTGCCAAGTTGGTTTTAGCACAGGAAGTATTTGAAGCCGCAATCATTCTTAAGGTTCGCGCACCAGAGCCATTCGAAATAAAAGCCATGAACTCAGGCACAGTTTTAATTGGCATGTTGGACCCTTACAATCAGGCGCAGTTAAACATGATGGCGAACCAGGGCATTACTGCTTTTGCTTTGGAGGCACTACCCAGAAATACTCGAGCACAGAGTATGGATGTACTTTCATCACAAGCAAATGTAGCAGGCTATAAGGCAGTTTTACTCGCTAGCCATTATTACCAACGATTTATGCCAATGTTGATGACTTCAGCGGGAACGGTAAAAGCAGCGCGCGTGCTTATTTTAGGAGCAGGCGTTGCGGGCTTGCAAAGCATTGCAACGGCAAAGCGTTTGGGTGCAGTAGTAGAAGCTTCGGATGTTAGACCTGCGGTTAAGGAGCAAATTGAATCGTTAGGGGCTAAGTTTTTAGACGTCCCCTTTGAGACAGAGGAAGAAGTAACAATTGCCGCAGGCGAATCTGGCTATGCGCGGTCAATGCCAGAGGCATGGATGAAGCGTCAAGAAAATTTAGTGGCTGAACGCGCAAGCGAAGCCGATATTGTGATTGCCTCTGCACTGATTCCTGGAAAAGATCCACCTACCTTGCTGCATGCCGACACGGTAGCTGAGATGAAACCTGGTTCTGTGATAGTCGATATGGCGGCAGGGTTAGGTGAAAACGGAGCAGGCAATTGCCCGTTAACCGAAGCAAATCAGGTGATTGTTAAACATGGCGTAACTATCGTTGGCTATACCAACCTACCGAGCCTTGTGAGTGGGGATGCTTCAGCGTTTTATGCCCGAAATATTTTTGAGTTTCTGAAGCTTATTGTTACGAGCGAAGGCAATTTTCATATACCTGAAGATGACGAATTAGTGGCCGCTTGTTTGGTTTGTAAAGACAACAAAGTAACTAAAGATTAATTGATAGGTAATAGGGGTCAGCTTATGAACGAATTATTAACCATGCAAAATATCACGATTTTTGTATTAGCCATTTTTGTGGGTTATCACGTCGTATGGAACGTGACCCCCGCGCTACATACCCCGTTGATGTCAGTGACCAACGCGATTTCCGGCATTGTGATTGTGGGTGCGATGCTACAAACCGTAACTATCGATACAGAGGCTTTTAATATAACCAGTATATTGGGTGCAATAGCTGTTTTTTTAACTTCCATTAATATTTTTGGCGGCTTTATGGTGACGCGAAGAATGCTTGAAATGTTTAAAAAGAAAGAAAATAAGCTTATGGAGTCTAAAAAATGATTGCTGCAAATGCTAATTTCACTTCAGCAGCCTATTTAATTTCTGCGGTATTGTTTATTTTTTCGCTTAAAGGTCTGGCATCCCCCACCAGCGCAAGTTTAGGTAACACATTAGGCATGGCAGGCATGGCGCTTGCCGTTATCACCACTTTATTTGTCGGTCATCATCTTATCTATTCATTGATTGGTATTGCAATTGTTCTGGGCGCGGCGGTGGGGATTTTTGCTGCAAAACGAGTGCAGATGACCAAAATGCCAGAATTAGTCGCTTTGATGCATTCTTTTGTGGGCTTGTCAGCCACCCTTATCGCCATTGCTTCAGTTTATAACGCTGCTGAAACACATGCTGCTGTACAACGTATTGAGTTATTTATTGGTGCCTTTATTGGTGCAATAACCTTTTCTGCCTCGATTATTGCATTTGGAAAACTTTCAGGTAAATTCAGCGCAAAACCAATTCATTTCAATAATCAACACCCATTGAATTTAATGCTAGCCCTGTTAATACTAGGCTTTGGTATTTTTTACTATAGCCAAAGTAGCCAACTTGCCTTTTTAGTGATGTGTGGATTAGCTTTAGTATTAGGTATCACGCTGATCCTTCCGATTGGTGGCGCCGACATGCCAGTGGTGGTATCCATGCTCAATAGTTACTCAGGTTGGGCCGCCGCGGGTATTGGCTTTACCATGAATAACTCTGTATTAATTATTGCTGGCGCGTGCGTAGGTTCATCTGGCGCAATATTGTCGTACATTATGTGCAAAGCGATGAATCGTTCAATTATTGCGGTAATGTTAGGCGGTTTTGGCTCGAAGTCGATCGTAGCAGATGCATCCGATGGAGTACAAAAGTCAGTGAAATCCGGCTCTGCCGAAGATGTAGCTTTTTTAATGTCAAATGCAGACACTGTGATTATTGTCCCAGGTTATGGATTAGCGGTTTCACGTGCGCAACACGCGTTGCAAGAACTTACCAGCAAATTAATTAGCAAAGGCGTGCATGTGAAATATGCAATCCACCCTGTAGCTGGTCGAATGCCCGGCCATATGAATGTGCTGCTTGCCGAGGCAGATGTGCCTTATGAGCAAGTGGTAGAGATGGAGGATGTCAATAATGAGTTTGGTCAAACTGATGTGGTATTTGTGATTGGCGCTAACGATGTGGTGAATCCCGCAGCAAAAAAGCCTGGCACCCCAATTTATGGTATGCCCATTTTAGAAGCCTACAAAGCGAAAACAATTATCGTCAATAAACGGTCGATGGCATCAGGGTATGCAGGTTTAGATAATGAATTATTTTATTTAGAAAAAACCATGATGGTATTTGGCGATGCTAAAAAGATTGTTGAAGATATACTGAAAGCCATATGAGAAGTAGACTCCTTAGCTTAATCTGGACCATTAGCTCGCGTTCGCATGTCTGCGCCAAGTTCATTATCTAGCAACAATAACGGAATCTGGTCATTCAATGCCTTGTTTGAAGCATTTAGCCACACAAAAAAAATGTTGGCAAGCTCGTAAGATGCTATTTAATGGTCTATATAAATCAATACCTTATATCGACACCAAACACCATAAGTAACAACTAAGATATCTCATAAGTTGCTAGTTTCTTCTAAAATTTACGAATAAAGCGCAACTTAGCTTTAGTCAATATTGCAGTCGAGTTCGTGCTTAATTTTGTAATGGCGAGATTAACAGTTCCCAAGAATACTCCGCAACGCCCTCATTACTTAAAAGCTGATTTTCGCTTCCACCGCGAAAAGCCATTCCTAAAGGTCTAAACCCCAGTGAATACCCATCATCAGACAAACTCATACTTTCGTTATAGCTATTGCGAGATACTCCATTGTATTACTCACTGCATTCTTACGCTTTCTTCAACTTACCACTATGAGGTTGACGCTAGTTATAAAGTAATTAATTATATGAGATGTCTCAGACATAAAAATCAGGCTATCTAATTGCAAGTTATGAGGTCTTTAATTGCAACTTATGAGGTCAAACTTGCAGCTTATGGGGTCACTGACACAACAACAGTTATTAAAAATCAAAACCCTATCTAACCACACTTACTCTCGCCGCAATTCAAGCACGTCAAGCAGCCATCCATCATAATCACGGCCTTGGTGCTACATTTACCACACAAGCTTGCTCCTTTAGGAAAACCTTCTGCATTCACTTCTTCACCTGGTGCTGCATGCTTTTCTAGGTATTCAGCTTTTTTTTCAGTCACTAGTTTTTGTTGGTGTTGATCTAAGCCAGGTTTTTTCAGCATGCCGATCTCTTGCAGGTGTTGTTCAACAACTTCGCCAATTTCTGCCACTAAACTAGGGATGAACTTGCCGCCTTTTTTAAAGTAGCCACCGCTGGGTTCAAAAACGCTTTTGAGTTCCTCTACCAAAAACGTGACATCACCACCTTTACGGAACACGGCAGACATGACGCGCGTAAGGGCTACTATCCATTGAAAGTGCTCCATGTTTTTGGAGTTAATAAATATCTCGAATGGACGGCGATGCTCTTGCGGTGTTCCTTCATTCATTATCACGTCGTTAATGGTGATGTAAAGCGCATGTTCTGTGACTGGCGTTTTGATTTTATAGGTGTTGCCTACCAGTTTGTCAGGGCGGCTTAATGGCTCGCCCAGCTGTATGACATTTTTTGCTTCAGCATTTTGTGCGGCCGCCTTGGCTTCTGCGTCTTTTTTATCTTGCTCATTCACTAGCGCGTAGCTAACGATTTTCTTTTCAATTTTAATTGCCATGTTATTTTCTCCTTTAAGGGAATAGGGGCTGGGAATTAGGGGCTAGTCAACCGCCCTTCGCACTTTATCCACCCTAGCCCCTGATTCCTAGTTTCTAATCCCTAAAATTTACCGTAATAGCCTTCTTTCAGCGCATCGTAAAGATTAGCGGCTGAGTGAATTTCACCATCGTATTCAATCTCTTCATTACCTTTGGCTTCAACTTCAGTACCATCATCTAGCGTGAACTTGTATGTGGTACTTTCCAAATCTTTTTCAGTCACTAATACGCCTTGGAACGCTTCAGGATTAAACCTGAAGGTAGTGCAACCTTTTAGACCTTTGTCGTAAGCGTAGAGATAGATGTTTTTGAAGTCTTCAAAATCGTAATCGGTTGGTACGTTAATGGTTTTTGAAATCGAGCTATCAATCCATTTTTGTGATGCCGCTTGAATATCCACGTGGGCTTTAGCCATAATGCTGGATGAATCCAAGAAGTAATCCGGCAACTGCTCCTCAACTTTGTCGCTAAACGGCATCGCATTCGGGTTAATCAATTCACGGTAAGCCAATAGCTCATAAGAGAACACATCGACTTTTTCTTTTGATTTTTTGCCTTCACGAATCACGTTACGTGCGTAATGGTGCGCAAAGCTTGGCTCAATACCGTTACTTGCATTGTTAGCCAGTGACAGTGAAATGGTGCCTGTTGGTGCAATCGAGCTGTGGTGCGTAAAGCGCGCACCTTTAGTCGCAATTTGGTTACGCAAGCCCTCGGGGAACTGTTGCATGTAGCGGCTATATTTACCTAGCAACACTTTACCGGTTACTTTACTGCCGACTTTAATGCCATCTGCCGCCATTTCTGGGCGTTTTGCCAGCATGTCAGCGGTTACTTCAAATTTCTCGTCCATAATCGGTGCCGGGCCTTTTTCTTCAGCTAGTTGCACGCCTACGCTCCAGCCTTCTTCCGCCATCACACGGGTCACTTCTTCTGTGAATTTGATTGATTCTTCTTCACCGTATTTCATTTTCATCATGGTGAGGCTTGAGCCTAAGCCTAGATAACCCATGCCATGGCGACGTTTACGCATAATTTCATCACGTTGCTGTTGCAATGGCAGGCCGTTAATTTCAACTACGTTATCCAGCATGCGCGTAAAAATTGCCACTACTTCACGGTACTCTTTCCAGTCGAAGTAGGCTTCGTCGGTGAATGGTTTTTTAACAAAGCGAGTTAAATTGACTGAACCTAACAAACAAGCGCCATAAGGTGGCAAGGGTTGTTCACCACATGGGTTAGTGGCGCGGATGTTTTCGCAGAACCAGTTATTGTTCATTTCATTCACGCGGTCAATCAAAATAAAGCCTGGCTCAGCAAAGTCATAAGTGCTGGACATGATGACATCCCACAAGCGGCGCGCTTTGATGGTTTTATACACGCGGCACGCTACTTTACCGGCATCTTTACCTTCAGTTTTTGTCAGGTATTTACCTTTTACTGGCCACTCGCGCCACACTACCTGGCTTTCATCATTCACATTTAGGTCATCTACTATCGCTTCTTTTTCAGTCACAGGGAAAGCAAGCTTCCACTCTGCATCTGCTTTTACTGCCTCCATAAATTCTTTGGTAATGAGGCATGACAGGTTAAATTGGCGTAAACGGCCGTTCTCACGTTTTGCTTTAATGAAATCAGTGACATCAGGATGTGAAATATCAAACGTTGCCATTTGCGCACCGCGGCGGCCACCCGCGCTAGACACGGTGAAACACATTTTGTCGTAGATATCCATGAAAGAGAGTGGGCCGCTGGTATAAGCACCTGCGCCCGCAACAAAAGCACCTTTTGGACGTAGCGTTGAAAATTCGTAACCAATACCACAACCTGCTTTTAACGTTAAGCCTGCCTCATGCACTTTGCCTAAAATATCATCCATGCTATCTGATATCACACCAGAAACTGTGCAGTTTATGGTTGAAGTAGCAGGTTTGTGCTCCAACGCACCCGCGTTAGACGTGATACGGCCCGCTGGAATTGCGCCGCGGCGCAGTGCCCACAAAAATTTGTCATGCCACTCTGCACGTTTTTCTGTCGTGGTTTCTACATCCGCCAAAGCACGTGCTACGCGCGCATAAGAATCATCTATGTTCTGATCAACATATTCACCAGTTTTGGTTTTTAAGCGATATTTTTTATCCCAAATATCAAGCGAAACCGGTTGAATAGGAATTTCTTTTTCAAGCGCTGTAGCATTTGTATTTTTAGCAGTATCAACGATTTTTAGCATGGATTAACCCCTTATTTGTACGCAAAATGTCATTTTAAATCATGACCTAGGCCTGTATTCGTTTCACGATTTTACATTTAAATCTTGTGACTTAACGTCATAAAAGCACTTGTGTGAAAATGTAAGTGCTTGTGCAAAAGTTAAGCAATAACCACAACATGTTGTGTTTTTTTAGTAATTTAATCACTTAGTAGTGGTAGGTCAAGCGGTTTTTTTGTAATTATTTTTTGTAAATTTCTATAATTTTACTTGCAATAATTATGCATAAGACGGCTATTGGCTTACAACAAGGTCGCTAATAAAAAGTGTAATCGCTAGTGTTGAAAAATATGTGAGAAAATAACGTCATGTCACGACGCTTATATACTTTTTTACTTTATTTATTACTGCCGTTTACGCCACTCAAATTGCTGTGGCGCGCAAAAAAACAACCCGAATATTTGCAACACTGGCGTGAGCGCTACGGGTTTTACTCACTTAAGTTTGCAAAGCCTGTCATTTGGCTCCATTGCGTATCAGTGGGTGAAACGCGCGCGGCTGAACCCCTAATCAAATTGTTATTACTCGAATACCCTAATCATCAAATTTTACTTACGCACACCACACCCACTGGGCGTGCCACTAGCGCGCAATTATTTGGGGATTTAGTCGCCAGAGTGTATTTACCTTACGACTTGCCGTTTGCGGTGAGGCGGTTTTTAAAGCACTTTAAACCCGTAGTAGGGGTGTTGTTGGAAACCGAGCTTTGGTTCAATTTGATTGCAGGCTGCAAACAATATGACATTCCACTGCTATTAGTTAATGCACGCCTATCTGAAAAATCAGCCCTAGGTTATGGCAAGTTAGGCGAAGTTGCCCGGCAAGGTTTGCAAAGTTTGAGCGCAGTAGGTGCACAAACAACGCGGGATGCCGAGCGCTTACAAAGCTTAAGCGCGCACAGCGTAAGCATTATGGGTAACTTGAAGTTTGATGTGTTCCCTCCAGATAACGCCGTTGCGCAAGGTCAACTTCTGCGGAGTGGTTTGGGGGAGCGCCGACCTATATTTTTAGCTGCCAGCACCAGAGATGGTGAGGAGGCGCTGATTATTGACGCGGTTACCAAAGCCGACATTCCAAATTTACTGACAATTATTGTGCCGCGCCACCCGCAGCGTTTTGAAGAAGTAGCAGCGCTAATTAAAAAGCATGGCGCTAGCTTTTTACGTCGCTCCGCGCTCGCTGACCAATCCACAGAACCAAGCCAGTTCAGCTACTTTCTTGGCGACTCTATGGGTGAAATGTTTACCTATTACGCGGCATGTGATGTCGCTTTTATTGGTGGCAGTTTATTGCCATTAGGCGGGCAAAACCTGATTGAAGCATTAAGTTTAGGCAAGCCCGTGCTGATAGGGCCACATACCTTTAATTTTACGCAAGTGGCGGAACTGGCCGTTGCGGCAGGTGCGGCGCAGCGCGTGCAAAATACGACAGAATTAGCCAACAGCATTAAAATGCTATTTTCGGATTTTTCTAAACAACAAGCGATGAGTAATGCCGCCTTAAATTTTAGCGCACAAAACCGCGGCGCCACGCAACGCACCTTAAGCTTGATAGCGCAGTATCTGCGCGCTTAGGCTAGTGCACCTCAATACTTTTCACCAACAACACCTCGCACGCGCCATTGCCCGTGTCATTGCGTGTTAATGAACTTTTCCAGTGCCAGCCATCGCTCGCTTTAGCTTCAACCAAATAACCGTTTAACGCAACAACTTGCCCCACGCGCACTGATTTCAAGCGCTTTTCTACTAGCCTATCTGCTGGAATCATGTGCATATTGGCACTTTGCGTTTCTATTGCCTCACGCGGGATAGGAAACTCATCTACATGCCAAAAGTAAAAACGGTTACTTTGACTGATCTCGATTTTATTAAGTATCGCCTCATCAGACATCGCGCCCCAACCCAGTGCAAAATCCACTGGCGCTAAGTCAGCCTCACGTCCAAAGTGATAGCGCTTGCTCGCGAGCACACGTGCTTTAATGCTAAATTTTGCTAAGGGGGTAATTTCATAACCATTGATGTTTTGGGTATCGCTAATATCAAGGTTTCTTTGTAGCGGCGCCTCTGATGCTACTTCACCTACCCCATGAAGTATCTCGCGTTTATGGAAGTGCTGAAAACCACCAAAACCTAACAGGCCGATAAAGAAAATTGCTTTCCAGTTCATACGGTCATTACTCAGGCTAAGTGTTTAGTAGGCTTAACGGATGAGTTTGGCTAACGCCTTAAAGGCATCACCTTCGGCTACGCCCAACCATTCAAATAGCAGCGACTCGGTGTTGGTGACGATACACCCTGCATCGCGCAATCTGGCCAAGGCGTTGGCTTTGTTAGCGGGGTTACGTGAGATAACGGCATCTTCAACGACAAACACTTGTTTACCTGCGGCAATTAAATCTAGCGCCGTTTGCAGGATGCAAATATGCGCCTCCATACCAGTAAGAATTATTTGTGAGTGGTCACGCGTGAGCTGGCGCTTAAATATAGGCGCTGCCAAACATGAAAATGTGGTTTTTTCAACGGGCTGAACATGCGTCAACAAGACAGAAAGCGCTGGGATGGTATGCCCTAATCCTTTTGGATACTGCTCGGTAAGCAGTAAAGGCACATTAAGCATGTTGGCCGCCTGCACCAAAATGCCGCAATTTTTTACAACCTCAGCCATGGCATCAGCTGGCATCACCGACGCTAAGCGCACTTGCATATCCACCAAAACCAACTGACTTAAAGTCTGACTTGCTTTTAAATTTTGATAAGCGTTATCCATATCACTGCGTGTTCAACACCACCAACTGCTGGTTTATATCAGCCAAATCTGCCTCGGCTACTACGCCAGCAGCAGATTTTAAACGAATAATATTGACTAAATAATTGTAACGCGCCTGCAATAAATCGCGTTTAGCACTAAAAAATTGTTGCTGTGCATTAAGGACATCCACACTGGTACGCACGCCAACCTCGTAGCCTAACATAGTTGAATCTACTTGACTTTGGCTGGAAGTGAGCGCTTGCTCATAAGCCCTTACCTGTGCAATAGTTGTATTCAGGTTGAGATAAGCGCGCTGTGTTTCTAACTCTGTGTTACGCCGTGCAATTTCAACATCATCTTGTGCTTTTTGCTTATTAAGCAGAGCCTGCCTGACACGTGAACTCGTCGCACCACCTTGATACAAAGGAATCTGCAACTGCAAGCCTATTGTTCCGGTTTTAAGTTCATTGCCAGTACCAAACACAGAAACACTGCCATTGGCATAATTATCGGTATAGCTTGCTACGGCATCCAACGTTGGCAAATGCCCAGCTTTGGCACGCTCAATTTCTTGCTCCGAAAACTTAAGCGCCTCTTGCTGAATTTGTATGTTCAAATTGTTCTGTGCGGCCACTTCTAACCATTTATCCAGTCCCTGCTCTAAAGCGTTGGGTTTAATATCAGCTTTAACCGTGGCTAATTTTTGCGGAATTTCCCCAATAATCGCCTGTACTGAACGTTTAGCAATTTCATACTCATTCACGGCGCCTATTTCTTGCGCCACAATTAAGTCAAAGCGTGCCTGCGCTTCATTCACATCAGTAATGGTGGCAGAGCCCACCTCAAAGGTGGCCTTAGCTTGCTCTAACTGGCGCAAAATAGCGGCCTTTTGCGCAATAATCAGATCAATTTTATCTTGCGCGATCAGCACTTCAAAATAGGTCTGCGTGGTGCGTAGAATTAGTGCTTGTTGACTTAAATGTAATTGCTTATCGGCTTGGCTCACCTGTGTTTTAGTTTGCTCTATTTGTACTAAATTCTGTTTGCGGTAAATAGGTTGGCGGGCGTCAACGCCCGCTTTATAAGTTTCAAAGTTGGAGCGGCCTGAGGGCAAGGTGGAGTTTAAATAGCGGATATCTGAGCTAATGGCATTGGCCTCAGCATTAAAATTTACGGTTGGACGATACAGAGCCTTGCCTTGCTCAATGATTTCTTGCGCCGCTTGATTGGCACTTAACGCAGAGGCTAACGTTGAATCATGCGTTAATGCTCGGTTATAAACATCAAGTAAAGAGTATGGCTTGTCCGCAGCGTTTGCAAACGGCGCAAACCCTAAAAGTAAGCCGACTAACGCGATACTTGTTAAGTTTTTAGGCATTTATTAATTTAAAACTCAAATCTACTTGTCTGAGGCGTATTTTCAAGCGCGGGCAAACAAGTTTCAAAAAGGGTTTCATGGCGATAGACATCTTCGCTAATGCGCTGTGTAAGCGTGGCTTGCATGATTGGTAAATCTCCAATCACGGCAAATAAGCGGCCACCTACATTTAACATTTTTTCTGCCGCTGTTGGACGTAGCGGCAATGAGCCAGTAAAAATAATCACGTCATAGGGTGCGGCGGGGGCATAACCATTGGCAGCATCAGCCACATGCAATGTTACATTACGGATGTTTTGTTGATCAAGGCGGTTTTTAGCGATTGCAGATAATGTAGGGTAAATTTCAACGGCATGCACATGTGCCGCTAAAGTTGCCAGCAATGCCGTTAAGTAACCACTGCCGGTGCCTACCAACAATACTTTATCCGTTTTTTTAACGCCTACTGCCTGCAAAATACGCCCTTCAACTTTAGGCGACAGCATGGTTTGACCTTCACCAATGGGCAGCTCAACGTCAGCAAATGCCAAACCGACCTGCGACTCCGCCACAAAATTCTCACGTGGTACGGTATTAAACAGTTCCAACACCACTGGGTCTAACACCTCCCAAGTGCGGATTTGCTGTTCTATCATGTTAAATCGCGCGGCGTCGCGTGGCGTATCGAAACTGGCGATGTTCTGGTGATCTATAGTTTGTGCTGTCAGTGTCATGTTACTTACTCTTCAATATTCTATTTAGCTCAATTATAACGCAAGTACTTATTGGGCTAGAAATTTCCTCATGCAGTTTTACTTGGGCTACGTTTACTTGGGCAGTTTTACTTTAAACCAGGCTGCGTAGAGCGCAGGCAAAAACAGCACTGTCAGCAAAGTGGCTACCGCTAACCCACCCATAATCGCTACAGCCATCGGACCAAAAAATACGCTTCTCGTGAGCGGAATCATCGCCAGTATCGCAGCGGCAGCAGTTAATACAATGGGCCTGAAACGACGAATAGTCGATTCAATAATGGCTTGCCACGCTGGCAAGCCAGATGCTTTATCTTGATCAATCTGATCCACCAAAATCACCGAATTGCGCATAATCATGCCAGATAAAGCAATGGTGCCTAACATGGCGACAAAGCCAAATGGTTTATCAAATAACAATAATGCAAGTGTGACCCCGATTAAACCTAATGGTGCGGTAAGCAATACTAAAAATGTGAGTGAAAAGCTACGCAATTGCAAAATGAGCAGTGTCAGTACGGCCACTAAAAACAAGGGGAAGCCTTTAGCGACAGAAGCGCCGCCCTTGGAAGACTCCTCTACCGCGCCACCGGTTTCTACCGTAATACCTAAGGGCAGGTTAGCTTTAATTTCACCTAATTTTTCTTCAATTTGGGCAGAAACTATCGGCGCTTGCATGCTGCCACGCAAATTCGCACGCACGGTTATCGACGGCACGCGGTTTCGGCGCCAGATCACGCCCTCTTCAAACTCGGATGAAATGGTCGCCAGTTGCGATAGCGGCACGCTGGTGCCATTTTGCGTATTAATCATTAAGTGCGGTAAATGCGACAACTTGCTGCGTTCAACCTCTGCACCGCGCGCTACTAGATCAATGCGTTCATTGCCCTCTCTAAACTCGGTGATTGTAAGCTCGCTCATGGCGGCATTGAGCAGATTGGCAATATCCACCGAACTTACGCCTAGCAGGCGCGCTTTGGATTGATCAATCGACACCTTCATCACTTTGCTTGGCTCTTCCCAACCTAATTGCACATTAGCCAAATTCGGGTTGACGCGCATGATGTCGGCAATTTGATGCGAGATTTCACGTATTTTTGGAATATCTGCACCATCTACCCGAAACTGCACCGGGAAGCCCACCGGCGGCCCATTTTCAAGCCGCAATACCGAAGCCCTAACCGCTGGAAAATCTTGTTCAAATAGCTGGAGCAGATCATTACGCAAGGCTTCACGGGCGCTTAAATTTTTGCTCAAAATCACCAACTGCGCAAAAGCGCGATGTGGCAACTGCACATCTAGCGGCAAATAATAACGTGGTGCGCCAGTGCCAATGTAAGCTACAAAATTATCAATGCCTTGATGCTGTTTATTCCATCCACGCAGCCAATGCTCAAGTTTTTTCACTTCTGTACTGGTAGCAAGGTAAGAGGCACCCTCAGTCAAACGCAAATCTACCACTAATTCTAAACGCGTAGAATCTGGGAAAAACTGCTGCTGCACTTTGCCAAAACCGATGATAGACAGCACAAACATGGCAAGCGTAATAGCAATTACGGTTTTGCGATAACGCACGCATGCGGTGACTAACTGGCGGAAAGCGCGATAAAACTTAGTATTGTAAATGTCGTGATGATGAGCCACATTTTGTTGATTTTGCACTTTTTGTTTAAGTTTAAGCTTGTTACGCAACCAACTACCAAACCTCGAGGCTTGCGGTGTTTTCGTATAATCCGGCAATAGGTGATACCCCAAAAAAGGCACAAAAATTACCGCCGCAAACCATGAAATCACCAAGGCAATGGCAGACACCTGAAAAATGGAACGCGTGTATTCCCCCGTTGATGAAACTGCGGTGGCAATCGGTAAAAAACCCGCCACGGTAATCAAGGTGCCGGTGAGCATAGGCATGGCGGTTGAAGTGTAGGCAAACGAAGCGGCCTTGGCTCTATCCCAGCCTTGCTCCATTTTAGATGACATCATTTCAACCGCAATAATCGCGTCATCTACCAGTAGCCCAAGTGCTAAAATCAGCGCGCCTAATGATATTTTATGTAAGCCGATATCTAGTGCGTTCATGCCTAAAAATGTAGCGGCTAACACAACGGGGATAGTAATTGCCACCACAATGCCGGTGCGTACACCCAATGAAATCAAGCTCACGCCCAGCACGATGACTAATGCCTCAATCAGCGACTTCACAAAATCATTGACCGAATCGGCGACTAGTTTTGGCTGTGAAGTCACCGTGTTAAAACTCAAACCAATCGGCAGATTTTGCTTAATTTTGGCTATTTTCGCATCTAAATTATGGCCCAGTGCTATCACATCACCACCTTGACGCATGCTCACACCCAATAACAACGCATCCTCGCCGGCATAACGCACGGTGTCGCGTGGCGGGTCTTCATAACCACGGTAAACACGCGCCACATCACCCAGCTTAAAGTCTTGATTATTAGCGCGCAAGCTGATCTCACGCAGGTCTTCCAGCGCGTTATATCGGCCTGAAACTTCAACCCGAATACGCTCATCAGGCGAATCATAAGTGCCGCCTTTCACTACTGTATTTTGTGTTTGTAAAATGTTAATCAGCTGCGTGGCGCTCATGCCTAAAGTTGAAAGCTTGGCGTTTGAAACCTCAATATAAATACGCTGTTTGCGCTCACCAAAAAATTCTATCTTGGCAACATCGGGGGTAGTTAAGAACTCGGCACGGATAATTTCAGCCTGCTTTTTGAGGGCGAAATTATCAAAACCATCGCCAGTCAGTGCATACATACTGCCAAACACATCACTGAATTCATCATTAAAGGTGACGCTCTCAATGTTTTGAGGCAAAGTGTGGCGAATATCGCCTATTTTTTTACGTACCTGATACCAGATTTCGGGGATTTCTTTTGAAAAAGTATCATCTTTAATCACCACAAAAATGACAGACTCCCCCGGGCGCGAGTAACTGCTAGAGAAATATAAATGCGGCACTTCCTGAATTTTTTTCTCTAACTTATCGGTTACCTGCTGTTCAACCTCAACCGCACTCGCACCTGGCCAAGTGGCGCGCACCAGCATCACCTTAAAAGTAAACGGCGGGTCTTCAGATTGCCCAAGTTTGGTATAAGCCAACAACCCTGATACGGTAAGCATCAGCATGACATACAGTACTAATACCTGGTTTTTTAGCGCCCACGCTGATAAGTTAAAGCGTGATTTTTCTGAGGCTTCCAAGTGGGGATTTTCAGCGCCTTCACTCACAGCGCAGGCTCTATTTTCGGTTTTACTTTCTGCCCACTAATCAAAGTATGCACACCAGCAATGGCAACCATTTCTCCTGCTTGCAAGCCGTTTGTAATCACCACCCCTACCTCAGAATATGCGCCGGCAACGACTTGCCGTGGGGTTGCAATTCCGCGCGCATCAATCACCCAAACGCTGGCTTTACCCTGATGTTGCGTTAACGCAGTTGATGGAATAATTATTTCTGTAGACGCAAGCTGCCCAAAGCTCACCCCGGCCGTCATGCCAAGCTTAATGGCATCATCCGCATTTTTAATAGTAACGCGTACATCAAAAGTGCGTGTAGCGGCATTGGCGGCCGGCGCGATTTCACGCACTTCGCCGCTATAAGTTTTTGCTCGATCCGCCCACAGCTTGATGCTCACCTGATCGCCAATTTTCAAGCGTTGCATGCGCGACTCCGGTACCGCAACCAACACTTCAATTTGCTGAGAATCCACCACTTGCGCCACCATCACACCCGCTTCTACCACTTGCCCAGGTTCGGCATGAATTTGTGTCACGATGCCGTCACGGTCAGCCACCAGCGCGGAGTAGCGCGACTGGTTGTTAGATACATCCGCGCGCGCCTTGACTTGTTGTAGCCTGGCATGTGCCGTTTTTAGCTCAGCCTCACGCATATCCAAGGCTGAAGCGGAAATAAACTTTTTATCAAACAATATACGCTGACGGGCAAGTTCTGCCTGCGCCAACGCGTGGCTTGCCTCCGCTGCGCGTACATCTGCCACCGCAGCGGCGGCGCTTAATTGCGTATCGGCTGCGTCTAACCGTGCTAACACTTGGCCTTTTTTAACGAGGCTACCTACTTCAACCTTGCGCTCAATAATTTCCCCGTTGATTCTAAAGCCAAGATTGGCCTCATAGCGAGATCTCACCTCGCCCACTAACACCATGCTGCCAGGGACTGATGATGCCCCCACGATGGTGACCAATGCCGGGCGCGGTGGTTGAAGCGGCTCAATGGGCTTATCACAAGCGGTTAAAGATAAAATCAGGCTTAAAAATATAATCGTTTTGTGTGTGTAGTTTTCTGTCATGGCAGGCCCTTCATCAACGCCTCAAACTCAGCAATCGGCACTGGCTGACTAAATAAGTAACCTTGGTAGGTATGGCAACCGTTGCTTTGCAGTAATTGGCGTTGCTGTTCGGTTTCAACGCCTTCAGCGATCA
>Ga0172380_10004678_pt1 | contig 17336 bp, 46 predicted proteins | sample Leawe162metaG_FD_119747 | JGI IMG/M metagenome (GOLD analysis project Ga0172380, IMG submission 119747) | Leachate microbial communities from a municipal landfill in Southern Ontario, Canada - Leachate well 162 metaG | ecosystem: Engineered > Solid waste > Landfill > Unclassified | place...
ATGATTTTATTTTTAGCATTATCTTGGGTATAAATTTTTTCCATAAAACCTCAAAATAAAAGATATTGATTACCATCCATTAAGCGAGTAATCTCAAATTTAAAGGTAGCACTTCTTAAATAAAATTCCTGATGAATTATTCTAACAATTTTATACATCTCAGGTAAATAAGTCTGTATTTGTACAGAAATATAATCTTCTACACAACCTTGATAGGCTAAAGCTTGTTCCTCATTAATTTGAATTTCTAAATATTCCATTATTGTTTCCACTCATAATTTGCGGCATTTGTTCTTTTATAAAACCAATTAAGAATTTTGGCATCTAAGAACTCATCCACACTTTTATAAATAGCACAAGCCTGGGAAGTGAATGGATGTTTAGACCACTTTTCAAATTCATCTTCAGGAACAATAAGAATAAGAGGTTTTCCTAAAGCTAAGGCCATACCACATTCGAAATAAGTGCCCACTGAAGGACGCGCACTACCAAATTGATTAAAGTTGGCCACAATTACATTGGCTTTTTTAATAGCACAAACATCTCCCTGGAAAATAGTATTTCCAGAAACCCGATTATTAGTCAGACCTTCTTTATCTACCTCTGCATCAACTTCCCCATTCCACGGGTCAAGAAAAGAAATTTCGTACATCCCTTTGCCTTTATAATTAGCATAGTGACTACGAATTTTATAACGCCAATCTACTGTGGGCTTCTGAGCATCCCCGCCCAACATAATTCCTGCGAGATAAACATACATCCAATCTTTAGGAATTTCATTAACCATTTGTCACCTTCTTGAGATTGTAAGTTTTCATTAAATGTTCGATTAATTCTGCTTGAGTATTAAAAAATCCTCCACCTGATGCAAAAACCCATCCGGTAAGAGTAATTGGGTATTTATCTCGACTCATAGTTTGAAGAACATAAATTGGAATCTTATTCATGAATCCCAAGCAGGCCTCACCGAAAGTACCGCACGGCGCATCTCCTTCTTCCATTCTCAAAATAAGAAAATTGGATTTTAAGGTATAATCTACATCACCCATAATATGAACTAAACGAGGGTCTTTACCTTCTCCCGCAGGCTCTAAATAAGTCTTGCCTTTCCAAATTAAATCAGTTCCTTCAGCTATCAAATCATTATTACCAGAAGCTAACCAGCCTTTAAGTTTTTTATGAAAGGTTTTAGGTTCCACCCCAACTTTATTTTGTTCTTCTTTTGTAGGGTCAAAAACATATAATGGATTATTATTTTTATCATGTAAAGATTCTAATTCTGGGCGCAACTTATCGCGCCAACCTCTCCCGGAATCATTAGCAGCAACCTTTTCCATCGGGCCGATGACGTAGCATTTCAGATATGAATTGATAACTGAATTTTCCATTAGATATCTCCATTATCATTCTTGGCTTCATTCTCACGAGCATCTAAAAAATTTCTCCTGAACTCGTCAGAACAATGTTGAGCCGCATAGGTGCAATCATGTAGGTCTGAATAGCACCACTTATGAGTTTCTTTATAAATTATCATAAGTTTATAAATACAATATTCAAGTTCACCCTTTGTTTTAATATCAGGGATATTGTCGAGCATCTCATCAAATTTAAGTCTATCTTCCTGTTTGATATAAGGCATTTCCTACTCCTTTTAAAATAAATGAACTATACAAAATAAGATTAAAATTATTAAAGCTATAATACCAGTAGAATCATCCATAAATTATTCCTTAACGATACTCACTTAATTCTGCTTCGGTTAATGGTACAGAGAAAGTTCTGCCGCACTGCCGACATTCGAATGTGGCTTCAAACATACCTTCTCCGAGTTCCACATAACTTACCAATGACAAATCTGTATCGCCACATTTACAATTTAACATTTAAATATCCTTATAGTTGTTTATCATTATTCGTAGGAGTTACTTCTTTAAGTTCTTCAAGGTCATCTCCTAGCCTATCCATCTCATCAATCATTAAGCCAATAAGAGTCTGTCGCTTTTCATGGTCAACTTCATCTCGAATAAAAGTTAAAACCTTCGCGGCGCGTTTAACATCATGCAGCATCTTATTATATTCTCTGTTATTTAACATTTTTATCCTCAATATGGAATGCATTCAAAATCTTTTTTACCTTCAGGTATAAAATAAAATTTGCATGGACCAATCTTTCGCTTTTTACCGCTTAAATCACAGATTTTAGCTTTACAAATATGAAGTTTTATAATTTTTTTCATATTAATCATTATCCGTAATCTTTAATTGAGTTCTAATATCTAAAATCGTTTTCAAAATAGCCGGGTCTGCTTTATGTTCTACTTCTAGCGCATCAAGTAAATCGTCAACAGCTTTAACATATGCCGGGTCCTGAACAGTTTGACCATCTAAAACAACTGTAGGAATATTTTTCCTAAATTTGGTAATAGCGGCAACCGTTCCAGTCAAAGCAGATTTGAATACATTATATACCCGACCTATTAACCATCCGGCCAGACCTGGAACTAAAATTAAAAGAATAGCTAATCCCCAAAACCCCCATCCGGCGAGGCCCCGAATAAAATTAGCTACTTTTTCAGAAAATGTATATGCGCGTTCAGCTTGTTTATAATTAGATTGTTTATTAATATAGCCTTTAGTACAAGAAATAATATTACCTTCAGTATCAACTTTATACTCTCCGGCGCAGCGTTCATCTTTTTGAGATTTAACAGTTGTTTGTGGGGTATTACCGGGAGAAGAAAAAGTTAATCGCGGCAATAGACTACAGCCGCTGGTCGTAAATAAAATAATTAGTACACTAAAAATAATCTTATACATATTGTATCCTTAAATTTAAATGGTTGACGACTACGGAAGATTGTATCGAGCATCCAACTCGGCTTAACATGGTCTTCCATAGTCTCGAAGATTCTTTACTCACGGCGCATGTCCGGGGAGACGCTCTTCTAATTGCCGCTTCTTATTTTTAGGCTTGGATAGCCCTCATCACCCTATCTATTTCAACATCCGAAGATGTTAATTGCTGCCCGGAGAAAGGAGGTACTCCGGGTTTTAAGATTACTAAACGCTCGTCCCACCTTGATTAGGTCAAGGACCATAAAAAAGGTTCTTAACGGGAACCACTCGGCTAAGTCTTAGACTCCGCACAATCACAACATTAAGGCTGTTATGAATCACCCAGGATAGGATTTAATCCTGTTCGCACCTCGACGAATCGAGGACCAAAGCGCACAGTTGCAGGCAAGATTTCACTTGCATCCTCTGTTTTTATCACTCCACATCATACGGCTCTAGTTAGCGAGTGCTTTATCAGAGTAACACCGTAATCGTTCCACGTATTCAATACGTCACAGCAACTGGTGAAATTTAATAGAACCTGGGTCTAAGTATTTTTAAACCCAGGGCACAACATTGTTTTTAAGCAGTGTCTTTAATTTAAAGGCCGTTGCACCCGCGACCCGGATAATCAAATTATAACACATGAAAGCGAGTATGTCAAGTAATTTGACTGCCTCAAAAAGATTCGAACTTTTATGGCCAGATTCAAAATCTGGAATGCTGCCATTGCATCATGAGGCAATATTGGTGCGAAGGGAGGGAGTCGAACCCTCACGCCCTTACAGGCAAGGGATTTTAAGTCCCTCGTGAATACCAATTCCACCACCCTCGCAAATGAATCTCCATCGTCCGGGTAATTATCCCAGACCTTTCTCAGTCTCGGCGACGGCTAAGTTATCGGCAAGGCAGCAAAAGCTGCGCCGAATGGAGACGAGTAAGGTAAGCCGCTTGGGAGTGGTTGTCGGCTTCCAACAGACATCGCTGGATGCAGTATAGGTTCCAAGCCCTATAGTAGCATCAATGGGAGCGATAATGGTCTGCTGTCCTCATGTCTATTAAAGCAATGCAAATTTTTCATCTGTCCAACAGTGAATATTGACCAAAGATTCGGAACCATCTATCCTTAATTTTTTAAAAGAATAAACTATTCCCTCTCTAGCTTCCCAACTAGCAAAATCAACTCGACGATGAAATACATAAGCAGGAATTTTTTGCCCATTGGTTTTAATAATTACAACTTTTTTATTAAGGGGCAGCGCATGTTCTTGCAAATATATTGCATTTAATTCTTCAACATCTTTAGCATATTGAGCAAACTGTTTATCTAAAATTCTTTTTCGAGAGAGATAGTCTTCTTTTGTCATTTAGTCTCCTTAAACTTTCCAATCCCTTTAAAATCTGGAAATCCAAAATCTCGAACATGGGTGACATCTTTAAATACCTGACATACATCACAAGTAGCGGTATGCATTATACTCACCACAGTTCTGAATTTATGGCCGCAAATTACTGATTGTGACCGGGCCTTATTTCCGCACTCAAAACAAACCCAAGTGATTGGACATTTAAGATTATTACTATCCGTGAGGATTTTGAGCTTTTTCATACTATTTTAACCCTTTAAAGTTTAAAGATACCCTACCTGTAGCGATAAGCAATATCAACGCATACCACGGGTGCCCGGAAGCAGCTAAAATGGTCGCTCCAAAGAAGATTATATCCATAAATGCTCCAAATTAGGCGATTTAAGCCACTTTTTCCGATTTCATGCACTCTTTACCCTTTTCAGTATAATTAAGGCCTTCCTGGGCCTCCTGCGAAGCGTGAAGTACTAATAAAGTGGGTCCAAGTAGGTCTTTTTCACTTGAACTTAGGTTATTTAAGCGTAAAGCGCATTTTAAATGCCAGCGCGAATAGGACTTGTTTTGATATTGAACCCCTTTAGAATTCACTTGAAATCGTGAATCGGCCAGAATTCTTACAAAATGCTGCTGCCCAATCGGGATTAATTGCCCGCAATCAAGACAGGTCCAATATTTCTTTGCAACGATAAGATAAGTACCTGATGTGTAATCCATTGTTTCCCTCCACAAACAATAGTATAGCATACTACCTTGAGTATGTCAAGTAATTCGCGGTAGCCACAGTCAACATCTTTCCTGTTTTTCCAAGCCAAAATGTGATTATGTCCTACGAACGTAGTGAGTATATTATAAGAGCGTAGCTCTCTATATATTGTTTATATTAAAGAGCGTAGCTCTTAACTATATGACTGTAACTAAAGTGAATATAAAGTCAAACTTATTCTATTCAATTAACAATAATTGTTTGATTTAAGATAAACGATACTTAATCATTATTTAATTGAATTATATGTCATATAGAATATCATTATATTAAGATGTTTGCACAGGAACTCTTACCTGAGATTCAACGTTAGCCTGCTTGCTTTCCTGAATCTTAGCCTGATTTTCATAAAACTTTTTTCTCAAAGAAGGATTCTGCAAAATAATCTGCATGGCCCTGACCCGGAGATTATGACGCTTAACATATTTTTCATTCGATACCTTACCCTTTTTAGCAGCGAGATTCTTCTTTGCCCTTTTGGCTGCCTTACGTGCGCGTTTGTGGACCAGAGTTTTATTTGACAACATAGCAATTCTCCTTTTTAGTTATATAAAAGATTTCGAACAGCCCAATAAACTTTACTCGAACGTTTTTGATTTGTGATTTTCAATATTAACTTTCTACATAGTCTTGCAAATTGCCCTAACAAGTATTGCTTCAAAGTTAAAATAGTGATAATCATATTTCCAGAAGTCAATAAAAAAATAAAATTAGATGTTCGATAAGTAGTAGACAATTTTCCACGATAATTATATTGTTCTACTAAAATTAAATTATCCACATCATAGGTTAATTTTCTGACCCCCGATATTCTTTTTCGCCATCGTTTTTTAGCATGTCTTGTAAATTGTAATGTCATACTAAAAATTCCCGTCTGCCACTTGTAGGCATTTAAGACCCAGGCTTCTCCACATTTTAACTACCTTATCGCGGTCTTCTAAAATAAATTCTACATAATATTTATCTTTAATATGAACTTCATATAATTCTTTTTTAGCTATTTCATCAGAACGATTATCTCCTGTTTTTTTAAGAATAACTATAGGAAAACGAATTCCACATTTTTCAGTAAGCCACTTCTCGGTTATTTCTTTACAAGAATCTTCTCGCCCAGACATAAAAATAACTGAATTAAACGGTCCATCTCCAGCAGGCCCTGCAAGATACTTATTAATGATTTCTAGAACGGTATCATCCACTCTATCTTGACCTACTTTATCATAATCATACCATCCTCTCTTATTATCACTATGAGCCAATGTTCCATCCAGGTCACATATGATAGCCTTTGGTAAAGTTTCATCTTGTTTGGCCGGGACCATATCTTTATAAAGCCATTTTACATAAAAATCTCTGATGACTTGCTCCCCAACCTTAGAAGCCCCACGGCCTGCATCACGCATAATACATTCTTCTAAAGAAGTATCAAAAACTTTATATTCACAATCACATGCATTTCTTGTAGCTTCTAAAGCAATCTCACGTAACCGCATTACAAAATTAGGATTAAAATTTGTAGCATCTACGATTACATTTTTCTTGCACATTAAAGCTGCGCGTAAACATTCTGCTTCAAAAATTGAAATCATTTCTTCTTGTTCAGGTATCCAATATTTACCTCTCATATGTCTAAGGTCATCTCGACAGACCCGGACATAAGAAGGATTATCAATACAATATTGTTTGGCCCAAGTTGATTTACCAGAACCCGGTAAACCTTGAGTAAAAATAACTTTCTGCATATTATCCTTTCTTAATGGCGATTTCATGTTGCTTTATATCCTCGTCTTGCCACCAATCTACATGAGCCGTATGACCGCAGAAAGAGCATTTAATATCCTCTCCATTTGGAAGCCATATCCAAGTCATGGCGTTCATTGGCTTTCTGTCTTGGCATGATGGACAAGGACAGTATTGTGGATAACCACACTTGGGACATTTCATATCATCCACCCTTCATGTTCCCTCTCCGCTACGTCTTTGGTTGGGGTCATGTCAGTAAATCTCCGTTCTCGTAGATGTTGCCGATGACTTCTTTTCCATTGAAATTCATTGGCATAATCTCGCCCTTTCCGCTTTCCACAGCAAACGTACCGACGCCTATAATCGGATGCGTTATTCTAGATTGAGCAAAACAGCACTCATTTTTTAACCATACAACGACCCATAAAATGCCGCTATCATTGCGGATAATATCCCCCTCATAAATCTCCCGCCCGTTCTTGTCTTTGAGTCCGGTGAATTGTGTTATCTCTACATGACCACAGTTTCCGTGATAACTTCCATCGATATGCAGGTGATAAACCTGTGTGTTATTAACCTCTATCCTTACCAACGAACTACACTCAATCCATTTCTTGTTCTGAATGGACCACGCCCTGAATTTATCTCTCTCATACTTATCCTTTCTTAATTACGAGTCATAAAACGACTGTGAATAAATCCCCAAGAAACAAAATTGATACTATTATAATAATCCAAAGTTAACTTAGCATCTGCTATACAATAATCTAATAGTGTCATTGGCATAATTAAATAGCCTTTTTTCTATTAAGCTCATTAATATTTGTGACTTTACACCCGGCCTCCCTGAGATTGCCAGATACCATATCGATATCTTGCTCAGTATTTCCAATAAAGGTCACTGCCCCAGGGTCTGCTGCTAAAAGTTCTTCAAACTCAGACTGGCATGAATCACCCGGCTTCTTTCCATGTTGTCTGCCAAGTTCATAGACCTTGAGCATGAAATCAATATCATTAATTAAAAACATACTTTGTTTAGGCATCTGGAACCTCCGTATCTTTATCCTCGCGCATCCGAATCGTTTCAAAATCTTGATTTGTTTTACCGTGCCGGGGCAAGCCGTCTTTCTTCATGCCATAGGTCATGCATTTATATTCCACCCACTTCCCTATGTACTCAGATTGATGGTCCCAAACGTATTTCTTTTCTTCTGCGTTCATTTTAAGATTAATGATATAGGGTTTACCTTCATAATCTACCGTAAACCCGGCTGCACTTTCGATTGAATGCCTATCTCCAATCTTCTTTGAAGTCACACTGCGACCAAGTTCATTAATTGTTTTCTCAGCACCCTCATTGACCTCAGAGGCTTGAACAATACCTGTTATTTTAGCATCCAAGGTAACAAACAGTTTAACTTTAAAGCTAAGATTTTCATTAAACGTTGTTCGGCCACATTTATATTCACCTGTGGCCCGCTTCAAAACTAGACCCTCATAACCGAAGGCAATAGCATTTTCAAAAAGTTTCTCAACTTCTTCTGCATTATAAACACTCCATTGGTCCACAGGAACAAAATAAGGAGAATGAAGAACTTCGCCATGAGCAATATATTCATTAATACGGCCTGCAAAAGATTGAGATAAATTTTCATTTGCAATACAATCAAAGCAATAAAATTTAAGATATTCTAAAGCCTGTTCTCGACTTACTTTAATACTATGCTTCACACAAAGTTTTTCCCATGCTTGAATAGATTTCTTAGCCGTGTAGTCATCCGTCATAGCACAGCTAACAATCATTTGAAAAGGAATTTCTTTGCAATAGAATTCTCCATCAAAAATAATATTATTCTTGATGCTATATTGTTTTAAGAATTCAAACTTCTCCCGGACTTGTTTATTAGGAATGAGTTTTAAAGAGCGCGACAAAATCTCTTTGTTTACAAAAATCCTCAAGCCATCCAGTTTATAGGAAGCTAACTGAGGATATTGCAGCGTTTTAATATCTACTTCATCATTGAGGATTAACATTGGCTTGAGCATTTTATACTCCATGTTCTTTTAGAAATTTTAAAAGTTTAACTAAATCCATCAACCAAGTAGATACCTTCTTCTTATTTTTTGCTGCAAGAATGATACGATTAAACCTTATAATCGCTTCATCCCTGATTTCTTCTGGCAACTTAGATATACGAATATCAATATTATCAAGTTCTTCCATAGATTCTGACCTCCAGGGTTAACGTATTCCGCGAGTATCCTTTTCTTTCCAATCTTCGAAGATAGAAATTAGTCTATCAATTTTACTTGTTTGCTTTGTATATTCGTTATCAAAACTCACCACACAGTTAGAAGCTTGCGAACATAGCCACCCGGCCCATATAGATATCAATAGGATGGAAACATAAAAAGTTTTCATACTTTCTTTCCTTTCTTTTGAGCCAGAGCTTTTTCTGCTTCAAGTTTTAAATATTTATTCTTAATTCTGTCCTCATCCTTACGGATATAAATCTGGGTCGTAGCCAACTGCTTATGGCCCATCATTTCTTGAATATCAATTGGGTCCATTCCAAGAATATGAGCATTCGTTGCAAAGCTCTTTCTAAACTTGTGAGGATGCAATTTCAATTCTGGCACATAAGAATTCAGCTTTTTAAATACATATTCCATCTGGTAAACATTCATATTAAAAGCATTTGTTTCTTCTGCCTCACCTGCAAAATAGCAGATTAAAATCTCTTTCAATACTTCTGGCACAATGAATTTCTTTTCGAGATTTTGTTTAGATATTTTCGCAATCATTAAATTATTATCTAAATCAAACTGGTTACGTTTAACTTTTGAAGCATCCTCTACCCTTAGCCCAACATAATAGAGAAACGATAACATTGCTTTAACTCTTAACGCATCGGTAAACTCGCTTTCTGCCAGAGGCAATATAACTTCTTTAAAATCTTTTTCTGTTACAATCTCAGCATTCTTTCTCATCGGAGTTTTTGTTTTGGGTACCCGAATTAAAATATTCTGGTAATCTAAAAAACTCTTGAGCGCGGAAATATGTTGATTCAATGTGGCCTGAGCTACTCTAGGCTTGAGTACAGCAAAATACTGGTTAATAACTTCTTCTGATATAGATTTAATATCAGTGGTTTGAACTACCATTAAAAATTCTCTTATATGTTTAGTATAAGATTCAATGGTATTCATTGATTTGCTATTGGCAATGAGCCACGTTTTATAATTACTGATTAACGTTTCCATGCGTTAAACTCCTCAAGAAGTGGGTCATTAATCTTAGTCTTTCCTTTTTCATACTTGGCAAATCGAGTACGAATTTCTACCATCTTATCAAAAATTAAAGAAGTGTCTTTAACATAAAAACGTTTATGTACGCCTGTGCCATATACCTTTGCTTTACCTTCTCGATACAATTGATACTTAGCTAACTCCCAAAATTTATTCTTGCTGCTAAAAAATTTTTGGAGGCATTCCCATCCTTTTTCTTGTCTATCATTTAAAATATTTACAGCTTCTACTTTTTGTACTTCACTAGACTTCTTATCTGCCATAATCCTTGCTAACTGATTTACAGAGAACAATACCTCAGGCTTGAACTTAATAGTTTCTGGCATATAGATTCCTTTCATATAATCTCTTTTAAAAATGCTTTTCCTTTTTCTGAAATAATTCTTGAAGGTACTCTTAATATGTACCCAAATTCATATAAGAAGGCTTCCCATTCACCTAAATATTCTTGTGGGCACATACCTATTTTCATGGCAATAGCATTTGCCCCTACAGGCCGATTTACTGTAGCAAGAAATTGTAAAATACTAACATCAGTATGTGTTAAACCATCTTTAACAATGCCATAGGTTTTCAACATCGTGTTAATATTAGGCTCTACGACCAACGTTTCCAATAGATTAATTACGGTACGCGGATTAAACTTAGCATTTTTTGCCAAAACTTCTAGAGCTTCTTTTGTAATAGGTTCATTAGCATACAACTGTTCATATACTTGGGTTACAATTTGAGTTAATTCTGAAATCGAATACCGTGAAAAATTGATATGGTTCTGTATCCTATCCAAGAAGTCTGGATTGTTTTTATAAAGCACATATTTGTTTATGGTCGCGCAAGCAAAAATAAAAGGTTTAATTTTCTTTCCATTAATTTTAAAACTTTCAATAACCGGGTTCAAAAGCTTGATGATATCCGAAGCGCAAGTATCAATCTCATCGACAAACCAAATTACGGTTCCTTCGGTCTTATTAATTTCATTGATAATGCCCGGCAAACTTTCCAACGTGACCGTATTTCCAATATTCTGAATTAAATGCGCGTTCATGGTCTTCGCTAATAATTCTACCCAACTGGTTTTACCATGCCCGCGAATAGCAGATAAAATCATATGGCAACGCATTCCGCGATTATATTGAGCAACGATATATTTGGCCCGCTTCTTGGTTTCTTCTTGCCCAATAAACTGTTCCCACGTTTGAGGTCTAAATTCAAAAGCCTTAATAGAAGAATGATATTCGTTAATTTTATCGTTGTCCAAGGTTTTAGCGTCTAATACCACATGCATTTTCTCCGGGCCGTATTCCCCAGATTTTGTCTGAAGGTCAGCAATATCGTTGTTCAGCCAGGAAGTATCCCTAGGCTCAACAGAAGGTGGTTTAAATCGCTCCAATAGGGCTTTAAGCATGATATTCTCCAGTTAATGACCGATTATCCTTCTTCCTCCGTTACTTCCTTGAAAGCCCATGCAGGAGCTTTAGATTTATAAATGCGCTCAAGGTCTTTTACATCAGCTAAGGTAAAAGGATATTTAATCTGTTTCCAAGCATTTAAATGGTTCACAAGAGTTAATTTTTCATCTGCCATAATTTAACCCTCCTGTTCTAAAATAAATTTTTCTGCTTCAGGTAGGGTCTTAAAATCATCTACCCAATAAGGCAATTCCGGGCTTCCTTTATATTGATAGACCCCATAGGCATCACAAGGAAAATTAAAATCAAGAGAAAAACTTTCAGCAAAATCATGTTGACCATATAATATTTTTTTGATAACATATTTTCCGTTCATAGAAGCTCCTTATTTTTGTTCCAATTCAAGAAAAGAATTTAACAGAGCTACCAAAGTTTCAGCTTCTTCTTTAGAATCCACATCCACAATATGTTCAGCTAAAACATGCCCGGTCAGAGAGTCTTTAACTCGACCATATACCCCAAAAAATTCTGCACATTCAGGCATAACAGTTTGCACGTATTTTACTCCAGAGGTATCTGTATTTTCCACACATGGACTATATTCAAAACTTTCATATTTTACCATGAGATTTCCTTTTGTTAAAAATAAAATTTACCTTTAGATTTTCCTCTGCCCATTGCAAAATCTTGAGATTTGCACATACCATCTTTTGAACATCCTTCGCAGGTTTGTTGACAATGTTTAGGCAAAGATTTAACCGTAACTGCTTTTTCATTTGATGACGTTACAATATTTCCTCTCATGAAGTCCTCCCGGTTCTTTGACTTGCTTTTAAAATTAGATTATCATAAATATCATCTGCCACATTGCGATTATAGTAGACTTGGCTTCTCTTAACTTTATCATGTTCTAGTCTATAATGAGCAACAAAATCTACTAGATGTTCTGCCAAGGTCATAGCTTCATCTACATTAAAAATTAGAGCATCATCAAATCCAATTTTTTCAGTAACTTCTTCTTTGTTTTCAGCCTCTTTAACTCCAATGACTTCACCATACGCAGATACTACAATAAATTTTTCCATAAATCCTCCATTAAATTAGAATAGGGTTAAGATTGGATTTCGCGTTTTGCATTTTCAATCCTTGGTTATTAAGTTATACCGTCTTTTACGGCTTAACCCTTTGTTCGTACAGTATAGCATATTTTTACCCAAAAGTCAAGGGCACGCGCAACTATTTTTGTTCGTTATATTTGTTCAATAAAGCATCAATCTTAATATAAGTCTGCTTAATATTTTCCTTTGTCTGTTCCAACTCTCCGGGTTTATATGTGCGTTTCTCAATCTGGGTTTCCCAAAAAATATTCTGGGCGGAGTAAATCCCAATTTGAGAAAATATTTGTTCCTTGGGCATCGTCATATAGCCTCCTTAAAAGTGGCACATTAGACTATCACAATTTTCTCTTAACGCCAAAACTTGATGTTTACCCTTGGCCGTTATTTTAAAGACTTTTATCTGTTTGAGATAAAAACCTTCTTCTTCTAGCCATTTCAATTCATCTTCGGTAAACCATGCGTGCGCTTGTGCAACACTTTCAAACCCGCATATTTCTTGCCCCTTTGGGCCTCTTTGTATGCCGGGGTCACCATATGGAGAAGGGTGCCCGTTCATACTATTATGAGCCAACAAAGGGCTTTCACAAAATCGCACTCTCCCATTATCATCTTCAATCTGATAAGGGCCGACCCCTTGCATATTTTCAACTCTCCATATTTTTTTCATATAGCACCTTTTAGGATATTGTCGGCAAAATCTTCAGCTTCATCTTCATCAAAAGGTTTATTAAGATATTCTTGTTCAGCATGTTTCAATTCATGCAATATAGTAGCTATAATTTGAAGCTTCCAATCTAATTCATATTCTATAGAAGCTTTTTGAAGATTTTCGATATCAATACCTATCGTAGGTTTACTGTAGGTACCACTGCAATAAACTCCAACATTATCGTCCGTAAGAACAATAGGATGTACGGTAAAATTTTTAAATCCTTTTAATTTTTTTAGGTGTTTAGTTTTAATTTCTTTAACGATTTTTTTAATAAGAATAGAAACATCTTTAGCTATATTGACTGTTTCATAATCCCATGATATTTGATAATCATGCATATACTATCCTTTCAGATATTTCTCTCTTAAAGCCTCTGCAATAGCTTCTGCAATTTCTAGTGTAGGACAATCCGCGATAGCCTCCACACCTTCACCAGAAACATGCCCATAGACCGTCCAGAAATCCACATCACAAGGAGAATGCTCTTGCCCCGTTAGAGGCTCACATATTCTTTCTCCATTAATATCAATTGTTTCACTAACTGGAGCCACTTCATATTCATCGAAGGCTTTTTTGCCATGAATAAAACTTTTCATGTTAATTCTCCTTTAGTTAAAATCCAATTCTATGCCATAGAAAAAACTATCAGTGATATAACCTGTTATAATCCATTTTACGCCTGTTTCATAAATAAACCCTCTCTTTATTTGAAAACAGTTAACCTTATCTCTAAAAAATTCTATTGTAGGCATATTAACTCTCCTCATCTTCATTAAAGATATATGCTTTAACTTCATCAGATAAATTTTCAATACTTACTGAACATAAGTACCATCCTCCTACATAAACTTCAATTTCTTTTGGTTCTACACCTGCCTTTCTGGCTTCAAATTCAAATCGTACATCTTTAGAAGCATGAACATGTATTTTAGGCATATTATTTCCATTTCTTATCATTACGAAATTGTTCTTTTAATTGCCCGCCATATTCAATTTCTTTCATCTTGGCATCGAATTCAAGAGCATCCTTATGTTTCAAGACTACGCGCTTGCCTGATTTAAAAGTTAAATAGCTTATCCGTTTACCATTTTTAAATACCTTGGTACCATAGGTCATAAGATATACTCCTTTTTATTCGTAAATATATTTTAAAACTTTTTTTATAATTTGTTTGTCTGTTAGATTTTTAGTTACCATATCATCAATAAATTTACATTTTTTCATTTTATGCCTTTCTTAAATTTTAGTGTTAACTTCCAATGCCCAAAAATAGACACTGCCATCACCATTTTTATCATTATCCTCAATCACTCCTGACCGTACTCCATTAGCTATCTGTTTTGCAATAACTTTTTCAATTGCTAAATCTCCTCTATCGGCTTTAGCATCATTAAAAATTTTCATATTGACCTTTCTATTCCTGCAATTGAGATAGCAAAACTAACACCTTGGCTTCTTTACTATCGGGAGATAGTTCTTGATTTTCGTTTAATTCGTGAATATCATCAAAGGCTTTACGATAAATATCTCTTTTCCTTTGGGCTTCTCTTTTATTAGCCTCCTGACACTCTTTAAAAATTTTATTCATGCGATTATTGTATCTTTGCGCTCCCAGACTAGTTTTAATCATAATTACCTTTCTAGCGTTTGTTATAGGCTAAAATTTCAAACCCTATACACTCAGGGTCATCTACACAATCAACGATGCCATCTTGAATACATCTTTCTAGCCATGCAATTTGTTCTTCTGCATAACCATCATTTCCAACCCATGCCATTAACTGAGGCATAGTAATTTTCTTTTTTCGATTCGTATTTAACCATTTTAAATATTCTTTAGCAAGTTTTTGAACTGTTTGCATATAGACCTTTCTTTAATCGCACCAATAGCCAAAAGATAACCAACCAACCTGCACCCATTTAACCCGCAAAAATTTATTGTATCCGCAAGAAAATCCAAACGCTCTATCAAAATTAACTGAAAATCTCCAAAGACAAACCATATTTCTCCTTTACTTTTTCAATTTATTTTTATACGCATTTACTTGAGATATACAAGAAAATTCTGTTCCTGTACTTTGAAGTGACCTTTTACCATATTCAAAAAATCGTTTTAATCCATATAACTGCCCTTCGCGTCTATAAATAATAATATCATCATTTTCAAAAATTCTTGTGATAATTCCTTCCATAGGATTCCTTTCAAACTTTTTGATATACTGATTCACCATTAGAGAACGTGCCCACTTTTGATAATTGCGTTAATCCTAAATCAGTCAAAATCTTCTCTAGTGTTGCCCTAATCTGCCGGGCGTGTCTTCCCGCAAAAGCTTCATTATCCCAATAATCATTTGACCGGGGCGCGATAGATAAGGCAACCAGACCGCAATATTCAGAGATAGCAATATTACAGAGATAGTTTTTTAAAATAATATGGTCTTCTCTCCCTTCCCATTCACTGCATTCATTATAAGAAGGAAACTTTGCGCTAATTTCCGCCTTTAAATTCTTTATCATATCATCCCAATTAAATTGGTCAATAGCTTCATTATAACTGCCATCTTCTTCCAGACCTTCCGGGGAAGGAAAATAAAGCACATATTCTGCATTACTTAAATGGCTAACTGAACGCCCCATATTAACCCTTTCTCTTTTCAATATATTCCATAAGATTTTTTAAACTTTCGGATATCCCACAACAACCGATAGTTTCCCGATAGCCACTTTCTGCTTTAAGCGTGTTCCACATTTTCTTATAATGATTCAATTCTTGATTCATCTTCCCCATTATCGCGCCTATAATGCATCCCATAATCATGCTTTCTAAAAGAACAACGATAAAAATTAATGTTAAATCATTCATATTATCCTTTTCTTTAATTGTTACGGATTTCTTGTTCTGCTTTTGTGCTAGAACATTGTTTGCATGTACCATCTTTTAAATGAGGTGTATCTTGGTCACAACAAGAACAATATTTTATATTGAGAGAGATTTTCATATATTGTGCATTTTCGACCTTTCTTTTATCCTTACATGATTGAATATGCCTATTTAAATACTTTGCATTCATATAGCCAATTTCCCGCCCACATACCGGGCATTTTTGTCCTGCCTTTGGCATATAGACCTTTCGTTAAAAGTTTATTTTGATAAAGCAAGCTCCAGTTTCTCCAAAGGATATTCACAGGCTTGAAATTTTTCTTCTGGTTCTCCTTCTCCAGAGCATAATGTTACATCACATCGGGCAACAGTCTTATTAACGATTAAATTTTTAACTTTCACCCATGCCCCGGACAAGTGATTAAATCCGTTATGATAATATTCATAATCTTCGATTTTACTTTTAAGATTCTGGATTTTCTTTCCCATAAATACCTTTCATTTAATTATGTGTTTTAACATGCCTTTGAATATCTTTTTCATCTAAAAAAGACTTTGGACATTTTTTACAGTCATAAGAAATTTGACCATCTTCTAATAATTCAATATCATAATCGTTTTCTGGTTTTATTTCAACAACGTTAAAAGTATCATCAAAACTTCTTTCAGATAATGCATTCTCCGCGCATATAAGGGCTAAATCCTCAAAGGAATGTTCTGGCGTTTCTGCATCATGTTCGCATTCAATATCAATATATACCCTAAAAATTTTCTTGGTTGAAATTACTTTTTCAATTTTACCATTAAACATTTTAGACTTTTTAATAGCTTCGCCCCGGCTATATTCTTGGATTTTTCCGAATACTGCTAAATAACCATCTTTTTCTTGGTCTGTTTTAATCGGAGCATTTAATTTAACTTTATATTTTTCCATATTTGTTCCTTTCTGTTATAGACACATTCTTTTTAAATCGACCACACCAACGGGAATAGATGTTCCCCGGTTATCTGTTTCCCATATATCAATAAAATGGGTTTTAATATCATACTTTTGCTTTTTAAATTCTACAAGGCATTCACTTAAACTATCTGCCGAAAATACGGAGAAAGTTTCTTCCGGGTCTGTATTACCCCATGTATGCCCGCGAGTAGTTCCGATTTCAAAATGTATCTGCATATTAGCCTTTCACGAAAACAG
>Ga0172380_10004679_pt1 | contig 17335 bp, 10 predicted proteins | sample Leawe162metaG_FD_119747 | JGI IMG/M metagenome (GOLD analysis project Ga0172380, IMG submission 119747) | Leachate microbial communities from a municipal landfill in Southern Ontario, Canada - Leachate well 162 metaG | ecosystem: Engineered > Solid waste > Landfill > Unclassified | place...
CGCGATTTTTCTATAATTCTAGCCAATTTCTTTTTTTAATTCTGCTATTTCAGTAGAGGTGCTTGATAGCTATCCTTCAATTACATGTTTTGAGCGTTCGCGGGGATTGAATGCTTCACGAATACAATCAACATCGGAGCGTGTGAAAAACATGTGATTGAAGGATAAGTGAGTGCGTCTGTGTATAGCAAGCTTCGCTAGTAATAGCGAAGCTTGCTATTATATATCAGTGTGTGAGGGAATAATTCAACGTACAACACGGAGAGTAATTTTTATGTAAAGTAATGAACCACAGAATACAACAACAACGTGTCCGAAGTGCCCACAAGGTGGGGTTATATTCGTTTGTGTTCTTAGGCAGAGTGTCTGTGATGACTGTGCTGTTGTTGTTTGTGTCATTTTTTATTCAACCCTTCCATCAGGCACTAGCCAACGAAAGCCTACCGGAGGAACCGGTATCAGAGCCAGCGGTGGCCGATGAAGTCAAGATTGAAGCACCAGATGAACCACAGGAAGCTGTGGTGCCAGCGGTCGTTGCTCCAGCAAATATTGATAATACAGATTCTGAAGATGAAGAGCCACAAGATGGTGATACACAGTCTGTAGAATCTGATGTTTCTGAAGAAACTAATGCTCTGCCTGAAGTTGATACAGGTGATATAGAGGCGGTGGTTGATTCCGATATCGGACAACAGTCCTCGGACGATGAAAATTCCGTCATTACTGTAGCTGGTGGTAACTCAACTTCTGCTGCTGGAACTGGGCCACCAAGCTCTGTCAATAATTCTACTTCTACTAATACATCGGCTACCGATTCCGGAGACGGTGCTGTTGCTGTTTCTAGTGAAGACGAAACAGACGCAATAACTGAAGCGGAAACACTTGAGGACACCGCATCTTCAGACACCAATGAAGACGATATTGATCTACCATTTTCAAACACCGTAGTGACAGATGGTAGTAATACTAATGCCGACACCGTCGCACTCGAGCAAGCTTCCACCACCGAACCAGTGGTAGTACAAGCGCAATCTTTAGTGACTGACGACAACTACTACCAGTTCAGTAAACAGTCCTGCGTAGCGGTGGGTGACGGAACTTATCACTGTACAATGACGTCTGGTCCTGAATCAGATCCCGATGCGGCTGTCTATGCTGAGCAAGATACTGACGGCGACATGGAGATTTATCTCCGTACCTCCAAGGGTGAAATTAAGAAATTGTCAGATAATAATCTAGACGACACTTCACCGCATTACGATGCTGAATCCATGCGCGTGGTATGGCAAAGACAAATCAATGACCGTTACCAAATCATTGCTTACGATTTAATCAAGGATGAGGAAACTCAACTAACATTTTCACGCACTAACAACATGGAACCAAAAGTTTCGGTAGAAGGAATTGTCTGGCAAGCATGGGACAATCACGATTGGGAAGTGATGTATTTTGACGGCACTTACACTGACCAAATTACTGACAATGATATTCAGGATGTGACACCGGTGGTGAAAGACGGTTATGTATTGTGGAGTATTCTCGGCGGTGAAAAACAAGAAGCTCGTGTGTATTCAATCGAAAGTGGGGAAACTATGACTATTAGTGGTAATGAAGGCGGGTCAATTGTTAATCCACGCTTTGTTTTGGTATACGACACTAAGTTTGAAAATGGTGACATTGTGACCCAGGGCTTTGATCCAGCGACTGGTCTGTCTTCTATTATTGCTGCTGTGCCCGCCTCAGATCCGGTCGATATTCCCGAGGTAGATACTACTGGAGAAATTCGCGCTTTAATCCAAAACAAATCAACCCAGAAGGAAGATACTGGGCCAGACGGGGTAAAGATACCAGCTGGTGACGATGGACTTGATTTAGGTATTGTCTCCACCTCCACCGCTTCATCGAGTGACACCTTAAATCTAAAATCACCAACTACAGACATTGCACCAGTAATTACTGCCACTACCACACAACCTCACTTTGAACTCACCGATTACGACCTAGTGATTACACGCACCGCTACTTCAACTGGTGGTATTGTTACAAAGGTGGGTAGCACAACAATTCCTGTCGTTAGTGCCTCGAGCACCAGACAATAAATCATTGCCTTATTTATTTGTGGCGGAAGTAATGGTTGTAAGTATTAATAATATTGAACACCTCTAACCGTGTTATGATTTACCAGTTGTTTATTTAGTAATTTTATTATTGTTTATGTTACATTTACAAAGTCCTGCCAGTAGCGCTCTATCACTACTATATTTTTTGATAGCAGTCATTATATTTATGGGGGCCTACTCAACTACTGCATTTGCCGCACCTGTTTTTGATGATCCTATAAACTATATAATTAGCAATACAGGAAACGAGGTAGTCGGAGGACAAATTTCAGACATCGCTACAGCTGATTTCAACGGTGATGGGTTTTTAGATATAGCTGGCACAGTTCCTTTGACGTACTATGATGATAATGGTATACCTAACCCACATGAAGGTGTTGCAATTCTTATAAACGACGGTGATGGCACATTTGCGGTTCCTTACTACATCACTTACGAAGAAAACTTGACTTCCATTGTGGCCGGAGATTTTGACAACGACGGAGACGCTGACCTAGCAACTGCTAACAATACCTCTGATGACTTAGCAATTCTCTTGAATGATGGTAACGGTGGATTTATAGTTACTTCACGATTAGAAACCATGCTACCTGAAAAGCTCGTTTCTTTTGATTTTGATGACGACGGCGATTTGGATTTGGCTGCAACAGTATCAAACGGAACCCAATCAGATACTCAACAAGGCAATCAAGGTGTTCAAATATTCTTGAATGACAATAGTGGTAACTTCACGTTAAGTACATTAGTACGCACATCTTCAACAATTACAGATTTTACTGCTGCAGATTTTGATGGTGATAGTGATGTGGACTTAGTGGCAGGAAATAGAAATGTCGTTGCAACTTATACAGTCATGCTTAATGAAGGAAATGGCGTTTTCATAACTTCTGAAATCAGTCTTTTAAGTGAGGACTCAGAGAACTCACCACAATTTGATGCAATTATTTCTGGCGACATTGATAGCGATGGCGACATTGATGTGATTGCTACCCTTGATGGTAGTCAGGCAATATCGCACCTTACGTTAGTGAATGATGGTACAGGCTCTTTTGCACTTGGCCAAACACTCTATTTTGGAAATCCAGGTCCTCTTGCTGTCTTTGATTTAGACAACGATGGTGATATAGATATAGTTACCTCCAACGCCATTTTCTTAACTAATAATGGGCAAGGGTTTTTTACTCAAGCTGAGGAATCAGTTACTATTCCTAGTCTATCATACGTAACTTCACTACAATTGGCTGACCTTAATAATGACAATAAAAACGATTTAATAATATCGTCAATGGGACAGCTTGGGATTTGGGTTATTCTTCATACGGCAACAGAAAATCCAACCCCTATAGAGCAAGCAGGAGCCCTAATAGCTGATGTGATTGGTTTAGACATTCTTAACAATCTTGAGAATTCATATCTTGCTAACCTTTTTAAGGTTGAAGGATTTATAGAAAGTGGTCAAACTACTCCAGCTATCAATCAACTTAATGCTTTTATTAACAAAGTGAATCAGGATTACAGCCATAGTAAGCTTACCAAGCAGGTGCGTGATAGCCTCGTTGCTGCGGCGCAAAAGTTGATTGATGACTTAACTAATTAATAATACAATCAGCATTGTTTGCATAAGAACCCATTGGCGCTTCACGCCGTTGGGTTTTCTTGCTCTATATATTGCATTGAATATACAATAAGCATGCCTAGAGTCGCACTTTCTGTAACTGCTTCAAGCATAAGAAACTAAGTGTATCCACACCTTTAAAGAGAATCAGAAAATTATTCGCCAAAGAATGTGATAATGTATTCAATCCTCAAATTAAAGTGAGGGTGTTAATTGAATGCGAGTTATATTTACACGGAGATTTTTTGAAAAGGCCTCAAGTGTCTTTTTAATGTTAGCAATCCTTATTGGTGATCTAGCCTTTTTAGCTGTGCCACTGCATGATTTATTTGCCGCACAAGCAACTGTAGATGCGTCTGTAAGTAATACTGCCACAGAACACACTTTCAGTGGCTCGCAAACAGTCTTCACTTCAGATCAGGTGGGCTATAAATTCTATGTCGACAGTAATGGTACTTGTGTCTACAGCAAAACTTCTAATGGTGGTACCAGTTGGGCTACAGCAATTGCTGTAGATTCTCAGACTGACTGTACTGGAATTACGGTTTGGTATGATAAGTGGACACCAGGCGATACTGGTACCTATATTCACATTGCTACCTACGATATCGGCAATGACGACATGTGGTACAACCGACTTGATACTACAACAGACACACGTTTATTAGCTGCTACCCCAAGAAGCACTGTTTTAACAGCACCTGGTCAGGGAGGCACATTAACTGCTGGAGGTAATACAGGAACAGTTTCCAAGGGTACTGATGGCACACTTTATATGGCTATGTCCGACAACACGGATAGTTATGTGGTGGAGTGTTCAGCAAGTTGCAACTTGGCGGCCAGCTGGACGGAAACTGGCACCAACCCGATGGATCTTCAGCCGGATTTTCCGTTAATTTTACCCCTGCCAGGTGGTAACATGCTTTTGATTCAGCGAGACGTATCAGCTGACGATCTACGAAGTAAGGTATGGAATAATGGTACCGCCTCATGGGATGCGACTTGGTCGACTATTGATGCCAATGCTCCAGAAAATGCTACTTATGACCCAGCCTTTACAGCGATGATTAATCCTGATTCAGGTGATATTTTTTTAGCCTACATAGATTGGAGTACGACCGGTGTCATTGGTGGTAACAACGACAGTGTGAAAACTGCCAAGTATTCTGGAGGTAGTTGGAGTAACACTGCCGATGTATTAACCAACAGCACCATGGGTTTAACGGGAGTGGCGATGGGAATTGACGCTAATACTGGTGATATTTATGTAGCTTACACTGGTCGTACGACACCTGCCACTGTTACAACGGTAAACGTATACTGGGCTTCATCTACCGACACTATGAGTTCTTGGGGTACACAACAGGGGCCTGTCAATACAGCAACTGATAACCTCTACAGTCCAGATTTAAACTCATACAATGACGAAAGGATATTGGTGACATGGTATAGAGTGACTGCTGCAACTGGATCGGATGATCTTTTCAGTAACACCATCGCTGACATTACTCCAATTACTGTCGTATCGGCCGCCGGCACCCAAACCACCGAAGTGCGAGCCGGTAAAACTAATTTTTACGTGGGTGGTAAATTTGCTATTAAAGAAAATGTTACTTCCCGCAATGTGACAGACATCACCATTAATGAAACTGGTACAGTTGATGCTTCGACTGGTTTAAATAATATTAAATTATTTTATGATTTAGACACTAGTGCACCATATGATTGTGCGAGTGAGTCCTATGCTGGTAGCGAAACACAGTTTGGCAGTACCGACACCAATGGCTTTTCAGGAGCAGACGGTGCTTCATCGTTTGCTGGTTCTGTAAACATTACTCCTACTCAGGCTATGTGTGTGTATGTAGTGCTGGATGTTTTATCAGCTGCTGGCGATGGAGTAAATATGGATATTCAAATTACCAACCCCGTTACTGATGTATTGGTAAGTGGGGGAGTGACGGCTGTGCCAGCCACTGCACAAGCAATCACAGGCAGTACCAATATTGTCGACTCAGTACTTACTCAAACTCACTTTCACTGGCGTTATGATGACAACACCGAAACTTTGGCTACTTCACGTACGGGTGGCGTAGAAGACACAGCACTTACTGCCATTCAGCAAAATGTCACTCGTCGATTGCGGTTTGGAGTTTCCAATGAAGGTTCATCCTCGACTCTAGCTACCACGTTGCGTTTAGAGTACGCGCCGGCTGTTTCTACTTGTGATGTCGCAACGGGCTGGACAGATGTTGGAGCAACTAGTGATGATTGGGATATGTCTAATTCTACCTTTATTACAGACGGCGCCAACTCTACCAATATTTCCAACGCTATTGGTGGTGTAACTAACGAAAATTCGGTTTTTCTCACTCCTAACGGTGGTTTGCGTGACACTAGCTCACAACTCGGATCCTTAACTTTTTTACCGACCAATTGGACAGAAATGGAATTTTCTATCATGCCAACTATTCTTGCAACTGAAGGTAACACCTATTGTTTTCGTTTAACTGATGCCGGCACACCACTTCCCGCGTACACCAATTATGCGAAGGCTACAGTAGCAGCTGATGTGACTGTGCGTGCTACTAGTACTCAGACCACCGCTACTGACATCCCTACCACTGGTTTTTATGTCGGTGGAGCCTTTGCAATTATTGAAAACGCTGGTTCGCGCAATGTGACAGATATTACCATTACCGAAAATGGCACAGCAGACGGAATGACTGGAGTAGATAATATAAAATTGTTTTATGATTTAGACACTAGCACACCTTATGATTGTGCTAGCGAATCTTACGCCGGTGGTGAAAGTCAATTTGGCAGTACTGATACCGATGGATTTTCAAGCGCTAATGGCACTTCTACTTTTTCTGGTTCGGTAGCCATTACTACCACGCAAGCGATGTGTGTGTATCCAGTAATGGACGTAACCGAAAGTGCCCGTAATGGCGAAACACTAGATATTACTATCAACTCAGGCTCTGGCGATGTGCTAGTGTCTGGCGGCGGGTCAGTTGCTCCTAATACCGCTCTCGATATCACTGGCTCAACTACACTTGAAGGTGGAGTGGTTACACAGACTCACTATCATTGGCGTAACGATGATGGCGACGAAACAGCTGCTGGCGCCACTTCGGCTACTGGTGGCACCGAAGATACAATTGTGACTGATTTTACTAAGGAAACTCCGATTCGTTTGCGTATCGGTTTAGAGAACACTGGTCCAACCAGCTCAGTGCCACATCGTTATGGTTTGGAGTATGGAATCAAGTCCACGACCTGTTCCGATATTTCGGTTTGGACGGACGCCGACGGCGGGGGAGTGTCATGGAGTATGTTTGATTCCACCTTTTTAACCAACGGCAATAACACGACCAATATTGCAGTGAGTGCTGGCGGTGTTAGTGATGTGGGTGGTAAAACATTTTTAAGTGCCAATGGTGGTGTCCGCGATACTGAATCATTTGCTGGCACTTCCACTCTCACTAATTCACAATTCACTGATTTAGAATTTAGCATTACATCAACAGCTGACACACCTTATGAAACCAATTTCTGTTTTCGGGTGACTCAAAATGGTTTACCTCTTCTGCAGTACAACCAATACCCTGAACTCTCAATTCAACCAAAGCGTGATTTTAAAATCCAGCGGGGTGAAAGTGTAGTGTCAGGTTCCGGGGTCACTCTCACCGCCGGTGTAGACTACGTTGCACCAGCCGCCTCCACCAGTGCCTTTGTGCGTATTACTAATTCGCATCATACTGGAGCCGGTAAAAACACCTTAGGTGGTAATCAAAACAGTAACAGCTTCACCGCCTATATTTCCAATCCAGGCAACATTGAAACCAGTTTTACTATCGCTCGTCCAACTGGCGCAATCAATAACACTTACGTTAATTGGGAGATTATTGAATACATTGGACCAGCTGGTGGAGACAACGAAATGATTGTACGTGATCAATCTATCGTTGGTTATGGTACCGCAGATGTAGTTGCTACTAGTTCAGCTGTTTCTGGAGTGGTTGATGATGCAGATGTGGTAGTTTTTATCACCGGTCAGACTGCTACCGTAGCAAATCGTACCGAGGCTTTTTCTCATCAATCTACTGCCTCATGGTCTGCTTCGACTGATGAAGCTGTGTTTGTTCGTGGCAATAGTGGAGGAAATGCCGGAAATATTAGTTATGTGGTGGTGGAATTCACTGGTCTAAATTGGAAAATTCAACGAGTAGAACATAGTTATTCGGCGGTTAATACACCAGAAACTGAATCAATCACGGCCGTTAATAGTTTAAGTAAGACTTTTCTTCATACTCAAAAACGTTTTGGCGTGACATCTGTCCTGGCTAACGTTGGACACGATGTTTGGCTTTCTAGTATTGGTGCTGTCACTTTCCAGCTTGATTCAGGCGCTTCAACAGCATTCAATCATGTGTCTGTCGCTTGGGTAATTGAAAATATTCAAGCTGGTACAGGCGCGATGACTGTACAGCGCAGCAATGGTAACACTACCGGCGGGGTTGAGCCGGTAATAATTTCAGTACCCATCAGCACACCACTCAATGGCACCAACAACGCTTCAATCTTTATGGTTAGTACCGTGAATCAAACAGGCGATAACCTACCACGACCCTTTGCTGGAGCCTATATAACCTCTAGCTCCTCATATCAAGTATGGCGTAGTGACGGCACCGGCACCGGCGACTTAACCTACCGCACCGAAATTGTGCAATGGCCAGCAGCCGACTTAGCAGTGCGTCAAAATTATTATCGCTTCTATGCCGACAACGACGCCATACTACCAACCGATCCTTGGCCGATTGGTGCCACTGATTTAGGGGAAAATACTTCCATCTCCACTCTAGATGAACCCTTGGCCGACTTCGACCACATTCGGATTCGTATGACAGCGAGCGTTAAAAACGCCACGCTACCTGCTGGACTTTTAAATGTGAAGTTACAATACGGCTTGCAAGAAACTACCTGTTCGGCGATTACTGCTTGGACTGACGTTGGAGCAGCTGGTAGTGGTGCGATTTGGCGCGGATACAATGCGGCCGGAGTAACCGACGGAGATTCTTTGTCCGGCAATCCCGCTACCAGTGGTGACCTGCTACTTTCCGTCGCTGACCGCGCTGGTCGATACACCGAAAGCAACCCTGCGTCCGCCAATGCTTATGCTGTCTTTAAAAACGAAGATATTGAGTACGACTGGCACATTGAACAAAACGGTGCGCCACAACGTTCAAATTATTGTTTCAGAATGATTAAAGTGGACGAAACAGAACTTGATGGGTACAGCAATTATCCGATTATTCGTACCGAAGGGTTCACGCCGGTAACTGAAGGTTGGCAGTGGTTTGATGATGAAACGAGTGAGACACCAACCGTCGCTTTATCTGCCGAAAGTATTGCTCCCAATGACTTAGATAAAAATAGCTTAGTGAAATTACGCGTGACAGTGAATGAGTTAAAAAACTTAAGTCAGATTAACGCCCGCTTCAAACTACAATTTTCCGAACAGGCTGACTTTAGTACCGTCTCGGATGTGGTCGCTTCAACCACTTGCTCCGACTCTTCTATCTGGTGTTACATTGACGCTGCCGGAACTGACAACGGTGTCATTGATGCCAAAGTATTGTCTACCAGTGATGCTTGTACTGGCGGGGTCGGTAATGGTTGTGGTGTGCATGTCGAATCTGATTTTTATTACAACGGTTTTACGCACGGCGCTAGTCGTAATGTTGAGTATGAATTTGCTCTCAAGTACACCAACGTTTATTTAAACTTTGGAAAAGTTTATTATTTCCGACTTTACGATGTGGCCAACAGTGAGGCAGTGTTGGTGAATACTGGATACTCGACACCGAGCTTGGCGGGAGAATCGGCGCGTCTTACTCAGACATCTAGTGGGGTAAATTCCGGCACAACCATTGGTGACATAACCACTGACGTAAACTCAACTCAGTACAGTATTAATTTCAGCTCATTACCAATCGGAAGTTCTATCGAAGCAGCCCAGCAAATGACTATCACCACCAACGCTACTGCCGGCTATCAACTTTTAATGTATGCGCCTCAACAGATGCTTAATTCATACGGAGACCCAATACCAGCCATCACTTCCACCAATGCGTCACCAACTGGCTGGAATACTGCTTGTACCGGCTCTGTCACTGGTTGTTTTGGGTATCATACTACCGACGCCACGCTTGAGGGTGGATCAGCCAGATTTTCACCAGTTGACTCTTATGCAGCACTTGATACAACTCCTCAGGAGATTATGTACAGCTCTATACCGACAGAAGATGCTGAATATATAGTCTATCGAGTAAGAGTAAACGCAGACCAGTCGGCTGGTGATTACACCACCAGCATCGTTTATTTGTCTGTCCCGATTTATTAATGTTATGATAAGGTAACAATTATGAAATGGTTTGGAAGAATAATTGCATTGATGGTTACCGCACAAGTGGTTATTTTTCCAGCTGTCACCTATGCTTCCGAAATTACCGTTCGCCCCTTTTTGATTGATAAGTCATTGAGTGCCCGCGACACAGCGACCGAAAAAATTTCCATTAAAAACAATTATGATTACCGGAAGGCGGTTTTGTATGCCACGGTCAACGAAATCACACTGGATGACAAAGGGGAAATTAAGGAATTCATCACCCCAAGCATGACCGACCGCACCAATACTGTGACCAGCTGGATAGAAATCAGTCGCGCTCGCATCGAGGTAAATTCACTGGAGACACTTGAGATGCCTCTGACTATTCGCACTCACCCCAACGCTGAGCCAGGGGAGTATCAGGTTTTCATTGGTATTGTCGAAGCACCTAACCGTCCAGCCGCCGAAGCCAAAGCTTTAGCTGGTGATGCTGACGGAGTGATTGTGAAAGTGACTATTGAAGACGATCGAAAGGAAAGTATGCACATTGGTAGTTTCGTTATTGATAGATTTATCACCACCGATGACCATCGAGATATTAATATCGAAATTGAAAACAATGGGGACATTGCCTCAGTGCCGGCTGGAGAAATTATTTTTTATGATTCACGAGGCACCGAAGTAGCCTCTATTCCGGTCAATGAAAATACTACAGTCATTGCTCCAAAGGAGAGGGTAACGCTCACTAGCCAAGTGCCACTAGAAGGGAATCTCGGTCGCTTCAAAGCCAACGTTAATCTTCGCTACGGAGAAAAACAAACTGCATCGCTCAGTGACACTACCTTCTTCTATATGATGCCACTGCCTTTACTGTTTGCACTATTTGGTGGTATTTTAGTAGTAGCCCTTTTATCTTCACTTTTATTCCGTAAAGTTTTTATGTCTCACGACGAAGAGGATAGGACAGACGAAGTCAGAATGTATGTACGTGACGGACATGACGCCGAACCCAAAGATCATGATATCAATCTTAAAAAAAATTAATAAACTATTAGTTGCGACTAGTTTTTTCCTACTCTTAGCACCAGTGGCTGTTTTCGCTCAAGAGTCACTGACTCTCAGTGTCTCTCCGACCTTATTTGAAATGACAGCCAATCCAGGACAGGAATGGAAAAGTAGCGTTAGAGTAATCAACTCAAATAATTACGACATCCGAGTTTATGTCGACGTGACCAATTTTGAAGCCCAAGGCGAGACTGGTCAAGTAAAGTTTCTGCCCTTGTTTAAAGAAGAATCAACTGGAAACACATTGGCTGAATGGATCGACTACGACAAAAATGAAATTGTTATTCCGGCTGAGAAAACCATCTCAGTACCTTTTACTATCAAAGTACCTGAGAACGCTGACCCAGGAGGACATTTTTCAGCTATTTTAATTGGCACCAAATCACTCGACCGAGGCACTAAGCAAACCATTGTTGAAACTTCCCAAGTGGTAACCTCGTTGGTTTTTTTGCGAGTAACTGGTGATGTCGATGAACAGGGAGTTATTCGAGAATTCCGTAGCGCTAAAACTATTGCCGAAAAACCGGAAATGTCATTTGATTTACGATTTGAAAATAAGGGCAATGTGCAGATATTGCCCCAAGGTGAAATTAAGATTTTAAATATGTGGGGTCAAGAACGTGGAGTGATACCAGTCAATCGTCAGACTATGTTTGGCAATATTTTGCCTCAACAAATCCGCAAGTATTCCTTCACTTGGACAGGAGAGTGGTCACTGGCAGACATGGGTCGTTATCAAGCGATTGCGACTTTGGCTTATGGTAATGATAGTCGTCAGTTTGCCACCAGCGAAACCGCATTTTGGGTTATTCCTTGGAAAATAATGTCAGTGGTGTTAATAATTTTATTTGGCTTTGTCAGTGCGGTTAGCTGGGCGATTAAATTGTATATTCGCAAAATGCTAACCATGGCCGGAGTGTCAGCTGATGCGCCAATTGCCCGACAGTATGCTTCTCGCCATTCTACCCGCAAAGTGTCAGTAGTGGCGCCAATTGAAGAAGGAATCCTTGACTTAAGACATCGTTTCCGCAACTCGGTAACCTTAATAGACAAGCTAAGCAGTGTCTTCACTTTTATTAAGCAATACCGCATTTTCTTTGCTGTTTCTTTAGCGGTAATTATTTTTGTCGGAATGATTATCTGGTATGCAGAATCAGCCTCCGTTGACAAGCGTGCCTATGAAGTCACAATTGAAGGGGTGAATGAGAGTGTTACTGTTTCATCAGAGCAGATTGAATACGAAGCTAAGAAGGAAGAGCGTATCGCCACGACCATCCAACAGATGTCTGTTCCACCGCTAATTATTATTAATCAAAGTGGCACCAATGGTCTAGCCGCGGAACTAAGTCTCCAACTTGAAGCCAGTGGTTATCAGATCGCTGACCTTTCAAATGAATTTGATGTTAAGCGCGACAGCACGGTGATTGTCTATAACCCAGAGTTTGCAGATGAAGCATTAGAGCTCAGTCGTCTGATTGACAACTCATTACTGTCTGCGTATGCCGAAGCACCAACCGAAACCCCCATCACCATTTATGTCGGCAAAGATTTTGAAAGTGAGGTACAATAAGAGGGAAGTTTACTCGTAATCATTAATTTATATTTAATATGAGTCAAAAATCTATCGTTCTAGTCGTCACAATATTTATTCTGCTAGTAGCCGGCATGTTTATCTTCGCTAAACTTAAAAGTAATGAGCTAGCCTCCGAAACAGCCACCACCACTCCGCCGGTTGAAACTCCAGTTCCGTATCCAGACATTACCCGCATTGACGCCAAGCATTACTTTATTGATGGCACCCATACTTTGGTCGGGGAAATCAACATGCCGACCGCCTGCGATTTGGTGGAGGCTACTGCGACTGTTGCAGAATCTTACCCAGAGCAAGTTACCGTCAACTTTAATGTAATCAACAACGCTGAAGATTGTGCTCAAGTTATTACTCCATATCGTTTTAGAGTTGATTTTGTAGCTTCCAGTGAAGCAGTAATTTCTGGACGATTCATGGGTCGTGACGTAATCCTCAACCTAATTCCGGCCGCGGCCGATGAAAAGCCAGAGGATTTTGAATTATTCTTGAAGGGTTAATTTACTACAGTTGTGTCGTATCTTAAAACCTACAAAAAGCCCCTTATAGTTTTATGCTTAATTATTTTGCTGGCGGGTTTTTTGACATGGTTTATTACTAAGAAAAATAATCAGGCATACAATCCCGCCGCTAGCGCTTTGGGTACACAAGAAAATCAAACTCCTTACACTGACCTAGAAGGCAATATCCTATCGCTTGATTCTTACCTCGGTGACATTATTGTGGTTAATTCTTGGGCTAGTTGGAGCCCAGCTTCGGTAACTGAACTACCGATGTTGGCAAAAATGTCAGATGAATTTTCTGACAAAAACGTCAAAATTCTGGCTATCAACCGCAGTGAACCCAGAACCACAGCTGAAAGATTCCTCAAATCAGTTGGAGTTTCCGACAAAGTGCAACTAGTGCTTGATGCCGATGACCGCTACTTCAAATCTGTAGAAGGCTATGCGATGCCAGAAACCATCATCTATGACAGAGGAGGGAACATTATTTACCATCACCGAGGCGCTATCACCGAAGAATTAGTTCGAAAATACATACAGCAGGCCGATTAAAAGACTGAGATATCAAGGTAATACTCTATTAAATTATTTACTTCAGCCCTAGTTTGTGGTATTTTTTAGGTAGTCGAATTCCGACGCTAGCGCCTCATCAACATTTAGTTGAAACCTTTTGTCGAAAAAGGTTTCAGAGTCGCAATCATAGCGTATGCGTAAAGCAATCGGATTCTTGATAGTTCTTTATTCACTATCACATTTTTTCTCTAACGCATTTACTGCTTTAGATACCGCTGCTACAGAGTCGTTTCATACACTTGAAACCGCCGCTGTTTTATCTCAAGTGCAAATGAGAGAAAAAATGTAATGAATTAAAAGGGTTGTGCTATGCATGACCCTTTTCTTGTTTATGAATAATAGGCTATACTGTTGCAATGAACGTGAGCCGAATAGTTGAATATGTCTTTTTCTTCGGATTACTGCTGGTGAGTGGCTATTTGGTATGGTTAATCATTGCACCATTCTTAAGTGCGCTGGCATTATCCATCATTATTGTTACGATTTGTCATCCGCTATATGGCAAGATTCGTAAGTTAGTACCCAAAAGAAACAAAACCATTGCCGCTTTTTTAACCACCTTTTTTGTTCTGACGGTAATTGTGATACCAATAGTTTTATTATCATCTTTGGTAGTCAGAGAACTGATTACATTTTACCAAGATTTAGATGCTGGAAGTTTGTCAATTCAAGGTAGCTTTGACCACTTGGAAAGCTACATTCAAGCCTTTATTCCCGGTTTTTCAATTGATCTAACTCAACAGCTCAAGAGTACAGCTGAATGGCTAACCGGTAATCTGGGTGCAATCTTTGCTGGCACTCTATCAACCATTTTTGTATTCTTTATTTCCTTGATTGGGTCATTCTATTTCTTTCGCGACGGTGAACAATTTCTGCAAGTTTTAATAAACGCTAGTCCGCTACCAGACCAAGAAGATCGCATCATTTTTGACCGCATGGCACGAGCTGTACGATCAGTCGCCACCGGAACATTACTGGTGGCAATCATTCAAGGCACATTGGCTGCCACAGGCTTTACGCTGTTTGGTGTTAATCGCGCCATACTATGGGGATCTTTAGCCTCAGTCGGTGCTCTTATGCCTGGTATTGGTACCACAATTGTAACGGCTCCGGCCATTGTATATCTGTTCTTCGTTGGCGATATATTTAATGCGGTCGGTCTACTGATTTGGTCAATGTTGATAGTGGGTATGGTAGACAATATAGTAGGACCCTACCTTATGAGTCGTGGCAACAATCTACACCCCTTTATAATTTTAATTTCAGTGTTGGGCGGAATCTCCTTGTTTGGACCAATCGGCTTTGTCATCGGACCAGTAATAGTAACGCTGTTCACAGTTTTGCTGGAAATTTATAATCAATACATTGTAAAAGAAAAGCCAATCTCGGCTATTAAAAGTGACTATTAGTTTGTATGACCGAAATTGAAAGAGTTTTAAAAGTCAACAATGTTTCTCCTACATCAACCGACGATGAGATTTATTTTGTGTTAAAAAGTGCTCGTTATAGCGACGAAGAAATTTTAGATGCGATTCAAGATTTGCGCAACGGCCCAACAATAAAGCCCAACAAGAGTGAGGTTGAAGGTTTACACAAAGTCTTCCGTACGACCACTGCCTTAAATTCATCCGAAGTTTCAAATTTGCTGGGTATCACTATCGAGCAAAAGGAAGTTTTACTTGATAGGCGACGAGTAAAGGAAATACCAGTAAAACATTTAACAATCATCTGGCTGTCGTCCATAATCGTTGCTACACTTGGCCTGCTTTTGTATATGGTTGCCACCGACGTCAAAATCGGACTCGCACCAATCCTGACATACTCTCCATGAACAAAGTTGTTTTCCTAAATTTCGTCGCGGTCACCATACTGCTAACTTTACTATCATCAACCGGTTCGGTTTTTGTAATGCCAAAATTTGATCGTGGTTTGATTCACGAAAAAATTCATTTGTTGACACACACCCCTGTTCCAGTACGAACACCAGCCCGATTTACTGCCACTAAGCCTCATAATTCTGACACTATTATTCTGGTAGGTGATGTCATGTTGTCGCGCAATGTGGAATTTTTATCACTATCTAAAGGAACCGATTATCCTTATCGCGGTTTTGACTTCAGCAGCCTAGCAATCAATCCTTACTTGATTGCCAATTTCGAATCCAGTATACCTGAGGTGCACATTCCGACTGAAGCTTTACAGATGACCTTTTCAGTTAATCCAGATTTATTAGAATCCTTCAAACAAGCCGGATTTTCACATACTTCATTAGCCAATAACCACAGCTATGACTACGGTGAAGAAGGTTATACTAACGCGGTAAAACAACTTACAGAAGCCGGTGTCACTACTTTTGGTAATCCTGACACAATTTCAGCTGACGCCATTACTTATTTGCAGCTCAATAAGAAAACTGTAGCACTGATTGGTCTGTACGCTTTAGTTCACACTCCGTCTGATCAGGAACTAAAAGCACTTTTTTCCGAAGCGTCCAAGAATAGTGATTTTCAAATTGTCTACATTCATTGGGGTGAGGAATATCAAACCAAAAACAACCGAACACAAAAAGACCTTGCTGCTAGACTGGTGCACAACGGAGCCGACTTAATCATCGGACACCACCCACACGTGGTACAAAATATTGACCTCATCGAAGGCGTGCCAGTGTTTTATTCACTGGGAAACTATATCTTTGATCAATATTTTTCGACTGAAACCGAAACCGGACTTTTGGTGCAATTAGACTTTAACCAAAACACCACCATCAACATTATTCCAGTTACCAGTCTCGGAACTTTATCTCAACCGCATCTAATGAATCCAGTCGAACACTACAAATTTTTGGCCGATTTAGCCCAAAATAGCGCCCCCGAGTTGAGTAAACAAATTACTTCGGGAACAATAACGCTGGATAGTCGAGTTGCAACTTCAGCAAAAATCGCTATGATGAACTAAATTAAATTAGTACGTATGTTTAACAAATTTGAATTAATCGGAGGAAGTATCAGTGTGTTTTTTATGGCGCTGGCATTATACATGGTGCAAGTAGAAACCACACTTTCAAAAGCTGGGCCAGCCGGTCAGACTGCACAAGTAATAGATTCTACTGGCGCTGTCGTAGTCGGACAGTCTGCTAATGTCAACCAAGCTCGCACTGACGCATATTTACAAGCAATAGATGATCAAGGTAAGTTCAATCGTATGGTAATAGATGATGTAAAAATTGGAACCGGAGAAGAAGTTAAAAGCGGTGACACAGTAACTGTTCACTATATTGGCACACTACAAAACGGCACTGAATTTGATAATTCAAATAAAAGAGGTGAACCATTTTCTTTCAAAGTAGGGAAGGGACAAGTGATTAAAGGTTGGGAAGAAGGTTTAATCGGCATGAAAATCGGCGGACAAAGAATCCTCGTTATTCCACCCGAAAAAGCCTATGGCGAAAAAGGCATCGGCCCTATTCCTGGAAATACTACG
>Ga0172380_10004680_pt1 | contig 17331 bp, 15 predicted proteins | sample Leawe162metaG_FD_119747 | JGI IMG/M metagenome (GOLD analysis project Ga0172380, IMG submission 119747) | Leachate microbial communities from a municipal landfill in Southern Ontario, Canada - Leachate well 162 metaG | ecosystem: Engineered > Solid waste > Landfill > Unclassified | place...
AAGTATGATTAGTAGGCAAGGGATGTTATGAAAACAATTGCTTTTGGAATAGCTGAAAATCAAAAATATAATTAAATAGGTTGGGTAAAAAAATAATTTATTGAACAAGAAAATTGGTGGTCTGAATGTGATTTTTACGAAAAACTATTTAAATTTTTTAAAAAATTTTCAAACATGTCCTGACGGCAAGATTTTTAATGATGGACTTGGTGCGAGAAGAATTTTTCTAGAGACGACTCCTTTAATATAAAAACATTAAGTTGCTATGAATAACTTAACTATTAGAGAAGCAAATATTGAAGATGCAAAATTGTTGTATGAACTGTCAAATCAAGAAGATGTAAGAGCAAATTCAATTAATCAAAAACAAATTGACTGGAATGACCATCTAGCTTGGTTGAATAAAAAACTTAATGATAGTAATTACAAAATTTTCATATATTTTGATAGAAATAATTACGTGGGACAAGTGAAATTTGAATTAGAAAAAAAACAGGCAACCATAAGTATAAGTATCACAAGAGAGATGAGAGGGCGAGGTTATTCTCAATATATGCTTTCAAAAGCCATTAAAGAATTATTAGCAGCCAATAATTCAATAGCGAATATAATAGCACTTATTAAACCCGTTAATACAGCATCAATTAATGCATTTAAGAAAGTTGGTTTCGCTTATTCCGGTGAAGTCAAAATTAAAAATAGTATTTTCCATAAATATTTACTTAGAAATGAATGATTTATGAAAATCGATAATTTTGATATAAAAAAGAGAGTTTTTATAATTGCAGAACTTTCTGCAAATCATAATCATAATTTTGATATAGCAGTAAAAACTATAAAAGCAGCTAAAGAATGTGGTGCTGATGCCATTAAATTGCAGACTTATACAGCCGATACCCTAACAATAAATTGTGATAATGATTATTTTAAAATTAAAAGTGATTCATTATGGGAGGGTAAAAATCTTTACGATTTATATAAAGAAGCTTTTACACCTTGGGAATGGCACAAAGATTTATTTGAATTTGCAAAAAGTGAAGAATTGATTTGTTTTTCAACCCCCTTTGACATTACTGCCGTGGATTTGCTTGAAAATCTTAATACACCAATTTACAAAATAGCATCTTTTGAAATTTTTGATATAACATTAATCGAATATGTGGCATCAAAAAATAAACCTATTATTATTTCAACCGGAATTGCAACATTAACTGATATTGAAGAAGCAGTAAATGCATGCAGAAGAATGGGGAATAATGACATATCTTTACTTAAATGCACTTCTTCTTATCCTGCCCCTGTTGAAGAAGCAAACCTTTTAACTATTCCAAATCTTCGCGATACATTTAATGTAAATGTGGGCCTTTCTGATCATACTATGGGTAATTCAGTTGCAGTTGCTGCAGTAGCTCTTGGAGCAAAAATTATTGAAAAACATTTCATCTTAGATCGAAAAATTGGCGGACCGGATTCTTCATTTTCTATGGAGCCTGCGGAGTTTAGACAGATGGTTGATTCAATAAGAGAAGTAGAAAAAGCTCTTGGGAAAATTAACTATCAGTTAACCTCTAAAGTAGAAAAAAGTAAAGCCTTTGCTCGTTCATTGTTTATTGTAAAAGATGTCAAAGAAGGAGAAACCATAACTGAAGAAAATGTCCGCTCAATAAGACCTGGATACGGTTTACATCCTAAATATTTCAAAGAAATAATGGGTAAAAAATTTAGAAGAGAATATGAAAAAGGAACACCTTTAAGTTGGGTGCAGTTTGAATAAAATTAAAAATATAGCAATAATTCCAGCACGCGGCGGAAGTAAAAGAATTCCAAGAAAAAACATAAAAGATTTTGTAGGTAAACCAATAATTACATACAGTATAGAAGCTGCTTTGAACTCAGAATTTTTTGATGAAGTTATGGTTTCAACTGACGATATAGAGATAGCAGTTGTTGCCCGTAAATATGGAGCTAGTGTACCTTTCATGAGGTCAAAACTTAATTCAAATGATTTTGCAACAACAGCAGATGTTCTTTTAGAAGTTTTGGAAGAATATAAAAAAGATGGAAAAGAATTTGATTTTGTATGCTGCATTTATCCTACTGCCCCTTTTGTCACATCACAGAAACTTACTGATTCTTTTAATTTAATGATAAATAAAGAAGCAGATTCCGTTCTACCCGTGGTTAAATTTAGTTATCCTATTCAGAGAGCATTGAGAATAAATAGAAAAGGATTATTAGAATTTATTTGGGTGGAAAATATTAATAAAAGAAGTCAAGATTTTGAGACTGCTTATCATGATGCCGGGCAATTTTATTGGATGAAAGCAGAAGAATTTTTACATAATAGAGCCTTAATCACTGAGGATACAGTTGCGTTTGAAGTATCAGAGATGGAAGTTCAAGATATTGATAATCTAGATGATTGGGATTTAGCTTTAACCAAATTTAGTTACAAGTTTAATGTTTAGGTATAGTTACAATAATTTCATAGAAAAGTTGAATAAAAATGTACCCATTGAAATTATACATTTCTTTCATCTTTCAATTTCTTCCATTGCTACGCAATTTATTCGGCTTTTTACAGGCATCTTTAACGCGAGGTTATTAACTCCTTATTTATATGCAACCAATACTTCTGTTTCAACATTAGTACGATACCTATCCTACTCTCATCTAGGTGCACAAAATGGACTGAACCGACAACTCCCTATCGAAATTGGTAAAAATGATATAGAAGGATTTAAACTTTATTTAGATAGTACTTTCACATTCTTAATTTTTATTAATTTCATTCTGTTTTTTTTGTTTATCATTTTGAAAGTGAGTGGGTATTCTTACTATGACATTTTACCAAACAATTACTTTTTAGACATATATTTATTGACCTCCGGGAGTTTGTTTTACCAATTTTTCTACTCTTATTTAGTATCGACTAGTAAATTTAAAATGATTTCAATACTAAGAATGAAGTTTGACATCACAGGTAGTATTGTTTCGGTTGGTGCAGTATTCTTTTTCTCATTACATGGTTTGTTGTTTACTCAGGTTGCTTTACTTTTTATCCAAATTATTATTATGATGAATAAAGTAGACTACAAGGTGAAGCTTCGTTTTAGTTTTAAACACCTCTTTGAGTTGATAAAAATCGGCGCATTTATTTTAGTTGCGAGTCTTTTGGTTTATTTGTTTTCAACATTGGACTTTTTATATGTTAGTTCACTTTTTTCAAAACAAAATGTTGGATTCTATGGTTTTGCAATTACTTTGGTTGGGTTCTTTAAGCTTTATGCCACTAGTATGTCAGATATTCTGGCGCCAAAAGTAGGTAAGCATTTTGGTGAGAATAAGGAGCAACCAATTAGTTTGGGGGTTTTTGTAACGGATTATGTTTTTTTATTTATTGTTATAATTTTTTTATTTGCAGCAATATTTTTTTTTATGATACCCTTAATCATCAAATTCTTTTTACCTGATTATTTAGGAAGTATCAAAGTATTCCATTATCTGATTTTAGCAACTATTCCTATGACAGTTTATATCCCCGCTGGGCATGTTATTACAGTGCTAAAACGGCAAAAGAGTTATATTACTATTATTGCTTTCTTTACATTAATCTTTTTTGGGTTGTTAAAAACCTATCCATCTTCAAGATTATCGTTAGAGAAAATATCATTCATGGTGATGGTTATATCATTTTTGGTATCAATTTCAATAATAATCTTTTCTAATTATATAGTCTTTAAGAACGAATTGCCATTTAATAAAATTATTAAATATTGTTTAACTTTATTATTTTTAATATATGTAATGTATATTTCGATTGACAACTGGGTTGGGGGCTCTGATTATGAATTTATCTTATTCACTCTAATTAAATTAGCTATTTTCTTATTTATTTTATTCATAGTATTTTATTACTTCGATAAGGCAAACACACTGATCGTAAAATTAAAAACTCTAACAAAATATTTAGTTAAATGAGGTTTAAGATTATAAAGACATTAAAAGATATTATTAATGATTTTGTCCAACACCATTTTGACATTAAACTCTTGCGAAGATTCATTCCTATGCGCTTCTGGGAAAGAACCGGTAGAATTAATCGATTACATAGATTGTATATTAATAAAAGATTAACTGAAATCGAGTTTAATAAGCAAATAAAAGGGAAGAAAATATTATTTCTTAGGATGAGACATGTACCAAGGCACCTAACTCTCGAAGTTTCTCTGGCTGTAAAACTAGTTTCAAAAGGAAATAAATGTGTTTTCGTTTCTTGTAGCTCTATTTTACCGATTTGTAATGCATGGGATATAAGAGATTTAAATACAAGAGAAACTTGTAATTATTGTTCTAATAATAATGTATACTTTTCTGAAAACTTTCCCTTTAATATGATCTTTTTGGGGAATTATGTTACCAGTATGGAAGTTGATTCGATCAAGAATAAATATAACAATTTAAAAATAGACGACTTAAAATCATTCAGAGTTAATGATATTGATTTAGGTGATGAACTGTATCTATCATTAGCCAAATTTTTGTTTAGGGGAAATGTTCCCGAAACGCCAATAAATTTAAAATATGCTAGAGATTTTGCGATATCTGGTGAAATCATTGTTACGGGATTGTTAAGGGTCTTCGAAAAAGAAAAACCTGAAGTTGTTATTCTGAACTCTGGACATATTTTTTGGTTTGGGATAGCATATAAAATATTGAAAAAATTTAATATTAAAACAGTATCTTATGACGAAACGAATATTGCAGTAACAAAACTAACCTGGACTTTTGACGATACTAATCCATGTGTTGATTACAATTGGACAAATCATTGGGAGAGAGAAAAAGAAAAAAAATTAGAGACAAAAGAGTTCGAAAAAATAAATGAACTAATCGAAACCAGAAAAAAATATTTCTTATATCAGCAAAATACAGACACAATTCCATTGCTTCAAAGATGTGATATTTCGAGATATAATACAAAAGTTGCCTTATTTACAAATGTGTTATGGGATGCTACAGTAGTCGGGAAAAATCCAATTTTTGAATCAATGATGGATTGGATCTCGCATACAATCGATATTTTTAATGGAAATCATGATTTATGTTTAGTTATAAGGGTTCATCCAGCAGAGGCCGGAGTTTATGGAATGATCTCTAAGGAAAGAGTTAGATTAGAACTTCAAAATAGGGGTATTGTTTTTAGAGAAAATATTTTTTTCGTTGATGCTGAAGAAAACGTGAATTCATACGATATCATAGACAAATGTGATGTAGTCCTTTCTTATGCATCAAATATTGGATTAGAAGCTGTTTTGGACGGTAAACCAGTGATTGTTGTAGGTGCACCTCATTATAAGAATCGGGGTTTCACATTAGATCCGAAATCAATTAGTGAATACGATACACTATTAGAAAAAGTATTAAAAGGGGATACTCTAATTTTACCAAAAGTTGAATTAGCAAGAAAGTATGCAAAATTAGCGTTTATTGATACTCAAATCGATTTAAAAATATTTAAAGATAAGCATCCTCATAAGATTAATAATATTAACATTAATTCTTTTGCTGATATTAGTGACGAATTAAAAACTGTTTCACTAATCTGTGATTGGATAACTAAAACTGATCTTTCTGGATATTATATTCAAGATTGGGGGTCAAATTATAAGTAACTTTATCATCGTTTTAGTTTTCCTTTTTTTAGGTATAGGATATCTTGATTTCGGTTATCTTAAGACATTAATTTCTCTTCTTTTAATTGCTTTGTCTATTTTAAGAATATCCGATCATGTTGCAAAAAAACAAAAAATAACTGTTGAAATAAAAGTAGCAGGCTTTTTGTTTGGATTAATAGCAGTTGCAATTTCCATAAATTTTGTTGATAAGCAAATCGAGGTGTACAATTATATTCCAGGTATCTTGGTCTATGTAGTTTTATCACTCGAAAATAATTTAAACTACAAATTCTTGCTTCGTGTTATAACTATATTTATTTCAATTCAAATATTTCTTGGTTTTCTACAATATTTTTTTCCTAAGGCCTTTGATTCTATTTTTTCTTTTTATTTGCATGGTGATAATGCTGCCTCAAATTATCATCGGAAAATTGGAAGACTAACTTCTTACTGGCTTGAAGCACCTAGATATGCTACAGTATTAGCTAGTTTATTCCCATTTCTTTTTTATAAGTATTTTAAGAAAAGAAAGTTCATGTACATCACTCTTATAGTTTTATCAGCATCACTATTGTTTTTGACTTTTACTAGAGTGGCATTATTTTCAACAATAATAGTCTTTGTCATTGTCATTATATATTTTTCTCCGAAGATAAAATTGAAGAGTGTTTTGTTCGTTTTATTTGGGGCGGTGGTGGGGTATTTATTATTAAATTTTTATTTGGAGTATGTGCCTTTCGAAACTTTTCAAAGAATAATTGACCCAGTGAAATTCCAAAATGAACTTTTAGATAAATATGACAATTACAATCGTATATTTATTCTGATACAACTATTTCCACTAACTTTAAAATTTCCTGTGCTCGGTTCTGGTAGATTATACATAGACTATCTTTTATTTAATTTTTCATCAGTTCATAACAGTATCTTACAGTTTATTTTAATGTTTGGTTACTTATCTTTCATCTTATTTGGTTATTTAATTTTTCGAAATCTTAAACCCACTGTGTTGAATTTTTTCAAAACTCATTCTTTTGTTTTAGCTTCAACTTTGGCTTATTGCTCAATTTTATTTATTGGATTGTTCCATGGTGTTTTACTGGATGGGCCAATCAATCTATTCTTTTGGTTTCTTTTAAGCTTAACCACTAATAATTATGAAACTAATTCCTAAATAAAGATATTATGGTAAGCATTATAATTTGTACATATAATCGGGTAAAATATCTCATTGACACTATCAATTCGTTAAAACAATATTTAGAAAGTTTTCAAAATATAGAACTTATTATTGTAGATAATGCATCTAAAGATAATACATCAGTAGTATGCAAAGATTTAATTAGGGCATATCCATTATTAAATATTAGATATATTTATGAAACTAAAATTGGTCTTGCCCATGCACGAAATAGGGGAATAAATGAATCTGAAGGTGAAATAGTAATTTTTTTAGATGACGATGCAATTCCTAAAGAAAATTGGTTGAGTGCAATATTGGATGTATTTGTAACTACTAATGCATATGTAGTTGGTGGTAAAGTTGACCTAAATTATGAAACAAATAAACCTAAATGGATAACAAGTGAACTAGAGTCAATGTTAACAAAACTTGATATTGGGAATGAAGTAAAAAAAATTGATATTAATAATTGTTGGCTTGTCGGAGCAAACTTGGGATTTCGAAAAAAAATTTTGGAAAGAGTTGGTTTATTTAATATACAGTTGGGAAGAAAAGGAGAAAAATTAATTTCCAACGAAGAAACAGAGCTTATTAAAAGAATTAGTAAGGTCACTAATGAAATTTATTATACTCCTTTTGCTATTGTTGACCATTTTGTACCTAAAGAGCGGTTAATATTGAAATGGTTCATAAAGAGATCTTTTTATGGCGGCTATTCATCAAATAGTTTTACACTTGAGAAAAAAAATAAAATTGAAAATATAGCTTTAAATATATTTTTGATAATTAAGTATATTCTAATGTTTTTAATTACGCATAACAAAAAAGTGTCGTTAATAAAAACAGCATATGTTCTAGGCGTTTTTGCGAGTACAATTAAACAATATTTGACTAAAGAATCTTGAAAATCGCTTTCTATTCATATTGGTATTTACACTATACTGCTAATTTAGCAAACGAGTTAGTAAAGACAAACAATGTGTTTGTTTTTGTTAATAAAAATTCTCAAGAAGTAAATAATTCCAAAGATGTATTTGATATATTTAATAATTCAATAAAAATAATTGCAAATAATTATCCTCAAAATAAAATAAAAAAAATCTCATGGATAATTAAAATATTAATATCCATTAAAAAAAATAAATTCGACGTTTTGCATATGCATGAATCAAGGTCAATTTTACCACTTTGGCCAATTAAATTGTTTTTTCCTTCTCTACCAATCATCTGGACCTTACACGATGTTAGACCACATCTAGGTGAGGAGAAGTATTACAAAAATGAATTGGTCTTGAAATTAAATAGAATAATGGTACACGAGATTATAGTGCACGGCGAGTTTATTAAAAATCAATTACTTTCTGAATGTGCATACATTGACAGATGGAAAATTCACGTATTACACCATGGGGCTCTTAACAGTTATAAGGAAAAGACTAAAGAGTGTTCTATAAATATAAAAGCAGATTATATTCTTTTTTTTGGTAGAATGTATAAATACAAAGGGTTGAAGGTTGTTATCGAAGCCCAACCCATTGTTAACAATTCTTTTCCTGATTTGAAGTTCGTAATTGCCGGCAGAGGAGATGATTTAGAAGAGCAGAAATATAAAATAAAGGGAAATGACTCCTTTATTATTTTTGACTATTATTTATCAGATAATGAAGTCAATTATTTATTTGATCATACGCAATTTATAATTGTTCCATATTTAGAAGCAAGTCAAAGTGGCGTGATAGCACTTGCTTTTTCTTATGGAAAAACAGTTGTTGCTTCTAATGTTGGTAGTATCCCGGAAATAGTTGACAATAATCATAACGGATTAATTATTCCCCAAAACAATCATATTGAATTAGCAAACGCAATAATAAAACTATATTCAAATAAGGTGTTATTAAAAAGATTATCGACAGGAGCCAATAATTTTTCTCAATCAATATTAAGTTGGCATTCAATCAGCGAAATGACAAAAACTATCTACTATTCGAGTATGAGAAAAAAATGAGAATCGTAATCCTTAGTCATTATTCAACATTCCAGTTCAAGGATTTATTGGTTTTAAAACAAAATCAAAATGAACATCCTTATCCTTGGGTACGTAATCTTGCTGAAGGACTTGCTTTAATCAATGATAATGATGTTTTTGTAATAACCGTTCGTAGTACTCTTCAAAAAACACAATCTATAAAAGTTAACGGAGTCAATTATTTATTTGTCAAATCGTCAAGTTGGTTTTTAAGGTTTTTAACATTAGGCTTAATAGAGATATTTAAATTAAATAATATGATTAATAAAATTAAACCAGATTTAGTGCATTCCTTAGATTTGGATTTTTATGGATTTTGTGCAACTATATCAAAATTCAAACATTTAATAACTATTCACGGGATTCCGAAAGTATTTTGGCGATTTTCAAAGCAAACTATTGGAGCACGAATCAAAAAAAAGATAGTTTATTTTATATTAGAAAATACTGAATATTTTATAATTATATCTCCCTATGTTTATAATTTTTTAAAAACTAATAAAAAAACAAACTATATTTATGAGTTTATAGAAAACCCCATAAGTATGAATTATTTTTCTTATTCAATGAACCTAGTTGAAAAAAAACGACAATTAATTTGGATCGGAACTATCCAAGAGAGAAAAGGTGTAACTGAATTGATACAAGTTATTGCTTCGATTCCCACAATAACAATAAATATGATTTTTTCATATGTGGATAATGAGTATTTTCTTCTAATAAGAAAATTAATTGAAGAATATAAATTGTCAAATAGGATAAACTTACTTGGTTATAAAAATGAAGTTGAAATTATTAATTTACTGGATGAGTCTTATTTATTAGTATTAACTTCAAAGGAAGAAACTGCGCCAATGGTCATTTCTGAATCTTTTGCTAGAGGTGTTCCAGTAGTTTCATTCGACATTGGCGGAATTAATTACATGATTGACAATTGTGAAACAGGTTTTACTGTTGAATATGGAAATATTCTTGAATTTTCTAACCGTGTCAATGAATTATTATCTGATGAAGAGCTGTATACAATCACAAGTATTAAATGTAAGGAAAAAGCGAAAAACTCCTATCATCCAAAGAAAGTTGCAGAAAAAACAAGTTTGTTTTATAATCATATAATAAAAGAAGAATATGAAACTTGATAAGTTAATTAGAATGTTAATTACACCTCTTGTCCTTCAACTAGAAAAATTCCCAAAACTTAAACATTTTTTTTGGGTATACTTGTCTCAAAAGAAAGAATTTCGCTTTCATAAAAAAGACAATTGGAGGAGAACCCAAGATTTTTTAAAACAAAATGATTTTCTATTTAAGCATTGGGGATTTAATGAATTTGACTATGAAAATAAAGTAATAATCGATATCGGTGCTGGGTCAAAACTACGATCGAAATATTTCAGAGGGTCTAAGATAATAGCAATTGAACCTCTGGCAGATAAATTTGTAAAAAAAATTGATTTTTGTGATTTGCGAGAAGCATATAAAATTTATTCATTGCCTGCCGAGAATATGATTGAAGAATTAAAGGGAATTGCTGATTTGATAATTTGCATAAATGTTTTGGATCATGTTGATAACTATCAAAAAGTACTCAATGCAGCTTACTTTTATTTAAAAAATGATGGGAGGTTTTTATTATCAGTTGACTTACATGAAACTGCAACGATAGAACATTCAGTTTCATTAGATGAAGGAAAACTTGAAAGTCATTTTGTGAAATCAAACATAAGAGTATTGAGAAAAATAAAAAGTTTACCAAACAGCGCTTTTTATGGACAAGGTGAAACCGTTACTTATATTTTAATTTGGAATGAATAAAAATAAATTTATAGTATAATTAATTTTTATTAATTGAAAGCGTTGAAATAGAATGAATAATATCTTCATTGTTGGGACAGAGTATCAACTGCTACAAGCACAATGCCTTAATTTGCAGCTACGCAAAACTTATGAAAAGAATTATCTTGGGATTATTGGGAATAGGAAAATTGATTTAAATTTAATTGATAGCGCGTGTTTTGATAGCATTATTCTTTTCCCCTCTTTATATCCTGATGGCTCAATTTATAAGTTAACGAAAAAATATATTGATAAATTGGAATATTTATATAACGAAATATTGCTAAATTATCATTTATTGAATTCATTACCAATAACACTAATTGGGGCGCATGATGAAACCACAGAATTTGCAGTCTTAAAAAAAATAATCACTCCATTTTTCTATGTTAGCATTGAAGACGGTTTAGCAAACTATTATTCTAGAAGCAGTGTTGATAAGCTAGTCATCATAACAAAAAATATTTTATTTGATCATATTTTTAAAAAAAATATAATATTATATAGTAACTATGGTGAGGCTAAGAATGAAATTAGTTATAGATTATTTCCTGAATTATCTTCGAACAAAGGTTCACATACTGATTTAAAACCCATATTAAAAAGTACTTTAGGATATTATTGGGAAAAAATACATAGTAAATTCCCCGTTTCTGAACATAGGTTTTTAGAAAAATATAAAGAGATACATATTGTCCCAAGCTTTTATAAAAAATATGATTACAATAAACTATTAGCAAAGAACCTAGATGCGATAATCTTACCCCATCCTTCTCAAAGAACGTTTATTAGTACTCAAATAAATAGTGAAAAAATTTATACTGGTTCTTTACCACTTGAGTTATTATTATATGTTAATAGTAATATTCGAGAAATACATTTTTACTCTCCAAGTACCTCAATTATCACCGTGTTAGCATTATTTGAATGTAAGATAGTCTATTATCATGGAATATTCGCCCGTAGATATAGATCTTTGTTTATGAAGTTTAGTTTAATGTTTCCAAATAATTTTATTCTCGAACGCCCATGAAAAAAACAGTATTAATGATCATTGAACATACAAGTATTCCTTCTGACACTATTGTTTGGCAAGATGCTTTGACTTTAAATAGTGATGGTTTTGAGGTAATCATTATCTCCCCAAAATCAAAGCTTGATTATTCTATTTATGAAAACAAAAGCAATATTAAAATATTTCGTCATCCAAGGTTTTTCGACGGTTCTTCTGTTTTTCTGTATATACTTGAATATTTGGAGGCATTATTTTGGGAAGCGATTTATCTCATCTTCGTTTTAATAAGGTATAATTTTAAGATAATTTATGTTGATAGCCCGCCCGACTTTATTGCCCTTTGGGGAATCGTGTCAAAATATATTTTGAAAAAAAAATTTGTTTTTAAAAGAGATGATATTTATCCCGAGCTATATTGTGTGAAATATTCAAAAAAGAAAATAATTTACCGTTTATTATTGATGATAGAAAAAATTGCACATAGAACTGCTGATATTTCTCTTGTATTAAATGATTCAACAAAAGAATTAATTTTGAGTCGAGTAAATATTTCAAAGGATAGAATCAAGGTTATTCGATTTGGTCCAGATATAATAAATTTTTTGCCTTCAAAAACAAATCATTTTGTAAAAAAAAACAAGTATTTGATTGGTTATGTTGGTGTGTTGGCCCAACAAGAGAATATAGATGGATTATTAAGAATATTTGAAACTTTGTTGAGCTTACGAAAAAGTTTTGAAACAGAATTAGTAATAGTTGGCGATGGACCAGAAGCAAATCAATTTATTAGTTTTGCAGAAATTATTGGTATTTCTAAATATGTTAATTTTGTAGGAAGAAAGAGTTGGTTGGACGGTTCTATGATGGATATATTAAATAAATGTGATTTATTTGTATGTCCAGATGAAAAGAATGATATGAATGACAGGACTACTATGTCAAAAGTTATGGAGTATATGGCATTATGTAAACCTATTGTTATGTATGATCTAAAAGAAAATAGAATTACTGCTGAAGACGCTGGGATTTATGTAGATTCTGGGAATGAACTAGAGTTTGCGAAGCAAATAAATTATTTATTAGAAAATAAATCAGAAAGAGAATTTATTGGTATGCGTGGATATCAAATATTTATTGAAAAATGGCAATGGACTCATCAAAAAACAAAACTTATAGAGGTCTTCAATAATTTGTAGTTCGATTTAAATGTTAAAAATTCAAACTCCTTATCGCATTTCAAAGTCATTACTTCATTCTTTCCTTCTAGAAAATGGTTTTGATAACAAATTCAGTTTCAAACAAAAAGTATATTATAATTATTTGAGGCCTATCCTACCTATTGGTGTGCGTCAAAAACTACAAGAAAAAGTTAATAGTAAAATAATATGGAAAAAAAATTTTATAGATGATACTTTATTGTCAGTGTTAATGAGAGACAGATGCTCAAACGAAACCATTACTAAATTAAAATACAAAAATGATAAAAAATGTGTGATTGTTTTAACACATGATGTTGAAGAACAGCAAGGATTTGACTTTATTCCGCAAGTTATTGAGTTAGAGGAGAAGTATGGATTCAAGTCTTCATGGAATATTGTACCTTATAAATACAAGATTGATGACGGGAGAATAAATTTTATAAAGCAAAACGGGCATGAAATAGGGATACATGGATATAACCATGATGGGAAATTATATTATTCTGAAAAAATATTTAATGAACGTGTCCCTTATATAAATGAGGCGATAAAGCGTTATGGAGCAGTTGGATTCCGATCACCACAAGTACATCGGAACTTAGGTTGGTTACAGAAACTTAATATTGACTATGACGCTTCTTGTTTTGATTATGATCCATTTCAACCTTTTCCTGGAGGAACTGGTTCGATATGGCCATTTATAGCAGGTAAGTTTGTAGAATTACCTTATACGCTTCCTCAAGACCACACTATGTTTTACGTCCTTCAGCAAAAAAATATTTCCATATGGAAGAATAAAGCAGACTGGGTAGCAAAAAATCGAGGCGTGATTTTACTTATTACACATCCTGATTATTTAAGAGAAAAAAATTATTTTAACATGTATGAAGAATTACTCAAGTATTTTAAAACAATTGATTGTGCGTGGTACTGTTTACCGAGAGAACTAGCCAGTTGGTGGAAGAAGCAATAAATACAGTTATTAGCGTTTTATATTATTTATAATTATAAATAATAAAAATTAATCACATTCAATAGGTGAAGTATGAACATTCCATTCTTAGACTTAAAAGCTCAGTATCGTTCAATTAAAGAGGAAGTTTTACCGGAGATTAATAACGTATTGGAGAATACTGCTTATGTATTAGGGAAGCCGGTTATGGAATTTGAAAAATCGTTTGGCTCCGTTCACGGTTGCAGCTACTGTTATGGTGTTGGAACGGGAACAGCGGGAAACCATATGGTGTTATGGGCTCTTGGAATTGGTGCTGGTGATGAGGTGATAATTCCAGCAAACACATTTATAGCTACTGCATGGGGCGCAACATTATGCGGAGCTAAACCTGTATTTGTTGATTGCCACCCGGTAAGCTATAATATTGATCCGGCAAAGATTGCAGCTGCTATTACACCAAAAACAAAAGCAATTGTGGCCGTTCACCTCTACGGACAACCGGCAGATGTGGTGGGAATCAGTTATGAATTAGGAATTTTGAGTTTTGAATTTAAAGAAAAGGGAATTTTTGTTCATAAAACCACCGGACAAACAATCTATTTGGTTGAGGATTGCGCGCAAGCTCATATAAGTGAATATAAAGGAAAAAGAGTTGGAGGATTTGGCATTGCATCTTCATTTAGTTTTTATCCGGGCAAGAATTTGGGTGCGTATGGGGAAGGGGGAGCTGTTATGACAAATGATGAAAATCTTGCAAAGAAATTTAAAATGATTAGAGATCATGGTGCTGAACAAAAATATTATCATCAAATATATGGTCATAATTATAGAATGGAAGGAATACAGGGTGCTGTACTAGGTGTTAAACTAAAACATCTTGAAGAATGGACGAATGGAAGAAGAAAAGTTGCCGAGAAGTATAAAGAACTACTAAAGGAAGTAGATGAAATAATATTACCTAAAGAAATGGATTACGCGAAACATGTATACCATTTGTTTGTGATAAAAGTGAAATGTCTCGTAGAGTCGCAAAGATCCCAAAGAAGAGATGAGCTTCAAAAATTTCTAAATGAGAATGGGATATCGACAGGACTTCATTACCCGGTACCTCTTCACCAGCAACCATGTTTTGAACATTTAGGATATAAAGAAGGAGATTTCCCGATTGCAGAGGAATTGGCTGAAGAGGGACTTTCGTTGCCGATGTTTGCTGAACTTAACGAAGAGCAAATAGGATTTATTGCAGAAAAAATTAAAGAATTTTTCAAGATTTAATACTTGTTGTGAGGTTGCTTTAGGCTGGTAGGTATAAAAACAAACAGCCTCATTTTTACTTACTCAGAGAATACATTTGAAACTTCCTAGATACAAATATTTTCTTGCGTTAATTGATTTTGTTATTGTCCTTTTGACATTCTATGAAGCAAGATTTTTAGCGATCAATTTATTTGGTAAATTACACTCTACTAATTTGCCAAATTTTTATGGAGTATCTTATAACTTTATTTTTTCTACATTCCTATTAAGTATTGCATTTTTATTCATCTTTCAAAATAATTATCTCTATAAAATCAACATATTTCTTTCTCAGGCATCCCATCTTGTTTCAATAATTAGATCAACATTTTACGGTGCGATAATATTAATTATTGTTTCATTCGCATTTAAGATTTCCACAGTCATTTCCTCGAGAACAATAGTCATTGTTTTTATTTTTATGCTTGTTTTAAATCTTGTAGTAATCAGATTATTATTGCTCCCTTATTTTTATCTTCGCTATTCTAGTGTTAAACCAAGAAGAAAGAATTTGATAATTATCGGAGCAGGCAAGGCGGGGAAGCTTCTTGGAACTAAAGTACATTTTGAAAAACTGCACGGGCTAAATCTAATCGGGTTTCTTGATGACAATCTTGAGGAGGGAAAAGAAGTTTTTCTTAATTATATAGTTTTGGGAAAACCTCAAAACATTATTTCAATCTGCACAGAACATAATGTAGGGGAGATTATAGTTTCAATAGATAATATCACACATGACCGGCTTATTGAAATAATTGAGATGTGTAATAAAACAAATGCGATTGTGAGGGTTAACTCAGAATTGTTTAAAGCTGTATCTGATAATTTTACAACTGAAACCTTTTCAGACATTAACGCGATTGAAATTTCTCCGAGAATTTCATCAAATATAAACTTAATCCTAAAACGTTCGTTTGATTTAATTGGTGCTTCATTAGGTTTATTAATTCTTTCTCCAATTTTCATTTTGATTGCAGTTTTAATAAAGTTTTCTTCAAGTGGGCCTGTATTTTTTTCTCAGATTAGAATTGGTAAAAACGGGAAGCCTTTCAAATTTTACAAATTCAGGTCAATGACAATTTCCGATGAAACTGATCTGGAAAGGAAAGAAAAAATGATCAGGTTTATGAAAACTTCTGAAGTCATCGGCTCGGCAAAGATCATCAATGAGGTGAGAATTACAGGAATTGGAAAATTTTTGAGAAAGACATCAATTGATGAACTACCTCAATTATTTAATGTAATTAAGGGGGATATGAGTTTAGTAGGTCCCAGACCATGTTTGGAATATGAATATAAGAATTATGATGAATGGCACAAAAAAAGAGTAAGTGTATTACCAGGCTGTACTGGCTTGTGGCAAGTTTCAGGTAGAAGCAGTGTTGCGTTTAACGATTCGGTAATAATGGACATTTATTATGTGAACAACATGTCGCCTTGGCTTGATCTCCAGCTTATACTTAAAACAATTCCGGTTATGATTTTTGGCAGAGGGGGAAAGTGAGAAAATAATTGAGAATTGTGAATTATGAATGATGATTAAAAAACAAAAGCTTTAAAGTGCGAATGACTTAACGAAAAATAAATGGTAAAAGTAAAATAACTAACAAAAAAAATGGGGGAAGCAATGGTGTTAAGCCATTTTCAAACCAAATTAAACGAGTGAGGTAAAAATGAGAGTCGGAATTCTGGGTCTCGGATACTGGGGACCAAATCTAATTAGAAATTTTTCGGGAAATAGTGATGTTAGAGAAGTTTCAGGATGTGATTTAAAAGAAGCGAGATTGAAATGGATCAACGAGAGATTCCCATCTGTTAAATTAAGTTCTGATCCAAACAAATTTGTAACAAATCCGGAACTGGACTGTGTTGCAATTGCATTACCAGTAGGTTTGCATTTTGAATATGCGAAAAAAGCACTTGAATCGGGGAAGCATATCTGGGTTGAAAAACCTTTTACCGCTACAAGTGCAGAAGCCGTAGAGTTGATTGAATTAGCCGAGAAAAAGAAGTTGACAATCTTTGTTGATCACACTTTTATTTACACCGGCGCAGTTCAAAAAATTAAAGAATTGGTGAACAATGATGTACTGGGAGATATTCTCTATTTTGATTCCGTTAGAGTTAATCTGGGATTGTTTCA
>Ga0172380_10004681_pt1 | contig 17330 bp, 12 predicted proteins | sample Leawe162metaG_FD_119747 | JGI IMG/M metagenome (GOLD analysis project Ga0172380, IMG submission 119747) | Leachate microbial communities from a municipal landfill in Southern Ontario, Canada - Leachate well 162 metaG | ecosystem: Engineered > Solid waste > Landfill > Unclassified | place...
ATGCAAAGAGTTGCCTCACCGAATAGTTATTTTGAAACTCCAAACCCAGGAGATCTGGAAAGAATTTACGATGAAATTTCAACACAAATCTGCCAGTCAGCAGGACTTTAAATGAAAAAAATAATTAACAAAAGGTTAAATCAAACTAGAAATGAACAAGGATTCATATTTGTGGCAATAATTCTTATTGTGGTCGTAATCTTTAGCATTACTCTTGTTTCGGGTGCAGATGAATTTACATTTTCTCCGGAAGATCCAGGCAGCACAACTCCTACCGCAAATCCTTCAACAACTCTTTCCCCGAGCGTATCTCCTGATCCCACTACTTCCACAACTCCTATTATTTCCAGCCCCCCAACTGTTTCTCCCTCCTTATCTCCAACCCCTTGAGATAACAAAAAACTATTCAATTGACTTTGAATTCTGATTAAACTATTATATTTTGAATAATGATAAAGACACTTTCCTCAACTGATCCTGAAATTTCCCAAATTTTAATAGAAGAAGAAAAACGCCAAAAAGAAACACTTGCACTCATCCCTTCAGAGAATTACGCGTCAACAGCAGTAAGAACTGCACTAGGATCAGTACTGACAAATAAATACTCCGAAGGATATCCTAAAAAAAGATACTATCAAGGAAACAAATTTGCAGACAATGCTGAAATTATAGCCATAGAACGCGCTAAAAAACTATTTAAAGTTGAACACGCAAATGTTCAACCCTACTCCGGTTCCCCTGCTAACCTTGCAATCTACGTTGCACTTTGCAAGGTAGGGGATACTGTTCTAGGTCATTCACTACCAGACGGTGGACATCTAACTCACGGATGGAAAGCAAGTGTTACTGGAAAATACTACAACGGAGTCCAATATCATTTGGATAAAAATGGCTATATAGATATAGAAGAGGTAAAAAAGCTAGCAAAGCAGCACAAGCCTAAAATGATTTTTATCGGTGCCACAGCATACTCAAGAACACTTCCCTTTAAAGAATTTGCAGAAATTGCAAAGCAAAATAAAGCCTATCTAGTCGCAGATGTATCGCATATAGCAGGGCTTATCGCAGGCGGAGCTCACCCATCCCCTCATCTTTATGCAGATGTAATTATGACAACCACCCATAAAACTCTTCGTGGACCTAGGGGAGCTATGATCATGGTAACTAAAAAAGGGCTCATGCTTGATCCTGATCTAGTTAAAAAAATAGATAACGCTGTTTTTCCCGGACTTCAGGGTGGACCGCATGACGATCAGACAGCAGCAATTGCCGTAGCTCTAAAAGAGGCAGATTCTAAGGATTTTAAAAAATATGCAAAGCAAGTTGTAGTAAATGCAAAAATACTTGCAAAAGAACTTAACGGTTATGGATTTGATATAGTTTCGGGCGGAACAGATAACCATTTAATGCTAATTGACCTGAGAAATAAAAAAATCAGTGGGGCACTAGCTGCCTACGCACTTGAAAAAGTAAATATAGTTACAAATAAAAATTCTGTCCCAAATGACACTAATCCTCCATTTTTCCCTTCAGGTCTTCGTATAGGAACGCCAGCGATAACGACCAGGGGGATGAAAGAGCCCGAAATGATAAAACTTGCGAAATGGATAAATGACACAATTCAAATTTGTGGCGAACGAGAATTACCAACATCAAAAGAAAAACGTCTAGCTTTTTTCAAAGAATTTAAAAATGAAGTAAATAAAAACAAAGAACTTGAAAAAATAGCTACCGAAATAAAAAACTTCGCTTTAAAATTCCCCCTGCCTTAGCTTTTATATTTTGACCAAGCTGACTTTTTGACATTTTTTGCTTATTTGCCATAAATTCAGCAACAAATTCATTTGCGAGCTCCGGGGTGCTTGCTGCAATAAAGAGTGGGACATTTTCTTTGCTCTTATTTTTCTCTGGATCAAACTTATATTCGCGTATTTCACCCGTTTCCATATCAACCTCCCACACAACATACCCTGCAGCCTCAGCAAATGGTAGGCCGGGATCAATTTCTCCACGAGGCTCATCAAACATTACATAGATACTTACGGCACCTGTTGCCATTAAGGAATAAATATGCGCACCGCCTTTACCATGAAAAGTACTCTTAGCATGTCTTTTTTCATTCTTAAGATCCTTAAAGAATTTATCAAAAGAATGAGAGTACTGTTTTCTACCAAAATAACTGGCAATAGTAAGCTCTCGCTGTTGAATGCTTAACACTTTTTCTGGGACAGGTAGCTCCACGAGCTCATTTGTTCTAGGATTATATTGATAATTTTTGCCATCTCTGTTAATAGTCATCATCCCTGTCGCAAGATTTATATCTAGCGCAGAAAGCTGTTCATTAGTTTCAGGATCGTATGTTGCAAAAACCAAATGCTGAGGAGTGTCTAATTTTCGATGATACTCATCAGAGTTATCGACTGGATCAAGACTTCCATCAACACCCTTGGTTAAATCTCCAACATTTACTGGAATCTCTTTTTTATGTTCTGTATAAATTGCGCACCCAAGCCCAAATCTCTCTACTGCATTCTTGATACTATTAATAGCCAAATCTTCTGCTACTGTATCTATCAACAACTCATCATCTTCTTCTCTACCCTGTACATCCCCAGTAATTCTTCTCCCAAATCCAACATCTATTAAATCTTGAAGCCCAGGAGACATATCTGCAGCCAAATTAAGAGTGATTAAATTAGCCTTATCCCTTTTAGTTAGATTTTCTGAATCGGCAAGCACCCAGCTTTCTGGCATATTCTGAGGTTTTAGAATTTCGTATCCATCCTGCTTAAATGCACTATTAACCCAAGATGATGAAATTTCTGGTGAGGTCATATTATTGTCGTGATTCTAACATACTATAACCCTTCTCACAATATAACACTGTTAGTTCTTGAACTTATGGAGTATAATTTGACCAGTACTGAACTAAAATATGAAGGTAGCAAACGTGATGTCCAGGCAAGTGGATTATATTTCCGCAGAGGATAAGGTGGAATACGCCTCAAGACTCATATTTGGAAGAGGTATAAATGGTCTCCCCGTCTGCAAAGATAATAAAGTTATAGGATTTTTAACAGAACAAGACATCATCTCAAAAGTCTTTCCTTCTTTTCAAGAATACGTTGCAGATCCCGTCCATAATCAAAACTTCGAAGAAATGGAGCAAAAAATGTCTGAAGTTTTTAAAATAAAGGTTGAAAAGATTATGAATAAGAATGTAGTCACCGTCAAATCAAGTACACCACTTCTAGAAGCACAATCTATTATGAAAGTTCACAATATAGGAAGGCTGCCTGTAGTCGATGAGGACATGAAACTTATTGGCATCATCTCAAATAGCGATGTTTTTAAAGCAATAGTCCGTGAACGACTCGCGGTAAGCGTAGATGAGGAATATAACGACTGGCTATCTAAAAATTACTATAAAACTGTTGATATAGAAAATAGGCTTTCACACGAACTTCCTGACATAGTTGCACTTTTTAAGAAACATAAAGTAAAAACTGTTCTTGACGTAGGATGTGGAACGGGTGACCACGCAATAGCGCTTGCGAAGGAGGGATTTAAGGTAACAGGAATTGACAGAAGCAACTTAATGATAAATGAGGCAAAAAAAAGAATGTATGATCTACCCGCCCATATTAAAAAACGAATCGATTTTATAGTCGGTGACTATAATAATATGAACAAGCCACGTATCAAAAAAACTTATGACTCTGTTATGATCTGGGGTAACACTCTATCTCATAACCCGTTTATTTACCAAAAAACACTTAGCACATCAGCAGACCTTTTAAGTGGACCATCGGTTTTACTTATTCAAAATACTAACTTTGAAAAAGTAATAAAAACAAATAATAGACTACTTAGCCTTACATTTGTCGACAAAAATTCCTATAAGTCTCCCGGGGAAGAACACGCATTTCTGGAATTTTATGACAATCCGGATGAAGAAGAAATGACTATTCTTAAAACCTTTGCAGTTTTTGATAAAACAAGCAACAAATGGAGCTCGTATGGCGTTAAAAATTCGATATTTGCATATATAACTAGAATCGGACTCGAGAGAAGTCTTATGAATCTCGGATTTAAAGATATTAACTTTTATGGATCATCATTTAACGGACGAATTTGGGATTTCGTATTCAGAAAACCATATAGTCCACTCGAATCTGACTGGATGAACGTAGTTGCTATTAAAAAAACTTCTTAAGTGAAATAATTCATCATCAGACTTGACTTCATTCCTCTAATTTATCTACTATAGTATTATCTATCAATTTTAATGCAGTCATTTAAAGAGCTTATTTTGGGTGCTTTCTTTCATTCATGGCAAAGAACCGTTATGGTTCTAGGTGGACTGATTCTCGCAATCGCTCTTCCTATAACAATTTTTCTTACTCAGCAGCAACAAGATCTTCGCCAGCGAGCCGCAGGAGTTCAGGTTCAATGCGGAGGCAGTATTAAGATCACTTGTCCTAGCGCAGACTATGGCTGCAGTTACAGCACCAGGTCGGGCTACCATTGCATAGCTTTAACTGGCGGTGGTGGTGCGCCAATCTATCAGACCCCTACTCCTACCCCTACGCAACCAGCTACAAATCCCTGTCCAAATCCAAGCTTCCCGATTTTTGATCCAAATACTGGAAAATGCGGCAACGAAGCTACACCTACTCAGCCAGCTGTGGGAGGAACAAGAGGAACCCTAAGTACCCCGACCATAAACAATTACACTAATGTAAAATGCAACGAGATAACTGTATCTTGGGCTTCAGCAGAACCTAAGAGTTCAATTGTTACACAAAGATTCGCATACAGGCTTAACGATGGAACAACCAACTGGAATACTACTACAGTAACTTCGTCATCAACTTCTAGAACTGTAAGCGGGTTAAATCCTAATACTGACTACTTCTTCCAGGTTGGAGTAAGCGGATCAAACGGCAATTTTATCTGGTCAAATATCGGCTCTAAAAAAACCTTAGCTTCATGCGGTACAGTTTCAACACCAACACCTGTAGCACCTAACTGCTTGACTTCCGTAGTCTGCACTGGCATATGCGATGCACCTACAGGCACTTGCGGAACATCTAATGGACTTAAAAATGGATGCAAATATACAGCTCACCCTGCAGGCGTAACCTGTACCCCAGTGACCGCACCAGATCAAGTCTGCGGAAAAAATAACTGTGTATCTGGATCTTGTATAAATAACGCGTGTGTTACTCCGTCCTCAACTCCTACTAGTATCCCTACAGCCACTAAAACTCCTGTGCCAACTCCAACCAAAACCCCAACCACAATTCCATCTAGAATTCCTACGTCTCCAAAAACACCGACTCCTACTGCTACTAAAACTCCTGTGCCAACAGCAACTGGCAATCCAATAGCAACAGCAACCAGTCAACCAGGACTTACATGTGATCCAGTACCAGATGGGGTAATTGATTTGCTTGATTTTCAGCTATGGAAAGATGAGTACACTGGCGTTGTCAATACTAAAAAAACTGCATGCTTTGCGAACGACAAATCCGTCGTCGATCTTATAGACTTTCAAGTATGGCTAGATATATATAGGGGAGATTTAGAACCATTTTAGTGTAATATATTTATATGAAGTATTTAAAAGATAAAATAGTAATAGCCATAATCGCTATACTTTTGATAGGTCTTCCGGTACTTATTTGGCAAATAAATCAAAATCAGGATGTAAGGCAACGTGCGAGCACCAGTGAAAGTATAAAGGTTATGATTGATCCAGCAACAGCAGTCATGCAAGTTGGAGCAGAACGTGAGGTAAACATAGTGCTTGATGCTGGTACAAAAAATATAGGGTCTTTCGAATTTGAAATGGATTACACCACAGCCCAACTCGAAATTCTTGGCTTTGAAACTAAATCAGGACTGAACATTATCAATGAAACAAGCGCTAACGGAAATAAAAAATATACCCTTGCAAATATCGCAAGCACGCCTGTCGCTGGGGTAAATACCCTTGCAACTCTTAGAATAAAAGCGAATGCAGTAGGAACAGGCACAATAACGCTTAAAAATATTAAATCAACCGCTACTGGGATATATGACATTTTGCAAATAGAATCTGGCAGTGTTCTTATTGGAACTTATACAATACAATCTTCAACTAGTACTCCCACAACAACTAGTATTCCTTCTACACAAAATCCAGTTGCAGTTCAAACACTTGCTGCAACTGAAATTACTGCCACTTCTGCAAGGCTTAGTGGACTTATAACAACTAATCAGCCTAGCGCAGATATAAATGCCCAGATAGGATACACGACTAACTCAGCACTTGGATGCAACAATATAAATAGTAATTACTTAAAGGTTGTAAAGAAAACTACGACCTCCGAAACAGTTAGCTACAATCGCACTGGGCTTGCACCTGGAACAACTTATTATTACTGCATCAGGGGAACCGTCAATGACTCAATAAGTCCAACGATATACGGACAGGTTCTTTCATTTACTACATTAGCGCTTCCCTCTAATACACCCACTGTGACAACTAGCCCATCACCCAGCTCTACTGTAAGAATTTCAGGTATGCACGCAAATAGTCTGGGAGCACCCTTTAGCGACAATGTAGCCGTAGGTATCCAAATAACCAATCTCTCAACTAACCAAACGCAAACCACAACTGCAAAACCTAATTGGTCATTTAATGATCTTCCCAGAGCAAATTACAGAGTTACAGTATCTCCCGTTAGCGGATATACAATCAAATCAAGTATTTGCAACGATTGTAATTTTCACCCAGATTATAACAATGGGACAAGTGTTGATATAGATTTTGTAAATAATCCGAACTATAGTTTTGCCAATGTCTATTTCCAGTACACCCAAATTCCAAATCCAAATGCTGCATTTATAAATGTATCAGTTTCATTACCGGGAATAGCCACAAATATTGCAACGGCAGGCCAGGGGACACTGTATAACAATACAGATCCTATTAGGAAATTGAGAAGTGTTGAAATTCTAATTGGGGATTCAAATGGAGGAAATGTAACAGGCCAAGCAACAGGAAACTCGAGTCCCGTTACAGGAAATCTATCATACGATGCATCTACTTATACTTACAAAGGTAACGTAGACTTACAAAATCTACCCAATGGCATATATCAAATCTACCTAAGACTGGACAACACGTTATATAAAAGAGCTGCCGGATTTGTAACTGTAACAAAAGGACAAACAGCAAACGTTCCATTAACCGCACTTATATCGGGTGATATAGACAAAAGTGGCACAAGCGATAACGACATGACTCTGGACGATTACACATTATTTATGGCTTGTTATAGAGAAATGGCTATCTGTACACCAGAAGCAAAACTACGCGCGGATCTAGACGATAACGGTACAATTGACACAATCGACCTAAATATAATGCAAAGAGGATTTGCAATAAGAGAAGGAGACTCACCATTTAACTAAGTACTTTTCTTGACAATAAGATAAAAGTTATAGAAGATTAATATATGCCTAAAAAAACAACCATACTTATAGTAGTTCTCCTGCTTTTTACGGCAGGGCTTGTTTATATTGCAGTAAGAACAGAACAGCAAAATCCCAATCAGATAGATGAAGAAACCATCTCTGAAGAGGAGTTAACTGATCTGGTTCCAACTATAAATCCACAAACCCAAATTTCTTTCTCGCCTTCTGTAATCGATACAGGCACCAACCCACAAATATCACAAAGTGTAAACGTCGCTGCAAATACAAACGGTCAGACAATTTCTGGAATTCAGCTTGAACTAAGCTATGATCCAGCCGTTCTCACAAATATAACCATAGAGCCAGCTGAGAACAATCTTTTTGGACCAAATCCTGCAGTTCTTATAAACTCTGTTGATCCTAACTTAGGTAGAATCTCATTTGCCATAACGCTTCCTAGCCTGGACAGTGATGAGGTAGTAGGAAGTTCAAATATTGCAACTATCACATTCTCTACACTTCAGAATAAAGTTCAAAATACCCAAATAACAGTTCTTCCCAAAACCACTGTAAGATCCCTTAAAAGTACCAATTCGTTATTACAAAATGCAATGCCTCTGAATATAAATTTCTCATCACCTTCAGCACAACAAATAATAATTTCTCCGACACTTACACCTTCTGATAGCCAGCCGCTTTAAATATAGATTTGATTTTGCAAAGTCGTTTTTGAAATAATGATATAAATATAATATGAATCCAATCGATCAAAATTCACCTTTTAATGGTCCACTTACTCCTCATCAGTTCAAATATAAAAACGAAAATAATCCTACAGAGCCAAATAGTAAGCCGGGTACTTCCAGGGTTAAATATGCTCCTCTTATTATTGCAGGACTTGCACTACTTGTTCTGCCAGTCACTATTTGGCAAATTAATTCACAACAAGACCTAAGGCAACGCGCATCACAACAGGAGCCACAACCCGAAGAGCAAAACATAATTGCAAAGTACAAAAATAAGGAAATTACTGAGAGCAATATCGATGAAGAATATACAAGACAGCAAAATGCCACTGTGTATACAGTAGCACCAGCAGCTATTCGTAAAAATGTCCTGAATGACTTAATAACAAGAATGATAATTGAAGATGAAGCAAAAGTAAGATCAATTAGTGTTAGCGATGAAGAAATTGAAGCAGAAAGTAAAATACTAGAAAAATTAGATTCGCAAAAAGCACAGAATAAAAATATTGTTAAAGATTTAATTCTTAAAGAAAAATTAGAGGCTTTCGTTTCAGGATCAAGAACTACTAATATAGTATTTTCAAATAATAACACGACCCAATCCGAATCCTTCTTTACAACAATACTTGATGACGCAAAAGAAAATGAAGACCTACTAGCTGCTGCAAAACCCTATGCAGCACGCTCTTCCGATGTAAATGTGCTCGAAGATACAACGCTCACTTTAAATAGCCACATCCTATCATCAGAAGCCGCTGCGACAGTATTTGAAATGGAAATAAATAATATCTCAGAACTAATTACAATTAAAGATAGAATTTTTATTGTTGAAGTGACTTCAGAAAAGATTGGTGAGAATAAAAATTTTAATGACCTTATTAACGAAAGAATTCAAAAAGATGTAATATTTCTTTAAATTGAGGCGCGGAAGGTCTCGCGGAGTGAGATCTGGCTCCGCTAGAGAATCGAGCACTATTCAATACTGCTGGCAATTTGTATCTTAAGATCTTGTTTAGCTCTATGATTTTTTAATTGTTTCTCTCTTCTTGTAGCATCGCTTTTCTGATAATATGACTCGTAATAAACTAATCTCCATGGGGTATTCGTTTTTGTCGATAAAACTTTCTTACTATTATGCTGGCTAAATCGTTGTTTCAAGTCCGAAGTAAATCCTATATACAAATCATTATTTTTCAGACTTAATAGCGCATAGACATAATACATCTTGAGGTCCGGACGGGATTCGAACCCGCGCATAACGGTTTTGCAGACCGCCGCGTTACCACTTCGCCACCGGACCGAATTTAGAAAAAACGGGATCCCGTACATCTAGTCGAAATCTACGATTTAGACAGATGCTACTGGGACACACCCCCGCGTTGCCACTTCGCCACCACGCCGCGTCATACGCGGCTGGCACGTTTGACGTGCCGCCAACTAACTAGATGAGTTTACCAGAATTTGAGGCAAAATACTACCAATGCTTATTTATTTTCTTCGTGGATTTTAGACTGATCAGGCCCTATCTGACCTGAGTATTTCGCGCTCTTCTTTTTATAATAAGGAGTTTCCGCAGGAGATGTTAACTCAAGAAATGATACTGAGCAAATTCTCATTCCTGGGTAAAGCGCTACTGGCATTTTTCCTAAGTTTGCAATTTCAAGGGTTATATTACCTCTAAATCCACACTCTATACTTGCTGCTGTAGAATGAATAATAATCCCAAGTCTTCCTATGCTAGATCTACCTTCGAGGTTACCCACCAAATCATCAGGGACTTCTATATACTCAATCGTAGTTCCTAAAACAAAGTCACCAGGCTGAATGATGAATGGCTCATTTTTTTTCTTTTTTATCTCTCGAGTAATTTCATTCCCTATATTTTTTTGAAAAGGATCTATGTATGGATATTTGCTGTGATCAAATATCCTAAATGTGCTACCCAAACGTAGATCCAATGAATTTGATCCCAACTGAAACTCAAAATCTGGAGCTGGCTTTATAATTATTCTTTTTGCCTTTATCGCTTTCTTTAAATCTCTATCAGATAAAACCATAAAATTTATACTAAACTTTTTCGGGCAATAAATCAAGAATAGCAAGAAAGCTTTTAGTTTAAGAGTTTTTGGCATTTAGCTTTTAACTAAACCCTACTCTATACACCAAACCCTATCTTTGTACTATGTAGCTAATCTCAACAGCAGTAAATCCATTACGACTTATTTTCTCATAAACGGGCTCTATGTAGCTTGCATCTACCTTTTTTCCTGTGTCATCGACATAAAATACTATATTTGCATACGCGTCAGGCTCTGGATTTATATTAAGAGGTAATATCTTTTTTGAAATCTCATTTGAAAAATGCGAAAGAACAAATTTACCAGAGGAAGTCTCTGCTTTCAAAAACTTTATAAAATCATAAGCTTCACGCGCATTCATGCCTAATTTCTGAGCATAATCTTTGAGCTGAGCATCCATTGTTGATCTATTTATTACGACACCAGTATTAGGGATGCTATATTTATAAGCCGGCGTATAGTCATATTCTAAAGATCCGTATTTTGTACCATCTATAGTTACTCCACCATCACCACTTAGTACTCCTATATAGCCCAAATTAGGAGAATATGGTGCGTTAGAATTTGAAATTGGAGTTCCGACTTTTACATTAAAAGAGCTACCCTTTACTCCATAAAGGTATAGTGGACTATCAAAACAACCTGCCTGCTTTGCAGCTATCCACTGAAATTTAATACATTCTCCCCATGCCTGATTAGGTTCGTAGTTGCCGCCATATGCCTTAACTGCATCTGTTGCTGGATAGTCCGTCCCATGTAACTCATTACATGCATTTGCAGCAACGTCTCTGCATCTCTCTCCTGTTTCTGGGGCTTGTTCACGACCTCCACTTTGTTGCTCTTCACGTTTTGGTGCAAGTGTAGGTTTTATAGTAAATGTCTGAAGCTGAAGTTGCTCCTCAGTCTTTCCTTTTATTCCACCCTTATCTGCATCACCTTCAGAAAATGTTGCGATGACAGACTGGCCGAAATACGAATCGGGCTTTACTGAAATAGGTTGAATAAATCCTTGAGCTATATCGAGCGCTATTACTTCATTTGTATCCTGATTTACGATATACATACTATCCAGTACCTGCTCATACTGATTTCCTAAATTACCCAATGTAGTTTCAGAAGTCGTAACATTTCCAGCCAGATAAATCCCTGAATTAAGTGCTGATATGGGTCTTTTTGGAGAACTAGATAATGAATCCAAATTATCCAGATCAATTTTTTCCGCAGTATTTGTAGCTAGACTATATAAATACATTCCTGTATCCTGACTATTAGAAGATGCCTGAGCAATAATTACTCCTCCATTGACCTCGTCCCATGAGGCCTTAGAATAATAATTTTCAGACGACAAGTTAGAGAGCTTTCTTCTAGATAAGGTATTCAGATCTAAAATATCAACAGAATTTGAAGAGATAATCGCCCTCCTCATGCCTCTCACTATTTCAGAGCCAGAACCTTTATTACCATCATAACCCGTAAATACCAACATAGATCCGTCTGGAGACAAAGCAGGCTGCATACCATATGATCCATTAACCATTGATGAAATCTCTTGTTTATTAGCTCCTGAAAAATCACTCACACTCATACCATATGCCCACCCAGCACTGTCATTTGGTAAAAACATATCCATAAATACACGTCCATCATTTGTAACAGCCACAGGATAATGAACAGGCACGTTTGCGACTTCACTATATATTTGATTCTTTACGCCTGAATTAATATCAGTTACATATACCCTAGATGTACCTCCATATAGCTGCTCAGAATCTACAGGTGGGCTAACTTCCCAAGTAGCCACATATTGACCATTTGGAGATACTCTATAGTCATCTATTCTCACGTCAGAATTTGCCTGCACGACAATTCTCTCATCTCCATTTGGAATATCTTTTGCAACTATTTGTGCACCATAATCCCTATTATCTGTATCATTTATATAGACAATTTTATTCGGGGATAATACCTTTACATGTTTTACATTGAGAGGCAGCGATGCAAGGGTTGCATCCTCACCACTCGCCAAATTAAAACTTTTTACTTCACTTTTGTCTCCTGCCCAAAAGGCATACACAAATATATTAGGAGAAGTAAATCTTTCAGTCGCAATTTCTTCAATCGGTGCCTCTCGCACACTATCTCTAGTAACTATAGTTGCACCAACAGCAAGACCAAGAACGCCTAAAATTAAAACACCTATGAGAAATGGTCGAAAATTTGATTTAGAACTGGATAAATTATATTTAGGCATTAACAATATCATAGAAGATTTATCTTTAAGATGTCAATACAAATTAAAGGAAGAGAAAAAGACTGGAAACAAATATTAACTGCTCTCTTTTACTGAGTCATTGTTAATTGTTAATGTGGGTCGTCCTGGACTCGAACCGGGGACCTCAGTCTTATCAGGACTGCGCTCTAACCAACTGAGCTAACGACCCAAATACTCCAATGTGTTATTTTACTAAACAAACATCAAAGAGACAAGCAAATACCACATAAACAATCACTATTGCCATACCTATTGATTATCATATATAGTTAATTAATCCATGCTAAATAAATTTAGTAATTTAAAAGATATTATTCAAAATAATAAAAAGGTTATTTCCCTTTTAGGACTAGGACTTCTTGCGATAGCACTTCCAGTTACAATATTTCTCACGCATCAAAGTCAGGATCTTCGCCAAAGAGCAGCAAGCATAAACAACGATGGAACAATTACCGGAGAAGTATCCATAACAGTGCACGATTCGGCTGAGGAGGGAACCAGCATTAAGTCATATTTTTTAACTACTAATACGGGTGAAACTATTGAAATAAAGCCTTCTGAGGAACAAAAAGCTGAATTACTTTCTGGGAGTATGGCTACGATATCAACGTCTGGTGAAGTGCTAAATATTTCGCAAGCAAGTTCACTTGCTCAACTTACATCTGAAGAGACTGCAATAGGCACACATACTATACCCATTATACTTGTTAATCTTACAAACTCAGGCCCAAATACAATCTCAAAACAAACCGTAGATCAAAAAGTTGTATCGCAAATAAAAAATTATTTTAATAAAGTCTCATATGGCAAAACTACCCTCAACATGCCGGTATATGGATGGTACACCATAGCTCCTCCTCCATCTGATCAAACATGCTATTCGGATCTTAAAAACGATCCTGACTGGATGCAGCGGGCAATTACAGCAGCGGATAATGAAATTGATTTTACTAATATTAAGAGGTTTTTAGTTATAGTCTCCGAAACTGATCAGTGCGACGGCGGAGCTGCGTCCTTTAATACAGAAGGGGGTCACTATACAACTCAAGAAGGCAGAAAAACCATGGGTTTTACATATGTAGCCTTAGGAGTAAGATGGCTGCTCGACCCTTCCGTAGCTGACAAACAACCCATATATGATACTGCCGTTAGGGAAGGGACTCATGAGCTAATTCATACATTTGGACTCATGCATGCAAACGGATTAAAGTGCTCAAATGGTAAATACCTAGATCCACCGCCGTGCACAGCAAACGAATATTCAGATAACTATAGCGTTATGGGAGGTAGCACATGGGGTCTAAGTGTTCCCCATCTACTTGCTATTGGATGGTTTAATGATTCACAGGTAATAAATGTTACAAAAAATGGAATTTACAACATATCTCCCATGGAGATAAACGATACCAAACCAAAAGGTATAAAAATCTTCCGTCAGAAAAATCCTGCAGGTAACGAGTATGAACCACAGTATTTATATGCAGAATACAGACAACCAATTTATCCTGATATTTTTGATACAGTGCGCAATCCATGGCAAACGACAGACATTTATAACGGCGCATTATTACATTTAAACGTAATGGAAAATAAAGCTCGTTCGGCTGCAACTCTACTCGTGGATCCAACGCCACAAGATACAGCATACAATGCTGCACTTCTCCCAAATGTTCCATTTACAGATCCTCTAACTGGAGTAAAAATGATGGTTGTGGGTAGATCCTCAACTAACCTCTCCATACAAGTTACTTTCCCTGCAGGAGCGACAGTAGCACCTAGTCCAACTCCTACTAAAACACCTATACCTACTGCAACTAAGATTCCCACACCTACACCGACCAGGATTCCAAGCGCAACGCCAAGCATAAGTGCGACTACGTCACAACCCAAACCAGGAATTGCATCGATTACATTTAATACAAATAATTGCTCAAACGGACAATTCGGAGGAGGAATATATAGATGCAGTAATTCAACTACTGCTAGAAGTTTTTCCGCAGGATGCAAAACAGCAGAAAGCCTGGTCGCAGAAGCACTATCTTATTGCATAACAGGAACCGTCCTCACCCCAGCTCCTACCGTAAAACCTACCGCAACCTCCACACCAGTGCCTGTTTCAAGTGTAAGGTGTTTAACCAATACAGCTGGGAATTATACATGCAAAGCTGGCTCGACATGTCCTTCTGGTGAAATACGAAATAGTAGAGGCACTAATGAATGCACTCAGGCATTGGGTAAGACTGCGAGCTGCTGCAGACCGAGATAAAACTTTGCATTACTCTTTAAGATTTATTTTTTTGCTCTTTTATAACTCCTTAGATATAGTTAATAAAAAAAATTAGATAAATGGAATACCAACATATGTAAATAACTCCTTGACTTATGTTTAAAATTAACGATATAGTAAATATATCCATGCTAAATAAATTTAGTAATTTAAAAGTATTTATACAAAATAATAAAAAAAGATTATCTCTTTCCGGTCTTGTTATCCTCGCAATCGCTATCCCAGTCACAATTGTCCTCACACAACAACAACAAGATCTTAGACAGCGAGCGTCTGTTAACTCGGATACTGGTGGCGTAGGTTCTCAAACCCCAATTCCCGAAACAGCTACTAAAAACGCAAATGTACTAGTTCTTTCGTACTACCCACGAGATACTAGAAATAGTAAGAATCTAAATGCAACTATTACAGGCGAAACCACCACTGTCGCATCAAAGCAATCGTATGTTAATTCGTTAATATCACAACTTACAACAAATCTCTCTAAGGGTAGCGCGTATCATCAATATAAAAATTCGAAGTCGCAGCCGTATTTAAAATATACCGTGTTCCAGAAAAAAGACTTTTTCACCGAAATTCCCAGAGGACATCTACTAGATCAAGACCGAGGGATCTACAGACCCAATTACGGAAAAATTGTGAAAGATCAAAATATTTGCGATCTAGTAGACAATAAAGGGGTTACAGAAGTCTGGATGTTTGGATATCACTTTGGTGACATAGAGCCTGACGAATCAAGAATGTCCAGTAAGTATGGTGATATAAGCAACTCTGGACCTAAAGAAAATGATCCAAGTTATCTACCCGAATATAGACTTCCTATTTGTAAAAATGCATATGTTCTCTATAACTATAACTATCAAAGATCTGGTCTAGAAATGGTACATAACAGAATACATCAACTAGAAAACGTCATGTATTATGTAGACAAAACTCTTTTCTGGGGAGACTTTTCTGAATACATTCAGGCACCAGGAGGATGTGCGGGGGCGCTTGCTCAAGACCCTAACAGGCCATGCAAAGAACCACCACATAACTACAATAGCTCTTGCGGAAATTCGCACTATACACCAAATTGGCAGTCTATGACAGATGAATACATCTACAATAAAACCAATAATGCCATGAATAACTGCGAAACTTGGCACCCTGATGAATCAAAAACTACATATGTAAATGCCAACTGTAACCAATGGGGATGCACAGAGCTAGGATATTACAACTGGTATATGCAGAATGTTCCTGGATATAACAGCTGTATTACCCATAATGGTCTTAATATGAGAAATTGGTGGGACGGAATATATGACTTTAATGGATTTGTAGATAAAGGAAGAAGCGCATACTCCACAGATAGCAACTGTAGCCAGCTAACTGCACTTCCTACTCTAACTACTGCTCCTACAAAACCTCCTACTTCAACTCCTACAAAACCTCCTACTGCTCCTACCGCTACTCCAAAAATTAGTCCAACAGGAATAACTTCGCAAGGCGGAGTTAGCAGTGTAACTCTAAATACTGAATCGTGTACATCAGGTCTATTTGGTAGCGGAAATTATAGATGCACTTCATCAAGCACCACAAGAAGTTTTTCAGCTGGATGCAAAACTGCAGCAAGCTTTGTAGCAGAAGCGAACGCAAACTGTGGTGTATCTGCTTCGACTCCAGCTCCTACCGCAAAACCTACCGTAAAACCTGCCGCAACCTCTACCCCTGTTCCTGCTGCAAGTATAAGATGTCTAACTCAGTATACCGGCGTCACCTACACATGCAAAGCTGGAACCTCTTGCCCATCTGGCGATGTACGAAATAGCAGAGGTACTAATGAGTGCACAGCAAAACTTGGCCAAACTGCAAGTTGCTGCAGACCGAGATAAATCCGCATTTCCTACAAATTTATAGTTAACAGTAATTATTTGCTTTTACTTTTTCAACCGAATTGCAAATTAAACAATTCATAATTAAATAAAATTGCCACAAAAAAACCCCACCTTTTAACAACAATGAATGATAGGCTTAATTTTTAGTACAAATCTGAACTAATAATCATGTCTATCGAGCCTTATGATTAAAAGGTGGGGTATAAATCAAGTAAAAGATATTTGAAAAGTGGTAGGAAGAACTAATTAAATAGTTCCTCCAAAATATGGAAGAGAGTTTTAATTAGAAAGGAGGTGATCCATCCCCAGATTCATCTAGGGATACCTTGTTACGACTTAAGCCTCATCATCAATCTCTATCTCCCCCACCTTTCTATGTTCGATTAAAAAGCTTATCTCCTCTAAATCAGAATTCCTCTGATCTGAGATCTTACTCTAAAATCAAACCCAGAAAGGTAGGGTTCGATAGCTATCGACTTTGCTGCCTTGACGGGCGGTGTGTACAAGACCCGATAACGTATTCACCGCGGCCCGCTGATCCGCGATTACTACCAATTCCGACTTCATGGAGTCGAGTTTCAGACTCCAATCCGAACTGAG
>Ga0172380_10004682_pt1 | contig 17330 bp, 15 predicted proteins | sample Leawe162metaG_FD_119747 | JGI IMG/M metagenome (GOLD analysis project Ga0172380, IMG submission 119747) | Leachate microbial communities from a municipal landfill in Southern Ontario, Canada - Leachate well 162 metaG | ecosystem: Engineered > Solid waste > Landfill > Unclassified | place...
AGCAAAGGCGCGGTTCTCATTAAGGCCAGAGAACAAAGATTCTCACAAACAGGTCGGATATACGTACGCAGTATTACTTTCTGTTACTCAAAAAGTGGTTGATCTATTTGAGGTGTCCATATAGGACTTGCTGCGAGTCGGTGAGTGAACACCATGGCAAGCCTGTATTAATGAATATCAGCAAATGCTCACAACTCAAGTTACGAATCCCCTGCACGACTTCCAACACATTTCCATCCACTTTCAACATCCCTCCAACAAAAATGCTCAATAACTTTATTTAACGATAACCCTCTGCCTTTCACAAAAACGCATAAATATTCTCATTTAATTCAAATTGGCTGTTGCAAAGGCTCATAAAAGCGGTTAGTTTAAATCCACTTATACGGATAGACGTCCGTAACAACGAATTCAACGCTTCACTGTATTTCGAGCAGTTAAGCCAATAAAGTTAAATACCGAGAGAGTAAAATGAGCCCACTACTGAACGCTATCCACCACCATCACCACCATATGCGGTAGCCTTCGGACGCTCACTGCCGGAGGACTATATCCTTCTGGCGGACTGATTCAAGATGATCATAAACCCCTGGAAGGAATTCCGGGGGTTTTTGTATTTAGGCGTTAATTTTGGTTTTAATTTAAATAAAAAATTTTAGATATTTAATAAATTATCAATACGTTAGCTAGAGCACTTAACTAGAGTTCTTAGCTAGAGCCCATTGAATGGCAAGGCGTATTAAACCGATTAAACAACACATTTTGAATCTTTTAATTTTGATACTTTTGAGCGAGATAACACTATGACTGAATCGAACCGTTTACGCATCGCCATCCAAAAATCTGGCCGTCTTTCTACTGACTCTCAGCAACTGCTAAAAAGCTGTGGTGTTAAATTTTCCATTAATGAACAACGTCTTATCGCTCACGCTAACAATATGCCTATCGATTTACTGCGCGTTCGTGATGACGATATCCCAGGTCTAGTGATGGACGGCGTAGTCGATATGGGGATCATAGGTGAAAACGTGCTCGAAGAAGAACAAATCGAGCGTCAAACTCTGAACAAACCCGCAGATTGTCTCAAACTGCGTCAGTTAGATTTCGGATCATGTCGCCTTTCGTTAGCCGTACCAACAGAATTCAGTTACGCCGATGCCTCCTCGTTAGAAGGATTACGCATCGCCACTTCTTATCCGAACCTTCTGCGCCGTTTTATGCAACAAAAAGGCATAACTTATCGCGACTGTATGTTAAAAGGCTCGGTTGAAGTCGCCCCGCGTGCCGGCCTTGCCGATGGGATTTGTGATCTCGTGTCAACGGGCGCCACCTTAGAGGCCAACGGTTTATACGAAACTGAAGTGATTTACCGCTCTATGGCCTGCATCATTCAATCGACCCAAACCCAAACACCGACTAAACAAGCACTCATCGACAAAATTCTGTCCCGCGTCAATGGCGTTATCCGCGCCCGTGAGAGCAAATATATCCTGCTGCACGCGCCAACCGAGACCTTAGATCAAATCGTCGCCCTGCTGCCCGGCGCGGAAAACCCAACCGTATTGCCATTAAATGATGATACTAACCGCGTTGCTATCCACGCCGTCAGTACCGAAGATTTGTTCTGGGATACTATGGAACAGCTGACCGCACTCGGTGCCAGCTCGATTCTGGTGATGCCAATCGAAAAAATGATGGGGTAATGTATGGAAATCCTAACTTGGTCAACCTTATCAACCGCCGAGCAAAAAACGGCGCTGAAACGCTCGCCTTTAATTGGTGACAGCGGCTTAGAGCAAAGCGTTCGCGCCATTATCGATGCAGTGGCAACGCGGGGTGATGCCGCCATTGCCGAATTTAATCAAAAGTTTGATGGCTTCAATAGCGCGACCAAAAATTTAAATGGACAAGGAAGTGGCGAGCTGCGCATGGGTGAAGCCGAGATTGCTGCAGCAAGCGCACGGGTATCACCAGAGCTGAAAGCGGCGATCGCCAAAGCCATGGCGAATATAGATGTGTTTCACAGCGCCCAGCAATTTCGTCCGATTGATATGGAAACCGAGGCGGGAGTACGCTGCGAGCTACGTAGCGAACCGATTGAAAAAGTGGGTTTATATATCCCCGGTGGCAGCGCGCCATTAATTTCTACCGTGATGATGCTCGCCCTGCCCGCCAAGATCGCCGGCTGCGAACAAAGAGTATTGGTCAGCCCACCGCCGATCAACGATGCCATTATCTATGCCGCCAATGCCTGCGGGATCACTGAAATTTATCAAGTGGGTGGCGCGCAGGCCATTGCGGCACTGGCCTTTGGCACAGAAACGATTCCCACGGTCGATAAGATTTTTGGCCCAGGTAATCGCTACGTGACTGAAGCTAAACGCTTAGTGTCACAGGATGGCCGCTGCACTGTGTGTATCGATATGCCGGCTGGTCCTTCTGAGGTGTTGGTGATTGCCGATAGCGACGCCAATTGCGAATTTATCGCCGCCGATTTGCTTTCACAAGCTGAGCACGGCCCTGATTCACAAGTGATTTTAGTAACGGATTCGCAAGCTATCGCCGATGGCGTGAATGACGCACTGACAAGACAGCTCGCTGCACTGCCGCGTTGTGATATCGCGGCAACGGCGCTCCTCAGCAGTCGCACTTTTGTTGTTGACGATATGCAACAAGCCGCGCAGGTTTCTAATCAATATGGGCCTGAGCACTTGATCATCCAAACGCGCTTTCCCCGTGAGGTATTGAAAAATATTCGCGCCGCGGGGTCGATATTTTTAGGCGCTTATACACCTGAATCTGTTGGCGATTATGCCAGTGGCACCAACCACGTGCTGCCGACTTACGGTTACAGCCGCGCCGTGTCGAGCCTGTCATTAGCCGACTTTAGCCGCCGCTTTACCGTGCAGGAACTCAGTGCTAAGGGCTTAATCGGATTGGGGCAAGCGGTCATGACGTTAGCCAGTAACGAATTGCTCGATGCGCACAAAAATGCCGTCGCAGTACGTTTAGCTAGCCTAGAGAAATGATCCGCTTAATGAGATGTGAGTGAAGAAAATGAGCCAAGTGAGCAGCATGGAAAAGACAGCAGAACCCGTAGCATTAGCATCGACGTTAGCACCGGCGCCGCTAACGTTAGCTGAGCGCCTAGCGCGCCCTGAATTACTGGATTTAACGCCCTACCAGAGTGCCCGCAGACTGGGCGGCCGTGGTGATATTTGGATCAATGCCAACGAATCGCCGTTCAATAATGTCGATACGGCAGCGCTCGATTTATCAAAATTGAATCGTTACCCAGAATGCCAACCGCCGCAACTTATCAGTGCCTACAGCGAATACAGCGGCGTAAGCGCCAGCAAGATAGTTGCCAGCCGCGGCGCCGATGAAGCGATTGAACTGTTAATTCGCGCCTTTTGTATACCAGGCGTCGACAGCATTGCCTGCTTTGGCCCGACGTACGGCATGTATGCCATCAGCGCGAACACCTTTAATGTGGGCGTTAAAGCGTTAAATCTCAGTGCAGAATATGGCTTACCGACAAGCTATGCCGAGGACGTTCGCGGCGCAAAACTGGTGTTTATCTGCAATCCCAATAATCCAACCGGGACTGTGATCGACAAAGCCATTATCGAGCAAGCAATCAAAGCCCTGCCCGATGCGCTTGTGGTGATCGATGAGGCCTATATTGAGTTTTGCCCCGAATACAGTGTGGCGGATTTGCTGGAAAGCTATCCGAATCTGGTGGTACTGCGCACCCTGTCAAAAGCCTTTGCTCTCGCCGGCGCACGCTGTGGTTTTATGCTGGCAAACGAGGCAGTGGTCGAAATCATTATGCGCGTGATTGCCCCCTATCCAGTGCCGCTGCCCGTGAGTGAAGTCGCCACCCAGGCGCTATCAAACGCAGGCGTTGCGCGGATGAAAGTGCAAGTTGCTGAATTAAATGAGCAAGGCGCCAGACTCACCGCGGCGATCAGCGCTTATTGTTCAAAATCGAATAGTTCAGATTCGCGCGCCCGCGTGCTTAAGCCTAACGGCAATTATGTGCTGGCTGAATTTGATGATGTCGCCAAGGTCGCGGCGTTACTACAAGGCAGCGGCGTTGTCGCCCGCGCCTACAAAGACCCAAGGCTTGCCAAGGCTATCCGCTTTAGCTTTAGTTCAAAGGCGGATACCGATGTGTTAGTGAATTTATTTGAATCGCAACACACTGAGCAGTCACCAGAAACGAATAATAAGTAACTGAACATAAAAACTAATAAAACCAATAAAAAGCGAATGCCGCGCTGAAGGTAAAATCAGCTTAAGCATTAGCTAAACGAATTGAATTTGAAGGTAGAGCCATGAACCCACAATTTGTCCCGAACGTTGCACAAAAAATTCTGTTTATCGACCGCGATGGCACCTTGATTGAAGAGCCCATCACCGACAAACAGGTCGATAGTCTAGCGAAATTAGTGTTCGAGCCACAGGTGATCCCCGCTTTGCTACGTCTGCAAAAGGCAGGGTTTCGCTTAGTCATGGTCAGCAATCAAGACGGCCTTGGCACACCGTCTTTCCCGCAGGTAGATTTCGACGCTCCCCACAATATGATGATGCAAATCCTCAAAAGCCAAGGGGTTAACTTTGAAGATGTGGTGATTTGCCCGCACTTTAACGATGAAAATTGCAGCTGCCGTAAACCTAAGCTTGGGCTAGTAAAAGACTATCTCACCCAAGGCTGTATCGATTTCACCCAGTCAGCGGTGATTGGCGATCGCGAAACCGATGTGGAGCTGGGCAATGCCATGGGCATTAAAAGCCTGAAATATCAACGCGACACTTTAGGTTGGAACGCCATCGCCGATGCGCTGCTGAGTAAAGGCCGCACCGCCACTGTTGTGCGTACCACCAAAGAAACCGATATTCGCGTAACTGTTGATCTCGACAGTTCAGTCAAAGGCAAAATCGACACTGGCATTGGCTTTTTCGACCACATGCTCGATCAAATTGCCACCCACGGTAATTTTAAAATGGATGTGAAAGTCGATGGCGATCTAGAAATCGACGATCACCACAGCATCGAAGACACTGCACTGGCTATAGGTGATGCCCTGCGCCAAGCGCTCGGCGACAAACGCGGTATTGCCCGTTTCGGCTTTAGTCTGCCGATGGACGAAGCCAAGGGTGAATGTCTGCTGGATATCTCTGGCCGCCCTTTTATCAAGTTCTCGGCCGATTTTGAGCGTGAGCATGTGGGCGAAATGGCCACAGAAATGGTGCCACACTTCTTCCGCTCCTTTGCCGATGGCCTGCGCTGTACGCTGCATGTGTCAACCGAAGGCGATAACGATCACCATAAGGTTGAAGCCCTGTTTAAAGTGCTCGGCCGCGCGCTACGCCAAGCGGTTAAAGTCGAAGGCGATATTCTGCCATCGAGCAAAGGCGTGCTTTAAGGCATCAGCATAAATCGTTTAAGAGGTTAGGATGCAACAAGACACTCTATTAATAGCTGGCCAGCAATTAACAGCAAATGCATCACTAGATGCTGAAACCGTCATCATAGACACGGGCTGTGCCAATTTAAACTCAGTACGTTTCGCCTTCGAGCGTTTAGGCGCTAAGGTATTGGTCACAGACGATAAAGCCAAAATCAAAGCGGCAAAACGTGTGGTACTGCCGGGTGTGGGCACAGCGGGAGCCGCCATGGCGTCCTTACATGAAAAAGGTTTAGTCGAACTCATTCAAGGCCTGACTCAACCTGTGCTGGGCGTGTGCCTTGGCATGCAAATGCTCGCGGCGATTTCTAAGGAGCGCGGCGGCAAAGGTCAAGACTGCAAATGCTTAGGCATAATCCCAACCGACATTTGCGAGCTGGATACCCAGTTACTCAAAGCTGAAGGCTTACCTTTACCGCACATGGGCTGGAACCAACTTAAGCTAACGACAAACTCACAAGGAGCCAAAACCCCTAGCGTTCACCCGCTATTTGCGGGCATTGAAGATGGCAGTTATGTGTATTTCGTCCACAGTTACCGCGCGCCGTTGAGTGAATTTACATTAGCCCAATGTACCTATGGTGAAGGCTTTAGCGCCGCCATCGGCAAAGGCAACTTTATGGGCGTGCAGTTCCACCCCGAAAAAAGTGCTGCCGTGGGCGCGCAAATTCTGCGTAACTTTTTGCTGATGGACGAGTTACAGATGAACAAAGCTCTGGTGAACAAAGCGCTGCGAAGCAACTCTGCTGATGGCCAAGCGGGTGTAAATAAGGCTGACCAATGAATAAATTACTCATCAAAAAACCAGTTATTAATAAATCACTTATAAACAAATCAATCAAGGATCTGAGCTTATGATTATTCCTGCAATTGATTTAATTGATGGCAATGTCGTCCGCCTCTATCAAGGTGATTACGGCCAGCAGACCACCTTTGATTTAAGTCCTTTGGCGCAGTTGCAATCCTACGAGGCACAAGGGGCGAAATGGTTGCATATCGTTGATTTAACGGGCGCGAAAGATCCCGCTAAACGCCAAACTCGCCTTATCAGTGAACTCGTGGCGGGACTAAACGCTAACATTCAAGTGGGCGGCGGTATTCGTACTGAAGAACAAGTCACTGAATTATTAGCTATCGGTGTAAAACGAGTGGTAATTGGCTCACTTGCGGTGAAAGAACCTGAGTTAGTTAAACAATGGTTTATCAAGTACGGCAGCGAGGCAATTTGCCTCGCTCTTGATGTGAATATCAACCAGAGCGGTGAGAAAATTGTCGCCGTATCCGGTTGGCAAAGTGGCGGCGGTAAGAGTTTAGAATCCCTTGTAGAAACCTTTAGCGCTGTCGGCTTAAAGCACGCGCTAGTGACTGACATTAGCCGTGACGGCACCTTAACGGGCGCAAATACCGCGCTTTATCAAGAAATTGCTGCAAGTTATCCCGATATCGATTGGCAAGCCTCCGGCGGTATTGCGACCCTTGATGATGTTGCCGCCGTGCGTGATAGCGGTGCTGCGGGCATCATTATAGGCAAAGCCTTGCTTATCAATCAGTTTAACGTGGTGGAGGCAATCCAATGCTGGCCAAACGACTAGTCCCCTGTTTAGATGTGAAAGACGGTAAAGTAGTGAAAGGCGTACAGTTTCGTAACCACGAAATTGTCGGTGATATCGTGCCCTTAGCCGCGCGTTATGCCGAAGAAGGCGCCGATGAGCTGGTGTTTTATGACATTACCGCCAGCGCCCACGAACGTGTGGTCGATAAATCTTGGGTGAGCCGCGTGGCGGAGCAGATTGATATTCCCTTCTGCGTGGCAGGTGGCATTAAAACCATTAGCCAAGCCCGTGAATTATTAGCCTTTGGGGCGGATAAGATTTCGATTAACTCGCCCGCCTTAACCGATCCGAGTTTGATCTCACGCCTGCAGGACGAGTTCGGCCGCCAGTGTATCGTGATTGGCATCGACTCCTTTTTCGATGACACCAGCAACAGCTATAAGGTAAAGCAATTTACTGGCGATGAAGCGGCGACTAAGGATACGGCGTGGTTCACCCAAGACTGGGTTGAAGAAGTGCAAAAAAGAGGTTGTGGTGAAATAGTGCTCAATGTGATGAACCAAGACGGCGTGCGCGGCGGCTATGATATCAAGCAGTTAAGTCTTGTTCGCGCCATCTGCGACGTGCCTTTAATTGCCTCGGGCGGCGCTGGGACTATGGCACATTTCCGCGATGTATTTATTGAAGCCAAGGTCGATGCGGCGCTGGCAGCGAGCGTATTCCACAAGGCGATTATCAACATTGGTGAGTTAAAAGCCTATTTAGCGGCCGAAGGCATTGCGATTAGGCGCTAGCTATTGCAATTAGACGCTCGCGGTCAATCGTTTATAGCGAGCTAATGCGCCTGCCGCTACAGTAAGAGCATGAGCAAGCAACCCGAATATGCCGCTAAAAAGCATCAATAAATTAAGAGTGAATACTATGTCAACGCAAACAAACACTAAGTCAGATTTTAGCGAGCTGGATTGGGACAAACAGGATGGACTTATTCCTGCCGTGATCCAAAATCACTTATCGGGCAAGGTATTAATGCTCGGTTATATGGATAAGGCCGCGCTGGAAAAAACCTTAAGCACAGGTGATGTGACCTTTTTCAGCCGCTCAAAACAGCGCTTGTGGACTAAGGGTGAAACCTCGGGCAATACCTTAAAGTTGGTGGCCATCGATAAAGACTGCGATAACGACAGCCTGTTAGTGCAAGTGATCCCCAACGGCCCAACCTGCCACAAAGGCACCGAAAGTTGCTGGTTAGATGACAATGCGCATCCATTTTTGAACAACCTCGCCAGCTTAATCACCTCGCGCAAAGGGCAAAGTGCCGATTCCAGCTATACAGCGTCTTTGTTTGCGCGCGGCACGAAACGTATCGCCCAAAAGGTCGGGGAAGAAGGTCTTGAAACCGCCCTTGCCGCTGCGACCCACGATAAAGAAGAGCTGGTTAACGAAGCCTCAGATCTTATCTATCACTTGCTGGTATTGCTTGAAGATCAAAACTTAAGCCTCAGTGACATCACAGCAAACTTGCTGGCAAGACATGAAAAGGCGCTGCAGAACAAAGCATAATCTGCTTACTGATTCTGATTTCACACTAGTCACTGACATCTAGAAATGCCGCACACTTGAGCCAAGTCTGCGGCATTTTTTATTGCGCGATTCCCTCAAGTGCCATTGCCGCAATGTGAACAATGAATATCTTGCGCCTTAATCCTGTGACAAAAAATAATCAAAATACTGTTGTAATGGTTGACAAGTACATTTCAGTTCCCTATGGTTACCTCCGTTGCCGTTAGGTTATTAAGGCAAAGCATCAAAACACTTATCCGTTTTTACTCAACACACGCTAAGGCAAGTTTTATGTGTTTCACACCCTTTTATTATCCCTATCTGTAGCCGCAATGGATATACCCAAGCTACCTGAAGATACGAGTTTCAGAGCGCCTAGGGGGCTTCAATTCAAGGCGCATCAATGACAGAATGTCGACCACCTTTTGAATTGATGCAACACGGGAGTGGAGTACCCTAGACGCTCCGTCCCGGCGGGTTTTAACGCACTTTATGCGGTGTTGGTTATTTTTAACTTAGCCCGCTAGGTCTGCAAATAACCGCCTTGCCTAAAGTGCGTTAAACTCCCGCTGAATCCTGCATCTTCAGGTTGTTTGGGTATAAAATAGGCACCTTGCCTGACCTTCCATTGTGGCCATATCCTTTCGGATCCGCTGAGCGCCACTGTCTCATTTGCTTAAATTATTTTGTGCTTGAATCATTTCATTATTGAATCGCATCAAAATACTTTAAGGCAGTTGCTTTAGGATCAAGTCTTTATCTCTTTTTCTTGCAACACGCTTTTGAGATCATGTTATGACACAGAATAAAATTTTCGGCAGTTTACTGCTTATCGCAGGCACCACAATCGGCGCGGGTATGCTGGCTTTACCTATCGCTTCGGCGGGACTCGGTTTTGGCACGTCATCCGCCATTATGCTCATCCTATGGGCGCTGATGGCCTACACGGCACTGCTTATGGTGGAAATCCATCAATTCGCCCCCAGCGATGCCAGCCTTAATCACTTAGCGCAGCGCTTATTAGGTCGTAAGGGCCAGTTGATCGCCAATAGCGCCCTGATGTTTTTACTGTACGCCCTCTGCGCCGCCTACATTGCTGGCGGCGGCGAGCAAGTGAACCAAAAACTGAGCACTTGGCTAGGACTAAATTTGCCACCGCAGGCGGGTGCCATCCTATTCACCCTGCTGGTTGGCGCCATTGTGGGCATGGGAACCCACTGTGTGGATCTCATCAATCGCGGTTTATTTGCCCTTAAGCTATTAGCATTATTGCTTATGTTGGCCTTGTTACTGCCGCAGGTTGAAAGCCCACATTTACTCGAGCTTCCACTTAACCAAGGGCTGATTATCACGGCTATCCCGGTAATATTTACCTCCTTTGGTTTCCACGGTTCGATTCCCTCAGTGGTGCGCTACTTGGGCGTTGAGGTCAAAGCCCTGCGCAGGATCATGTTGTTTGGCTCGGCTTTGCCATTAGTGATTTACCTTTTGTGGCAACTGGGCAGTCAAGGCGTATTGAGCCAAAGTCAATTGCTCGAAAACCAGAGTTTATCGAGTTTTATCAATCAACTGGCGAGCGTACTACACAGCGAATACTTAAGTAGTGCTATTAGTCTATTTGCCGATCTCGCCCTTGCGACCTCGTTTTTAGGGGTGAGTTTAGGTTTGTTCGATTTTATGGCCTCAAGCTTAAGGCAAGAAGATAATGCAACAGGTCGAAGCTTAACCGCGGCTATCACCTTTTTACCGCCCTTAGGTTTTGCCCTCTTCTACCCTCAAGGTTTTATCACAGCGCTGGGTTACGCGGCGATTGCGCTGGTGATCCTCGCCATCTTTTTACCTGTGGCCATGGTGTGGACACAACGCCAGATGCGAGACGCTGCCAATATGCCGACAGGTTACCGAGTTGCGGGCGGCAAGTTAGCCTTAATGCTCGCCACACTTTGCGGAATTGTGGTGATCGCCGCCCAGATATTTAGCTAGCCGCAATTAACTCACCAAGAGTGAGTGAACTAAAAGTTAGCTAGCCCGAATAACAGATTAAGTACAAGAGCCTGTAAAACCTCAACTATTGACATCAGGCTCTTGTCTATTCAATGATCCTTTCACATTAGTCAGCTAAGCCCTTGAGTGTTAAACTGCCTCAAGTGCTCGTGCGCGATATAAGAGCTCCGATGCGATAACTCCGGAGCAACAGCCCCGAATCAAACGCTCCGAAGTAACCGAACAAAGTAAAAGTGCCAATGAAATATACACATTCGTGTATTTTTGCACTGCTAAGGCACGAGTTTGATCAGGGCTCAGTCAATAAGGATAAATATCAAACCCAATGCCAATCCACAACAAGCCAAGCCGTGGCAATGCCTCTGATAGCAAGGCACCTCAACACGAGGCAACGCAGATATCCGCTGGCCCTCGCAGTGGTGCTTTAGGTTCTGGAACGGATACTCATGTTGCTGCACAAAATCGCCGTAAATTCCCCCTAAAAAAAACCTTATTGGCGACCAGCTTAACGGGCATCTTGGCGGGCGTGGCGTTAACTGTTTGGATTGTGAATACTCAGGCTGAAAAACTGATTATGCAGGCGGCAAATTTTGCCCTCACAGGTATGGACAGCGAACTGATTAACATTGAATTAGGGCAAAGTCAGTTAGAACATTGGCGAATTACCTCTGCCAATCTGAGGGTACATGATAGCCATATCAGGCTTAATGATTTGAATATTCAGCTAAAACTTGACTGGCCGCAGAGTTTTGCCGAACTTAAACAGTTCAGCCAAGCTTCTTACCTCACTCAAAAAATCACCCAAATATCCACAGGTGATATTGAGGTCGAGTTAGGGCAATCACTGTTTTTACCCAATAGAAATGCCATCGATGAACAAGGCCCCGCATTGGCCTTAGATATCAAATCATTACCACTCATCGATATCGGAAAAACCAGTCTTATTCTCAAAGCCCAGCATCTCAACACCCAAAATGATTTACCTGCCTATCGTTTGGTGATGGACAAGTTGAGCCTCAACGGCGCGGGGGAAATCAACAGCGAGTTTAGCCACGCAGGCGAAAGCATCGCCACACTGAAAGCAACACTCGAAACCAACAAATGGCAACTCATGAGTCAAATCCAGCTCGCGCCGCTGCTTACGAGCTTGCATCAAATCAGCCTGAGGCAAGCGCAAGACAGTGTGCTGAGTCCGTTAACTGAGCTTGATAAAGAGTGGCAAGCGTTAGCAATTGATTTACAAGGCCAATTGGTATCCAACAGCAGTATTACATTAACCTCAGGCGAGCTTATCAGTGAGCATCAGTTAATCGAGCCAAAGCTGACCTTTAATCAGTTGGCAGCGCTGCAACTTGCACCTAAACCCGAGCTTGTGTCAAAACCTAAGTTAGCATTTAAGATTGCCGGACATTTAGCTGAACTTGACCTAAAACTAGAGCCCTTTAGCTTAGCTGTGAGCCCCAATGCCGTCCAGCAACAACGATTGATGCAGCTGCTCGATAAGTCGCTGGCTAAGCCTTTAACACAGCCTTCAACTCAATCTTTAACCCAGCCGGCAGCCAAGCCTGCTTCGGAGCAAGTGCCTTATCCGCTAGCGAGTCAAATCGCTAAGCTGCTATCGGGGCTCAAGAGTACAGATACACCAGTGGGGATCGCACTGACATTGCCTGAAGCCCTGCACTATCCGCTGACTCAAATTCCGCAAGATGTGCACTTAGCTAATCCCCTTGCAATTAAACTTCCTCAAGTGAAGCTTAAGACCTTAGGCAGTAAGCTAGATACCCAAGTCGATTTGGCCAATGTTGAAATAACAAAATCAACCGAAGCACTGTCCTTCAAAACAGATTGGCGCCTTAGTACGAAGCAAACCAGCTCAATGCAATTATCTGAATTGTGGGCAAATCCGCCGCAGGACTTTAGCTGGAATAATAGTCAGTTAACGACAGCAGGCACATTTAACTTAGTTCAGACGCCAAGTTCAACCGATTGGCAATTTATCACTGCCGCTACCGAATCGACTGAACTGACTCAATCAACAAAACAAAATACTGGCAACACGCTACAATTCGCCGTGGGTGAGCTTAAGCGTATTAGCATGCAAAATAAAAATGCGGCTAAACATGCAGAGTTTAGCCTTGGTAGTATCGCGATAAATGCTCTCGCACCGCTGAACATAAGCTCGCAAAAAAGCACTCATACTCACAGTTCTGGTATTCAAAACGCTAGCATTCAGAAAGTCAGTCCAGCGCAAAGCTCAGTGCCCACATCTGATACCGCAAACAGGTTAACCCTTGCCATACCGCCTTTAGCCTTAGCACTGGAGCAACTGTATTTTTCGCAGACCAAACAGACTTTAGTGACAGATGATGTAGTCGCTGAGGCTAATGCGGATAAAAATGCTAGCACTAGCATCATAACGAAAACCGATATGAATGCGGGCAGTTTCTCGATTGCATTACAAAAAGCCATGTCATTTGAGCTTAAACCCGATATCGAAGCGCTGTTCGACTCACTACGCGCTACCACTTGGCGTAATCAACTCGCATGGCAAGCAAGTCAGCTAAATATCGAAAAACGGCTCAGCAGCAAAGGCCGCAGCCGCAAAGAAACCGTACTTAAGCTGGACAAGTTAACGCTGGCACAAAGCTTAGATTGGAAAAATAACACGCTCTTTGGTGATGAGCATTGGCAAGTGGGCACCGTTGAGCTGCAAAGCCAACACAAGTTGAATCTTGCCACCGCGAACAATCCCTTAGTGTTAACGGGCCAATGGGTAGTCAACACTAGCATGACCGAGGCGCTAGCCTTGCTCAATCAAACCCAACCCTTACCATCTGAGCTTAATGTCACAGGTAATAACCAATTACAGGCGCAGTTTAATTTAACCCAACAGCGCGATCAGACCCAATTTGCCATGCAAATAACTCAATCGATGACAGAACTTGAAGGCTTTTATAAAGACATCATTTTTGAGGGGGGAAAACTGCAAGCGCAATGTGAGTTCACTTGGGGGCAATCTTATAAAAAAGAGTCTCATAACAAGCCACAGGATAAAGGCTATTTTAGCAGCCTCAGTAAGCTCAATTGCCCGCAGACGCTGATGACCTTTAACTTATTTGATCCTGGCTTCCCACTGACCGATATCGAAGTGGAAGCCGATATCGCCCTTGGCAAAGATGCCGAGAAATTGCCCGACAATTGGATACAACAACTCACAGGCTTAAGTGACACCGATGTTTCCATGACCGCCAAAGGCAAAGTGCTCAGCGGACAGTTTCTGCTGCCAGAATTTAATCTTAAATTGCAGGATAAATCCCATGCCTATCTGCTGCTGCAGGCCATGAGTCTGGAAGAGGTCCTGCGCATTCAACCACAAATTGGCATCTATGCCGACGGCATATTCGATGGCGTGTTGCCCGTCGATTTAATCAACGGCAAAGTGTCGATCACTGGCGGGCAATTAGCCGCGCGCACCCCCGGCGGCCTCATAGCTATCTCGGGCAACCCCGCCGTTGAGCAGATGCGCCAATCCCAACCGTATCTAGACTTTGTCTTTTCGACGTTAGAACACTTACAATACAGCCAATTATCAAGCAGCTTTGATATGGACCAAGCCGGTGATGCTAAACTACTCGTCGAAGTAAAAGGCCGCGGTGAAGGGATTGAACGCCCTATCCACTTGAATTACTCCCACGAAGAGAACATGCTGCAATTATTTAGAAGTCTGCAAATTGGTAATGACTTGCAGGACAGAATCGAAAAATCAGTGAAGTAACAAGGAAACCTCAGTGAAGATAATTCAATTACAGCAAATTAGCATAGGTACCCGAAGCGCGCTTATCGCATTGGTAGCCCTAGCCTCATTGCAGGGCTGTACGCCCACAGTCAAAATAGAACCGCCAGATAAACCTATCGTTATCAATCTCAATGTGAAAATTGAACATGAGATACGGATCAAAGTAGATAAGGAATTAGACCAACTCCTATCAGACGATAAGCTGTTCTAATTAAATAAGAATTGAGGAATCACCATGAAATCAATCCGACTAAAAACAAAGTTATTATTGCTATTAACCCTCAGCTTCTTAAGCCTAAGCGCCTTTGCTATGTCACTTCAAGAAGCTAAATCACAGGGCTATTTAGGGGAACAAGCCAACGGCTACTTAGGGCTAGTACAAGCCAATCCCGAAGCCAAAGCCGTGATGGATGACGTAAATAACAAACGTCGCGCCCACTACGAAACCATCGCCAAGAAGAACAAACTCTCCCCTGCCGACGTCGCTAAGCTCGCCGGCGAAAAAGCCATAGCCGCCACAGATAAAGGCAACTATGTGCAAGATGCCAAAGGCAAATGGATTAAAAAGTAGTCCGCTTTTAAAGGGCTCTAGCGCATAAAAGCAAAACGAATAGACATAAACAAAACGCCTGCAATAGCAGGCGTTTTTATGGGTAGATTTTCCGTTAAAAGGCAGATAATTGAGATACCTCCAGCTACCCGGTTCAATTTACTTATTGGCAATGCCAAATGGTATATGTACCATCGGTATGTCACCAGCCTTTGACTCCAAATGACTTCTTTGGTCATCGAAGAACATATGGGGTTTAAGCTTTGACAAAATTCTATCTTTTTCCATACCGCCAAGAAAAAACATCTCGTTGGCACTTACCCCCCAGTCCTCAAGGGTTGTAATAACACGCTCATGGGCTGGTGCATTTCTAGCCGTAACGATAGCTGTAGTTAGAATCCGTTTGTAATTTCGATCTTTTTCAATTTCACGATCTTCAAGTTTTTGCAGGAAAGCGAGCTTTTTGAAAAGATCGGCCAATGGCCCTGGTTTGTGTGGTATTTCAGAATTAGCCACTTCATAAGCGTGGAATTCTGGAAGATCTCCCCCTTTAAATATTGCCTCTGCTTCGTCATCAGCGATAACTCCGTCAAAGTCAAATGCAATCCTTAGCTCATCATTTTCATCATCATTAACTATCTGACTAGGTAAAACCAACCCACCGGGATATCCAGCGTCAATAGCATTTTGCACATCTTCCTCGTTTGCTGACAGAAATAATGATGCATTAAATGCTGGGATATACTCAAATGGTGATTTCCCTTCCATGAAAGCTGCTCTGGAAATATCAAGATCGTAATACTTAATCGATCTAAAGACTCTTTTTCCGGTAACCGCTGAATTTCTTGATAATAGTACAACTTCAACAGGTAATTTTTCAGGAAAGCGTCGATTAATTTTCAGAAACCGTTTAATAAAAGGAAAGGCAACACCTTTATCAAGAATTTTGTCTAGGTTATCTTCTTGAAATTTCTTATAAGCTTTTGGTCCTTCTTCCACAAAAACAGCATGCGATTCAGACAAATCAAATAAAGCACTTGATGAAACTGCAACAACTAACTTCCTTTCAATGGGATATGGCATATAGATCCTCTGAGAATTGAACGCTGCCAGTACGCACGGCTTTGTAGTGAAGGAGAAGCCACAACGAAAAAGACGTCGCCGTGCCTAGCCTTGTTTTCATTTTTCGAACTCCGAAAGCATATGGCCCATTTTATGGGCTTTTGTCTCAAGGTAAGGAGCTGAATGCGGAGTTGATTTAATTTCTAACGGCTCACGATTAACAGATATTTGTTTCGAATTGATTCCCGCAACTTTACGGGGGTTGTTTGTTAGCAAACGTATTTCAGTAACAGAGAATTTCTCTAATATCTGAACCGCTCTTACGTATTCTCTAGGATCTTGATCAACACCTAAATGGCGATAAGCGTCAGATGTATCTAAGCCGTGTGTCAAACCAAGCTGCATACCTTTAACTTTGTTTAGCAACCCCGCACCTCTTCCATCACAGAGCATGTAGATTAAATAACCCCCTTCTACTGCGATCCTCTTCTGGCTTTCGCTTAACTGGGCGTGGCAATCACAGTCTAGGCTTCTAAATATTTCTGCTGTATAACAAGCGCTTTGGACCCTAACTAATGGCACTGCTTCATAATTAGGATTAACAAGGACAAGTATATTGTCTTCTTCGTGTTCCCCCCAGTTAAAGCAATAAAAATCGAACTCTCCAAATTTAGTTTTAATGTGAGTTTTTTCAACTTGATAACAACCCATTATTCATTTTCCTTCGGCGTATTTTGTGGCGCAGACCTAATATCTTCTGGATTTGGAACCATCGGGACCCATGAATAATGAGCGTTCAATGCTATCTGAGCGACATTTTCAACTAGAAGTTTTCCTGGATCAGGGTGATCAGAATATTTAGCGACCCGATATTGATACTTATAGAGATTATCTTCTAGCTCTCTTTGTGAAGTCCTGTATAAAGCCCAGAGCTGCTGTGGTTTCCGCAACTGCAACCATGCCGTTGAAAACGCCACGGCAACTGAAAGCAAAGTAGGCACCAGCTTTGAAAATACAAAAACTGACCCATACTCACCAAACAGTTTTGCTATATCTTCGCCTAGTGTAACGAAAATTGGTGCTGCTAGAGCACCTCCCATCGAAAGCCAAAAGCACAACATGGATTCGTTCTTGTTGTGAGTTGATTTGTCTTTGAATCCCTTAATTATTGCTTTGCAAAACTCTTCTGGATTTTTTTGTACATCATTAGGGTCTGTTGATCTTTGCTGTACAAATGTTGTTCAGCAATACATCGGCAGCCACATTAACATAAGCGCCAGTGACACCATACTGGCGTAATTTCTTGCTAGCTTGTCATATCTTGTTGA
>Ga0172380_10004683_pt1 | contig 17330 bp, 15 predicted proteins | sample Leawe162metaG_FD_119747 | JGI IMG/M metagenome (GOLD analysis project Ga0172380, IMG submission 119747) | Leachate microbial communities from a municipal landfill in Southern Ontario, Canada - Leachate well 162 metaG | ecosystem: Engineered > Solid waste > Landfill > Unclassified | place...
AAACCCTTACTTACAGTACGTGACGGGGTGGTTACCCCTTTGACCAGAGTACGCTCACTGCAAGCCGGCATGGACCAGCTTTACAACTTTGCCGCCCAACACAGTACCCTTGAATATGTAGGTATCGGTTATGCCACCTCTACCACTGATGCCTTAAAACTAAAGGAGCGCCTTGCCCCCTTGTTCCCGCCGGAAAAAATATACCTAACCCAGGTAGGACCGGTAGTAGGCACATATACAGGGCCGAATACCCTGTGTATAAACATAATCGGGAAAAGCTGATAACAGGATTTTGGAGGCTTTAATTTGAATGTCCAGATTGTAATTGACAGCACCTCTGATATTACACCCCAGATGGCCAAAGCCATGGGTAATGTACATATAATGCCGCTCACAGTGTCCTTCGGAAACGAACACTTTCAAGACGGCATAGATATAACCCCGGAAGAATTTTATACCCGCCTGCCGCAAGACGAGAATATCCCTACCACTACCCAACCCCTTCCCGGATATGTAATAGAATTGGTGACCCGCCTTTCCGAAGAAACCGACCAGATACTTATCCTTACCCTTTCCCAAAAACTCAGCGGCACTTACCAGTCTGCACTTTATACCAAAAAAACTCTTGAAAGCCCCACCTGCCGCATAGAGGTATTTGATACCAACCTGACTACGCTGGGGCACGGACTTAGGGCTATAAGGGCATCGGATATGGCCAAAGAAGGGGCAAATCTAGACCAGATACTGGAAGAACTTCGAAAGCCCCATAACTATTTGGCAGGGGTTATGTACTTTGATACTTTAAAATATCTGGCCAGAGGCGGACGGATTGGCAAAGCCCAAAGTTTGCTGGGAGCAATGCTTTCGTTCAAGCCCATTATCACCGTTCAGGACGGAGAGGTCAGCCCTGTAACCAGAGTGCGTTCGCGTCAGGCAGGCATGGATTATCTTTATAACTATGCCGCCAGCCGCAAAAATATCCGCTATCTGGGGGTTGAGCATGCCAATACACCTGAAGACGCCGAGGCTTTAATAGAACGTTTGGGGAATATTTTCCCCAAGGAAAAGATAATCCGTTCACGGATAGGCCCGGTAATCGGGACATCTATCGGCCCTAACGCTGTATGCGTGGTAGCTTGGGCAGACGCCTAATAAAATAACTTGATCAGAGGTACGGATATTTGAGCGTAAAAATAGTTACCGACAGCACCGTGGATTTACTTCCGGAAACTATAAAAGAACTGGGCATAACAATAGTACCGGTATACGTAATGTCCGGCAATAAAACCTACCGGGACGGGCTGGATATAACCCAAACCGAAATTTACAACCGCATGCTGACGGGTGAGCAGTTTACCACTTCCCAGCCCACTCCGGCTGACTTTGCCAGCGTTTACAAAAACCTTTCAAAAGAAACCGACCAGATAGTTTCCCTTATTATGAGCGCCAAACTATCTGGCACCTATAATTCGGCGGTGCAGGGGCGTGAACTGGCAAAAAGCAGCAGCAATATAGAAATGATAGATACCAAGGCTACATCCGGGGCTTTGGGCTTGCTGGCTACACAGGCAGCCGAAATGGCAAAAATGGGTGAAAGCGCAGGGAATATAATTGACACTGTCAGAAACAATATCCCTCACGTACACATATGGGCACTACTGGATACCGTTAAGTACGTACTAAGAAGCGGGCGTCTCAGCAGTGCATCCAACCTTATCAGCGGGGTTTTAAGTATCCGCCCCATGATTACCCTCAGGGAAGGCTCTCTCTGGCCTGCCAGTATTCACCGCACCCGTAATAAGGGACTGGAGAAACTGGCCGAACTGGTAAAAACCAACCGTAACGTGGAGGCAGTTCAGATAGTCCAAAGTGTAGACCTGGTGGAAGCCCAAACCCTGAAAGAAAAACTGGCTGACTTTATAGACCAGAGTAAAATCCATGTCTCACAGCTTGGACCTGCTTTGGGTGTTCACGGCGGACCCGGCACGCTGGTAGTGGCTATTAAGGAAAAACTGGGCAATATCGGCACTGCTACTGATGAAACTGAAGATAGAAAGTCATTTAAGCTGCCTTCCATCCACCTGCCCAAGCTGGGTTTTTCCAGCCTGCATTAGTGTTTTATAATATTCTGAACTTCAAGCCCTCCACTTAAAAGGAGGGCTTTTTACAATCTGGAATAGTGTGGACAAGTGCAGGTATATGGTCTATCATTTTTAAAAAACGACAGGCGGAGTATAAATTTGGGAGTAGATACCGGCGCCTTTAAAAAAATACTTCAACTGGAAGCTCAAAAAGGTTTTGCCGATACCGCCGTTATGGGCGGGCTGGACCACTTTCTGTCCCGCTGGGCGAAAGAAGCGGTAACCGGCATAAATAACCCGGATGACCTGCTTGATTTTCACCACCTGAAACTATCTGACCCCAACTATGCCAAAATGACTGAAGACAAACGCAGGGAATGGGTGGATGCGATACTGGCATTTCTGCCCAAACTGGAAAACCAGCCCATCGGTAGACCTGCACCCCAAAAAGCACCTAAAGCCAAGTCTCCTTCCAAAACACCTGCCAAACCCAAAGCAGACACCCGCCTGCCAGCCCTTGACGGGGACGTCTCTCTGGTAAAGGGTATCAGTGCCGCTACCGCCCCCAAATTTCACAAATTGGGTGTTAACACTGTACGTGATTTGCTTTACTATTTTCCAAACCGCCATCTGGATTACAGCCGTTTGAAAAAGATATCCCAGCTGGAAGCAGGACCGGAACAGACCATAATCGCCAATGTCTGGCAGTCCAAAGTGAATTTCATGGGCGGACGCCGCTCAACCGAAGCGGTACTGGGAGATGATACCGGCAACATGCGGGCGGTCTGGTTTAACAACCCGTATATGGTACGTAATTTGAAACCAAATGCCAGAGTAGTCCTTTCGGGACGGGTCTCTATATTTCAGGGCAGGCCTGTATTTGAATCTCCAGAGTGGGAAGAACTACCAGACGAAGCTGACCTTATCCATACCGGGCGTTTAGTACCTGTCTACCCCCTGACTGCCGGGCTTCACCAGCGAAGCCTGCGCCGCCTGATGAAAAACTTTATAGACATTTCTTCCCCAAATATTTCAGATTTTATGCCTGCTGAAACCCTGAAACGCACCCGCTTGCTGCCACTTTCAGAAGCTATCCGACAGGCCCATTTCCCTGATGATGAAGAATTGAAAAATGCCGCCCGAAACAGGCTGGCTTTTGATGAACTGTTTATCCTCCAGTTGGGAGTACTGGCCAAGAAAAAACGCTGGCACGAACAGGCAGGACGGGCTTTAAACGTAAATATTCCGGATATAGACCGTTTTGTGTCTAAACTGCCATTTAAACTGACTGATGCTCAGACAAAGTGTCTGGCTGATATAAAAGCCGATATTTCCAAAGGCGTGCCCATGTCCCGCCTGCTTCAAGGTGAAGTGGGTTCGGGAAAGACTATAGTGGCGGTTATTTCCCTGTTTACCGCCGCCGCTAACGGGCTTCAGGGAGCTTTTATGGCACCTACCGAAATACTGGCCGAGCAGCATTTTAAAAGTGTCACCCGTCTTTTTGCCTCCATTGCCCGTGTAAGTACCCTTCTTGACGGGATATATACCTTTGAAGGTCTGCTTGACCGCCCGCTTAAGGTAGCTTTACTTATAAGCGATATGAAGGGCAGCCAGAAAGATATTTTAAAAGAAAAGATTAAAAAGGGTGAAGTTGATATAGCCATTGGCACCCATGCCCTTATCCAGAAAGAAATCCGCTTCAAATCACTGGGGCTGGCTGTTATAGATGAACAGCACCGCTTCGGGGTGGAACAACGCTCTGCCCTGCGGAGTAAAGGCCTAAATCCCCATATACTTATTATGACCGCCACTCCTATACCCCGCACTCTGGCTCTGACCCTGTACGGAGACCTTGACCTTTCAGTTATAGACGAACTGCCACCCGGACGCCAAAGCATAAAAACCCGCTGGTTAAAACCGGAACAGCGGAACAGCGCTTATACCTTTATCCGCAAACAGATTCAGGAGGGACGGCAAGCATTTATAATCTGTCCGCTGGTAGAGGAATCCGAAGTTATCCAAGCCAAAGCCGCCACCGCCGAATACGAAACCCTGTCTAGAGAGGTATTCCCCGAATCCAGAGTAGCCCTGCTGCACGGACGCATGAATGCCTCTGAAAAAGAGACCATAATGAGACACTTTAGCGAAGGCGAAATGGACATACTGGTTTCCACTCCGGTGATAGAGGTGGGGATAGACATACCAAACGCCGCTGTAATGCTGGTGGAAAGTGCCGACCGCTTTGGCCTTTCCCAGCTGCATCAGTTCCGGGGACGGGTGGGCAGAGGCACTGAGCAGAGCTACTGCATGTTTCTGGCCGAAAATCCGTCTCTACTGGGGCAGGAACGTTTGTCCATTATAGAAAGCACCCAGGATGGCTTTAAGCTGGCTGAAGAAGACCTGCGGCTACGCGGGCCGGGTGAATTTTTTGGCACCCGCCAGAGCGGCCTGCCAAACCTGCGTATGGCCAGCATATCTGACGTGGGGCTGCTGGAACAGGCACGCAAAGAGGCCACCCGTCTTTTTGAGTTAGACCCGGAGCTTAGCTTGCCCGAAAACGCCCCTCTGGAAGCAGAGGTAAGGCGTGTCTGGCCTAAAAAGAGCGAATGGAGCTAAAGGTAGAGGTTTAAATGATAAACAAATTCTTTATAGATAAAGATGGACCTCTGGGAAGTAGATTTTTTACTGAAGAAAATCAGCCTGACACTGATAAACGCGACCCTTTTCATCACGATAGAGACCGGATATTACACTCAACTGCTTTTCGCCGTCTTCAATATAAAACTCAGGTTTATGCCACACATGAAGGTGATTTATACAGAACACGTATGACGCATACACTTGAAGTAGCCCAAATTGCCAGAGGAATTGCAACTCACTTACAATTGCCAAAGGAGAATGAAAATCTTTGTGAAGCCATTGCTCTAGCCCATGATATAGGTCACTCTCCTTTTGGGCATACGGGTGAAGGCATACTGAACACATTACTTGAGGAGCACGGACGACATTTTGAACATAATGTTCAATCATACCGCATGGTTTCAAGGTTAGAACAAAAATATAGTACCTTCCAAGGTTTCAACCTCACAAAAGCCACCTTGAGTGGCATCATAAGACATCAAACGCCCTTTGATGAAACTAATAAAATAAAAACTGCCATAACAAAAGACATTTCAACCGAGGTTGCAGAATTCTTTGTTAATCCTCAACCTATACTAGAAGCTCAAATAGTAAATCTAGCCGATATGATTGCATATGCCGCCCATGATTCAGAAGATGCACTAGCCGTCGGTCTAATAAACTGGAACGACTTTGAGTCCAAACTTAACGAGGCAGGTATTAAATTTTACTCATCTGCAATTCATGCCCGCTTGTCAAAACGTGAAAATAAGTTCAACCAATCTTTCCCTAATAATCCTGAAACCTTGAAAAAAACAAAAAACAGATGGCTATCATGGGAAATAATCAATCATCTAGTTCAGGAAACAGTGAAAGAAACTACCAATAATCTTAGTTCTCTAGATAACAACGATAAAAATGCTCTGGTCAATCACTCAAAACCTATTGTATGCTTGCCCGAATCTCTGAACAGCGAAATCATATGCTTAGTGAAAGATGTGTTATTCAATAGTGTCTATCAGGATTACAGAGTAAAGATAATGGCAAGCAAAGCTGAACGAATCATCAAAACCCTTTTTGAAGAATATATGGCAAACCCCAAGACCTTACCCAAAATCACTCAAAGCAAACTACCCCCAGAGTTCATATTCGATAAAGGAAAAAGGACGAAAGATCAAACTGCAGAATTAGCACAAGTAGTAGTAGACTTCATCGCTGGAATGACCGATAAGTATGCCATGGACACATACCAAATATTTACTCAGGCCTATGAAAAAACCCTCTAGCCATTATCATCTTCCCATTCTGTGATATAATCTATGTTCCGGTTTAAACCCGAAGAATAAATACTCGGAGTATAGTTTTGAACAGTATCTTAGCTATCAAAAATATTATTATAGAGTCTCTAAGCCAAGCTATGGAAAAAGCCCGTCAGGAGGGGCAGATTCCGGCCCTAAGCGTGGATATAAGCATAGAGCACCCCCAAAAAACCAACTACGGTGACTATGCCACCAGCCTGCCTTTGCGGCTTGCCAAGGCTACCGGGAAACGCCCTATGGAGTTAGCCCAAATACTGGCAAGCTATATTGAAACCGGTTCCGGCATTTCTAAAGTAAGTGTAGCCCCTCCCGGCTTTATAAACTTCACTTTTTCAAAAGAGTGGCTGTGCAGTCTGGTGAAGACCATTCTGACTGAAGCGGGTAGCTACGGCAATATAAATATGGGCGGCGGCAGCCGTGTTCAAATAGAGTTCGTCAGTGCCAATCCCACCGGACCTATTCATATCGGGCACGGGCGGGGAGCAGTGCTGGGCAGTACTCTTTCAAACATACTCAAGGCCGCCGGATATTACGTTGAAGAAGAATTTTATATCAATGATGCCGGCAGCCAGATAGATGCTTTCAAAAGAACCCTGTTTGCCCGTTACCAGCAGGCTTTGGGTAAAGATGCCGCTGTTCCTCAGGATGGTTATCACGGCCAGTACATGGTAGATTTGGCGGCCGAAATGGTAACAAAATACGGGGATAAGTACCTGCAAATGCCGGCTGACATTGCTCAAAATGACCTGGGCGAAATAGGCATGGCGCGCATGCTTTGCCTTATAAGTGACGACCTGAAAGCTTTGAAGGTGGATTTTGATATCTGGTTTTCAGAGAGGTCTTTATATAGCGGCGGGCAGTACAAAACCGCCATGGATATACTGTCCGGCAACAACTATATTGCCGAAAGAGACAACGCCACTTGGTTCAGCTCCACCCTGCTGGGAGACAGCAAGGACAATGTGATTGTCCGCAGTGACGGCACGCCCACCTATTTTGCTTCTGACATTGCTTATCACTACAACAAGTTTATTGAACGCAAGTTTGACCGGGTTATAAACATCTGGGGGGCAGATCATCAGGGGCATGTTTCCCGCATGAAGGCTATGGTAAGCGCTCTGGGTATCAACCCCGAACGTCTGACTACTCTGCTGTTCCAGATGATTACTTTAAAACGGGGCGGTGAGCTGGTTCGGCTTTCAAAACGCACCGGTGAAATAATAAGCCTGCGTGAGGTTATTGAGGAAGTGGGAGCAGATGCCTGCCGCTTTTTCTTCCTTGCCCGCTCTACTGAAAGCCAGATGGATTTTGATCTGGAACTGGCCAAAAAAGAATCAGCTGAAAATCCGGTATATTATGTACAGTACGCCCATGCCCGCATTTGCAGTATTTTACACCTTGCAGAGGAAAAACAACTGGATTACAGCACCGGTGATACCGATTTACTAGGGGAAGAAGCCGAACTTGAGCTTATCCGCAAGATGGCCGAACTGCCTGAGATCGTGGAGACAGTGTCCCGTACCCTTGAGCCCCACCACCTGACCTATTACGCTCAGGAACTGGCAAATGCTTTCCACCAGTTTTACAAAGACTGCCGGGTAATTTCGGATAACGCCGAATTGACCTGTGCCCGCCTGAAACTGGTAGACGCCAGCCGCATAGTGCTTGCCAGAACGTTGCACCTTATGGGTATGACCTCACCCGAAAGCATGTAGATAACCAACCCGCACCTCGAGATAAAATAAGGGCAGACTCAAAGTAGTCTGCCCTTTGCTTTTGGAGAGTATAATACTAACCGTAAAATAATTTAAAGAGCCAGACAGGTAACTGTGCGGGTAATGCCCTCCACCGCCTGTATCTTGGAGGTAATAAACTCACCCATTTCGGCAAGGGTATCCTGCTCTACTACCGCAATAATATCGTATGGCCCGGTTACCGCATCTATGCTATGTATACCGGAAACTTTCCTCAGGCTGGCGGCTATTTTCTTGGCCTGAGCAGGAGCGGCTTCAATAAGGACAAATGCTTTGGCAGACATATAAACCCCCTCGAATCTCTTTCAGAGACATATTTGAACTGTAATAAGAATACGCTTAATATTTGAATAAGGTAGTCTGTATGCCCTATAATATAACACACTTTTTGTGCATTTTTTATTTTTGTGACAAATTTATAAAATATTTTGACGGAGAGATATTATGACTCAAACGTCTTACGGGTTGCTCAAGGGTAAAAAGGGAATTATATTCGGCCCTCTAAATGAGCAAAGTCTGGGCTGGAAAATAGCCTTGGCCTGCTACCGCGAAGGAGCTGAGTTGGCTATTTCCAATGTGGCCACCGCACTTAAGATGGGCAATACCGCTGACCTGGCCCGGATTTGCGGTCAAGCCCCCCTGCTGGTAGCTGATGCCACCAGTGACGATGAGCTTAAAGCCTTGTTTTCCGAACTGAAAACCACGCTGGGAGAAATAGATTTTATAGTCCATTCGGTGGGCATGAGTGCCAATATCCGAAAGAAAATCCCTTACGAATCAACCAATTATATTTTTTATAACAAAGGGCTTGAAATTTCGGCCATATCCCTCCACAAAATAATCCGATATGCCCTTGAGGCCGGAGTACTCAAAGACAACGGCAGTATACTGGCTCTGACATATATTGGGGCGCAAAGGGTTTTTTCCCAGTACAACGATATGAATGATGCCAAAGCCCTGCTGGAAGCAATTGCCCGAAATTTCGGTTCCCGTCTGGCAGACCGCGGCATACGGGTAAACACTGTTTCCCAGTCACCTACCCGCACTTCGGCCGGTTCCGGGATAAGCAACTTTGACGCCATGTACGAATATGCCAATCTGCTTGCCCCCCTGGTAAATGCAAACGGCGAGGAATGTGCGGATTATGTGGTTACCCTGCTTTCAGACCTTAGCCGCAAGGTAACCATGCAAAACCTTTACCATGACGGCGGGTTCTCCAGTGCAGGCATCTCCGAAAAACTGCTCAAGCTGCTGGAACGTAACCAGCCTGAAGCCGGTGTATAATAGCTTTATCATTTTGAAAGAGAGCACCTAATGGACAAATACTTCAGCCGCCTGATGTTTATATCCGTTTTAGTTTTTCTGGTCAGTTTCTTTATCCATATCCTGCTGGTCAGTTTGTTCGAGATTGATGAAACTTTTTGGGTGATTTTGGGAATGGTGATAGCACCAGCCGGTTTTGCCATTGGGCTTATAGGGCATCTGGTGCTCCGCCTGAAAAACCGGAGTACCAAATAATCCCCTTTCAGGTTTTTAACTTGCATGTAATATAGCCTTAATCTATAATAAACTCTGTTTTGTACGAGGACGATAGTGCTGCAATATAATGTAGCCCAGCTGCTGAAATCAGTCATCGGTGCCACCCGCATCTACCAGCTGGACGATGAAATAAATCTGGAAGGCAGTCCTATCAGGGTATCCGGTGAGATTACCTTTACCCGTATTGACCGCGGTCTACTGGTGACAGGGGTTCTTGATACCTATATGGACTTGGACTGTGTACGCTGTCTTAGGGAATTCAGTTGCCCGGTCAGCATCCGCCTTGAAGAACGGTTTCTGCCCACCGTAGACGTGGTGCACGGCTTCGAAGTGGACAACTCTGAAGAGCTTGACGCCTTTTTTATTGACGAGCACCATATTCTGGATTTGAGCGAAGTTATCCGCGAAGGTGCTATAATGGCAATACCCATGAAACCTCTGTGCTCCGGTGAGTGCCGCGGTTTTGAATATAAAACGAATACTAATTTAACGGAGTAAAATAATGGCTCTACCTAAAAGAAGACTTTCCCATTCCCGCCAGGGCAATCACCGGGCTCACGTAGCCCTTACCGCCCCGGCTGTAATGGAATGCCCCCAGTGCAACAGCCCCAAGCTCTCTCATCAGGCCTGTTCCGTCTGCGGTACTTACAATGGACGGACTGTGATTGATATGGAAGCTATTGCCAAGAAAAAAGCTGATAAATCCAAGGGTCAGCAGTAGTTTCCGGTTGGTCAGTTTTTAAGGCATGACTGAGATTAAAACAGCTTATGTCTTCCCCGGTCAGGGTGCTCAGTTCGTGGGCATGGGACGGGATTTATACTCGGAGTTTCATTCCGCCAGAGAGCTTTTTGACCTGGCGGATAAAGCTTTGGGGTTTTCGTTGTCTAAATTATGTTTTGAAGGACCTGAAGAAGACCTGAAGGACACCCGCCACTCCCAGAGTGCCATTGTCTGCCACAGCCTGTCTGCCCTTTCGGCTTTTATAGAAAGCGGCAAATCAAAGCTTCTGCCTGAACCCTCTTTTGTAGCAGGGCATTCACTGGGTGAATATTCGGCTCTGGGTGCAAGCGGAATACTCACCTACGTACAAGCTATTTTACTTGCCCGCAAACGGGGAGAACTCATGGCTGAAGCAGCCGCCAAAACCCCCGGTGCCATGGCCGCCGTTATAGGCATATCCCAAGAAATACTGTCTGATATCTGCCTGAAAACAGGCTGTTACATAGCTAATTTCAATTCTCCCGGACAGCTGGTTATCAGCGGTCTGAAAGAGGCTGTAGACCAAGCATCTGCCCAAGCCACAGCCAGCGGAGCTATGAAAGTAGTAACCCTGCAGGTAAGCGGCGGTTTCCATACCCCTCTCATGTCGCCTGCTTCCACAGGTTTAAAAGAAATGCTGAACTCTATGGATTTTAAGACCGCCCGAATACCGCTGGTGGCCAATACCAGTGCTTGCCCAGTTTCCACCCCGCAGGATGTAAAAGCCGAACTTTATTGCCAACTGACCGGTGGTGTCCAGTGGCAAAAAAGCATAGAGAATATGATTGCAAGCGGGGTAAATACCTTTGTTGAGATTGGGCCGGGTAAAGTACTGGCCGGACTGATTAAAAGAATTAACCGCAGTGTCAGTATCTACAATATAAATGATGCCGCTTCTATCCAGAATTTTAGCGTATAATGGGTAACATGCTTGGTTTAAATGGCAAAGTAGCCCTGATTACCGGCTCCGGCAGGGGCATAGGCAAAGCCATAGCTTTGCGGTTCGCCGAAGCAGGGGCAAAAGTGGTAGTAAACAGTCTGTCTCCCAATGGTGAAGAAACGGCCTCTCAGATACGTTCTCAGGACGGACAGGCCATATTCGTTCAGGCTGATGTAAGCCAAAGTAGCGGGGTAGAAACCCTTTTCAAAGCCAGTCAGGAAGCCTTTGGCGGAGTGGATATACTGGTAAACAATGCCGGCATAACCCGTGACCAGTTGACCATGCGTCTGTCCGAAGAAGACTGGGACAGTGTAATACAAACCAACTTAAAGAGTGTTTTTTTGTGTTCCAAGGCCGCCCTCCGCCAGATGCTGAAAAACCGCTGGGGACGGATAATAAACCTCAGTTCCATAGTCGGTCTGAAGGGCAACCCGGGGCAGGCTAATTATGCCGCCGCCAAAGCCGGCATTCTGGGATTCAGCTATTCTTTGGCTAAAGAAGTGGCCAGCCGCAATATTACTGTCAATTCCATAGCACCCGGTTTTATAGAAACCGATATGACCGCAGCCCTGTCTGACGAACAAAGACAGGCTATAACAGCCCGAATACCCATGCAAAAACTTGGCACAGTGGAAGATATAGCCGCCTGTACATTATACTTGGCACAAGAAGATGCCAAATACATTACCGGACAGGTAATTTGCCTGGACGGCGGTATGTCTATAATATAAGCGAGTAAAAAGTGACGACCAGCAGACGCAAAGCACGTGAAATAGTCCTTCAGGCTCTGTACGAACAAGACCTGGCTGGGCATAATGCCGAGGATGTTTTAAAACGCCTTTTAACCGAAAACCCCCAGACTGAAGAAAACGTAGAGTTTATTTTCAGGCTGACAAATGCCGTAGTCAAGCACAAGGACTTACTGGATGAAAATATCCGCCAGTTTGCCTCTGCCTGGCCGGTGGAACAGCTTTCATATATTGACCGGAATGTACTCCGGCTGGCTATTTTTGAAATTATCCATGAAAATGATGTACCGGTTAAAGTAGCTATCAACGAAGCAGTTGAACTTGCCAAATCATTTGGGGGCAACTCTTCTGCCAGATTTATAAACGGGGTTCTCAGTTCTGTCAGCAAAGCTCTGGCAGATACAGCAAACCAACGGGAGGAGTGAAGTAGTGGCAACGGTTTTTGAAAGAGTAAAAAAAGTTAGTGTTGAGCAGTTGGGCGCCGAAGAAAAAGATGTGGTGCTTACTGCCAGTTTTGCAGATGACCTGGGGGCAGATTCTCTGGATCAGGTAGAACTTATAATGGCACTGGAGACCGAATTCGGTACTCCCGAAACCAAGTTTGAGATACCTGATACTGACGCTGAAAAATTAAAGACGGTGCAGGCTGTAGTGGACTACTTGAAGTCCAAAGGCATAAAAGACAGCTAATACCGCCTCTAATACCACCAAATTCAAACAGTTTTTAAATTTATAGCCGAAATCCGGTCCGGGCATTTTATTGCCTGTTACAGCTGATACTCTGAAATTTCGGATACCAAGATGTTTGCCGTTAAAAACGGGTAAACGGTATAGTGGGTTGTTACCTGAAAAAGACCAAGCCTAAGGGGTAACCCCTGCCCTGCCAGACGGCTAAGACGTTTTACCCCCCCCCTAAAAGAGCCTATATATAGGTCAGATTTGGATTGAGACAGCCCTCAGGCGGTGTCCTGCCCGAACTTGCACCCCGTATAACGTTCTAAAACTTTGCGGAAATGATAGCCGTAAATGGATAGGGTAACTGCCAGAGGAAATGCCTTGGGATTTTTTATCAGGGTAGAGCCCAACAACCGCCAATAATACTTCCGGCTGTTGTCCACAATACCCAGATGCCACACAGACCGCATAAATGCCCTTAGCCTCTGGGCTGATATCGGTTTCACCCGCCCTTTGGGTTTGGGATGATATCTGGATATAAGTACAGCTACCCGCTGGTAATATTCGCGGGGGGCATATATGGCTGAGAGCACCCGGTTATAACCGTTTATAAGCACTTCGGTCTTCATGCGGGGTACAAAGTTCAAACTGCAATCTGTATTATCTCCCCGAAAATCTTCCAGCAGACGTTTTTCCTTCTTAAGCCTGTTCCACAAACGGGTGCCTCTAGGGGCATTTAAAAGCCCGACCATGGCAGTCACAATGCCGCTTTGCTGAATGAAATTTATCTGGGCACGGAAAATAGAAGCCGGGTCACTGTCAAAACCCAGTATGAAACCGCCCTGAACCTGAATACCGGCCTGCTGGATTTTCTCAATTGAAACCAGCATATCCCTATTGGCATTCTGGTGCTTGGAACATTCCGCTAAACTTTCGGCATTGGGTGTTTCCACTCCCACAAATACGGTATCAAAGCCTGCTTCTACCATCAGGTGAAGCAGTTCATCATCGTCTGCCAGATTTATAGAAACCTCGGTATTAAATGAAAAGGGGTAACCCTTTCGTTTCTGCCAGGCTATGACTGCCGGCAATATGTCGGCCTTGAGTTTATTTTTGTTGCCTATAAAGTTGTCATCTACAAAGAAAACTCCCGAACGCCAGCCGGACTGGTACAGGGCATTAAGTTCAGCCAGAACCTGCACACGGTCTTTTGAACGGGGAACACGGCCGTTTAGGACTACAATATCACAAAACTCACAGTTAAACGGGCAACCCCGCGAATACTGAAGGCTCATGGAGGAATACTCTTTTGACTTTACCAGCTTCCAGAGGGGTATGGGTGTTCGGGTAAGGTCTGACTTTTCTTTTTCGGGGTATACCGCTGCCGCTTTTCCCTCTTCCAAATCACGCACAAAACCTGCCAGAGAGTTTTCCACTTCCCCCAGCAACAAATGGTCTATGCCCTTCAGGGTTTCAGCCTCAGCCGTAAAGTAAGGCCCTCCGGCCACTACTTTTTTACCCAGAGCATGGCAGCGGTCTATACATTCGTGGGCGGATTTTTGCTGAACTGCCATAGCGCTTATAAAGACGTAATCTGCCGCCAGTATATCTTTATCCATCAGGTTTTCAATATTAAGGTCTACCAGTTTCTTTTGCCAGCCATCCGGCAGCATGGCGGCAAGAGTCAGAAGACCCAACGGCGGAAAAGAGGCTTTTTTAGAAACAAACTTTAAGGCATGCTTGAAGCTCCAGAATGTGTCGGGATAACGTGGGTAAAGGAGTAAAATTTTCATCTGAATCTCCTGACAGAGGATATTTGAATATTTTGAATAATATCATAAATTTTATTCATTTTAAACCCTGCCTACCCCAATCGCCAGATTACCTCTTCCAGTACCTCTTTCCATTTATCACCAATTTTTTGAAACTCTATAGCCACCTGATTACGCCCTGCGATAACCCCTGCCCGAAGCGGTTCAAGCAAAGACTTGTTTATTATCAGCCCGCCCAGCATCCGCACCACTATCTGGCTGCCTTCGGTTACTATAGTATCCACGTGGGCTTTTTTAGCCAGCAGACGCAGACGGATTGAATAAAGCAGGTTTTCAAGTTCCGGCGGCATTGCCCCGAACCGGTCTGCCAGTTCCTTTTCTTTTTCCTGAACTCCTGCCAGACTGGTTAAAGCCGATAACTGCTGGTAGATGGAAAGCCTGAGATCCAGATCCTGAATATAATATTCGGGTATAAATGCATCCAGAGGTAAATCCAGCTTGGGGGCAGGCATGTTCTTGAGGCGTATTTCCTCTTTTGAAAGCCCGCTGCCCGTAGCTTTCAGCCCGGCCACAGCCTCTGACAGCATCTGGGTATACAGATTGAAACCGACTGAATTTATATACCCTGACTGTTTTACCCCAAGCAGTGTTCCCGCACCCCGTATCTCCAAGTCTTTCATAGCAATGCCGTAGCCTGCCCCCAGTTCAGCTGCCTCATAGATAGTTTTCAGGCGTTTCTCAGCATCGCCGCTAAGGCGTTTTTCTTTTTCATACAGGAAATAGGCATATGCCAGCTGGGAACTCCGCCCCACCCTTCCCCGCAACTGGTAAAGCTGGGTAAGCCCGAAGCGGTCTGCCCGGTTTATGATAAGGGTATTGGCATTCGGCACATCCACCCCGGATTCTATTATGGTGGTACATACCAGCACATCCAGTTCATGCCGCACAAAATCAGCCATTACGGCCGCCAGTTTTTCTTCAGCCATCTGCCCGTGCCCGATACCTATGCGGGCTTCGGGAACAAGCTGCTGGATACGTTCTGCCAGCAAATTTATGCCCATCACCCGGTTATTCACAAAAAATACCTGCCCGTTTCTTTCCATTTCCCGCAGTATAGCTTCACGTATCAGCCGTTCATCAAAAGCGGCTACTACGGTCTTTATAGGCAGGCGTTCACCGGGCGGAGTTTCGATAATACTCATATCCCGCACTCCCACCATGGACATGTGCAAAGTACGGGGTATGGGGGTAGCGCTAAGGGTAAGCACATCTACCTGGGCACGCAGTTTCTTGAAAAATTCCTTGTGGGCTACCCCGAAGCGTTGCTCTTCATCTATAACTACTAATCCCAAGTCTTTAAACTTTATATCTGCCTGAAGCAGGCGGTGAGTACCTATGCAGATATCCACCTCTCCTTTTTCCAGATTTTCAACCACTTCTTTCTGTTCGGACTGGCTGCGGAAGCGGCTTAGCACCTCTACTTTTACCGGAAAAGTGGCCAGCCGCTCACGAAAAGTAGTGTAATGCTGCTGGGCAAGCACAGTAGTAGGCACTAAAACTGCTACCTGCTTGCCATCCATAACCGCTTTGAAAGCCGCCCTTATAGCTACCTCGGTTTTACCGTAGCCCACGTCCCCCAGTATAAGCCTGTCCATAGGGCGGGTTTTTTCCATGTCTTCTTTGACATCGTACAGGGCCTTCAGCTGGTCAGGTGTTTCCACATAGGAGAACGATGCTTCCATCTCCTGTTGCCAGACGGTGTCTGCCGAAAAAGCATAGCCGCTGGCCAGTTCACGTTTGGCGTAAATCTCAAGGAGCTCACGGGCAGTCTCTTCCGCGGATTCACTGGCCTTTTCTTTAGCCCTTTGCCAATCCTGAGTACCCAGCCGGTGCAAAGACGGGGGTTCATCCCCACTACCTATAAAACGGTTTACCCTGTCCATCTGGTCTGCGGGTACATAGAGTTTGTCGCCGCCGGCATACTGGAGTATCAGGTATTCTTTATCCATGCCGTCACGGTTCATATGGCTGACCCCGCTGAACAGGGCTACCCCGTGGTCTATATGCACCACAAATTCACCCGGCTTTATATCCAGCACCACTCCCTTGCGGGCAACCGGACGTTTGGAGGGCAAACGCCGCTGTTTTACAAAACCAAAAAGTTCGGCATCGGTAAATACGTGCAAGCTACCGCTTAAACTCCAGCCCGCACCCAATATCCCTTGAACAAGGCTTAGGCTGGCAGACGGAGGGGTTTTTAAAATATCTGTTTGAACATTTGTGGAAATACCCTCTTCCGCCAGAAGCTCGGTCAAACGGGCGGCCTGATGGCTGACTATAACCACCCTGCCTGCGTGCCCTTTCAGTTCCGGCAGTTTCTCATACAAACTGGATAAACGCCCCACATAATTATCCGGAGAAGCAAAATCCAGCTTCAGAGACTCACTCTCCCGCCCGAAAGAGGCCATAATAAGCCTCTTTTTGGTTTTTAGCATTTCAGATATCTCTGCCCAGCTGAAATACGGGCGGGGATAAACGGAAGGAAGCTCACCTTGTGACAGACGGTCTGAGCGCAGTTCTTCGGCTTCTTTATCCAGATGAAAAGCCGCCTGCTCTATAGAGGCAGGCTCATCCAGCACTACCAGAGCATCCGCCGGCAGATAATCAAGTATGCTTGAGGTATTGAAAAGAGGGGCAAAAAATTCCGGGTATTCCGGTTTTAAACCCTCCTGCAAGTGGTTTATATCTGCCGACAAAGTGCGGCTGAATTCAGGATTAAGGTTATCAGTGAGCAAAGCATCCAGCTTGTTTTTAAGCTCTTGACGGGGCAACTGCCCCAGATGAAAAATTTCACTTGCGGGGCTGATGGTAAGCTCGTTTACTTGCTTTCCCGAACGCTGGCTTTGAGGGTCAAAATTACGCAAACTTTCCAGCGTATTGCCGAAAAATTCCAGCCTTACCGGGTTATCTTCGGTATGGGGGAAGATATCCAGTATCCCGCCCCGATGTGAATATGTTCCCGGCATTTCTACTATGCTTTCCTGACGGTATCCCAGTTTCTGAAAATGGCAAATAAGATTCTGGGGTTCTGTTTCCAATCCCGTCCAGACCTGCACAAAAGA
>Ga0172380_10004684_pt1 | contig 17329 bp, 12 predicted proteins | sample Leawe162metaG_FD_119747 | JGI IMG/M metagenome (GOLD analysis project Ga0172380, IMG submission 119747) | Leachate microbial communities from a municipal landfill in Southern Ontario, Canada - Leachate well 162 metaG | ecosystem: Engineered > Solid waste > Landfill > Unclassified | place...
AAGATCGGTGCCGATGCTTATTGCGACAAAAACGGCAATAATTGTGTAAGTACTCTCGGGGGAGGTGGAGTGGTAGTAAATAATACATCTAGTAACCCTGGATCTGCGAAAGCATGGGTGACGTTCAGGCATGTCGGAGATAATGTGGTGAAAGTGGGTTCCTCATACGGGGTTCAGTCTGTAACTGCTGCAGGTGGTACGACAAATTTTTTTGCGTATGACACTATAGTTACACTAAGTGAACCTCTGCTCGCATCCAACTATGCTGTTATGGTATCCCCTGCGTATAATGCAGGTTCAGGTAGTTATAACGGTGCTGTATTGGATTGGGTATGTATATGGAGCAAGGTGTCTTCATCTTCAATTGGTATCCACTGTGCATATCCGGGCTATGGAGCATATGGCAATTCAATTGCGAGCGTTGTTGTATTTTCGATGTAGTTTAGGTATCTGTGTGTTTTTAAAACCACATACCTAGATTTATTATCACAGGGCAATACTAATGCATAAAATGAATTGCTTATACAGCGCTACGTCACAGAATCAGTCTTGTGGTCTTAAGGTATAAATGAAAAAGGCGTCATCGTGAGATGACGCCTTTGAATTAATGCGGGATGCCCACTGCATGAGGGTAGATCATTGAGGTCTGATCTAAACCGTGCGGGAACTGACCCAAAATGTCCTGAAGGACACTAAAGAACTTTGTGAGGGTTACTTCAAGCCCATTAAATACGTCTGGCATCATAACCCGAATGATGATAAGGGTGATACCGAATCCAATTGCTCTTAGCATATTGGTCGAATTTAAAGGGTGCTTGATAACTGTAGTGACTAACCACAGCTAGGAAAATAAAATTCCATGCATCCCCCGCTTTTTTGCTGGAATTTCCAGCAAAAAAGCGGGGGATGCCCCTATTTAATCTGTTGTATATTATACCACTATATATCAAACAAAGCAATAGTATATTGAGGGATATTATAATCAGCTTTCTGTCCAAGCAAGGTTTTAGTGTCAGGTCCAATTTTTCGGGTTGACATTCACTATAGACCCTGCTAATATGGACAAATCAAGCTCATTTGAGCTTTTTGTTTTACTTGTAAGTGGAGGATTCCGATAGGTTTGACTTTAGTATGTTAAAACCTTTTAAACCCACCATACTGCAGACTAAAACGCTAATACTAAACAATTTAAGAAATGGCAAAAACATCAGTAGTCGCAAGATCAAAAAAGACACCAAAATTTAAAAGCCGCGTCGTAAGACGATGTTTTAAATGTGGGCGTAAACACGGTTACATGAGAGATTTCGATCTCTGCCGTATTTGTTTCAGAGAATTATCTAACGAGGGTATGATCCCAGGAATTAAAAAATCATCATGGTAAAAGACAACATTTCAAACCTAATAATCAAGATTAAAAACGGTAGCCTTGCACGTAAGACTACTATTACAGCTCCGTACTCTAAAATGACTGAGGCGATACTTGCTCTTCTTCAAAAAGAAGGTTACATCAAATCTTTCTCAAAGATTGGTAAGGGTCTCATTAAGGATGTTGATGTTGAACTAGCGTATGATGAGTTCAACATGCCAAAGGTAGAAGATGTGTATCGAGTTTCAAAGCTTTCAAAGCGAGTATATACACCATCAAAGAAAATCAAGCCAGTACGAAATGGATATGGAACACTTGTATTATCAACACCAAAAGGAATACTTAACCAAACAGACGCTCGAAAAATGAATGTTGGCGGAGAGGTATTATTTAAAATCTGGTAATCAAATATATTTATGTCACGAGTAGGAAAAAAAATAATAACAATTCCAACGGGAGTAGAAGTAAGTCTTAAAGACACTTTTATTACTGTTAAGGGTCCAAAAGGTGAGCTTACTCGAGAAGTAGACAAGAGACTTTCTGTTGTGATTGATGCTGGTACTATCAAGGTTGAAATCAATAAAACAAAAGATAACCTCTCTGCACTATGGGGAACATACGCATCACACATCGGTAACATGATCGAGGGTGTAACTACAGGCTTCTCAAAGAAGCTTCAGATTGAAGGTATTGGGTACAAGGCAGAACTTAAGGGTACAGATCTAGTGTTTGGTCTTGGATTTTCACATCCTGTTATTGTTAAAGTTCCGTCAGACTTGACTGCTCTCGTAGAGAAAAACATGATTACAATTTCAGGTATCAACAAAGAAACAGTTGGAGCATTCGCAGCGGGTATAAGAGACCTCAAAAAACCAGAACCATACAAAGGCAAGGGTATCAGATACGAGGGAGAATTTGTTGCAATGAAGCAAGGTAAAAAATCTGCATAAAGTTAAATAAAATATTATGTCAAAAACATCACCAAAAGTAATAAAGCGACAGGTAAGAAAGAACAGAATCAGATCTAAAGTATCTGGAACTGCGGAGAAGCCCCGTCTATCTGTTTTCAAATCAAACAAGTATATTTATGCTGAACTCATTAACGATGATTTGGGTGTTACTCTTGTTGAAGCTTCAAGTCTAAAGCTTGATTCAAAAGGTAAATCTAACCACGCATCAGCTGTTGGTACAGAGCTTGCAAAAAAAGCACTAGAAAAGAAAATTTCAAAAGTAGTATTCGACAGAGGTGGATATATTTATACAGGACGAGTAAAAGCTCTTGCAGAGGGTGCTCGAAGTGGAGGACTAGAATTTTAATATAAAAAATATGACTGAAGAAACAAAAAAAATTGAAGATACAAATACTGCCTCAACTGACGTAACAACGGCTACTGTTGCTGAGGTTTCTGCTGCTGGTGTATCTGCACATAATTCAAAATTTGGTGGTAACCGACCAGACAATCGACGAAGTAATGACCGAAAGCCACGACGAGAACCTCGAGCTAAACCAGAATTCGACCAAAAGATTCTTGCTATTCGACGTGTGACTCGAGTTTCATCGGGAGGGCGAAGATTCAGTTTCTCAGTGGCTATTGTTGTAGGTAATAGAAAGGGTATGGTAGGAGTCGGAACAGGTAAGGCTGGAGATACATCACTTGCTATCGACAAAGCTGTTCGAGATGCAAAGAAGCACTCAATCGTAGTTCGAACTACAAAGTCTATGTCTATTCCTCATGAAGTAAAGGCTAAATTCAAGAGTGCGGTTGTTCACATTCAACCAGCAAAAGGTAAAGGTATTATCGCAGGATCATCTGTCCGAGATGTTATCGAGCTTGCAGGTTTGAAGGACATCAACGCAAAACTCCGATCAGCTTCAAAGAATAAACTCAACTCTGCGCAGGCGACAATCAAAGCTCTTTTGACTCTTAAGACTCCAAAAGTGAGTATGAAAAAAGAGGTAGGAGATGTTAAATAGTATTTAAAATTAATTTGGACTTAATATGCAAATTCACGAACTAAAAAGAAAAACAAAGAACAAAAAGAAAATCCAAGTAGGACGTGGAGGAACACGTGGTAAAACTGCTGGACGAGGTACAAAAGGTCAAGGTGCTCGTGCTGGACGAAAGATTCGACCAGAAATCAGAGACAGAATCAAGAAGCTCCCAAAGCTTCGAGGTTACGCTTTCAACACTATTGTTGTAAAAGCTCTTCCAATCTCTATTGCATCTATCGAAAAGGCTTTTGATAACGGTGCTGTTGTTGATATTAATACACTCATCGCATCAAAGCTCGTATCAATCTACAAAGGTAGAAATCCGCGAGTAAAGATTGTTGGAGACAACAAAGGTAATGTTCTCACAAAGAAAATCACAATCTCTGGTATCCCAATGTCTGCGACAGTTAAAGCTGCGGTAGAAAAGGCGGGAGGAGAAGTAAAATAAGGTAATTAAGTGTGCCAGCTGGTTAGGTTGTAAGGAAAGACCTTACTACCTCACAAGCTTACACACTAACACACTCAAAATGCATTCATTTTTTTCAAAATTAAAACTCGTCTTCAGTGACTCGGTTCTCCGAAAAAGAATTGTAATGACAGTTGTGCTTCTCGGACTTTTCCGGGTACTAGCTGGTATCCCAATTCCAGGTATTGATACTGCGAGACTTCAACAGTTTTTCGGAAACAACCAGTTCTTTGGACTCCTCGATGTATTTTCAGGAGGAGGACTTTCAAACCTCTCTATTGTTATGCTTGGAGTTGGTCCATACATTACTGCTTCTATCATAATGCAGCTTATGACTATTATGTTTCCTCGTCTTAAAGCAATGTACCAAGAAGAGGGTGAGGCAGGACGAAAGAAGTTTAGTCAATTTTCAAGAATGATATCTATTCCACTCGCGCTTATTCAAGCGGTGAGTTTCATTGTGCTTTTGGAGAAGCAAGGTGTCGTGGGGGAATTAAACACTTTCCAATTAATCATTAACTCACTTGTGGTTACTGCAGGTTCAGTGCTCTTGATGTGGGTTGGTGAGCTTATCACTGAGTTTGGAATTGGTAACGGTGTTTCTCTTATTATATTCGGTGGTATCGTGGCGACACTCCCAACTAAGATCAGTCAGATCGTATTCTCATATGACCCATCACAACTTTTAACATACCTATTCTTCATATTTATTGCATTTGTTATTGTCTACGCGGTGGTATTCATCACGGAGGCAGAGAGACCAATACCTGTAACATATGCGAAGCGTGTGCGAGGTAACCGTGTATACGGAGGTATTTCAACATACATTCCACTACGGCTTAACCAAGCAGGAGTTATTCCAATCATCTTCGCACTTTCAATCTTACTATTTCCACAGCTTATTTTGAATCTAATTAAAGGTGCGGCTACAAATCCAATGGTCCTCAGTATCACTGATACGCTTCTCATATGGGTTGCAAACGAGTGGATATACGGTATTACCTATTTCTTGTTTGTGTTTATATTTACTTATTTCTACACCGCTATTACATTCGATCCACACCAAATGGCCGAAAATCTCCAGAAGAATGGGGCATTCATTCCAGGAGTTCGACCAGGTATTTCAACTTCAGAATATGTAGGAAAGGTTTTGACTCGGATTACACTTGTAGGAGCATCATTCCTTGGATTTATCGCAGTGTTGCCACTTATTGTTAAAGGACTCACAGGTATTACTTCTGTCGCCGTTGGAGGTACAGCGCTCCTCATTGCTGTGTCTGTTATATTGGATCTTGTCAGAAAGGTTGAGGCACAGATCTCGATGCGCGAGTACTAGCTAGGCGCGGAACAAACGCTGATCTACGTGGAATTGAAGCGGAAAATTCCTACTATTTTTTGAATTATTATTTTTATAGCGTATAATTGGAAAATGATTTCTCCTAAAACATACTTATTTTTTGGAAACGTGGGGGCAGGAAAGGGTACTCAGGTTGCATTGCTTACGGCACTACTTGAAAGACTTGGAGAGAACAAGGTTGTCTATGCATACCCCGGTAACGAGTTTCGTAAATTCGTAGCCGGTGATGGTTATAGTAATAATCTCGGTAAGGAAATATTAAACAGGGGTCATCTGATGCCTCTTTTTTTGGTTGCACAAGCTTTTGCTAATGTTGTTGTGAGCGAACTTCAAAGTGCAGATGATCATCTTATTATTGACGGGTTCCCAAGATCATTAGAGCAGGTTCCGGTATTTGAATCTTCAATGTTATTTTATGGAAGAAAAAATATTGAAATTATTTATTTGAATATTTCTAAAGACGAGGCCGTAAGGAGATTAAAAGATAGGGGTCGTCATGACGATAGTGATGAGGGTATTGCGCAAAGGTTTGAAGAATATGAAAATAATGTTCTTCCCGCTCTTAATCTTTTGAAAGAAAAAGGCTACAAGGTACACAGTGTTGAAGGTGAAAGACATATTGATGAAGTCCATTCTGATATAAGGAAGTTACTGAGCATTTGAGCCTTTATGGTAACAATAAAAACAAAAGAAGAAATAGCAAAGTTAAAAGAAGGTGGTAAAGTACTTCACGATCTCCTTCATTTTCTTGCAGGAGAAGTGAGAGAGGGTGTGTCGACTAAATATTTAGAAAGTTTGGCAAGAAAAGAAATAGAGGAAGTAGGAGCAAAACCTGCTTTTTTAAAGTACACTCCACATGGGGCGGATAGGCCATTTCCTGCTGCACTTTGCGTTTCTGTGAACGATGTTGTGGTTCACGGCATACCAAATGAGAATCCAATTATTATAAAAAATGGAGACATTGTTACAATTGATACAGGTCTATGCTACAAGGGTATGTATACAGATTCTGCGATTACGATTCCTTGTGGAGAGATAGATGAAAAAGCGAAGTTACTTCTCAAAGCTACAAAGGAGGCTTTAAATATGGCCATAAAGGTGGTTCGAGATGGGGCAACTACTGGAAGTATCGGTGCTGCAATAGAGAAGGTTGCCAAGAAATACAAATTTTTTCCCGCAGAGGATTTAGGTGGACACGGAGTTGGCTATTCTCAACACGAAGACCCATTCATACCAAATTTTAAAATGAGAGGCGATGGGGTTGTGCTCAAAGAGGGGATGGTGCTCGCTATTGAACCGATGTTAAATGAGGGGACTTCAAAGGTGGATTTTCTCTCCGATGGATACACTGTCGTGACACACGACGGTAGTCGCAGTGCACATTTCGAACATACGATAGTCGTGACAAAAAATGGCGCAGAAATTTTGACTATTTAAGATATTTTTTACAATTTTTTTTGCAAACTCACGTACAAGACGTGGGTTTTTTAATTTACTTTTTTATACATGTTATCCCCAGTACTTTTTAGCGTATTAAATTCCATTTCGTGTTAAAATTAAAGGTAAATGCGAGCTTTATTGTGTAAAATTTTATTTATTTTTTTCATCCTGATTTTTACATCAGAACCTACTATCTCTCGCGCATCCGTAACCACTGACACTCTGTCAAATATTTCAGCTTTTTATACAAATTCTACGTTTTCTCTTTTGGATGAAACTGTATCAAAGTTCACTTCCGTTAAAAAATTCTACGCCCCACTTTATGACGACACTAAATCAACTTTGGCTGGCATTTATGATGGAGCATTTTATGCATCGGACAGAATACTGAATTCTGTCGTAGCTCTTGGTAAGGGTGTTATGAGTGCGACAGATTACCAAATCGAAAACACTGGAGACAGGCTTGCGAGTGCTGGTATAGCAATTGGTAATTTAGCAGAATCTCTTTCAAAGAAAACATCAGATACTATTGCTTCTACAAATGCTTCAGTAAATCGTGCTGTCAAAAAGGTCTCAGTCAACATTTCAGACGTTAAGACAAATGTCTCAAAAGTAGCAGAGAGCGTTTCGACTGAGAATATTTCAGACCCAGTTCAAAATATTGCAAGCGCTAAATCAGCAACAAAATTCATCATGCCTGATGTGAGCAAGCTTATGACATCAACATACCGAGTGTATAGAAATATCGGCGAGGGGGTTATTGATTCATCAGTCTATGTCCTAAATCGTACAGGTGAATCGCTCGGTGATGTCCTATACAAATCAGTTGATGTGGTGGATGTTATCAGTAAAAATATTGATGAGGCAACGGTTGCGTTAGGGGATGTGGGGCTCAAAGGTGTATCAAATGTTTTAGTTTTGGGTAATACAGTAGGTAATTCAATTCTGAGCCCGAGTGAAAAAATAATTACAAAAACAGGAGACTTGGTTGTGGATGTTGTTGCTGGTACATCTGATGTTATGACGAATGCAGGTGCAAAAATAAACAGTTCAGTTTCTCATTCAGTATCAAATATTGCGGGGATAGGTTCAATATGGAATTCAATCATCGACAAAATTTCTAATCCTTTAGTTCCTCTCTTTACATCAGATGTTGTTAATCAAAATATTCCAACAGCAAAAGTCGAGCCAACATCAAATCAAATCTCTAATACAAATGTGTTGCCTGTCACACCAACTCAAAATATTATAAATCGGAACATTATCGAGGGGCCTACATACTACACAATCGACAACTCTTCAGCGGTCAATCAGCTTCGACAGGAGATGCTTGCTCTCAATTCGAACTCTGTAGAATCTTTGAAGAGTTTAATTGCTCTTCAAGCTTACAGAAGTTCTGAAAGTATTTACAGAACTATCGAGCACACAAGTGGTGGAAGTTCTAGTTCTTCAAATTCAGGTGGTGCCACTGGAGATATTGATGCGGATACGCTATCTATCGGGTCTTTAAATGGAATATTAGAGGCGAATAACGGAGATGTATCTGCGTCGACAACACTATCGGTTTCATATGGTGGTACAGGGCTTTCGACTGCACCCGCATATGGCCAGCTACTCATGGGTAATTCAAATGGATTTTACGATCTTGTTGCGACATCATCTCTCGGTATTTCAGCGGGTGCTGATTTGTCTTCATACATCACGTTTGCAAACTTCGCTGCAACAACGACCGATGTACTTGCAGAGGGTTCTTCAAATTTGTATTTTACAAACAATCGTGTGGCAGGTATTATCGCAGGCACAACTACTGATGCACTAACCGAAGGAGCGATTAATAAATATTATTCAACATCACTTTTCGCGACTGATTTATCAGGAACTACAACTGACTCGTTAGTAGAAGGTGTTACTAACAAGTACTATTCAAATTCTCTTGTGGGATCATACATTTCTGGCTCATCAACAATTCCTCACATAGGAGGATCTGCATATGGTGATATTCTTTCTTGGACAGGGAGTGGGTGGGACGTGGTTGCAACATCAACTTTAGGTATTACAGGAGGAGTAACTAGTATTAATCTTTCTGCTCCAGCTGGTCTAACTGTCTCAGGTGGCCCAATCACTTCATCAGGAACACTCGCACTCTCGCTTACTTCTGGATACACAATTCCTCTTTCTGCGTCAACAACAGAATGGAGTACTTCTTACGCAAACAGAATCACAAGCGCCTCATCCCCGTTATCAATCACCAACAACATCATTTCGCTTTCAACTGCGGGGGATTGGGCGGGAACATTTGATGGGCAAGAAGGGTCTTACTACTTGAACGCAAACAATCTTACAAACTTTGGCTCACCTTTCTATTCATATTTTAGTGCGACAACAACAGATGCTCTCACCGAAGGGGCAACAAACAAGTATTATTCTTCAACACTTTTCTCAAATGATTTAACAGCAACATCGTCTTTGTCAAATATTCTGACTCTCGGAGGGCTTAATTCTTTTGGGACAAGTGGGGCGACAACAACTTCTGCGGGGAATATTGACGTTGCTGGGAATATTAATTTCACTGGAGCTTTACTTCAAAACGGATCTCCATTTGCGGGGAGTCAATGGTCTACTTCTGGATCAGATATTTCGTATACCACAGGAAATGTAGGTATAGGTACGGCCGCTTCTTCAGACAAATTATCAGTTCTGGGAAATAGTGTGTTTGATGGAGATGTTACAGTAAGTTCTATAACCTCAGGATCACTTTTGTTTGCAGGAGCCGCTGGTCTCATATCAGAGAACAATGCGAGTCTGTTTTGGGAGCCAGACAACTATAGGCTTGGCGTGGGGTCAGCTGGCTTTGCTGCATATCTCGGCGATAGTGCAGGTTTTGGTGTAGGTTCAGGATATATGTCACTTGATCTACAGTCTGCAGCAGGGAGTGGAGCAGGTACAATCATTGCAGATTCTACAGGTGGAGATCCTACTCTTTATTTTAACAATGCAAATACAGATAGTGCGATAGAGTTTTATAATAATGATGCACAAAGAATAATTGCAAGAATGAGTGCCGGTGCATTTAGCATCTATTCACCATCATTTGCTCTTACTAATTTCAATGCATCTGTTAGTGATACTGGACTTGTTACATTTGATGCTGCAGGAGATGCACCCTCATTTAATTTTTCAGACAATGTAAGCTTTTCGGGTAATGTAGGAATTGGAACAACTACACCCGCTGCAAAATTTGCAATTACAGGCGCAGGTACAGGGACAGGAAAAGCTTTTGTAACTGCAAATTCTTCAAATGTTGAAAAGTTTACCATTTTAGATAATGGAAATGTTGGAATAGGGGTTAGTAATCCAACTAGACTTTTTGAGGTGGCTGGTTCTTCTATCGATGTCGGAGGTAATTTGATCTTAGCGGGATCAAATCCATTGATTACTTCTGGTGCTGGTTCATTATTGCTCGGTGGATATGGACTCGCTGCTCGTTCCCCAGGACTTGCACTGGGTTCTGCAACAGGTATCGCATGGTCAGATACAACTGTTGCATACAATGCAATTACAACAGATATTGGACTTTCTCGTATATCTGTAGGTACTCTAGGTGTGGGCAATTCTACTGTCGGAGATTATTCAGGTACTCTCGTTGCGGGTTCTATAGGTATCGGTACTTCAACCCCAGGCTACGCACTTACTGTAGCTGGAGATATTTCACTTACGGGTGCGCTTCGTGCAAATGGTGATGCGGGTACTACTGGAATGGTGCTTCTATCACAAAGTTCATCAGCTCCAACATGGGTGGCCACTTCCACTTTAGGTATTGGAGGTTCAAGTCCATGGACAATAAGTAGTAGTAACATTTACTACAATACAGGTAATGTGGCAGTTGGACAGGCTACAGTTGGAGCTACTTATAAATTGGAGATAAATGGAAAAGCATCAACTACACAGCTCTATATACCGAATACAACTTCCGCTACAGTTGGAGGTATATTCTTTGGAGCTAATAGAATGATACATAACTACGGAACACAGAACTTCTTTGCCGGAGAGGGTGCTGGAATATTACAACCACAGGAACACAAAATACTTCTATAGGCGCATCATCTATGTCTGCCCTTACATCGCTGGCAACTCGTAACACAGCACTTGGATACTACAGTGCGAATGGTATTACTTCAGGACAGTACAATACTTTCGTAGGGTCTTTTGCAGGATATCAACTCACGACGGCTGCATACAATACGGGTATTGGATATGGTGCCCTAAGTGGAATTGTAATTAATGGAGATTACAATATTGGTCTTGGATACTATGCTGGAGATAATATAACTTCTGGTGATAGAAATATTATTATCGGACACTTGGCTGATGCACCGTCCGCAACTGGAAACTACCAACTGAATATTGGTAATATAATTTATGGAACAAATGTCGATGGGACAGGGTCTACTGTTTCAACAGGAAACATAGGTATCAGTACTACAACCCCAGGATCTCTTTTTTCAATTGGAACAACAAACGGTATCAACTTCTCTACAGCAACATCAACATTCTCATCTACAGGAGGCATCAATCTCACTGCGGGTTGTTTCTCTGTTGCAGGGGTTTGTATTGGAAGTGGGGGCTCAACACCTTGGACCACGATAGGTAGTGATGTTTATTACTCAACAGGAAATGTTGGTATAGGCACCACAACTCCATGGGGTCAATTATCTGTCAGCCCAAATGGAATTACTGGTCCAGCATTCGTTGTTGGTTCTACAACCGCGACAAACTTTATTGTTACAAACGGGGGGAATATTGGTGTAGGTACGAATTCACCATGGTCTATTTTTTCCGTAAATACAAATGGTAATTCTATGACAGTTGGAGATGACTCTAGTAATTACCTTGCTACAAGTTTCGTCAGTCCTGGTAGTGGTGTTTCTACTAGTTATGTAAATGATGGAGGTTCTGGGAATAGAACTGGCTCGATAACTGTAACGACCAGTGCAGGTCTTACATACACAGCGGGAGTGGGGACCACTCTTGTAAACGGAACTACTGCAACCAATGAAAATTACTTTTTCGGTGTGTCTGCCTCGGGACATTATATTCAATTTTATTTTAATGACGAATACAAGGTCATAAATGAAGCAAAATTTTATCAAAGCGGTACTTTTTCTCACGGTGTATGGCAATGGCAGGCGTCAAATGATGGGTCTGCATGGACAGACATTGGAAGTACATTTACTTTGGGAGGTTATGCAACACAGACAATGACTGAGTTGAGTTCAAATACAGGCGGATATAAGTATTATAGAATTTATGGACAGAGTGGTACTGTGAGTGGCGCTCCTTGGATTTATGAATTCGAATTCAAGATCGGGAACCCTGTAAGTGGATATAGTGCGCTCCAGACATATGTTGCTGGTGCAACTGGAGGGTCAATTGTTCTGCAGCAGGACTCTGGAAATGTGGGTATAGGAACTAGTGCCCCCGTTTCTACATTAGATGTTTATGGTAATTTATCGATTGGAAGTTATGCTGGAAATGCTATTGCTCCTACGAATGGCTTAATAGTAAGTGGTAAATTAGGTGTTGGAACCAGCACCCCCTGGGCAGCTCTGGCCGTTAACCCGGTTGCAGGCGATACTAATCAATTTGTTGTCGGTTCAAGTACAGCAACTTCATTTATTATCAATTCTGCGGGTAATGTTGGGGTAGGCACAACCACACCATGGAAGAAGTTTTCTGTGAGTGGTGGTGTGAGCTTGTCTGGATTGACCGGTTCTACCGGGGCAGGCTCACTCTGTCTTTCTGCAAACAATGAGGTGGTTTATAACTCCGGTTCAGATAGCTGTCTACCCTCATTGAGGTCAATGAAACAGGATATAACCGAGCTTGATTTTGTGGCTATGGATAAAATAATGGCTCTAGATTCTGTATCATTTATATACAATAATGATCTATCCTCCACCACTCGATATGGATTTATTGCAGAAGATACAGCGCTGGTAGATAGCCATTTCGGCACATATGATGCGACAGGCAAGATTAGTGGAGTTGATGACAGGTCTATTATTTCAGTGTTAGTTATGGCTTTCAAAGAGCTCAAAGCATCTTTGGACAGTGTGTTGTCGTGGTTTATAGGAGGTAAATTTAATATTCAGGGCGAAGTTTGTGTTGATGAAGTTTGTATATCGAAGGAACAGTTCAAGCAGATGCTTATAAACACTAATTCTACAACTCAATATTATTCTACAAGCGATACAACACCTGGTTCTTCAGGTAATACATCAAGCACTACAGATTTAACATCAACAACAGAACCACCAGTAAATACAGAATCAAATGCATCAACAACAGAAAGTGTCGCTGTAGAACCGGTGCCCCCTATCACAACACCAACTACAGAAGAAGTGGTGGTAGAGAATACACCAGAACCAGAGGTAGTATCACCAGAGCCTGAAATTGCACCTGAGTCTACACCGGCACCAACTCCGGAGCCAGAACCATCCCTTGCACCTGAAACAACCACACCCTAATTTAAGTATTTAAAATTTAAATATATGGGAACTAAATTACTTTTAATTTTATTCATCCTTACTCTAAATTATTAAACTTTAAATCCACTTCACACGGATGTTGTTAATGTTTTGGAGATTTAGTGGGATATGAATTTAAGGGTGGGAAATTAAGAAAGCTAAACGAATGGACATTTCGATATTCATTTTTAAATATTTAAAGGTATAATTAAACTCATGGCGGAAAATTTACAACAGAACGAAATAAATAAATTCTCCTCTCCTGAAGAGGAGATAGAATATCTCCGTGCTAAAGTTCTCACTCAAGAAAAAAACTATCTTGAAAAATTTGGCACCGTCGATCGTGAAAGTGTTGTTAGGGAAGAGATACGAAAATACGCACGGGCGAATCCGGATGAAGTACTTGCTAAGGGTCACAAAATGCTCGCACAGCACCAAAAGGAGGTTGTGCTCGAGCTAACACCAGAAAATCACGATACCAAAATGGAGGAGCTGTTGACCATTCTTGCAGAACGAGGGTTACGTAATACCCTTGAAATTACGACACTTTTGGGCAACCCACACCTCGAGGACGACTTCCATCGCTTCTTGGTCCAATACATTAAATCAGGGCTTCCTCTGGCTGATATCAAAGGTGTTGAAAAATATACCAAAGCACTCAAACATACATTATTCGAAATAGCTCTCCCAACAGGGGAGAAAGAAGAGGAAAAACAAAAAGCACTGAAAGAACTCATCTCCTCGATGGAACAATTTTATGCTGGTATGGTGTCTGTTGCACACCAAAACGACGAATCCTTCTCGATAGAACTTGCTAATCCTGAAGGATCTCTCGAATCTGTTTTTTACGTTTCTGTTCCGGACGAGATGTCACACTTGTTTGAGAAACAAATCCTATCAATATTTCCCAAAGCTCGGCTTTTTGAAAAGAAAGATGATTACAATATTTTTAATTATGACGGTTCGACCGTTGCAATGGAAGGTCGGATAGTTGGGAATTCAATATTTCCGATCAAAACATACGACAAGTTCGATTTTGATCCGCTTAATGTGCTTTTGAACACATATTCAAAAATAGATGAGGACGGTGAAGGTGCTAGTGTCCAAATAATACTTAGGCCTGACAACGAAAAATATCTTGAGGATTACCAGGAGGCACTTCGTGATCTAGAGAGGGGAGGTAGTGCCAAAAAAGCGTTAGATGTTCGACATACCCTACTTGGTCAGTTCGGCAAAACTTTTAAGGAGTTTGCCCTCGAGGGTGTAAAAGAAATATTCGGACAGTCTACAGGCAAAAATTCTCAAATGAATCCACCAACCAATCGCGCCTCGGAAAACCAGACAATAATAGAGCAGGTGAGAGAAAAGGTTTCCACTCCAATCCTTCAGGCAAATATCCGTATTGTCGCGAGTGCAAAGAATAGTTCGAGGGCATATAAGATTGCGTTTGATCTTGCGTCTGCATTTAACCAATTCGAGAACACCCTAGGTTCAAAAATATCTTTTGTTGAAGTGGATGAAAGGAGGCGTGCAGAGTTCCTTAAGAAATATATATACAGAGTATTTGATGATTCAAAAAACCTCCCGCTTTCAATCAAAGAGGTGACAAGTATTATGCATTTTCCTCAGCACAATATCTCATCTCCACAGCTTAAAGTTTCAAAAGCGGCAACAGCTCCTGCGCCACTCGGACTCGCTTCAAAAGGGACGTTGTTGGGTATTAATAGTGATAGAAATCAAAATACAAACATATTCACCACTGACGAAGACCGTCTGCGCCACTTCTACGTGATCGGTCAGACAGGAACAGGTAAGACAACACTCCTCAAAAACATGATTACTCAAGATATTTTGGCAGGCAACGGTGTTTGCATGATTGATCCTCACGGATCTGATATTCAAGATATCTTGGCAATTATTCCAAAGGAGCGATATGAAGACGTGATTTATTTTGATCCTGGATATGCTCCACGACCGATGGCTTTGAACATGCTCGAATATGATCAGAACTACCCCGAGCAAAAAACATTCGTCGTAAACGAACTTCTCTCAATATTCAACAAACTCTTTGATATGAAAGTTGCTGGAGGCCCGATGTTTGAACAGTACTTCCGAAATGCTGTGCTTCTTGTTATGGATGATCCTGAGAGCGGTAATACACTTCTTGATGTTTCGCGCGTGCTTTCTGTGAAAGCGTTTCGTGAGATGAAACTTTTGAAATGTAAGAATCCGACAGTTATTCAATTCTGGAGAGAAATTGCGGACAAGGCGGGAGGGGAAGCGTCGCTTCAAAACGTTGTGCCGTATATTACATCAAAGTTCGATGTATTCCTCTCGAACGAAATCATGCGACCAATTATTGCTCAGGAGCATTCTACATTTAATTTTCGTGAAGTAATGGATACAAAAAAGATCCTTCTTGTTAATCTCTCTAAGGGGCGACTCGGAGATATTAATGCGAACCTCATCGGACTTATTCTCGTGGGCAAGATTTTGATGGCGGCACTTTCTCGAGCGGACTCTTTCGGCACACCACTTCCTCCATTCTACTTATATATAGATGAGTTCCAGAACATTACAACTGATTCTATTTCTCAGATTCTTTCTGAGGCTCGAAAGTATAAACTATCGCTCACTATTGCACATCAATTCATTGCACAGCTTGAGGAAAAGATCAAAGATTCTGTATTTGGAAACGTCGGGTCTATCGCTACATTCCGAGTGGGTGCTGATGACGCAGAATATCTCGAAAAACAATTTGAACCAGTATTTAGTGCTAAAGATTTGTTGAATCTTGATAACAGAAATGCGTATATGAAAATGCTTTCAGACGGCAGACCTGTGCGACCATTTAGTATTGCGACAATGCCACCACTCAAAGGTGACGAGGGGATTGTAGCGAAACTTAAAGAGCTTTCATATCTCACGTATGGACGAGACCGTGCAGTTATTGAAGAGGAGATTGCAAACAAGTTTAAAAAAGAGCCACCAAAAGAAATCCCGCTCACGCCTCCAAGTTCTCCGTTTGGGACTCCGACTCCAATAGCTCCCGCTCCCGTACCTACGGCTATACCTGTTGCACCTGTTACTTCAACTGTGCCTGCCTCAACAACGGCTACGCCTGTGGCGAAAAACAACAACCCATTTGCAGCATAAGGTTTGTAATAAAGCTTATTTTATAATATAATCTCCCTATCATTTTGGTAATCTATACCTAATACATGATACTTAATACTTAATACTTTTGAATTATGCACCCAAAAAAGGAAAGAACATTTGTAATTATTAAACCAGACGGTATCCAGAGAGGTCTCGTAGGAGAAATCATTGGACGATTCGAGAGGGTCGGACTCAAAGTGGTCGGTATGAAATTCGGAATGCTTGATAAAGACAAGATCTGGAAGCACTACGGAAAGGATGATGCGTGGTTTTTGAAAAAAGGATCAAAAATACTTGAAGATAGACAAGCTGCGGGGATGGTAGTAGATAAAGAGGCGATTGACTATGGAAAAGATATCATTCGAGCTCTCGAAAAGTTTATGACAGCGTGCCCTGTCGTATCTTTGGTACTTGAGGGTAACCAAGCGGTAGCTGTTGTGGTAAAGATGGTGGGGACTACAGAACCCACAACAAGTGATGTGGGAACAATCAGAGGAGACCTAACACTCGATAGTTACCAGATTTCTGCAGTTGATGACCGAGCGGTACGAAACCTCATTCACTGTTCAGACACAGTAGAGAATGCGAACAATGAGATTGCACTTTGGTTTGAAGAGAAAGATCTTTTTAACTACCGAGTTGTTGCAGATGCAATACTCTATGATGTGAATTTGGATGGTATTTTAGAGTAGTAACTCTAAAATCGCAGAACTAAGGAGAAAAATAACTTTAGTTATTTTTCGGAATACTCGAATTCTTTAATTCCTAAAAGAATTCAGGGTACGCAGAAGATAGCAGAAAAACAACACCGCCCAAAAGGGTGGTGTTGTTTACTAACCATTGACTTTTATGATGATTAAGGTATAATTAAGAGAGATGGGACATTGGAAAGCAGGGTTCCATTAGGTAAAACAGTGCATTTTTCATGCTTTGTTTTACCTGATGGAATAATCCAAAAGGTGCAAACAATCAACCTTCCTCCCTCTGATATGAAAAAATGGAAAAAACCTCTTGCTGCAAT
>Ga0172380_10004685_pt1 | contig 17328 bp, 6 predicted proteins | sample Leawe162metaG_FD_119747 | JGI IMG/M metagenome (GOLD analysis project Ga0172380, IMG submission 119747) | Leachate microbial communities from a municipal landfill in Southern Ontario, Canada - Leachate well 162 metaG | ecosystem: Engineered > Solid waste > Landfill > Unclassified | place...
CTTGAAAATTAATTAAAAACATATGAATAACAAAAACAAAAACACAGAATTCAATGATTTTGATGCCGTCTCGCTAAAGGTAGCGTCACCGGAAGTCATCAAGGGTTGGTCTTATGGTGAAGTGACCAGACCAGAGACTATTAACTATCGAACGCAACGTTCTGAAAAGAGCGGTTTGTTTGATGAAAAGATCTTCGGTCCGGACAAAGATTATGAATGTTATTGTGGTAAATACAAAGGTATTCGCTATAAAGGAATCGTGTGTGAAAAATGCGGCGTGGAAATTACTCGTTCGATTGTGCGCCGAGAAAGAATGGGCCATATTGAATTAGCTTCGCCCGTTTCTCATATTTGGTTTCTGCGTGGTATTCCATCAAAAATTGGAACTCTGTTGGGTATGACAACTGCCGATTTGGAAAAGGTGATCTATTTCGCCGGTTACATTATCACCCTTACTCATGAAGCAGAACGCGATAGAATTTTGAAAGATATCGATAATGAGTTCAAGCAGAAAGTAAAAGCTGTTCAAGATGAGAAGACCAAAGAAGCTTTGAAAGAGCTTTTAGTCAATGCCAAAAAAGAAGTTGAAAGTATTCGTTCTGGCGTGGTCATCGATGAAGTTTTGTACCACAAGTATTCCATGAAATATGGTTCTTTGTTCGAGGCCTCGATTGGTGCCGAGGCAATTTACGATATTTTGGCGGAAATTAATTTAGTTGATTTAGAGAAAAGATTGGTTGAAGAATTGGAGAAATCTGGTTCTTTGGAAAGAGAAAAAATAAATAAAAGATTATCACTTGTTCGCTCTATGAAAGAAGCGAGCGTCAAACCAGAGTGGATGTTTCTGACTCATCTGCCAGTGATTCCTCCAGCCTTGAGACCGATGGTGCCTCTTGATGGTGGACGTTACGCTACCTCAGATGTAAACGATTTATATCGTCGCGTTATTAACCGAAACAATCGCTTACTGAAACTGAAAGAAATCAAAGCGCCAGAAGTAATCTTGCGTAATGAAAAAAGAATCTTGCAAGAAGCGGTTGACTCTTTGATTGATAACTCGATCAGAAGTGGTAATGACGCTTTCTCGGCCGTGGGAAATTCTCAAAAGCGCGCCCTTAAATCTTTGGCTGATAACCTTAAAGGTAAGCGTGGTTTATTCCGAGCCAATTTGCTCGGTAAGCGCGTGGACTATTCTGGTCGTTCAGTGATCGTCGTCGGTCCGGAATTGAAACTTAATCAATGTGGTCTGCCAAAGCATATGGCTTTGGAACTTTTCCGACCATTCGTGATTTCTGAACTTTTGAAAAAAGAATTAGCGTTCAATATTCGTGGGGCTGGCCGTTTAATTGACGATGGTATTCCAGAAGTGTGGGCGATTCTTGAAGAAGTAATTGAAAACAAATATGTTCTTCTAAACCGTGCGCCAACCTTGCACCGTTTAGGTATTCAAGCTTTCAAACCAGTTTTGATTGAAGGAAGCGCGATTCAAGTGCACCCATTAGTTTGTACCGCCTTCAACGCCGACTTCGATGGAGACCAGATGGCTGTTCACGTACCACTTGGTGAAGAAGCCCAGATTGAAGCTCATGAAATTATGGCGGCTGATAAAAATATTTTGAAGCCAGGAAACGGTGAGCCGACGGTATCCGCCAAGCTTTTGGATATCGTTCTCGGTTGTTATTGGATGACCAAAGAGGTAAGTGGTGAAAAAGGTGAAGGAAAATATTTTTCTTCTCCAAACAGCGCTATCACTACTTTTGATTTTGGTGGAATTTCGATTCGCGCCAAAATTCATGTCTTGGGTACTGGTAAGGCGCGCTATGCTCAATTCGGCGATAAACCATTTGAGACAACTGTTGGTAGAATTTTGTTCAACAGTACTTTGCCAACCGATTATCCTTTCGTGAATAAAGAAATTACCAAGAAAACCATGTCGGCCATTTTGGAAGATATGATTAATAAATATGGTATCGGTAATGTGCCAAAAGTGCTAGACAAGATTAAAGCTTTCGGTTTCAAATATGCTACTTATTCAGGTGTAACTTGGGGTATTGATGACTTGAATATTCCTGAAGAAAAACCAGCTGTGATTACCGAAGCTAAACGAAAAAGTCTTGAGGTATTAAATTACTTCAATGAAGGACTTTTGACTGATGAAGAAAAATTAAGAAAAAATATTGAGATTTGGCACGGTGCAAAAAATGAATTAGAGAAGCTTATTCCTAAATCATTGGACCCAAATGGTTCAGTTAGCGATATGTGGATCTCTGGTGCCCGCGGTTCCTTGGGCTCTATTACTCAGATGGCCGGTATGAAAGGTTTGATTCAAAATACTGCCGGTGAGACGATTGAGTTCCCAGTTATTGGTTCGATGAAAGAAGGTTTGACTCCGATCGAATACTTTATTACCACTCACGGTTCTCGAAAAGGTTTGACGGACACCGCGCTAAACACTGCAAAGGCCGGATACTTGACCCGAAGATTGTTTGACGTCGCTCAGGATATTATCATCACTGAAGACGATTGTAAGACTAAAGAAAATATTTGTATTAAAAATGATGGAGTGTTTGAATCGGGTGTTTCTGTCGCTAAACATATTCGCGGACGTATTTTAGCGGCCGATGTTTTGGATAAAAAAGATAAAGTTTTGTTTGAAAAAGGACATCTGTTGAAAAAAGATGAAGCACAGAAGGTTGAAGCTGAAGGTGTGGGTGAAGTTTTTGTCCGCTCACCTTTGACTTGTAAAACGGTGCACGGTGTCTGTGCAAAATGTTATGGTTCAGATCTTGGTCGCGGTGAATTGATCGGTCTTGGCGAGGCGGTCGGAACGGTGGCGGCTCAAGCGATCGGTGAGCCAGGAACTCAGCTGACCATGCGTACTTTCCACTCTGGTGGAACTGCCTCTGTTGGTGGAGACATTACTCAAGGTTTGCCTCGTGTGGAAGAAGTGTTTGAAAAGCGAAAACCAAAAAGCCCAGCCGTTGTCAGCAAGTCTGACGGGGTGGTGACTGGAGTGAAAGATATGGGTAAGGAAAAAATTATTACTGTTTTGCCAGAAATTGAAGAGAAGGCCAAGGGTAAAAAGGCAGCAGAGATAGAATATGAATTCAGTTCTCGAAGAATTCCACTTGTAAAAGTCGGTGAAAAAGTAAAGAAGGGTCAATTGCTAACCGATGGTTCAGCCGATATTGATGAGCTCTTTAAATTTGCTGGAAAAGAAATCACTATGAATTACGTGATTACTGAAGTGAATAAACTTTACGAATTGCAAGGTGAAGCGGTGTCCCGAAAACACATTGAAATTATCGTGAAGCAAATGTTTTCAAGAATGAAGGTGAAAGATCCAGCCGATACCACCGTCTCTGAAGGTGATGTGATTGACGAGTTGGATTATCGTTTAGAAAACGAAGAGGCTGAGGCCAAGGGTGGTAAAGGTATGCGCGCTGATCCAGTAGTGATGGGCATCACCGAAGCATCTCTCGCTCGTCGCTCATTCCTTTCAGCCGCGTCATTCCAACACACTAACCGTGTCTTGATTAACAATGCTGTCCGCGGTTCCGTGGATCGTCTTGTTGGTTTGAAGGAAAACGTCATCATCGGACGCTTGATTCCAGCTGGTACTGGTCACAAGGATTCTCCTAAATACAAGTTAGTCAAAGATATTATGAAGGAGCTTGATGGGGGAAGTGAGGAGTAAAGACTGTTTCGCGTTGGGGCATGAAAAGTTAATCTAAATAATTATCAATGTCCACTTCTGTCGAAAAAATAAAAGAAAGACTAAACATTGTGGATCTTTTGGGTTCATATTTGAAACTCGAAAAAGCGGGGAAGAATATGAAAGCGCGTTGTCCGTTCCACAATGAAAAAACCCCGAGCTTTTTTGTCTCGCCCGAACGCGATTCTTATTATTGTTTCGGCTGTAATGCTAAGGGAGATATTTTCACCTTCGTACAGGAATTCGAGGGTCTAGATTTTTTTGGGGCGCTCAAACTGCTCGCGGAAAGAACCGGCGTGGTTTTGGAACGTGGTAATTTCGAGCAAAAAAATGAAAAAGAAGCGATCTTCAATGCTTTGGAAGCGGCGACTCAATTTTTTGAATCAAATTTACCGAAATCATCGAGCGCTCAAAAATATTTAGAAAAAAGGGGACTGACCGAAAAGACTATTAAAGATTGGCGAATTGGTTTTGTGTCCGATGACTGGCGAACTCTCTATGATTATCTATCAGCTAGAAAATTCAGCGATCTAGAAATCGAGCAAGCAGGTTTGATTAAAAGAACCGATAAGGGTTCTTATGATCGATTCCGCGGACGAATTATTTTTCCAATACGTGATAGTGCCGGACGCGTCGTAGCCTTTACTGGACGAATCCTCCCAGAAAATGACGATGGTAAAAGTGCCAAATATTTGAACAGTCCAGAAACGGCGGTCTTCAACAAATCCCGAATTCTCTATGGTTTTGATTTCGCCAAGGTCGCGATTCGAAAATTCGATTACTCAGTCATTGTCGAAGGTCAGATGGATATTATCATGTGTCATCAAGCCGGTTTCCAAAATGTGGTGGCGACTTCTGGCACGGCTTTAACCCCCGAGCACCTGACTCTTTTGAGGAGAATTTCTAATCGCGTGATTATGGCTTTTGATGCTGATAAAGCCGGTTTAGCAGCGGCAACCAAAGCCTGGCAATTGGCGCTATCGTTGGGAATGGAAGTCAAAATTGCGGAGTTTCTTGATGGTAAAGACCCGGCAGATTTAATCTTGGCTGATAAGGAAAAGTTTAAACAAGCTTTGAAAGATTCGAAACACATTATTGATTTTTATTTAGCAAAAATTTTAGCGGAAAAACTGGAACCACGAAAACTGGGCGGGACGATTCGCGAGAAGATTTTACCTTTCTTGGCTTTGATAGAGAGTAGTATTGAACAATCACATTTTGTAAAAAAAATTAGTCTGGCGACTGGTATTGATGAGAAAGCTTTGTGGAATGATTTGAAAAAAGTGAAAATCGAACCGGGGGTTTCTGGAGCGGAAGTAAAGACCGCGCAGTTTAAAGATGAAATGGTTTTAGATAAAAAAGACTCGATTGAAAGAAGAATTTTGGGCATTGGGCATTGGCAGAAGAAAAATATTGATGTTGAGAAAATAAATGAGCGAGTCCGAGAAATTATCGGCGAAGAAAATTATAAAAAATGGCAGGCGACACCAGAGCAAATTTTAAATGAAGCATCGTTTGAGGCCGAGCAGTATTATGAACCGAAGAAAATACCAATTATTCTGGAGGAACTACTCCGAGAGCTTGAAAAAGAATATTTAGCCAGAGAATTGACCCAACCCGCCACCCTCGAACAGCAAAACAAGATTATCAAACGTTTATCAAGATTAAAATAAAAATATGTCAAAAAAAATCACAAAGAAAACTGTTAAGAAAGTAAAAGCCAAAAAGAAGGTGATTAAAGTAGTTAAGCCTAAGGCCAAGAAAACTTCTGATAAAAAGAAGGAATACGAATTAAAGACGGTTAAGCTTTTAAATAAAGGACGAGAAAAAGGCTTTGTGACCTATGATGAAATTTTGAAAGAATTTCCGAATATTGAGACCGATGTGATGTTTCTCGATGAATTGTATAACCGTTTGTCCACGACCGGTGTGGATGTGCTGGAGGGTGGTGGCATGCTTGATATTGAGAAAGAAGAGGAGATAATTAAGAAATATGCTTATGGCGGTCGCAGCGCCGATTCGTCATATGATTCGATTCAGATGTATTTGAAGGAAATTGGTCAATATCCTTTGATACCTGCTAGTATGGAGAAAGAATTGGCGCGTAAGATTCAACAGGGTGATGAAGAAGCCAAGAATCTTTTGGCCCGGGCTAACTTGCGTTTGGTGGTGTCGATTGCGAAAAAATATGTCGGTCGAAGTGCGGATTTGACCTTACTTGATTTGATTCAAGAAGGAAACCTTGGTCTGTTTAAGGCTGTCGATAAATTTGATTGGACTAAAGGTTATAAATTCTCGACTTATGCGACTTGGTGGATTCGCCAGGCGATTACTCGTGCTCTAGCTGATCAATCGAGAACGATTCGTGTGCCGGTGCACATGGTGGAAACGATTGCCAAGTATAAACAATGTTTCCGACGTTTATCACAAGACTTGGGCCGTGATCCATTACCAGAAGAAATTGCGACAGAAATGGGGATTGATATTGATAAAGTTTATAATATTGAAAAAATTGATCAGGATACTGTCTCACTTGAAACACCAGTGGGGGATGATGGTGATGATGGTAAATCTACTTTAGGGGACTTCGTCTCAGATGATAAGATTTTATCACCAGATCAAGAATCTTCTCGTCGTATTTTAGGGGATCAAGTGAAAGAAATTTTGAGCGACTTGTCTTTGAAAGAAAGAAAAATTCTCGAAATGCGCCATGGTCTCACCGACGGCATCACCCATACTTTGGAAGAGGTAGGTAAAGAATTCGGTGTCACCCGCGAGCGTATTCGTCAAATCGAGGCTAAAGCACACGAAAAAATTCGCATTCATCAAAAAATAAATCGTCTCCAAAACTACTAAAATTTCCTTATTCATAGGCTCATTTTAACCTATTGACTTTCAAAGCAAGAGGGTGTATAATTAGTATGTAAAGTTGTACATTGAAAGTTGTGGCGAAAGCATGACGCTTAGCCAAAACAGTGGGGACATTGTCTGAAAGGACACGCTCAAGAAGGGAAGCAACAATGAGCACGACTCAGAGCAATTTGAAGCTCGACACTGAGATACGCAACGCGCTTCTCGGCTTATCGGAAATCAAACCGATCGAGCATATGATCGATTGCGACGCCGATCCGATGATTCCTGATGGTTGGTCCATCGAGAAGCACATCAAGGGTGGAAAGTTCCGCTGGATCAAGGATCAGGTTCTTCTGTTCCTCTCGAGGAAGCAGATGAGTGGCAAAGTGATCGGTGGCCACGATCTCCGTCAGGAGCTCGCGGACAAACCGGTCTTGAATGCCTGCGTTCTGGATTACCTGCTGAAGAACCCGCACCTCATTCCCGAAGAGTGGAAGGGTAAAGTGGTTTCCTTCTGGGGAACGGTCTATCGCAACGGTGGCGTTCTCTGCGTTCGTTACCTCTACTGGAATCGCAACAGGTGGTACTGGGGCTACGACTATCTCGACAACGGCTGGATCGAGTACAAACCCGCGGCTGTTTGTGTCGGGTAAGGTCATTCGCGACGATCCTGTTCACTCGAATTGTGCCTTGGTGGTGCAAGGCGAGTGAACGGGATTTTTTTTATTTTAATTTTAAGAACAACCGCCCCTAACCCCTCCTTAACTAAGGAGGGGAAGAGACCCAACTCTAATTGAGTTACTCTTTCACCTCCCCTCCTCAGCTGAGGAGGGGCTGGGGGATGTTGATATTATTTCAGCAAATCCTCAATCACCTTTTTTGTATCTTCGGGATTCTCAACTTTAATTGTCTCAATGCCAAACTGCGCGACGGGGTAATCGTTGCCATCAGGATAAATTGCATCACCAATAAAGAGAATATCGGATTTTTGGTATTTAAAATATTCCATTAAAATCCTGATACCATAAGCTTTATCCATACCTTTCGGTGTAATATCAATCGAAGTCGTGCCACCGATTTTAACCTCAAATTTAGGTAATTTTTCTTCAAGCTTTTGCTGAAGGGCTAGTCTTTTTTTAAAATCCGGATCCCAAGCCTGTTTCAATTCCACTGGGGCGTGATCGCCGAGGGCAGAATAGGTGATTTCCGATTCGCGATCTTGAATTTCTAGACCGAAACTTTTATTATCTCGCAATTCTGGGTCAACTTGATCAACTTCTCTGATTGCTTCTGTTATCTTCTTTTTTTGCTCCAAAGTCAGTTTATGTGAAGCAATTTCCTCCCAACTATCTTGATCTCGGTTATAGGTCCAAAGTCCTCCACCGTTTGTCGGTAATAAAATTAAATTTGCTAGATTCGCTTTTTCTTCTAGACGACTCATTGGATCTAGAATTTGTTTTTTAACGTCCGCAAAAGCCCCACCGGTAATAATTGACACCTGTTTAATCTTTAAAAGTTTGATTAGTAATTCTGCCATTTCGGCGTCGGTTTCCGAACGGCTAAGTGAGAGGGTATTATCGACATCAAAAGCGATTAGTTTTTTATTATTCGTCATATTCATCGGGCTAATTATAGCATAAATCGATAAAAATCTGGTATAATAGAGTGATTCATGAAGACCGTTAATGGTGAGTCAGAAATTTTAAATAAGATTCATAAGGTGGCCAATAAGATGGTCGAGAAAGCTTTGATTTCACGCCCAGAAAGTGCCAAAGCTTTTTTGTCGAATAGTCAAAAACATATTGCTCAAACTAAGATTATTTATGAAAAGCTGATTAAAAAAGTAAAAAATCTTCGACACTTGACTCATGAGGTAGAAAATTTACTCGACAATTATTATATTATCTCGGGAACGGTTGCCGAACTGTTAAATAGCCGAGTCGAAAAAAGTTTTAAAAAATTAGTTTTACAGGAAAAAAAGGCCAAAGCTTTTGTGCCACGAGTGTATTCGATCTTAGGTGATCTGTTAAAGACTTCAGATTACATCGTGAATCGTGAAATTTTGATGGAGTTTTTGGCGGTTTATCAGATCAGATCACCGTTATCTATTCGTGAACTCAGTTTCGTCTCATATATTTTAAGAACTCTTTTAGTTGAGAAAATTACTGAAGTAATGTATCAGGCTATTTCTTCATTGGACGAATTTGGAGATGCTGAATATTGGTTTAATCAAATTGTCAAAAAGGAGGGAAAAAAATCTGAAAATGATTATTCAAAAATCACTTCGGCCTTAGCTTCAAAGTACGGCGTGATTCCTGCCAATCTTGGTTTTTATTTATTACAAAAGCTATCTCAATATGGTCCAGATACTAGGCCAATTGTGAAATGGTTAAAATTGAATCTTTTGAAGCAGGGTATCGATATCTCAGATTTAGCTGAGATTGAACAAGTCCGACAAAATAATATTTCGACGCAGATTTCCAATATTATTGAAAGTCTGCGCTGGATTAATCAGATGCGTTGGGATGATTTTATCATTGACGCGAATACTGTTGACCTGACCCTGAAAAAAGACCCGCTCAAGGCTTATGCGGTGATGGATCAGGGCAGTCAAAATACTTATCGAAATGAAGTCGTCAAGATTGGAGACCAGGCTGGAGTTCACGAATTAGAGGTGGCTAAATTAGCAATTAAATTATGTCAAAATGACAAACACGTCGGGTATTATCTGGTTGGACCTGGGCGGGAAGAGCTGGAAAAAAAGATTGGTTATCAGCGGACCTTTAGCGAGCAAATTAAAGTATTTATCTTAAAGCAAGCTACCGCTATTCACTTTAGTGTCATTTTTTTGATTAATATTTTATTGACTATTATCTGGTTGATTTTTTTTCCAACACTAAGCCATCATCCAATGGCTTTTATCAGTCTGGCGGTTCTCGCCTTTATATTAAATACTGATATCGCGATAAACCTGATGAATATTCTGATCAGCTCACTCATCCCTGTCCGTCCACTATTTCGTTTAGATTTATCTGGGGGTGTGAGCTTGGAACAGGCGACTTTCGTGGTTATACCATCTATGCTTCGTGATAAGAAAACTATTGCTGAACTGCTTCATCGATTGGAGGTAAATTATCTAGGTAATAATAGCGACAATATTTACTATGCACTGCTCATGGATTTTCGTGATTCCAAAACAGAGACTACCACAACCGATGAGTCGCTGGTGGAAGAAATTAATAAAGGTCTAGAGGCTTTAAACAATAAATATCCGTCACGAATTAAAAAGTTTTATTTATTTCATCGTCGTCGATTGTGGAATCCACACGAGAATACTTTCATGGGTTGGGAACGTAAACGAGGCAAGCTTCGAGAGTTTAATCTCTTATTAAGGCGATCAGCAAGGCCAACGACATTTTATCAAGAATTACCAAGTGATTTACCTTTTATTAAGTATGTTCTGACCATTGATGAAGATACACGTCTACCAAAAGATTCGGCAATTAAATTAATTGGTTGTCTTGATCATCCACTAAATCGTCCGGTCATTGATGAAAAATTAGGGCGCGTAATCAGTGGTTATGGAATTATTCAACCAAGAATGACGGCGAAATTCAAGGTGGCCCGCGCGACGGCTTTCTCTCGACATTTTTCTTCGGCGATGGGAATTGATTCCTATTCCGGTCCGGTGGCTGATGTCTATCAGGATTTATTTGGTAATAGTATATTTTATGGTAAAGGCATTTACGATGTCGATGCTATTGAAGCGACGATTGGCGATCGTTTACCCGAGAATCAAATTCTCAGTCACGATTTATTAGAGGGTTTATATACACGAGTTGGTTTCGCCACCGATATCTTTTTGTTTGAGGGCTTTCCAGAAAGTTACAAAGAATTTGGTTTACGGATGCACCGTTGGATTCGTGGCGATTGGCAAATTATTAGTTGGTTACGTTCGCCCATTTTTTCTTTTAGTGATAAATGGAAAATCTTTGATAATTTACGTCGAAGTCTGATACCGGTCCTCGCAATTTTCTTTCTTCTGATTTCATATTTATTTTATAACGAATTATATGTTTATTCTTTTGTTTATATTTTATTGACGGTTGGCTCGTCATTTATTATTGCTTTTCTCTTTCGTCTATTTGAGTGGCCAAGAGAAATGACTTTGATGATGAAGGTTCATAATGTTTTGGAGGATCTCGATTCTTTGTTAATTCAAGTAGCTTATCGTTTTGTTTTTCTTTTTGATCAGGCGATTATTTCTTTACGCGCGATAACAGTTTCTCTTTATCGATCCCTGATTAGTCATAAGAAAATGTTGCTCTGGCAGAATTCACATGAGGTATCTGTCAATCTGAAGGGAACGAGGAGAGAGTTTTTTTACTTAATGTCGCCGACGATCACTTTATCTTTACTGTCGATTTTATTATTGATCCAGATCGGTGGTAATTTTTATCAATATTTGACCTTGATTTTATGGCTGGCTTCACCCTTAGTAGCCCATCAGGCCAGTCAAAAGGAAAAAGTCTTTCAATACTTACCGAAAGATATTAAATTATTAAGAAATATTGCTTGTCGCTCAGCTCGATTTTTCCTAGAATTTTCTCGACGAGAAGGTAATCATTTGATACCCGATCATTATCAAGAAGAACCCACGACCAATTCTCCGGCGGCCACTTCACCAACAAACATTGGTATGCACTTATTGTCCAATTTATCAGCCTATGATTTCGGTTATTTAAGTTTTTCAGCTCTTCGAGAACATTTACTAGAAGCTTTTCAGAGCCTGAGTTCTTTGGAGCGTTATAAGGGGCATTTCTTTAATTGGTACGATGTTCGAACCTTACAGGCATTGAATCCGAAATATGTTTCCAGTGTCGATAGTGCGAATCTATTGATGGCTTTTCTAACCCTGAAGCAGGGATTATTGAATATTTTAGATAAACCTATCTTGGCAGACAAAACCATTCAGGGTTTATGTGATGTTTTGGCTGTTCTTGTCGATGACGCATATTTTATTATGAAACAGGCTGATCTCTCGAAGACTGAGCGACATTCTGCTAAAAGTATTTATAATCAAGCTCAGACTTGTTTAAAAAAACTTCAAGACTCACCAACTGATTATACAATTGATCGAATGATAAAAACCTTTGATTATTTTATTGACAGTAATGAGAAAATTAAGAAAATCGTCAGTAATTTAAATCTCGGTTTGGATCGTGGCCCGCTGTCAAGTATTTATTCCAGCGTCGATCATTTTAATGCTTTGCTTAAACAGCAGACGGAAGAGATCAATGTCTTTATCCCGTTTTATCAAGCCCGTCGGACACAGCCGGCTGTTCGAAACTTGAATGAAAATCCAGATTTTGCAAAAGTCTTCCGTCGGTTGCTCGAGAAATTAAATATCGCTCCATCGATCAACAATTTAAATGGACCACTCCGAATTGAAATAGAAAATTTAAATTTTATCTCCCATTTACACGCCTCAAGTTTGGAAAATGGTGATAAGGAAAATCTAGAGAACTGGTATAAGAATGTTTTGACCAATGTGACTTTAGCGGAAAGCCGGGCGATTAAGAGCCGAGGGGAATACTTGTATCTAGTTTCCTTATGTGAGAAATTTTTTACTGAGGCCGATTTTAAGTTTTTATATAATAAAGAAAGGGGATTATTTCATATCGGTTATAACACACAGTTTAATAAAATTGATAATTCCTATTATGATTTTTTGGCTTCGGAAGCAAACTCGGTCAGCTTTGTCTCGATCATAAAAGGTGATGCGCCACTTAAGCATTGGTTTTATTTGGGTCGACGATTGGTGCGCTTGGATTATAAGACTGTAACTATCTCGTCTTGGGGTGGCTCACTCTTTGAATATTTGACCTCCCATATTTTCTTTAAAGCACATGATAAATCTCTTTTGGGTGAATCGGCCCAAGTCTCGATCAATAGTCATATTCAATATGCTCAAAAGTATGGTGTGCCATGGGGGATTGGCGAATCAGCTCATGCTACCCTGGATCTAAACAGTAATTATCAGTATCAAATTTTTGGTCATCCAGATTTGGGCTTTCGACGAGATTTGAAAGACTATTTGGTGGCTGCCCCGTATACGACCTTGATGTCTCTATCTTTTAAGCCAAAACAAGCCTTAAAAAATATTAGGAGTTTGATTAGAGAGAATCTTTTGGGGCGGTATGGTTTTTATGATGCGATAGATTATACTGAGAAATTAAAAGACCAGGCTAATTCAAAAGGAACAGTGGCTAAAATATACTATGCTCACCATCAAGGTTTTTCTCTCCAAGCTTTAAGTAATGAATTAAATCAAGATCGGATCCGATCATTGTTCATGTCTGATCCAAGGGTTGAAGCTTTAGATACTTTACTGGAAGAAAAAGTTCCATCAACTGCACCGATAAAACCAATTAAAAATTTGGAGCGTTTGCCAGTTGGACACCTGACTCGAATCGAGGAGTCAAGTGGGGCGAGACAATTTATTCCAATTTATACTTCTTATCCGCGTCGGGCTTTGATCTCCAACGGTCGTTATGCTGTCAGTATTAGTAATACTGGAGCAGGCAGCAGTAAGGTAAAAGATTTGTGCTTGACTCGTTTTCGTGAAGATAATACGGCTGAACCTTTGGGGCAGTATATTTATTTATATGATCAAACAAAAAATTATTTATGGTCACCAACCACCACGCCGACCAATGTTTCTACGGGTAAAAATAAGATTGAATTTTTTGAGAATAAAGTTTGTTATAATAAAGTCCTAAAGGAGATAGAGAGTTCTTTGACGGTCACGGTCGCACCAGATGCTGACGTCGAGATTCGCTCCTTGGTTTTGACCAATCATAGTAAAGAGAAGAGAGAGATTGAAATAACGAGTTATGGTGAAGTGTCCTTGTCAAAGTTGAACGATGATATTCACCATCCGGCTTTTGAGAAGTTGTTTATCAAATCTGAGTATTTATCAAAACAAAACGCCTTAATCTATAGCAAACACAATAAAGAAAAAAGGGGTGAAAAAATATATTTCGCTCATAAACTATTTACTTCTTCGTCCGAGAAACTTGAATCTATTCACACCACCGATCGGGCGGAATTTATTGGTCGTGGTGACAGTACCAAAGTTCCAAAAATAATCTCACAGTCTCATTATCGCCCCCATTCCAAACTTGGTTATAATTTTGATCCGATCTTTTCTTTTCAAAATAAAGTCAGTCTTGAACCAAATCAAACCGTCACTATAACTTATGTGAATGCTTTTGCGCTGTCGCGTGTTGATTTGATTAAAGAATTAAAGAAATATTCTAATAGTAAAATTATTAATCAGACGATAAAGAAAAGTGAGCAATTGGCTGGAGAGGTCGTCCATAATCTAGGACTTTCCACGGAACAAGCTTTACAGTATCAGGGACTGGCCTCACGTTTATTATCACCTCAGTATCCAAGTGTACCCAATCAATATCAGTTTGACTCGGCTGAGGCCGGTGTTCAGACCCTATGGCGACTCAGTCTATCTGGTGATTTGCCGATTTTAATCGTAAAATTTTATGATATGTCAGATTTGGCCTTGGTTAAGAATGCCTTACTCTGTCACAAGTATTTGAAATATAAAGGCCTAGCTTTTGATCTAGTCTTGCTTAACGAGTATCCAGCTAGTTACATAAAATCTTTCGAAGATGAAGTGGATTTCTTGATCCGTTATAATCAGTCTCCGATCAATAAGGCAGTCCTAGGTAATGTCGTTCACTTGCGCGGTTCACATCTGTCTCTAGCCGACAAGAATAATTTACTAGCTTTAGCTAAAATTATAATCGATAGTAAGACTGGGACATTAGAACAGCAAATCAATATCTTGCTTCAGTCGGGTTACCATAATCTGATTACTAATTTACAGACGACCAGTAAAGTCACTGCCATTGGTCGTGACAGTGTTCCGAAATTAACGAACTTGAAATTTTATAACGAGCTAGGCGGATTCGACCTGTCGAATGGCGAATATGTGATGAATATAAATTACGGCAAGTCTTTGATTACCCCAACACCCTGGGTAAATATTATTGCCAATGAGAAGATTGGTTTTATAATCACCGAGAGTGGCTCGATGTATAGTTGGTTATTTGATAGTTATGATAATCGTCTTACCAAACGCCTAGATGATCCATTAATAGATCGAAGCAGTGAGGTCTTTTACCTCCGTGATGAAGAAACTAGCGAATTTTGGACTCCCACACCGTTGCCAGTTCAAAGTAATCAGACTTACAATATTCGTCACGGTTTTGGTTATACCACCATTCAACATAAAGGCCACGGTCTGGACCACAATCTATCAGTTTTTGTACCAGTGACTGACGGCATTAAAATTATAGAACTAAAATTAACAAATAAGACAAAGGTAAGTCGAAAATTGTCTTTCCTTGGTTACTTTGAAACCACTTTTGGCGGAGCTAATCGTGAAGACAATAAAGACCATCAAGTTTTCAGTCGCGATCAAAAAGGAACAATATTTATACGCAATAATTATAGTGAGTCGTTTAAGACCGCCACGGCTTTTATTGATTTTAATCATGGTGATTGTCGAGTGACAAATGACCGCGAAGAATTTTTAGGCAAGAATGGCAGTATAGTTAAGCCGGCTGGTCTAGGGCGGGATAAATTGTCAGACACAATCACCGTCGATGTTGATCCATGTCTCGCTCTGCAAAACTTTTTTGAATTGGCTCCTGGTGAAGAAAAAATAATTACGATCTTGATGGGGGGTAGCAATTCAGTCGAAGAGAACGAAAACTTAATTAATAAATATCGACAAAATACTGTCGTGGAACAAGCCTTGGCCGAAGTGAAAGATCTATGGACAGAGCGCTTGAATAAAATTCAAATTAAAACCCCCGATGAGTCCTTAAATATTTTATTTAATTCACAGCTTTTATATCAATTGATCTCTTCACGTCTTTTAGCCCGGACTGGCTATTATCAACCATCAGGGGCTTATGGCTTCCGAGATCAATTACAAGATTCCCTGGCTCTAGTCTGGTCTAATTCATCTTGGACTAAATCGCTTATTTTAAAGGCCGCGCACCATCAATTTTTGGAAGGCGATGTTCAAAATTGGTGGCATGATCACAACTCTTTCGGTGTTCGTACTGTTTTTTCTGATCAGCAGATGTGGTTGCCGTATGTTACTTTGAAGTACCTAGAAAACACTGACGATCAATCAATTTTAGCTGAAACTATTCCATATCTAAAAGGTCCATTACTTGATTTCGAAAATAATCCAAACTGGGCGGGCGTACCAGAAATCACCACTGAATCAGGCGATCTTTATGATCATTGTCTTCGGGCAATTGAAAAAACTTTTAATTTTGGGAGAAACGGCTTACCTTTGATCGGTCTCGGAGATTGGAATGATGGAATGAATAAGGTCGGCGAGCGCGGTTTGGGCGAGAGTGTCTGGCTCGGTTGGTTCTTGTTTTATGTCCTGGAAAGATATATTCCAATTGTTAATAAACGTGGCGATACTGATCGAGTGAAAAAATATTCGATCACGGCTCGTAATTTAAAAAAGGCTTTGGAAGAAAAAGCTTGGGACGGACGTTGGTATAAACGAGCTTTCTTTGATAACGGGACGGCTCTTGGCTCACGTTCAAATGCGGAATTTAAAATTGATTCCGTCGCCCAGTCTTGGTCTGTTTTATCTGGTGGGGGACGAGTAGAACGAGCCAAGCAAGCAATGCACTCAGTTGCCAAAAATCTATTTCAAGACGATAATCTTTTGTTATTACTTTCTCCGGCTTTGGATAAATCGACTATCGATCCTGGTTATATTAAAGATTATCCGCCAGGTGTTAGAGAAAATGGGGCTCAGTATAATCACGCCGCTTTGTGGGCCGCTCAAGCTTTTGCTGAGATAAATGAGCCAGACTTGGCGATGAAAGTTCTTGATAGTGTTAATCCTATTAAGCGATCATTAGATAAGAACAAAGCCAATCTGTATCGGGTTGAGCCTTATGTGGTGGCCTCGGATATTTATGCTAAACCAGTCGAAGCTGGTCGGGGTGGTTGGACTTGGTATACCGGTTCGGCTGGAGTGATGTACCGCACTATTTTGGAGAATATTTTAGGCTTCAAAGTGACTGGTGATAAATTGGAAATCAAACCATGTATTCCAAAAGACTGGCCAGTTTTTGAAGCCGTGTATTTGTATAAAACTACTAAATACATTATCACAGTCTTTAACGGTGCGTCACGAACAATTCAACTTGTCGATGACGGCAAGACTCATAGAATAGAAATTAAGCCCTAATTTCCGCTTCCGGTACAGATTTGTATTTTGGATTCTTAACCAAGGTTGGTACGCCATCTTTTTCTACGACAAAATAGGCAAAACCACCCATTTTTTTTACCACTTCATAATCAGCATGACCGGGTAGTCCAACGGGGTCTACGTCATCAGGATAGACTGGGCTGTCATCAGAAGTCACTAGCCAAGTTTTACCAATATTGACCATCAAGTGTCCGATTTCTGGGTTGATAAAAATTTTGTCTCCAGCCTTAACTTTTAAGGCTTGAAAGCTTTCAATCTCATCATCAACACCTTCTTTTCTTTTTTGTAACAATAAGATTCCTTCACCCTGTAAGATAGTATAAGTTTCTGAAATATTTCCAATGTGATAGTGACCATATGTTTTAATATACTCACCATTGATTGTCCCTGTTTCCCAAACAGTGATGTTTGTCTTATCTTTTCC
>Ga0172380_10004686_pt1 | contig 17325 bp, 29 predicted proteins | sample Leawe162metaG_FD_119747 | JGI IMG/M metagenome (GOLD analysis project Ga0172380, IMG submission 119747) | Leachate microbial communities from a municipal landfill in Southern Ontario, Canada - Leachate well 162 metaG | ecosystem: Engineered > Solid waste > Landfill > Unclassified | place...
AGATGGCTGATGTTGTATCACATGCCGCATTTGCGGCCCGCATGGATGCCGCCGACCTAAACCGCTTAAAGGATAGCGGCTTGTTGGTTAAGGAGCCGGGGGCGTTTGAAACGCTGGACGATATCCCGGCACCGGGTTACGGCGAAAAGATTATTGGCACCCTTACGGCTGAGGAGGAGGAGTTGTTTGTAAACGCCGCCAAAGCCATGGCTGAGTTTGATGAAACGAGCCGCCGCCTGCAAAGCGCCGCGCTTATCGGCGCGGGCGAAGCCGTGCGGGATGCCACCGAAAAAGACTTTAAGGTGGAGAACTTTTTGGAGGAAGCCACGGCTAAAGCCTTTTTCCGCCTGCAACGTAAATCCTCTGCGCTGGCTGAGTTGTTCCGCTGGACCGTCTGTGAGCGCCTTAACTGCCACGACTATGTGGTGGGCGTGCGCACAGGCAAACGCATTGTTACCGGGGAAAGGAAATACTAATGGTTGACCATGATGCCGTACGCGCTGAGTGGCTGCGCCTGCACCCGGAAATGGCGGCGTGGCATGAGGATATGCAAGCCCGCCTGCGCTGGTATAACAACCCTCGCATAACGGCAGCTATTGCCATTGCGGCGGGGTTTGTTTGTGCAATCTGCTTTATAGTAGGGGCCGGGTAATGGTCACGTATTTGCAGCGGGCTGCAAAAAAGATGCATAGAGTAATCAGACAGTGGATTAACACGCCTGCGGAATGGTGGGAGTTTTGGCTGCCGCAATCCGGGCTTGTCGGTGGCGTGGTGTTTTACTTCATTATGGCAGTGGCCATGTGCGCGGTGTTTTACTTTGGATGAGCAATCCCTGCGTGACATTTTAAAGCGCACAGGCATTACGGTGGTTGGCCGTAATGGCAAGTGGCTTACGTTTAGTTGCCCGTACGCAGGAGCGTATTAATGCCTAGCAAAACGCACGGTTGCAGCCGCAGTAAATGTAAAGATACGCAGGTAGTGTATCGAGCGTGGCGGCACATGAAAGAGAGGTGTTTAAACAAAAAGCATAAGCAGTACGGCCACTACGGCGGGCGGGGTATAACAGTCTGTCGGCGCTGGTTGGAGTTTTCTAATTTTATGGCGGATATGGGCTTTAGACCGAGCGATAAATATTCATTAGACCGCATGGATAATAATAAAGGTTATACGCCTAAAAATTGCCGCTGGGCTACATATTCTGAGCAGAATTTAAACAAGCGTAAGTTACCACGTAAAGCTTATAGAGTTGGGCCGCATAAAGCTGCGATAAAGCGGTTACACGGGCGTGGCTGGTCTACACGGCGTATTGCTAGGCACTTAGGTATTGGAAAAACTGCGGTATGGCAGGTACTTAAAAATGGATGAGCGTAGTTTGAGAGATATATTGAAAAGAATGGGTGTAACCGTTGTGGGCAGGAACGGTAAATGGCTGCAATTCAGTTGCCCTTTTGCTAGGTACAGCCACCGCAATGGCACAGACGATAACCCGTCCTGCGGGGCGATGGTAAACAGCGAGGGCGTTAGCTGCTACAAGTGCCTTAGCTGTAAAAAATCTGGTCGCATTAGCGGGCTTATACGTAGCCTTGACCACCGCAATGGCACCAGCCGTAAATCGCTGGCCTTGGATGCCGACCTTGCGGATGCCAGTGTAAAGTTTAGCGGTTTTGAGGGCGAGGATGAGCCGGATACGGACGAAATGCCGCCTAGCCTTGATGAGCACGTTTACACTGGTATGTACGGCGAGGCTTACGATTACATTAAAGCGCGGGCGTACTTGAAAGCGCGGGGCATTAGCAAGGCCACTGCGGAGCACCTTGAACTGGGTTACGATGTGGATGAGCGCCGTATTATATTCCCGGTACGTCACACGGACGGTAGGCTGTACGGCTTTACCGGGCGCAGCGTACTAATGGAAGATAAATACCCGTATGCCAAATACCAAAAGGTGCGCGACTACCTTGGCCTGCCCAAGCGTTACCTGCTGCTGGGCAGTGAGTTTATAAACCCGGCGCTGCCCAACTTTGTGGTGGAGGGTTTGTTTGGCTACGCGCACCTATGGGAAATTGGCGCAGATAAGTACGTAAACCCGCTGGCGCTAATGGGTAGTGACCCGCATATATACAAAATGGAATTGCTGCGGGAGTTAAACCAGCTAACAATTTTGGCAGTAGATAACGATGAGGCCGGGGATGCGTGCCTGTACGGCCCCTACGATAACGATACGGGGCAGCATGAAGGCGGCGGGGCAATAGACCTGCTATGTAACCATGTGCCGCTGGTGGTGCCTGTATGGCCCAAGGGCAAGGAAGACCCGGATGAGCTTACTTTGGCCGAAGTGCGGCGTATGGTTGCCGCGCCTTTGTACAAGGTAGCAAAAAAACGGATACAATATGCCAAACGCGCTTAATTAACGGATTGATTTTGTGCAGCGGCCTATTAACATTGCGGTGTACCAACACTAAGGGTGGGCAGTGTTATAACAACGAGTGCTGCGGCCACCCCGCAGCGCAAAAGGAGAAAGCCTATGGCTAGAGAGCGCAGTCGTCCCGAAAAGGACGCTAAGCCCAAGTCTGTTGGTTACCGTGGTAGCGCGGGTGCCAATAGGGTTGAGGAAGAGGTGCGTAAGGCACGGGAGCGGGCTAACGAACCCCGCAAGCCGTTCCGTTACCGCGCCAACTACAAAGACCCCAAAGCTAAAAACGAACTTATCATTCTGGATGAAACGCTGGATGATGCGTTTTATATGCATGAGCACGGCATACAGGACGCGGATGGCAAATGGGGCCGGGTGTTTGAAGTTTGCGTACAGGAAACTGCCGTAAGCTGCCCGCTGTGTAAAGTGGCGGAAGCCGATGGCAAAAAGAGCAAGGTGGGCCGGGCTGCGTATTGCTTGGTACTTACCGTGCTTGACCTTACGCCGTACTACAACGAAAAGCGTAAGGAAACGGTTTACGCCAGCAAACGCTTGATGGTTATTCGCGGCACGCAAGTGTCCGAGTGGCTGGATATTTTGCAGGCGGCGCAGGAGGACAACGATGGCGTGCTACGTGGCACGTACATGCGCGTGTCGCGTACTGAGCAAAAATCTTTCGGCAAACCCAAAATCCTCAAAGAAGATTTTTACGGCGACCCGGTTAAAGGCGGCAAGCTGTATACGTTTGTGGATGATGAAACCCTTGAGGAAGAATTTGGCCATGATGCTGTTAAAGCGGATGATGGCAAAGTGCTCAAGGAAGCCGATGCCGACATTACCGTGTACAACTACGATGAACTTTTCCCGTTCCCGGATTTGGATGCGCTGGCAGACAAGTACGGCGGCGGGGCACGCCGTGATGAAGATGATGCGGAATGGGAGCGCGGCAGCCGCCGTGGCCGGGGCCGTAGCCGCGACAAGGACGATGATGGGGAAGAAGAAAAACCCCGCCGTAGCCGCCGTGCCGCAGCCGATGAGGACGAAGAAGAACCGGAAGAAAAACCGGCCCGCCGTGGGCGCGGTAAAGCTGCCGAACCGGACGAAGACGAGGAGGCCGAAGAAGAACCAGCCCCGCGTAAACGTGGCCGTGCGGCAGAGCCGGAGGAAGATGAGGACGAGCCGCCGCGTGCGCGTAAGCGTGTCGCTGCTGGTAAGCCCGCCCCTAAGCCGCCCAAGCGTACCCGTGATGCCGAGGACGAGGTTGACGAAGAACCCGCACCCCGTAAACGCGGCAAAGCTGCGGCAGTGGAAGACGATGAGTCGGAAGAAAAACCGGCCCGCCGTTCCCGTGCCAAAGCGGAAGACGACGATGTGCCTACCCGTAAGCGTGGCAGCGCCCCCAAGCGCAGCCGCAATACCGAAGAAGACGAGGACGAAGAAACCCCCTTCTGATGTAAACGTGCGTAACCACCGGGCGGCACGGCGCTGCCCGGTGGCACTATTAACCAAAAGGTTTTAATGCGCCCCTGTATACTAAGTAATATGTGGTACGTACCTGTTGAGCGGATAGCCAATATTGAGTTGGTTAAACGCAATATGCAGGTAACGCCTATATGGTTTGATAAGCGCAAGGCGCGGCCCAAGCCTATACGCCAGTGTGATTACGAGCGTGCAGGCTACGTGGGCTTCCCGGTGTGGCGTGGTATGCAGGACTACCCTGATAAAAACTACATTGACGATACCAGCCGGGGCGGCATACTAAAGGCCCGCAAGCTGCCGGACCCTAACCACCCGCTAGCTGGCGTGGGGCAGGCTGAGTTTATGGTTGATATGCTGGCGCATTTTGATGAGCATCCAGTGGGGTTGGCGATTGCAGGCACCGGTTCTGGAAAGACGGTGTCGGCGTTGTGGTTGGCAGGTAAAAGGGGCCGCAGCACATTGGCTGTTACTGACCGCGAGTTTTTGGGTTTTGAGCAGTGGATACCGCAAGCCATGGATAAGCTGGGCATACCGGAAGATGAGATAGGAATTATACAGGGCGATGTGTGCCAGTATGACCGGCCCTTTGTTGTGGCCATGGCAAAGTCGCTTTTGGAGTGCGAGTACCCGCCTGAAATGTACGATGCGTTCGGCACCATGTTTGTGGACGAGGTGCACAAGTTTGGCGCACGGCAAATGAGCCGCATTATGCAGTGCTTTACGGCGGAAACAAAATGCGGGCTTACGGCTACGCCTAAACGTGGCGATGGTTGCCAGCGGTTGTTTCTGGACTACTACGGGCCGTGCCAAATTGAATGCGAAGGCGATGCGCTGCCGTTCCAGTTAAAGGTAGTGGATTACATTGACCGCACTGGCAGTGGCCGTATGCCGACCAGCCATGGTATGCGTGTGCAGCGGCTGGCGCGGGACGATGCCCGTAACAAGCTGTGCGTGAATGAAATTATAACCATGTACAACGAAGGCCGTACGATTGTGGTTATTGGTGATGATATAAAGCACCTGCAACGGCTTGAGGAAATGTGCTGGAAGCTGGGCATACCCAAAGACGAAACCGGCCAATTTAGCCGTGAGCGCTACATTTTTAAAACCCATGTTGATACGCACCGTGGACAAAAGATGGAGATTAAACGGCAGAAAAAAGTGCGGATTACAAACGAGTACCTTAACTGGTGTAAGGAACACGCCCGCGTTATTTTCAGCACGTACGGCATGATGAAGGAGGGCATTGATATCCCGCGCCTGTCCGGCGGGCTAGATGTGACCCCCCGCCGCGAGGCCATACAAGTTGTGGGGCGGATACGGCGTAACGTACCGGGCAAAATAAAGCCACGGTGGGTTACGATACGGGATAGGTCGCATGAAGCACTAATGCGTATATACGGCGAGCGTTTACGAGATTACATGGAAGAGAAAGCGGAGATACTGCAATGAGTACAAAAAAGCCTACTAAGAAAAAACGCACTTGCTTAAATAAGCAGCGCAACAAACGCTACAAAGATGATGCTGCTTACCGAACGGTGCGCCAAGAGCGTAGCCGTGAAACATACCGCAAAAATGTTGGTGGTGTTGAAACTACAGATTGCCGCAAGAATATTAAAAACTTGGATAAGTTGGGCGCTTTACGCGTGGTACGGCTAGGCCGCATTGAAGTGAAGGCTATTTGCTTTACCAAGCGTCAGTTGGCGGAGGCGTTTAATATTAAGCCCCTTACTATGTACAAGTGGGTTGGCGGTGGTCGTATCCCTGAGCCGGTGTTTAAACTGGTTTACGCGGACGATGCCAAGGTTAATGGCGAAAACGCAGGCATGGTTTACCACCGCAAAGAAGTGCGGGCCATGCTGGATGTTGTAGGGGAGCACCAAAGCCAGTACGCCCATTACCGGGAAACACACACTGAAACCATTGCGGCGGTTAAGGCTGCAATTAACAAAGCTAGGAAGGAAATACGAAATGGCAACTACTAAACGGGCAACGCGCCACAAGGCCACTGTTACACGGTCCTCCACCGGTAAAATTTCCAAGGAGGAAATTGACCTGCGGAACGATGTTGAGCACCAGCCGGTAGATGATTTGCAGGATATCACCAACCCTGCATACGTGCGCGTAAATGCAGGCGTTACTAAAAGCGTGGGTAAGTTTGAGAGCATTCGCGTGGATGTATCAGTTGAAATGCCGTGCGCCCCGGATGAGAAAGCTATTAAGCGCACGTACCGGCAGGCGTCTGAGTTGGTGGATGGCTACATGGATAAGGAAATTGAGTACGCTAAAGAGCGGATGGCGCAGTAACAACTTTTGCAGCGGGGTGCAATGATGGCTAAGGAACGTAAGCCGGTAAGGCCGGTGGCGGCAGATGAAAAACAAACGCCTAAGCGTAGGGGGCGCAAGGCGGATAGCGGGGAGGGCGGCGGTAGCGAAGTAGATGCCCTTATGGCTAGCGCCCGCAAGCGCATGGGCGACCATGTGGTGCTGGATAAAGGGGGTAGCAGTTTTACCTGCATAGAAACCGGCATTTTTACGCTGGATTTAGGGTTGCTGGGCGGCTTTCAGGAAAGCCGGGTAAATATAGTCTACGGCTGGGCAGGCGTGGCCAAGACTACTATATGCGCCCGCGCATGCGCTGCCGCGCAGCGTAAGTACCCGGACGGTGTGGTTGTGTATATAGACGCGGAGGGCACGTTTGATTTTTCGTGGGCGGAGGCGCATGGGGTTGATACCGACCCTACCCGCTTTAAATGCTTACAACCGGAAACGGGCGAAGAGTGCGTAGACTTATTAGAGGCTGCGCTGCGGGCCAAGGAGGTGGTTGCGGTAGTGTTGGATAGTATCCCCGCCATCGTCCCTGCCAAAATGATTGAGCGCAGCGCAGAAGACCCTACCATGGCCGTACGGGCCAGCCTTATGGGCGTAGCGTGCAGCAAGGTTATTGCGGCGCTAAACAAAGAGCGCGGGCGCGGGCATAACCCCACAGTGCTTATGATTAACCAGTGGCGGCGCAAGGTAGGTTTTACCATGGGCGATAACCGCACGCTGCCGGGGGGCGACCAGCTTAACTTTGTGGCAAGTGTAAAAGCCGAGATTAAAAAAACGCCCAAAGGCGTTATGGGCGAAGACCAGCATGGCACAGAAGAGTTGGTGGCTAGTGAGCATGCTTTCGATATCGCTAAACTGAAAGGCGTAGGCCGCACTATTACGCAGGGCGAGTTTAGGTTGGTGTGTAGCGATAGCTATCGTATGAGCGATGCGGATGCCACTATGCCGGATATTGTTTTGGCGGCAGGCGTTATTGATGATTACAAAACCGTGGTTACCTACGGCAAGCGCATGGGCTTTGTTACCGGCGGCGGTACAAGCTGGGCAATTGATGGGGTGGATGCCAAGTTTAAAAACCTGCAAGGCATTGTGGAGTTTTTGGTAGAAAACCCGGATGAGTTTGTAACGCTGAAACGTAAAATGATTGCCCTTAAGCGGCAAGAGGCAGGCATAGATGCAATCCCCAAGGATGGATACCTTTTGGGCTACGTGGGCAAAACAACAAAGCGCCGTACAGCTACTTAAGGATAAGCTTACCCTACAGGCGTATATGGATTTGGTGCAGGAAAAAGAGGTTATACCTTTGCCACCTGCGGAGGTGGGCAGCGTTATTAAACGCACGCATTCGGACATATATGCAAGCTACGAAAATGCTGCGCACGCAGTGGAGATATACGGCTTTGCTGGCGATGGTCACGCGGCGCTGTTCTATTTGTTGGGGTACGTACAGGGCATACTGGAAATGGCGTGCGTTTATAACCCGGTTAAGCATAAACCGGCCAGCAAGGGCGTTTTACGGAGGCGCATGAATTTTGAAGACACCTAAACGGTTACAGGGCGTTAAAAAGAAAGCGCACGGGCATAGCCCCAAACAAGAGAAGCTGCTGGCCAAGGAGTTGGGCGGTAAAACAGTGAAAGGCAGCGGCTGCGGGTTTGCCAAGGGCGATGTGCGCATTAAGGGCCGCGTACTTATTGAGGCTAAAAGCACAGAAAAAAAATCCTTTAGTGTTACGCTGGCCATGCTTGATAAAATAGAGGATGCGGCGACTAGCCAAGGCGAAATGCCTGTTATTGAGATTGAGTTTATAGGCGGCAAAACACCGCGCAAGGTGTGCGTTGTGCCGGAGTATGTACTTAATGAGTTAGTGGGGAAATAATGCTGTTAGGTAAGATGGGCGATAAAATGCGGGCGGATATTGAGCGCACTAACCGTGGCGAGAAGCGGCCTGCTGTTGATGATGCGCCCCGTGCGCCTACCCCCGCAGCGGGGAACCCCGCCACGGGCAGCGGGCGTAACCGCCGCGCCGGTATTATAGACCCTGTTGCGCTGGAAAACGTACCTGATACGTTTATTAAGGAGCTTTTGGATGGGCAGGATAATATGGCGGAGGTTAAGCGTAATACGCCCGGTTATCTGCATGTAAGCGCCTTACTTAAAAGCACCTGCGCCCGTAAAATGCGGCTGGAGGAACAAAGCACCGCCCCGCAATACGAGAGTGTACACGGCGGCATGCGTGTGGTGTGGCGTATTGGCCGCGCTGTAGAAAGCCATATCCGTGAGCAGTACATAAAAGCTATAAAGTTTAAAGGCGTTATAGGTACATGGGCATGTAAATGCGGCGATACTACGTATAACGGCATACATGACCCCCGTGCTACGGTGTGTGCATTTTGCCGCACGCAGCCGCATGTGTATAACGAGCTAACGCTTAAAGACGATGAAGTAAAAATTTGCGGCAACCCGGATTTGCTTTCTACGTTGGGCGATGAGGTTACGGCATTTGAGATTAAATCTATAAAACACGATGGGCCTGATGGGTGGGACGCTTTAACTGCGCCGCTACCGGACCATGTATACCAAGTAAGCGCCTACAGGCGGCTGGGCGTATCTAACGGCATGAATATGAACCGTTACGCGTATGTTATTTACTGCACCAAAAGTTACGTATTTGGCAGCCCCTATAAGGTTTTTAAAGTAGATACCACCACGCAGCAGGTAACGGCGCTACTAGACGAGGTTTGGGCTGTTGCCCGCGAAGTGCAAGAAAGCCGCCGTGCTAAAAGCTTACCGGCGCGTACCGTGTGCGCGACACCGGAGACTAAGAAGGCGAAAAGCTGCGCCATGTGTACCGATTGCTTTATGAGGTCGTAAATGAATTACCTAGGGATTGACGCCAGCCTGCGCCGTACCGGCCTGTGCTTTTATGATGGCAAGAAGTTTCATACGCGTATTATTGACACACCAGAAAAACTAAAAGGCATGGCCCGGTTGGCGTGGCTGGATGAGCAGTTTGCGCAGGCTATTGAGCGCGTACCGCTGGGCGGCGTGGCGCTAGAAGGGTACGCATTTGGCGTGCGCGGCGGCAGGTTGGCGGACCTTGCGGAATGGGGCAGCCTTATACGTATGCGGCTATACCGGTGCGAGCACCCCACTATTATTGTGCCGCCCATGACCATGAAAAAATATTTGGTTAATGGCAAACTTGAGAAAAACAAAATAATGCTGGAAGTGTACAAACAGTATGGCGTGGAATGCGCCACCGATGATGAAGCAGATGCCGTGGTTTTGGCGGCTATGGCGGCTAATAAGTGGGGCAGTTTGCCGATTAAAAACCAGCGGCAGGCTGAGGCCCTTGAGAAAAGCCAAGTGTTAATAAGTTCCCCTATAAGGGTACGCCGCAGGGTAAAATAAATTTGCAGCCCGCTGCAAATTCTTGTTGCCCAAAAATTGTATAGGCGTTATTGTCCGAAGTAACAATCAAGGTGAAGTGTTTAACAAAAACAGAAAAGGACTAGATTATGGCTAAAGCTAAAAAAATGGCGCTGCCCGAAAAAGGCACCAAACTTAAATTCCTCGGCGCTGAGGACGTTGACGCCTTCAAAAAAGGCGATACCCTGATGGTGGTTGATGCCGCCTATGACGTGGATGATGCCGGTAAGGAAACCGGCGATGTGGCAGTTACGGCGTGCGCGGAAGCGGATTACGCTAAGGCCCACAAAAAAACCACGCACCTTGAGCAACTTTTCCTGCCGGGCGAAGTTGAGATTATGGAGGATGCGCCCAAGGCAAAAGGCCGTAAGGCTGCGGCGGTAGTTGAGGACGAAGACGAGGAAGACGAAACGGCTGAGGCTGATATGGAAGACGAGGCCGAAGACGAAGCCCCGGCGCGTGGTAAGCGCAAGGCAAAAACGGAGGTTAAGGAAAAACCGACTAAGAAAATGGCAGCCCCGGCACGTACGGAAGACGAGGCTGAGGACGAGGAAATTACCCACATGGCCTCGGTTAAAAAGCTGCTTAAGGGTGGCGATATGCTGGGCGTAGCAAAAGATTTGGTCGCCAAAGCTGGTCAAAGCTACTTCCAACTGGGCGGTATCCTTGCCGAAATCAACCGCACCAAAGCCTACCGTGAAGCGGGCTACGAAAAAGACAAAAATATGACCGACAAAGCCACCGGCAAAAAGCGCCGGGTGCCCCCGTTTGAGCAGTACATTAGCGAACAGCTTGGCATTGAATACCGCAAGGCTATGAACCTGATTACGATCTACAAACGGTTCAGCAAAATGGACATTGAAGAAAGTGTCCTGATGGCTGTGGGTTGGACTAAGGCGGGCGTGTTGGCTGCGTATATGCCTGCGGCTGCTACCAGCGAAGACTTTATGGATATGATTGATGTGGCTGGTGAGAAAACCCGTGACGATCTTATCCAGCACATTAAGAAAACCTTTGTTGATGCCAACAAAGGCCGTGGCCTTAAAGTGAGCATGACCACCTTCAAATTTAAAGCGTTTGAAGACCAAGCCCGCATTATTGAGGACGCTATTAAGGCGGTGCAGATGGAAGTCGGTGAGCACTGCACTGCGGATGTGGCTATGCGCCTTATCATGCTGGACTACGTTGCTAACATGCAAAGCGGCAACGGCATGAACGTGGCGGATGCCTTGGCTAACATCCAGCAGACGCTGGGCGTTACTGTGCACGAAGCCGAAGGCAGCGCCATGGATGGCGATGAGGAAGAAGCTGAGGCGGAAGACGATGGCGATGAGCCGAAAGGCCGCAAAGCCAAAGCCCCGGCAGCTAAAAAAGCTACCAAGGCAAAAGCAGACAAGGGTGGCAAAGTCACCAAGCTGCCCACGGCTAAGAAAGCAGCTACCGCAAAGAAAGCGGCACCGGCTGCTAAGCGCAAACGCGCTGCGTAATACCCTAGGGCAAAGCTAGGGCTAAGGACGGGCTGGTGGTAAAACACCGGCCCGTTTGCTTTTCTTAGTCGCAGGGTAGTTAGCAGCTATTACGGTAAGCGGCGGGCCGCAAGTTGCGATAACTTTGATTGATACGACTAAAAAGAAAAAAGGAACCTTTTGGCGGACGATTAAGTTGGACAGGGTTTTATCTTTTTGAGATACTGGCTTTACAACAACAGGGGCCGGGAACATGGATAAACACACACAAAGTGCTGTACTCCAATTTCAAACCATAATGGGCGCGGATTTGTGCCCGGCTGGTACTTTGATAGACGATGCGCCAAAGCCGCTTGTAGAGTTAAACAAGCGGCTTATTGTTGAGGAGCTACAGGAAACTTACGAGGCGGTGCGGGCTGATAACCTAACCGAAATTGCGGATGGTTGCGCAGACAGCCTGTACGTAATTGCGCACGCCATAAACCAACTGGGCCGGTGCGAAAACATTAAGCGCCGCGAGGCCGCACAGGTTGCGCTTGCAGATGCTGTTGAGCGCACAAAACTTTCTCTAGACCGCGAGTGGGCGGGCAAATTCTTTAAAGATGGTGACGTTGACCGCAACTTGGCCTTTGCTGAGATTGTGGTACGCGGCGTTGCCAGCATGTACGGCATACCGCTTGAGGCGGTGTTTGATGAAGTGCACCGGAGCAATATGACGAAGCGCTGGCCTGATGGAACGGTACGCCGTGACGCAGGCGGCAAGGTTATGAAGCCCCCGCAGTACGAAAAGCCGCAAGTAGCTTTAGTCCTGCAAAAGCATGGCGTGGTGGAGTAAAACAATGCGGGGGCGCAAATGGAAGAGCAGCAGGGGCAAGGGCTACCGGTAAAGAAGTTTGTACCGGAGGTAGGGGCTGTAGATAGTGATTTAAGGTTTTTGCGGCGTGGTGATTTGTTTTGGTATGAGGTGGGCGGCAAGCCCACTAAGTTACCGGAGCGATATGCTGAGGGTGCTACTAAAAAATTTAAAGCGTTAATGTACGTAGCAGTGGGGAGTCCTTTATGGGTAAAAGAAAGAAACGGGCCGAGGGTGTTCACGGGAATACGTTTCAGGGCCGCGTCCGAGTCCGAAATAAAAATCGTGGCGCACACCCTCAACCAGACCATACGGGGTCCGCGTTCATAGGTGATAATACCAGTTGCTACGTAGTGCACCGCATAGGGCCTATGCGGGAGCATGAGCGTATGTATGGCCCGTTTTTAGACCATAGCCTAGCGTGCCGCCGCCTAATGGAATACGTGGAGCATTTTATACGAGAGCATGGGGTGTATAACCCCAAGACTGGTATAAAATCCAGCGGCGCTTACGCTAAAATAGAAATGCAGGGCATGAGCGCTAAAGGCGAAGGGCCTAAGCACGCGTATTTCCATTTTATAGTTAAGCCCGTGCTGGGCCACTAATTGCAGCGGGGTGCAAATGACGCGTGGGCGTAAAATAAAAATCCTGCTTTACCGGCTACACCAGCAAGGGCATAAATGTTTTTATTGCGGCTGGCATTTTGTAAACGCAAAGCTGCTAACGGATATAACTATTGACCACGTTATGCCGCGCCACCTTGGTGCTATGCGGGGCTTAACGTATGATGTGCCAGAGAATGTGGTGGCTTGCTGCACGCTCTGTAACCACCGCAAGGATGGCAGGGAACCTACGGATACGGAGTTGCTGAAACTTACGGCCCTTAACCATGGTTTTACAGCAGAGGGTATGGATGCGCATTTTATGCGCGTACTGCAAACGCCGTTTCCTATGGAGCTAAGCGATGGGTAGCGACCCTATTATGTTTTGGCCACCGCCTAAAATTAAGGTGGACCGCGTGGGCCATGCTACGTTTTTAAAAATGATTGATGATGCGGCGGCTAACCCTGTGCGCACGCTGCGCACTACCGTATCGCCGGGCACACATAGTAAATTCCTGCAACTGTGTAAGCAGGAAGGTCGCAGCCCGGATGCTGTGCAGGCGCAGTTGATACAGAACTATGTTAAAAGTTTAGGGACTTGCGTGTAGCAAAAAATTGTATTAGTCTTAGCCCCTATAACTACTTGGGGCAGGGGCAATGCAAACTTTCAAACAGCAAGTTGTACGGCGTATAGTGCTAGGTATGGCGTTTGGCATGGGCCTTGCGCTAGGCTGCATAACCATACTTGGTTTTTACGGTATAACATTCTAACGGGGAGTTACACACATGGACGATACGGCAGGCGCGTTGCAGATTGCAGACGCGCAGGGGCAAACTGCGGAGCACGTTGAGTTAAAGGCAGCCATACCTGCCCCTACTTTTAACCGGTATGAACCGGACCCTGTGGAAAACGTGCTGACACATTTTGTAAGCGTATGGTGGTCGCCGGGCGGGCGCAGCAATACGCAATCGTGGGATAGCTACAAGGCTGCCACCGTGCTGTCTTACCTGTTTACCATGCAGGGCCTTACGGACTGGCAGGTGATGCAGGGGCTGGTAAACGGGGAGCGACACTACTGGGTGCAGTACATGGGCAAGATATTTGACCCATGCCGCAAAAAGTTTACTGCGGCGGAGATTGCGTACACGGAGGTAGAATGCAGTACCGGCGCGGCTCAGGCCATACCGGTGGTGCCCGTGCCTATGCTTTACGGGAACGTAAACCGCGACTTGCCCAGTGAAACTATGGATGAGGGCGGGCACGTTGTGGTGCAGCCGGGGCAAGTATGGCAGCACGTTAAGAATGGCTGCCAGTACGTTGTTACGGGCCTAACAAACGATGGCAACCCGCTTACGGACGATAATAACCCGCCCATAGTGGATTACGTGGGCCGGGCCGGTAAGGCTTATGGGCGTTATCTTTCAAGCTGGCACGGCAGCTTTAGCTACTGCGGCAGGCTGCTGTAGAACGTAATAATATTACTCCCGATTTTTTGCTAAAGGTGTTGCAAAAAATTGTATAGGGCGTATTATGGGGTTGTTGGAAACGCCTACCCCATAAACGCTGGAGCACCCCATGAACGTACAAGTAAACACGACCGAATACCAAATGGCCCACGGCAAGCAGCCCCGTGGCGGCTATGAGCACGCACAGTGGGCTTTTTACATGGGCCGCAATAAGGCCAACGAAACCGTAAACGATGCGGTTTGGTTTAGCGGCACTTATAGCGCTGCTAAGAAGCAGGCAGTGGCCCATGCTAAAGCCAACGGCTTTCACACTGTGCGCGTAGGCTCGTAACAGCATGACAATTACCCAAGCAAAAAAGCTGAGCGAAGCCCACGGTTATTATTTTTATTATGACCGTAGCCTGCGCTTGTGGGCACACTACCCGGCAGCCGAAGATTTTGGTGCAGAAGATGGCGATACGCATTACCACACCCGCGCTACGCTGGCCGTAACCACGCCTAAACAGTTTGTGGGGTGGATGCAATGAGCACTAATTTGCCCAACCTTGAGGCTATGAAGATGGTGCTACTTGGCCAGCGCCAAGTGCAGGCCGGGGCACAGGTGCGTGTTTGGGCCACCATGGAGCCGAACCTACTTGTAAACCGGAAATTTTTAAACCTATGCGTAACCAAATTGGGCGTGGAAGATACGCGGGGCGCATTGCGTGTAGTAGAGCGCAAAAGCGGCATAGCCATGCTGTCCCTAGATGGCGGGGACTTTCCCGACTATCAGTTTGACCCGGATAAAGAACTAAAGGGCCTTAAGTACAAAGAGGCCCGTGCGCGGGTTGCGGCCTGCATTAGCACCCGGCAAGCTGAGGCGCTTATGAATTGCGGTACGTATAAAGCGCTTGAACGTGATGAAGTTTCTAAGCAGGCGCTAATTACGGCGTTTTGGGAGCCGCGCCTTAACACCACCGTTGCAGCCCGCTGCAAAGAGGTAGTGTGCGCCGCCCTAGCGGGCCGGGTAGAGTTATTTACAGTAGGCAGCTACCAGCATAAAGAAGGCCGCGAGCGTTTTATACTAACGCCGGTACTGCCTTCCGTACGTAACCTGCTGCCTACGCTAGAGCGCAGCCGTGGCGTTGCTGTGGGCAAGGTGGAATGGGTTAGCGACCCTACGCCGCAGGAGATTGCCACGGCTACCCTGCTGGCCACTGCGGCCCGTAAAATAGCGGTTACGGATGAGGGGCACCATGTAGCCTCGCGTGCGGCCAGTAAAAAGCGGAGGGTGTGTATTGACTGAACCTGTGGGCGTTAAGCGGCATTTAAGCGTAGACCGCGAAAGCATTATTTTTGGCTTTACGTTTACGCCGTTTATATGGGGCTTGCGGGCGGAGTATGACCCGTACACCTACGTGTACCACATTGTAGCAGGACCGTTTGCGCTGGGTATTGGCTGGCCGTTTTACTGGCAAGAGCGCTATGAAGACGATATGAACATTATTACGTTATTTGGGCCGCGTGGGCCTGAGACTGTAGGGGAAAATGATGAACTTGAAGACGATGAAGATGCGGACTACTGACCTACCGCTAATAGACAGTGCATGGCACAGCTTACGAGCTGAGGCGTGCGCTTTAGCCGTGGGACCGTTATCCCGGCGGGCAATTGATGTGGCGCTACAAGCACATAAGCGCCAAAAACGTAAGTATACCGGCGACCCATACTTTACGCACTGCATGGCTGTGGCAGCGCTAGTAGGCAACACGCCCGGCGCTACGGATGAAATGGTTGCGGCGGCTTTCTTGCATGATACTATTGAAGATACGCCGCTTACGTTTGACGATATTGCTAACCTGCTAAGCACAGATGTGGCGGAGCTGGTTAAGCAGGTTACGGATGTTAGCACGCCGGGTGATGGTAACCGGGCTGTGCGTAAGGCTATGGATGCTGCGCACCTGCGCCAAGCAAGTCCGCAAGGCAAAACCATTAAGCTGGCTGACCTTATTGATAACACGGCCAGCATTACCAAGCATGACCCCGGCTTTGCGCTGGTGTACATGGAAGAAAAGCGTTACCTGCTGCCGTTTTTGGTGGAAGGTGATGCGGAGTTGTTTAAACAGGCCAACAAAATCGTGGGCCGCTATTTTGCAGGGGAAATGTAATGCAAAGCCGTAAAATGAGTTTCTTGGAAGTCTGCGTTAGCACCGCCATTGGTTTGGCGGTTGCCATTGCTACGCAGGTAATTATTTTCCCGTGGTTTGGTATTGCGGTGGAGTTGCACCAGAACTTTCTAATCGCCGGTATCTTTACCGTGGTTAGCATTGTGCGCGGGTACTGGGTGCGCCGCCTGTTTAACTGGTGGCATGTGCGCACTGCCCCGTGGGTGCCTTAATGCACATACAGTGGGAGTTTTATGGCCTGTTGTTTGTAATAGCGCTATGGACGCTGGCCAATCTGCCGCTTATTAGCATAGATGCGGCAGTGCGCCTGCAAATGTGGCTGCGGGAGCAATTGCGGCAGTTAGATAGGCAGAGAGATACGCTAGAGGCGGAACGTACGCGTAAAAAATTGCAGCGGGCTGCAAAGAAGGAGAAGTAAATGCCAATGATGCGCTTAGAACAATTTACCAGTACGGACAAGCGTGAACTTATCAGGCCGGTAGATATTAGCGACCTGCCCATGTTTAAACACTGCGCCAACGATATGGTGGCGGTGACCCCGGATTACTACCGCGATGTAGTATCGCCGCTGTTAATGGCCCATGGCTACAGCACGTTTTGTGATTACTCGGTGAAATAGCCATGGCCGCAAGTAAAGAAGCAAAAGAACTGGCTGAGGCCGTGTTGGCGTTGGATAACACCGCACGGGCGCAAGGCTTGTACGTAGGCGCTGGTAGGGACAAAAGCCTGCCGGATACGTGCGCTGCCCAAGAGGGGCCTATGTGGAAGGCTTTAAAGGCGCAAGCTCGGGCGGTGCTTAGCGGCGAGGACAAGTGCCAGAAAAAGGCTAAAAACAAACGGACGCTGGAGGTTTAACATGGCACGTAGACGGGAAACATTTAAAGGGTACACGCTGGAAATTGGTGGGGAGCTGGCACCGGGGTGGTTTAATGAAACCCGTAAAATTTTGGCCGCTGAGGTAGACAGCATAAGAATGGTACTAGGCGGCGACAGGGTTAAAATTGTGGCGGTCACCTGCATATTGCGGCGTAAGGATGAAGCTAGGGCAAAGGGTGGTAAAGCACGCGCTAAGAAGCTTACTGCTAAGCGCCGCAAAGAGATTGCTGTTAATGCTGCCAACG
>Ga0172380_10004687_pt1 | contig 17320 bp, 15 predicted proteins | sample Leawe162metaG_FD_119747 | JGI IMG/M metagenome (GOLD analysis project Ga0172380, IMG submission 119747) | Leachate microbial communities from a municipal landfill in Southern Ontario, Canada - Leachate well 162 metaG | ecosystem: Engineered > Solid waste > Landfill > Unclassified | place...
ACGAAGCCATGCATTCCCAGTACGCTCGTGACCGCGCAACTGCGTCCGGCGGGTGTAGTTCAATGGCAGAACATCAGCTTCCCAAGCTGACAGTGCGGGTTCGATTCCCGTCACCCGCTCCACCTAAATTCTTTGTATTGCAACGGGTGTCGCGTTTTTCGCAGACAAGTCGAGCAACCGCTGGTGACCTCCAAATACCCCTAAAAGCCCCACGTTGTTCCACGGTTGTTCCACGAAATCGGCACCTGGACATGCCGCTGCCAGGGCTGTACGCCGCCGCAGTTCCCGAAACGGTCATGACGACCCGTCATACTGGCCTGCGACACGGGAGGAACCCTGACGACCACTCTGACCAGGCCCGAGAAGGGCACATTGGACCGGTTCACGGCACCGCTGTACACCGCGGTCGAGGCTGCCCGGTATCTCTCCGTGCCCGAATCGACCCTGCGTCGATGGGCGAACGGCTACGACTGGACCTCTCGCGGGCGGCCGGTGCATGGCACACCAATCCTCACCACGGTCAATGCCCAGCGCAGGGGAAGTGCCTCGATCCCGTTCGTTGGACTCGCAGAGGGCTTTGTTTTGGCAGCCTTCCGTCGTAGCGGCGTTCCGCTTCAGAGAATCCGTCCCGCACTCGCCCGGCTTGATGAAGAGTTCGGTCTCCAGCACGCGCTGGCGTCACGGAAGCTCTACACAGACGGTGCCGAGGTCCTGCTTGACGTCTCTGCCACACTCGACGACCCGGCCGACACGCTGGCAGTCCGCGAGCTCGTTGTGGTTCGTAACAACCAGGGAGTGTTCAACGAGGTAGTCGAGTCCTACTTGCGACGCGTCGAGTACGGCGACGACGGCTACGTGGGGCTTGTTCGTCTTCCCGCCTACACAGTTGCCGAAGTCGTGGTAGACCCATCCCGGGGGTTCGGCCAGCCCATCTTTGCGCGCGGCGGTGTACGTGTGGAGGACGCGATCGCATTATTCCAAGCTGGCGAGTCCCTCGATGATGTCGCAACGGAGTTCCGGATCCCTCACGCCGAACTTGAGGATGCCATCCGCATCGCCACCCACCAGGTGGCATAGGCGTGATCTCGGGGCAGCCCTCCGAGGTTCAATTCTTCCTGGATCGAAGCCTCGGCGGAGTCCAAGTCCCTCGCCTGCTCCGCGCTGCTGGCCTGACGGTGGTCACCTTGACCGAGTACTACGGCAACCCCGCCGATGAGTCTGTGACTGATGTTGAGTGGCTTGAGTTGGCGGGACGGCGACATTGGCCAGTCCTAATGAAGGACACGAAGATCCGCTATCGCCAGGCCGAGCGGGAGGCTTTGATCAATCACAACGTTCAGGCCTTCTGCCTCACCAACGCCAATCTGAACGCCGCCAAGATGGCTGACGAGTTCCTCACGGCCCTCGCCCGCATTCATGACGCGATCAAGTCTGCTTCCCCGTGCTTGTACGCAGTGAGCCGCGGGCGAATCAAGCGCCTCGACTTGATCTAGACACTTTCCACGGTGGCAAAGAGCTCCGCCTGCTCCAGGACCAGTTCGACTGCTTTCTCTTCGAGATCGGGCGGGTACCCGTTGATCACGAGAAGCCTGCGTACCTTGGACCGCAGACCGGCCTTGACCGATTCCTTGTAACGCCAGTCGATGGTGACGGAGTCCCGAACGGACCAGACGAGATCGACGGCGATCTTCTTGAGTTTCTCGTCGCCGAGCTCCAGTACGGCGGACTCGTTCTGCACGATCGCGTCATAGAACGCGACCTCCGCCTCAGACAGCCCCAGCTGCTCGTGACGGTGGGCCTGGTCCCGCATCTCCTTGGCCAGCTTGACCAGCTCAGCAATGATCTCGGCCGTTGTCAGCGATCGATTGGTGTAATTGTTGATCGCCTCCTCGAGCTGCTCGGAGAACTTCCGCGACTGCACGCGGTTCGACCGCGACATCGTCCTGATCCGGTCGCCGAGAATGCGCCGCAGGACGCCGAGCTGCAGGTTGGGCTTGTCGCGGTGAGCGAGCGAGTCGAGGAACTCGTCGGACAGGATCGAGATCTCCGGGGTGTCGACGCCGGCCAGCTTGTAGATGTCGATGACCTCGTCGGCGGCCACGGCTTCGTTGACGAGCTGACCGATGGCGGTGTCGATCTCAACGGCTCCTGCGCCGCCGCGGCCGGCGTCCGGGTTGAGGATCTTCAGGATGGCCGCGCGCACGTCGGTGAACATCCGCACGTCGTTGCGGATCGCAACCGCCTCCTCGCGCGCACCGGCAAGGGCGTAGGCCTTGGCCAGGGCGAGCACCTGGTCGAGGTAGCGTCTCTGTCGATCGGGGTCGGCCATCACGAAGTCGAGCACCTTGGCGTGCTCGGCCAGCCGCTGGCCAGCAGGCAGGTCGGGTGAAGAATTGAAGTCACAGCCGTGCAGCAGCGCCCGTATGATGTCGTGCTTCTCCAGCATCGCGTCGACAAGCTCCTCGATCGGCACGCCGGCCTGGTCGCGGTCCGACGGGGAGTACTCGACCAGCGCCTTCTGGAGATTGGCGAACAGCCCGATGTAGTCGACGACCAAGCCACCCGGCTTGTCGAGGAAGGTGCGGTTGACACGCGCGATGGCCTGCATGAGGCCCGCACCCTGCATTGTCTTGTCAACGTACATCGTGTGCAGCGAGGGGGCATCGAAGCCGGTAAGCCACATGTCACGCACGATCACCAACTCAAGTGAATCGGTCGGGTCCTTGGCGCGCGCCTTGAGGTCTCGACGGACGTCCTTGGAGTACAAGTGTGGCTGGAAGGGCGGGGGATCGGCCGCCGACCCGGTCATGACGATCTTGATGCGCCCGGCCATCGGGTCGTCGTCGTGCCAGTCGGGGCGCAGGGCGACGATCTTCTCGTAGAGGCGGACGGCGATCCGCCGCGACATCGTGACGATCATCGCCTTGCCGATCATGGCCGCGCGGCGCTTCTCCCAGTGCTCGACGATGTCACGAGCGATGAGGTCGAGGCGGTCCTCCGCGCCGACGATCGCCTCCAGCCGCGCCCACTTTGACTTGGCCCTGGTCGCCTCATCCTCGTCGACCTCGCTGGTGATCTCGTCGGCCAACTCGTCGAGAGCAGCCATGTCGGCCTCGGACACGGCGACGTTAATCAGCCGGGACTCGTAGAAGATCTTGACGGTGGCACCGTCCTCGACAGCGCGGGTGAGGTCGTATACGTCGATGTAGTCGCCGAACACAGAGCGGGTCGACCGGTCACCTGACTCGATGGGGGTGCCGGTGAAGCCGAGGAACGTCGCGCCTGGCAGAGCGTCGCGCATGTGCTTGGCCAACCCGGCCTTGAGGGTGCCGTCGGCCGCGAGGGTCTCGCCGAAACCATACTGCGAGCGGTGGGCTTCGTCGGCAACGACGACCACATTACGGCGGGCGGTGAGGACGGGATTGACGTCGTCGCCAGCGAGGGGGGCGAACTTCTGCAGCGTGGTGAACACGATCCCGCCGGACGCCCGCTGCAGCAGAACTCGCAGATCACCGCGGGAGTCCGCCTGGACGGGCCGTTCGGGCAGGATCTCGGCGGGAGCGAAGACCTCGCCGAACAGCTGGTCATCCAGGTCGTTGCGGTCGGTGAGGAACACGAGCGTGGGGTTGCCCATGCGCGGGTCACGCATCACCTTCGCGGCGTAAAGCAGCATCTCGATGCTCTTGCCCGACCCCTGCGTGTGCCAAACGACCCCGCCGCGCCGGTCGCCTCCGTCACCGGACGCGGCCACCGTCGACTCGACCGCGGCGTTGACTGCCCAATACTGGTGGTACTTCGCGACCCGCTTGACCATCCCGTGCGGCTCGTCGGAGAACACGATGAAGCTCTTGACGAGGTCGAGGAAGCGCGCCGGCTCGAAGACGCCTTTGATCAGCACCTCAAGAGCCGAACGGTCGGTCACGACGTCGCGGCCGTCGATCGTCTTCCACGGCGCACAGTGCTCGAAGCCGGCCGTCAACGATCCCATCGCCGCCGAGGTGCCGTCGGTGATGACCGTCACCGCGTTCGGCGTGAAGACAGCAGGGATGTCGGTGCGGTACGTCTGCACCTGGTTCCACGCGTTCCTCAGGGTCGCGTGTTCATCGGCAGGGTTCTTCAGCTCCAGCAGCGCGAGCGGGATGCCGTTGACAAACACCAGCACATCCGGCCGACGGTTCTTGTGCTCCACGATCGTGACCTGGTTGGCGGCCAGCCAGTCGTTATTGCCGGGGTCGTCGAAGTCGATCAGCCGCACGTTGGCCGTGCGCACCTGCCCGTCGGCGCTGCGGTGCTCGACCGGCACGCCATCGACGAGAAGCTGGTGCACCCGGAGGTTCTCTGCGATCTCCGACTGCGACTCTGCGCGCTGGAGGCGCTTGATCGCCTCGTCCACAAGATCAGCCTGGTGAGGGTTGATCCGCTCCCCGGCAGCCCGCAGCCGCTCGATCAGGTAGACCTGATCCCACGACGCCCGCTCCTCGGCCACCCCACCCGGCCCGAGGTTGGGACCGAACTGCGTCGAGTATCCGATATCGCGCAGGTAGTCGAGGGCTGCCTCCTCGATGACGGACTCGTCGAAGCCGGTCATGGTGTCAGATTCCCGCCGCCCGATTGGCCAATGCGGATCGCGATCAACTGCTGCAGGGCGATGGTGACGGCCTCGGACTCGGTGCGCGCGCCGCTCAACTCGACGGCGCGGGCGAGCAAGCCGGGGTCGATCGACATGCGTATGGCCGTCGCCCCTCCGCTCCGTTGTGTCACGACGACTCCCTGCCGGTCACGTGACAGTGTCCCGAACTCGTGCGCGGCCGGACAGCAGTTCGGGCAAGAGCGCGTCACGAAGCGACTCGAGGTCCCAGATCTCATCGCGCCGTTTCTCGACCAGCTCCAGCACCAACAGCGCCCGGTCTGTGACGGACTTCGGCATCGCGCGCACATCAGGAACTACCATCACCAGGAGGTCATCGGGGCGCACGCGCTGGTGGCTGCCCGAGGTGCCCGTGACGCGCCGAGCGAGTTCGGCACGGAAACGCGGATCGCGAACGGCCAGCCACAATCCCGCCAGCGATCGATCACCTGGTGCCACGAGGCACGCGAACTCGGTCGACGCGAGGGCTGGAATGCCTGCACGAGGCGTCGCCCACCACGTCCGGTTCGTACGTGGATTGAGCCGCGACACCAGGACAGACCGCGCCGTCACATGCGTCTTATTACTCTTGATCGTGCTCGCGGGCACCACCTCGGGACGCGCGCTGGCGTCGAACGCCGGGAGACTGAAGTGGTCAACCAAAACGTCACCCATCTGCGATGGATTTGCCGTGACTCGGTTGATGGATGTCAACTCACGCAGCGGGGTTCGGGGAAGGGACTCGGCCCATTGCTCCGCGAGAGCGTCTAAGAGTCGCAGGCTGAGGTCGATGGCTCGGCGGTTGGACTCGATCTTGTCCTCAATGGACTCAAGAACGTCAACGATGCATCGCCGGCGCGGTGTCAGATGCGGCACGTTGTACGAGAGGAAGTCCTGGCGGCTAAGGGCCACAACGGCACTCCCCGTCGCGCGGCCCGCACAGTAGTCGCGATAGTCGGGTGTGCGAAGCAGCCAGTAAAAGTACCGCTCGAACGTCGCGTCGCGCTCGAGAAAGACGAGACGTACTGTGTCCTGCGTAAGGCGTCCTGAGGGGACGGTGCTGGGCAGTCGCGCCACTGAACCGATCATCTCGCCGTCCTTGGTAGCACCCTTGAGGGACACATAGAGGTCGCCGGGCACGAGCATCAATTCTGGTGGGCACTCGCCGCCGTACGTCTTGTAGTCGTTTCTGAAGCCTCCTCCCGGCACGATCGATCCAAGCCCGAGAAGTGCAGGTCCCGGCTGTCCGACGAGAGGGCCTTTGTATGTCGTTCCTCGGCGTAACGTGACGAAGTCACCGACTACCCCTTCGTCAGTCAACGTTGAGCTCGCTCATGCCACGGCGTATCACGGCTTCGAGTTCCTGCCCGCGGTCGAACTCGGCGAACAGCTCCTTGGTAAGCCGCTCGATCTTGTCCGCGATGGGCTCGTCGTCGGCCTCCACATCCTCGGTACCGACGTAGCGGCCGGGGGTGAGAATGAAGTCGTGGACCGCGATCTCATCGATCGTCGCGGCCTTGGCGAAGCCGGCGACGTCGACGTAGTCACCGTCGTGGTTGCGCCAGGCGTGGTAGGTGCTGGCGATCCTGGAAATATCCTCGTCATCGAGCACGCGCAGGCGGCGGGTCTCCATCAAACCGAGCTTGCGGGCATCGATGAAGAGCACCTCACCCACGCGCTTGCGGTGGCCGTTGCCGTGCCGGTCCTTGGAGACGAACCACAGGCTGACGGGGATGCCGGTGTTGAAGAAGAGCTTGTCGGGCATGGCGACGATGCAGTCGACGAGGTCGGCCTCGACGAGGCGTCGTCGGATGGCGCCCTCGCCGCCGGACTTCGACGAAAGCGATCCGTTGGCAAGGACGAAGCCAGCGGTGCCCTTGGGGGACAGGTGATAGATAAAGTGCTGCACCCAGGCAAAGTTGGCGTTGCCCTCGGGCGGGGTGCCGTACGCCCAGCGCGGGTCGTCGGCGAGCTTGGCGTCCCACCAGTTCGAGACATTAAACGGCGGGTTGGCGAGCACGATATCGGCGCGCAGGTCGGGGTGGAGATCATGTGTGAACGAGTCGGCGGAGCGCTCGCCAAGGTCGGCCTCGATGCCGCGTAGGGCGAGGTTCATCTTCGCTAGCCGCCATGTGGTGTCGGTGAACTCTTGGCCAAAGACGGAAATGCTGTTCGGGTTGTCTCCGTGGGCTTGCACGAACTTCGCGGACTCGACGAACATGCCGCCGGAGCCGCACGCGGGGTCGTACACGCGGCCTGCGATGGGCTCGAGCATCTCGACCAGGGTCTTGACCACCGAGCGGGGCGTGTAGAAGGCGCCGGCGTCCTTGCCGGTCTCCCTGCCGGCGAACTGGCCGAGGAAGTACTCGTACACCCGGCCCAGCACGTCGTCGGAGCCGTGGTCATCAGTCGCGGTGAAGCCGATCGAACCGATCAGATCGACCAGCTGCCCCAGGCGCCCCTTGTCCAGGCCCTCGCGGCCGTAGTTGCGGGGCAAGACCCCGCGGATCACAGGGTTCTCCTTCTCGATCAGGTCCATGGCGGCGTCGATGTCGGTGCCAATCGTCGGCAGCTTGGCCCTGGCCTGGATCGACTCCCAGCGAGCCTCGGCGGGGACCCAGAACACGTTGTGGGACGCATACTCGTCGCGTGCCTCGAGGAAGTCGCCGCGTCGGTCGGTCGGGATGCCCTGATCCTCAAGCTCCCGCTCCAGTTCGGTGCGGCGGGCGGTGAAGCGGTCGGAAATGTACTTGAGGAACACGAGGCCGAGGGCTACGTGCTTGTACTCGCTCGGCTCCTGGTTGCCGCGCAATGCGTCCGCGGCATCCCACAGCCGCTGCTCCAGTGACTTCGCTGGTGTCGACTTCTTGGCGGCACGCGCCATTGTCGCTTCCTCTCAATCCCGTCCAATGTGCTCTGACCCTACCGGCGAGCAATTGCGAGATGCCCGCTTCGGCATCGGGCGTTTACCTACCTCACGTCGGAGAACAGCGTGCAGGTCACCCGTGAACGGATGAAGATAAATCGCTCACAGTCGCACGGCGACTTCGAACTTGCGCTTGCTCTGACGCCGGCGTGTGGCCAGGGAGACCTGCGGGACCTCCAGGGTCGTCATACACCTGGACGATCCTCATCGACAAACGACACCGTCGCCAACTCCATGTTCACGTCGTCATGGACGGCCCCACCGCTCGTGCCGCCGTCCGCAGATGCACTCCAGCCACGTGGTGCGCAGTCGGCTGGGTGCTGAGGCCACGGCGTTCAATCCGCTCGGCGACCATCGCCACGACGGCATCACGGCGTGCCTCGGGCGTGGCTCGCATGAGCTGCTCGACCCAGGGTCCTTCGGCGATGTCGGCGATGTTCACCACGGCTACGACGTCGTCGCGGTGTCGGGTGAGCGCGACGTAAGCCGAGGCGAGGTCACGGTCGGGTCCGACGTCGATGACCAACGAGTCAAGAGTTTGTCCTTGGAGCTTGTGAGTGGTCATCGCGTAGCCGTGTCGGGCGTTGGCCACGGCCTGCCTAGCGGTGAGCGCTTCGTGCACCGGCATGCCACTGGTCCAGTGCGTCAGTTCGACGCGGTCGGGGTGGACGGCCGTGACGATGCCGCGCGTCCCGTTGGCCAGGCTCGGCGCGTTCCCACGGTTGATGTTCTTGGTGATGAGGATCTGATCACCGACGGCGTACGAGGTCGTCCGGCCGTGATGGGTGTAGGACTTGTCGGGGCCGCTCACCCATCCGCGCCGCCGCGCCTCGGCGCGGGCGTGGTGGTTGAGGATGTCGACCTGGTCGTTGCGGTCGGACTCCAGGGCGACGGTGCCGACCCGCTCGGCCGGGGTTCTCGCCCGGCCGGCGCGCTCGGCCCAGGCATCGACCAGTACGCGTTCTGCCTCGGTCTGGCTGTTTACGACGACCAGCTGCCCCGTGTTGGCGAGTCGGGCGAACGCGGCTTCCGCGTCGCCGTCTCGCATGAACGCCGCGCATTCGCGACCCGCGTCGGTGCGCTGGCGGAGGTTTTCCGTCAGTTCTGCGCCCCGGCGCGCTTCGTGGAAATGGGCGAACATTCCGGACGGCCCGACGGGCTGCAACTGCTTGTGGTCCCCGATAAGCGTGACGGTGACATCGCGCCTGGCGGCCCAGCCGAGGACGTCGGCGAGGTCTGTGGCCGGGATCATCGACGCCTCGTCTATGACCAGGTGATCCATCGGCGGGATCGAGAATCGGCGCCGGATCGCCTGAGCACGCTCTCGATTGGCCCGGCGGGAGGAGCGCTCAAGTCGGGCGACCTCCTGGCGCACCGGATCGTCCGGGTTGTGCTCAACCTTGATCCGCGCCACCAGCCACGACACGGTTCCGGCCTGGACCTTGGCTGTGTCTCGAAGGGCCTGCGCAGCGATCGCGGCGACGGTGACGCCGTAGACGCGCTGGCCGTGCAGGGCAAGGGCGTGTCGAGCTGCATCGACCGCAGTGGTCTTGCCCGACCCAGCGGCCCCGACCACGACCGAGACGCGGTCGTTTCCACAGGTCATCTGGTCGAACAGGGCGCGCTGGCCGGGCGTGAAGTCCTGACCGGCCGCGGCCCATCCTGATTCCTGGCGCCATCGGGTGAGGGCATGACCCGCCTGCGTGGGTGTGAGTCGATGAGGGTTGCGGTCGAACCCCGCGGTGAACGCTTCGCTGGCTCGGTGCTCGGCAAGGAGGACGCGGTTGGAGGCGTGCGTGAGCGTCCCGACTCGGCCGCGGGCTCGTACGTCCCCGGTGGTGAAGGCCCGCTCAATGACGGTGCGGACGGTGGCGGCGATGTGGTCCTCGTCCCAGTCGTGAGGCGCGAACGCCCGCACCGCGGCTTCGATTCTCGCGGTGATCTCAGAGCCCTTGTTCTGGCAGACGATTTCGTCGACGGTCCATGCCCAGATGTCGTCACTCCAGGTTTCCGGGCGCGCCGAGTCTTCCTGATCTGAGGCTTCGCCGAACGCGCCGTTGAGGTCGATGCCGAACGCGAACGCGCGCTTGCGCATCCTCGATTGGATCTGCTCCCACGTGAGTGTCTCCTCTGCTTTGGACCGGGTCACACGACGCTTGGCGCGGGAGTCCAGCAGCCGCAGGCGATCGTGACTGACCGCAAGCCCATCCGCGTCGAGGTCGTCAAGAATCTCTGCCTGAACGAGGGCCTGGGCTTGGGAGAACAAGGCCATGGTCTCGGGGTTGGCTCCGAACACCTCCCACTGGCAGGTCCCGACATCGAACTGCCAGCTGGGAACAAGTCCGCGCTCGACGGCGATCGAGCGAAGTCGTCGTTCGAACTCGGCCTGGAACCACCAAGTGTGGTTGATCAGATCGCTTCCGCCGGTGGCCATGGTGCGTTCGACGCCGTCGACGCAAACGAGGCGATTGGGGATCATCACGTGCGCGTGTAGATGTGGGTCGAGTTCTCGGCTGTAGGACTCGATGCTCATCGTCGCGGCGTAGCCGTCGCCACGGATTGCGGTCGCCTGCTGGCCGTCTCCCTCGTGGCCGGTACGCCCGTGGCCGACGCGGCGCATGAGTTGATCGGTGGCGCCTTCGACGGCGTCGTGGACGGCGGCGAGCCACTGCTCGCGTCGCGCCGGATCGTCCAGCAATGCGGCGACACTGAATGACTTTGGGCAGGTAGCCGTGAGTTCATAGCCGGCGTTCCCGGTGACGATCATCGTTGCCGCGTCGGCTCGCGTCCGCTCCCAGATGTCGGCTCCGAGAGCGTGGTCATCCATACCCACGGCAAGGTCTTCGCCGTTCCGGGTTTGCGGCGCACCGGACTCGTGGAGGGCCTGGTGGTGGGCGCCCAGTCGCCGATGGACTTCGTCGCGGTCGATCCGGACAGCGGGAGCCTCCATTGCCCGTCCGGCCGCGAGCGCTCTTTCGTAACTGTCCCAGGCGTGCTCGTTGGACCTCAGCAACGCTTCGATCGAGCGGAACGTGACGGTTCCATTGGGTCGTTTCGCGGCCTTGGTCACCGCTCTGAGTTGGGCGGCGAGGTTGCGTCCAGACCACAGCGACTCTGGGGTAACTCCGGCTTCCTGGCAGACCTCCACGATGACAGTGAACAGGGGCGCTGCGGCGATCCGTGCGAATCGATTGCGTTCACGCGTGAGCCGAGTCCGCTCGCCGGTGGCGCGGTCGATGCCGAACATCGCATCGCGGACGATGACCCCATCCGAGGAGGTCAGAAGCTCACCGGGACGGTAGGCCATCCGCTCGGCAGTGGCCCCGGAACCGAGGAACCAAACCTGTCGCGAGTCGACGCTTCCGGTACCGAGCCGGTAGTCGATCTGGGCCTCTTGGGCTTGCCTGGACAGGCTTCGACCGGGATCGATTCCGGCCAACCGGTAGCCGACTTGGGCTGGCAAATCGGTGCCGTGAGCGAGCGTCGTGCAGTGTCCACTACGCGCCATGGCGCGCCGTCCGCGGAGTCGACTGGGTCGACGTGGGCATCGGGATGCCAGCCCGGGTTGTGTTCCGGGGTTGCTTGTCGTTCTTCGTGCTCCTGCTGTTGCTTGTCTTCTTGGTCGTGATTTCCTTGATTGTCTTGCTGATCATCGTGTTGATTCTGATCTTCGTTGGGCTTGACGTTCTCTTGTTCTCCATGGTGATGGTGTCCTTGATGGTCGTGGTCGTGCTCCTTGACCACGACAACGCCACGAACCCCTCGGTGCCTCGCAAGTTCCCAGCCGGCAGCGACGCTTCGGAGGGCCCGGACACGCGGTTCGTCATTTCTGGCGGTGCGACAACCGCGCCGATCCAGCTGTCGGCCGTCGTTTCGACCTGCTTCGCACAACCCTCGGGCACGGGTTCGTCGGCAAACTTGCGAGGCACCGAGGGGGTTTCGGCGTTGAGAGGGTGCGAGGGAAATTCCCCCGCTCGAGAAGGGAGCAGACCATGACGAGCGCGTTCCTCAGCCAGACGAAGGTCGCAATGCGCGAACTCGAGCGCTCGCAGCAGTTGCGAGCGCGCCTGGACGATCGGGCACGAAGCGCCTTCGACCGGGCTCGAGATCAATACCGCAAGCACCAGGCTGATGCCGCCGCAGTCGAGGGCGCTGCGTGGCGAGCCCTACTCGCCGTGCCGGGCATGACTGTGAGCACTGCCGCAGCACTGTGCGACGTCAGTGTCGCCACCGTTCACCGCCGGATGAAGGAGGCGCGAGATGAGCACTAGGGCGAGCACGCGCCTGCTCAGCATCGATCAAGCGGCCGAGGCGCTCGGCGTCACTCCCCGCATGATTCGCCGACTGACCTCAAGCCGACAGTTGCCATACGTCAAGGTCGGACGACTCGTCCGGATTCGCGACACGGACATTGCCAGGTGTGTCGAGGATTGGACCGTGCCAGCCGTCGACCGCCGGCGGTCGGCGTGAGCTCGCGAACTCGAGGGTCGGTGAGGTCGCCCGGACCCAGGTGCGCGACTAGTCAGGAAACTTCGGTTCGTCGCCCCAAAGTGCAGCGCCGACACGCCTGCCGGCTGCACTACCTACCCGGTTCGCCGACGTCGAAGGGCTTGAGATCGACGCGGAGTCGGTTGAACGATAGACGACGCGGTCACCGACGATGGTCCCCGCGTACCGCCCAGACGGGTCATAGACACGATCACCATGGACTCGGCCGAGGTATGTTCCAGAACGCGCAAATAGCCGATCACCGTCGCGCTGGAGCGGCCGGCCATTCTTCGTGTAGAGGTTCGTCATATGCGCATTCTCAACGAGACCCCCGACATCTCCATCAAGATCGCAAGGGATGACCATGCCACTCACCGAGGACCAGAAGGCGGCCCGAGCAGAGAGGCGCCGCACGTCCGTAGCCCTAACGGAGGAGGCTCGCTACCACCGCCGAGAAGCCAAGCATCGTGAGTGGGTCGAGCACGGAATGCATCTGACCCGCGAGCAGGCGTCCGCAGGGGAACCGTGCCGTGGCTGTGGGCTCCCGGTGATCGACAACCTGGGCGATTGGCCGCCGACGATGCATCTCACGCCCGAGGAGCGCATCGAGCACGAAACCGCTGATGCGCAGTTCCGCGGGTTGCATCCGGACTGCGATGCGCACCGATGGAGCATGTCAGGCTCACGCGCTACCCACTGCGGCTTGTGCTGTCCCCCTGTACCGCTATCTCAAGAACAGGTTGAGCACCTCGGACGTCTCCTAGCCGGTGTGCCCGAGCACCACGAGGACGAGTTGGACACATGGCAGCGCATTCTGACGTGCGGACACCGCGTTGAACGGCAGGTGCATCACACCAACCAGTCGCCGAGCTTCTCGACGGAGTGGTGTCCGGCGTGCGAGCAGACCCGCGGCGTTGTGACGTCGGAACAGACAATTGAGGCAGGAGCACGAGCAGCCGAATCGACACGGAAGCGGGACGAGGAGATCGCCCGTGCCGAACGCGACGTCGCTCGGGCGGAGAAGGTAACCGTGGAGGCCCGGAAGAAGCTCGCCGAGCTGCGGGCCGGGGACGTACTGGGTACCCACCCGGCGCCAAGCAGGAAGCGGACGTCGAACTACGAGATCAACCGGAGCCCGAGCGAACGGTAGGCCGAGAAGGGATCGGTCCAGATCACACCGGTCGCGTCGCACGCTTCAGGAATCTTCACGCTTTTCTTCGAGTCCGGCCCTGGCTGCTCTCGAGTAACGACAGTCGCGCCAATCGCGGAGGCGTGGGCGATGAGTCGTAAGTCAGCCGAACCGAGGAACTCGTTTACCGCTGCCTGGCTGTAGGGGCGGGCGGAGTCAGCGGCCCAGATGGAGAGGTCGGTCATCGCGGAGACGGTGTCATCAGTTTCCTGCAGCCAGAAGTCCGGCGGCAAACCCTTGGCCCACGTGACCAGTTGCCCGGTGCCAGCGGTGATCTCGTCCTTAATCACCTGAACCGATGCGACCTGACCCGCGAGTGTCGGATCCCCGAGCCAATCCCAGAATCCCGGGGCAATGTCGAAGCCGTAATAGAGCCGGCTCGCCTCCATGAAGGCATTCGCGTCGAGGAGGAACATCACGCGGCCCCAAGTCGACGCACGTACTCGTCGAAGGTGCTCAGGGACTTCATGGACATCAGGTCCATCGCCTCGGTGAAGGTGGTCCGACCCTCAAGGGTGTCGGCGACGAGTGCTCGGGAGAGCCTCTCCCCGACCCGGAAGGGTTGGTTGTTGTAGTGGTCGCCACCGCCGGAAGCCTGTCTAGCGTCCCGCAACCGCGCCAGGCGGCGAAGCTCGGCGTCGTACGCATCGTCGAAGTCGTCGAATCGGCGAAGGCGCGCGCGATTGAGGGCTTGCAGGACGACGAGAGTGCCACAGCGGAAGTCGGTCGCGAGGCGGTCGAGGACTTCTGTTGTTCCCAGGTTGGCAAGTGGCTCATACCGCGCGCGCAGCTCATCCCCCGGAACGAGTACCTCGGACGCGACCGCATTGCACCACCGCTCGATGTCGGACTGTCCGCCATTACGCGGGTCCTCGTTGCCGATCCCGCTGCTACCCCGCCACACGTGGGCGAACTCGTGCGCAATGGTGAAGATCTGACCGTTGAGCGTCTGGTGCGTGTTCACGAAAATCAGTGGCGCAATGTCGTCTACGAGAGAAAACCCGCGGAACTCGTCTTCATTGAGCAACCGATGTGTGTTGTTGCCGACCATGGACGTGGCGACGGTGAGTCCGCCGACCAACTCGAATCGCCGTAACAGCAACTTGCGTGTGTCGCTCCAGTTGCCAGTGCGGTCTCGGACCTCGATATCCAGGGTTGCGCGGATCTGCGTCGCTGCTTCTAACGGCGTCGCGTCTGCAGCAGAACCCACGAAGCTCAGAGCCGTAGCACCCTGAGCAAGGACGTACTCGCGATACCACGCTTGCCGCCGTTCAGCGAGACTGAGGACTGCAATCAGATCCGCACTCGGCGTCGGGGCCGTGGCGAATCCCTCGCGGAAGTCAGGGATCGGCAGAGTCCAGTCAGGAGGCTCCGTGAGCAGCAGGTAGCCGAAGGGCACGCCTGTCGTCGTGGCGAAGGACTGGAGTTGCTTGAGGGTCGGTTTCACTGTCCCACCGATCCACTTCTCCACAGCGAATTTGGAGCGCACCTTCTCCGGATCAGCGCTGGAAACTTCGAGGGCCCACATCAGCACGGACGGAGCAGCCACGACGCGAACGGACACGGCCTCTCTCCCTCCACTCCGACATCGGATTTGGCATCTCTGGCGGTTGGCTGCCGGTTTTCAGACCCACGGTAGTCCGTCGAGCGCCTCGCCACGGTGCCATGACGCACCGACAGGGACCGCCGGAGTCGCACTCGATCGGATCACATTGAGGACATTGACGCCACCTCTACTGTCCTGTTACGCGCGAGGTCGGCCGTTTCATTGGTCGCACATTGCTGGGCTCCCGGGCCAATTCGTCCATTCGTTCGGCAATGCGGCGGCCATGGTCCGCGGTGGCGTGGAGGTAGATCTCAGCAGCCTGCGTGGTGGACTGACCGAGACGGTGCTTGAGCTCGGCCAGTGAGGCACCCGCCTCGGCCGCCAGGGTCATGCCGGTGTGACGGAGGTCGTGCGGTCGCACGTCGGGGCGGCCGATTCGGTTCAAAGCCCGGCGCAGCATTTGGTAGTAGGTCGTTCGGATGTTGCCGCCGCTGTCGGTCGTGAAGACAAGGCTGGTTGCCTCCGGGCCTGTGTACGTACTCAGGTGCTGGGCGAGTTGGCCGGAGAGAACTGTTGGGATCGCGATGGTCCGGATACCCGCACGGCTCTTCGGGGTGTCGATGTCGTGCACGCCTTTCAGGGGGTAGACGCGCTCACGCACGCTCAGGCTCGCACGCCGCGGGGTCAGGTCGAGGTCACGCCGCTGCAGGGCTGAGGCCTCCCCAATGCGCAGACCCGACCAGACCAACAGGTGTACGAGCGCCTCGTATCGGTCGGGAACCTCGTCGGCCAGCGCGACAACCTCGGGGATGCTCAGAACCGGACGTTCCGCGGCCTTGCGGGCGGAGGCGCCCCTGATCCGGCAGGGATTCGCCGCGACGAGTTCGTCCTCCTCAGCAGTGACGAACACCGCGTGCAGTAGCCGGTAGGCGCGGGACGCCGTGGCGGAGCCGTCCCGCACGCTGGCCTGAGTGAGCTGGCGCGGCCGCCGGTCCTTGCGGGCGCCCTTCGCGGCCTTCTTCTCGCGCGCCAACCTGGCGGCGTCCGCGACCTCGAGCTCGTCCCGCAACCGATCCTGCATCCGGGCATGCCAGTCGCGGACCATGTCGGGCGTGACCTCGTCGAGCCTGTGGACCCCGATGTGCGGCCCGATGTGGTTGCGCCAGCACGACTCGTACTCGCGCCGGGTCGTCGCCTTGAGGCTCTGCCGTTGCTCGATCCACTTCTGCCCGTAGGCGTCGAGGGATACCCGCGCAGACCTGGGCGCCTTCCATGCCCCGCGCACCATGTCGGTGCGGACGGAATCGAGGAAGATGCCGGCCTCGGCCTTCGACGGGAAGGTCGTGGGCGCATTTACCCAGCGCCCGTCCACCATGTACCGGGCCCGGTATCGACCCGACGGGAGCTTCTCGATCGCACCGAACGAGCGCCTGCCTGCCATGTCCCCCCTCGTGACCGGAAGCAACCGCGAAGCGCTGTTCCAGACGCCTCGTAGTTCCACGATAGTTCCACGCCGAGGGTACGTTATCGCCGAAACATGTTGCAACTACTGATGTTTTGACTGTTGACAATCGCCGGTTCCCAAGCTGACAGTGCGGGTTCGATTCCCGTCACCCGCTCCACCAGAAAGCCTTGCAGAGCAAGGGGCTTCAGTGTCTTCGAGGGTAGGTCGACGAAGCCCTGTCGACCCCGATTCACCCCGAACTGCACCGAGTTGTTCCACGATAGTTGCACGAGTCTCGCGCCCGCAGTGCCCGAGTTATGAGCTGAAGCCCTCTTAGCGAGGCTGCAGCGGCTGCAACTCTCCACTCGGCGTGGCAATTCCGGGGTGGACGGTATACCCTCGGGGGTATGCGTATCCGTGCCCTCGCCCTGTCCGTCGCCGCCCTCGCCACCATCAGCATCGGCCTCACCGGCTGCTCATCGGGCGATGCCGGCAGCGCCACCCCATCTGCCGCAGTGCAGGGGCCGGCGGTTCCGGTAACGGTTCCGAGCGCCCCTGAGCGAGTCGATGCCGCCCGGTTCGCCGAGGTCATCGCCAGCCCCGGCGTGACGATCATCGACGTCCGCACGCCGGAGGAGTTCGCCACGGGACACATCGAGGGCGCGGTCAACTACAACGTCGAAAGCCCTGACTTTGGCACCCAGATCGGCGCACTCAACCCCGCTGACGCATACGCGGTGTATTGCCGCAGTGGCAACCGTTCACAGGCGGCCGTCGCGGCCATGTCCCAAGCCGGCATCTCGGGCATCTATGAACTCGAGAACGGCATCGTGGCTTGGGATGACGCGGGACTGCCCACCGTCTCCTAGCAGTGCCGGGCGTTGCAATCAGCCGATCCAGCGCAAGCGTTCTATTCCCTCGTTACCGGAGGTCGATCCCGCCAGTGTCAGTTGCGAATTCACCGGGAGCCCTCCGCTTGAATCACCACGAGTCGGTCTCCGTGCTGAAGAACATCGATCTGCTCGTCGAAGCGGTACACCCGACCTGAGCGCAGAACTGCGAGCACGAGTTGGCCGCTGGCATCCAGCCGGGCAGGGGCC
>Ga0172380_10004688_pt1 | contig 17315 bp, 13 predicted proteins | sample Leawe162metaG_FD_119747 | JGI IMG/M metagenome (GOLD analysis project Ga0172380, IMG submission 119747) | Leachate microbial communities from a municipal landfill in Southern Ontario, Canada - Leachate well 162 metaG | ecosystem: Engineered > Solid waste > Landfill > Unclassified | place...
AGATCGGCGCCGGTGGGGTAGTTGTTGTATGAGGCATACGCCCCGCCGTAGGCGTTACGGATGATCAACAGGATGCGCGGCGTCCTGATATCGACGATGGAATCCAGCATGGCGCGGCCGGCCTGAACGATGCCGCGCCCTTCCTGCTCGCGGCCCGGCAGAAAGCCGGTGGTATCTTCCATGAAGATCATCGGAATGTTGTAGATGTTGCAGAAGCGGTTGAAGCGGGCGATCTTGTAGGCGGAATCGACCGTAATCTGTCCGGAAGCGACCGCACTGTTGTTGGCGACAAAACCGACGACGTTGCCGCCAAGACGGCCGAGGGCGGTAACCGCCTCGCGGGCCCGGTCGCGCTGAAGCTCGAAATAGTCGCCATGGTCGCAGATCTGCTGGATCATGATGGAGACGTCAAAGGGGGTGTTAAACCCGGTGGGTGAATTGAAGGCTTTTTTGAGCAGGGTGTTGATCTCCCAGGTTTTGCGATCCAGCGGATCGCTCGTTTCCCGGAAACGGGCCATGACGCTGTTGTTGTCGGGAAGGTAGGAAAGCAACTGCAGAGCCGTACGGAGCGCATCCACCTCGTCCTCGACCGTCATGTCGGCAACCCCGGACTGTCCATGAACCTTTGGCCCGCCCAACTCTTCAGGGGTCACATCCTCACCCAGAACCGACTTGACCACCCCCGGCCCGGTCAGACCGAAAAAGGTATCCTGCGGCTGAATCAGGAAGCTCCCCTGGCGGGGAAGATAACTGCCGCCGCCGGCATTGAAGCCGAACATGCACATGATGGAAGGGACAACGCCGCTGATTTTACGCAGCGCGGTAAAGGCTTCGGCATAACCGTCAAGGCCGCCCACGCCGGCCGGCACGAAGGCACCGGCCGAGTCGTTCATGCCGATCAGCGGGATACCCTTCTCACCGGCCATCTGGAACAGCAGCGCCAGTTTGCGGCCGTTGGTAGCATCAATGGAACCGGCCCGGACCGTAAAATCGTGGCCGTAGACAGCAACATCACGCCCATTAACATTAAGAATTCCGGTTACCAGAGAAGCGCCATCCAGGTTCTTGCCCCAGTTCTGAAAAAGAATATTCGGCTCATTCTCCGTTAACACGCGAATACGTTCCCATACGGTCATCCGCTTTTTGAAGTGCTGCTTTTCAATCTGGGCAATACTGACCGACTTGATGGGGCGTTGAATCAGGTCATGACCTTCCTTCATCGCCTCTTCGTAGCCCCCCTTCTTGCCGGGGATCTCGCCGGGAATGGTAAATTCAACAGTTTCAGGTGGGGCAAACGGGTTTTTCAGTGAAGGTTTTATCGCTTTTTTTGACATCTCAACCATCCTTCCAGTTTAATGTATATCAACGACCTGAGTTGGTTTGACTTCGACCGTACTATCGAGTGACAACAGCTAAAACTTTTACTTCGCCGCCATCTTTTGAAAGCAGACGATGTTTTAAAGAAGAATCAAAATAAACACAGTCACCTTCTTCCAGAACAATCCGCTTTTCATCAAGCACAAGTTCCGCGGTTCCCTTCATGATGAAGAGAAACTCCTCACCGTCATGACTGTAGGTGTTCTCTTCCAGAGCTTTTTCGGTAATGGAAAGCAGAAAAGGTTCCATTTTCTTGTTTTGCTTGTGAAATGAAAGTGATTCGTAGGAATAGCCCTGACTGGTGCCTGCCTTGGAGATAACGCGGGGAATTGTTTTGCGTTCGTACGAGCGGACGACTTCAAAGCGACATTCTTCTTCGTCTTCCGTGAAGAAAAGGCCGATTTTTACATCAAAAAATTTTGCGATTCTCGAAAGAGTGGCAATCGGTGGTGAAACATTATTATTCTCAATCTGGGAAATAAGCGCGGGTGAAAACCCGGTCTCTTTGGCAACTGCCTGGAGGGTCAGCTTTTTTGAAAGGCGGAGCTTCTTGATTTTTGCCCCAATGTTGAATTCGCGCATCCAAACCCCTGACTATAAAAGTAAAACTCAGTTTCCGTGCGGGGTTTGTATACAATTTGCTTTACAATGTCAATAAAATTCCTTCAGCGCTGGCTAAATAATAACAGTTCCGGTAAAAATATATTTACTTTTAATAAAAAACAATCTCACCGTTTCAGCCCTCGCGCCAGCAACTGCAACGTGTGCATGACTTCAACGGTTGAGCCGTGTTGCTTGAGGCCATCAGACAGCTGCATCATGCAACCCGGACAGCCGGTTGCGACGACCTGGGCTCCGGTAGCAACGATTGCTTCGCTTTTAACGATGTTAATGTCCATGGAGGAGTCATAGTGATAGACGTTGAAGGTTCCTCCCAGACCGCAACATTTGTCGGCACCTTCCATTTCAACCAGTTCAATTCCGGGAGTCCCTTTCAGCAGTTCGCGCGGCTGCTTTGTTATGCCACGGGTACGGAGATGGCACGGGTCGTGATAGGTAACGCGAAGAGCTTCTCCGCTGCCGGTTTCAGACGGGTCAAGTCCAAGCTGCTGCAGCAATTGGGATGCATCCACGGTCTTTTTCGCCAGGGATTCGAGGCGTGCTCGCAACTCAGGATTACGTTTTCCCACCACGAGCGGATAAAGGCGATGCAGGGCACCACCGCAGGTTGCGCACGCCGTCATAACATAATCAACTTCGTACTTTTCAAACTCGGCCAGGTTCTGTTCGGCCAGCTCCCGCACGGTTGCGATATCACCACCCGACATGCCGGGCAGTCCGCAACACTGCTGACCTTTGGGAATTATTATCGTACAGCCGAGCTGACGGAACAGTGCCAGAGCAGCCTCACCGACATCCGTATAAACGAAATTGGTCATGCAGCCGACAAAAAATGCGATGCGCGGCTTGCCGGGCTCGCCGGGAATAACTTCGGGATGCTGTTCGATAAAACTGTTTTTGGCAATTTCAGGGATATAGCGTTTATTGCCGACGAACGGCACCGGGAAACGCAAACGCAATCCGGACGTTTCGGGGACCTTTTTGAAGAAGAGCGGGCCTAACAGCGAGGCCATCCTGGCCCCCATCTTCATGCGGCTTCTATTCTTGATTACCTGGCCGACAGCGGCATGAAACGTTGTCAGACCACGCTTATTCGCCAGTGATTCACGAGCGGCAATAACAATCTCATCGGTGGGTACATCATTGGGGCACTTCTCTACACAGCTGCCGCAGAGGAGGCATTTGGACATAGCCTGGTAGGTCTGATCGTCCAGCTCGATGTCGTCTTCCAAAATATGCTGGGCCAACGCCACCTTGCCGCGTGCCACAGCCGGCTCCCGCTGAAAAGTGGCAAAAGCCGGACAGTTGGTACGGCAGGCGCCGCATTTGACGCATTTTTTCAGCTGGTCCTCAACCCGTTTGAGGGGATCCATTGTGTCGGTAGCCATGTTACATTCCTTCTTGAACCGGGGAACAAATAGAATCTTCAACAATTCATAGTAAACAATCAACCCTATGATTATCAAGCTGTTTAATCAAGAACACCGATCTTACGCGTCCCCATGTGTGGTTATAAGCCGAGTACAGCTGATTTCCAGATATCAACTGTTTCAAGTGCCCGCTCCGCCAACTTCTGGCGGCGCTCCTTCTTCTTGATTTTCCCCGGCAACCCGGGGAAGAGTCCGTAGTTCACATTCATCGGCTGGAAATGTTTGACATCGGCATTGGTAATGTGATGCATCAGGGCACCCAAGGCAGTTTCAGGCGGCGGCACCGGAAGCGCCAACCCCTGTACGAGGCGGGCGGCGGCGATACCGGCCAAAAATCCGCTGGCAGCCGACTCCACATACCCCTCCACTCCGGTGATCTGTCCGGCGAAAAAAATCCGGCCATCGCTCTTCAACTGCTGGGTTGCCTCCAGAAGTGCGGGAGAGTTGATAAACGTATTGCGGTGCATCGAACCGAGACGGACAAACTCGACCTTTTCCAATCCCGGAATCATGTGGAATATCCGGCGTTGTTCCGGCCAGGTCAGCTTGGTTTGAAAACCGACCAGATTGTACATGGTCTTCTCCCGATTTTCGGAACGAAGTTGAATGACCGCGTGGGCTTCATGGCCGGTATGCGGATTGGTCAGCCCGACCGGCTTCATCGGTCCGAAGCGGAGCGTTTCGACACCGCGCGACGCGAGTTCTTCGACAGGCATGCACCCTTCGAAATGAACAACCTTTTCAAAATCCCGTGCCGGAACCCTCTCGCCACGCAGCAGCTCATCGACAAAACGGAGATATTCATCCTCATTGAGCGGACAGTTGAGGTAGTCATCACCATCCCCCTTGCCGTAGCGCGACGCGGCAAAAATCTTCGTCATATCGAGCGAATCAGCAGCAACAATCGGAGCAATAGCGTCGTAGAAGTAGAGCCGATCACCGGTCAGTTCCGCAAGCGAGGCCGCCAACCGGTCACTGGTGAGCGGACCGGAGGCGATGACCACAACCCCCTCGGCGGGAATGGAGGTACACTCACCACGTTCGATCCGGATCAGAGGATGAGCTTCCATCTTGGCTGTGACGTAATCGGAAAAAAGCTGACGGTCCACGGCCAGAGCGCCACCAGCCGCAACGCAGGTGGCACCGGCCGCTTCAAGCGTAAGAGAACCACAGCGACGCAGCTCCTCCTTGAGAAGTCCGACGGCGTTATCAAGCGAGATGCCACGCAGGGAATTGGAACAGACCAGCTCCGCCAAACCGGGGAGCTGGTGTGCCGGGGAGAACCGCTCCGGCTTCATTTCGTGGAGGTTTACCGTTATTCCGCGCTGCGCAGCCTGCCATGCGGCTTCGCACCCTGCCAATCCGCCACCGATGATGGTGATATTCTTATCAGACATTGATTTGTTCCTTATAAAACAGTGAGGCACGGGGTCAGTGGCATTTCGTACCATTGTCCGAAATGCCACTGACCCCGTGCCTGTAGTTTATTCAAACAGCTTTGCTTATTCGCTGGTGTAGTCGCAACCTTCTTTGGGACATTTCAGAAATTCGCCCTTGCGCTTGTAGATCTTTTTGACCAGCAACGGGAACCCGCATTTCGGACAGGGGCTTTCCACCGGCAAGTCCCACAGGGCGAATTTGCACTGCGGATAACGGTTGCACGAGTAAAACAGCTTGCCGAAGCGCGATTTCTTCTCCGTCAGCTCTCCTTCCTTGCACTCAGGGCAGACCACTCCGGTGCTTACCGGCTTGATCAGCGGCTGGATGTTCTTGCATGCCGGATAACCGGAACAGGCCAGATACTTGCCGAAGCGGCCATCCTTTATCAGCATCGGCTGTCCGCACTTTTCGCACTTCTCATCAGAAATGACCGGTTCTACAATCTCCCCATCCTGATCCACGTTGCGGGTATATTTGCACCCTTCCTGAAAACCGGAGCAGGCGATAAATTTACCGCGTTTGCCGAGTTTCACGACCAGCGGCTTGCCGCATTCAGGACAAAGCTCATCGGTCGCCTCGGTTGTAAGGTCGGACTTGTTGACTTCCCCCTCTTTCTGTTTCAGCAGGGCAATAAACGGCTCCCAGAACTCCTTCAGAAGCGGCTTCCACTCTTTTTCGCCACGCGAAACCTGATCCAGTTCTTCTTCCAGTCCGGCGGTAAAATTGTAATCGACATACTTCTGGAAATGAGCCGTCAGGAGGTCACTGACCACCATGCCGACATCTTCCGGGAAGAAGCGCTTCTTGTCGAGGCGGGCATATTTTCTTTCCACGAGCGTATTCATGATCGAGGCAAACGTTGAAGGGCGGCCGATACCATACTCCTCCAGCGTCTTAACCAGTGTCGCTTCGGTATAGCGGGGAGGTGGCTGGGTGAAGTGCTGTTCGGGAAGAACTTCATGAAGCTTAAGCGCTGCACCTTCGCTCATGGCCGGCAGCAGCCCTTCCTTTTCTTCATCCTGATCATCGAGCCCCTCGATGTAAAGCTTCATGAAACCGGGAAAACGGATGACCGTGCCGGCGGCACGCAGTCCGGCCCTGCCAGATCCGGCAAAATGTCCGTCAGTCAGAGGCAGAGCCAGCTCGGCGGTGATATCAACCGATGTCTGGTCGAGCAGCGCTTCGGCCATCTGGCAGGCAACGGTTCGCTTCCAGATCAATTCATACAGTTTGTACAGGTCAGGCGTCAGATACTTGCGCAGCTCAACGGGGGTTTTGGCGATATAGGTCGGCCGGACAGCCTCATGGGCCTCCTGGGCATTTTTGGATTTGGTTTTGAAAATCCGCGGCTTGGCGAGCGCATATTCCTTGCCATACGCAGCGGAGATAACATCGTGAGCATCTTTCAAAGCCAGGGTAGAAAGGTTGACACTGTCGGTACGCATGTAGGTAATCAGACCGACCGTACCCTCCTCCCCGATATCAATCCCTTCATAGAGCTTCTGTGCAGTCGACATGGTCTTCTTGGCCGAGAAGCCGAGCTTGCGTGAAGCTTCCTGCTGAAGCGTCGAAGTGGTGAAGGGAGGCGATGGATTACGTTTTTTCTCGGTTTTGGTGATTTTGGCCACCTGATAGCTGCCCGATTGCAAAGCCGCTTTCAGCGCTGTTGCCACATCCTCGCCCGGAATATCGAACTTGCCGAGTTTTTTGCCCCCGACATCCACCAGGCCGGCCTTGAACTCCTGACCCGGAGCAATACCCAGCCGGGCGCCTATGGTCCAGTATTCCTGTTCATTGAAGGCCAGAATTTCCTTTTCCCGTTCGCAGACCAGCCGGAGCGCCACCGACTGAACTCGGCCGGCGGAAAGCCCGTAGCGGATTTTCTTCCAGAGAAACGGCGACAGGTTGAAACCGACCAGATAGTCCAGTATCGAACGGGCCTGCTGAGCGTTAACCAGATCAAGCGCGATGTCGCGCGGGTTTTGGACGGCATGCAGAATAGCTTCCTTGGTTATCTCGTGAAATTCAACCCGCTGGATTTTGATGCCGGGGTTCTTTTTATCGAGCCCAAGAGCCGCCAGCAGATGCCAGGAGATCGCTTCTCCTTCACGGTCGGGGTCAGTTGCGAGCAGCAGTCGATCCGCCCCCTTCATCGCTGCTTTGATCGCATCGAGATGTTTTTTGCTTTCCGGCAGCACATGATACTTCGGCTCAAACCCCTTCTCAATATCCACTGAGCCCTGCTTGCTCGGGAGGGCACGAACATGGCCGAACGACGCAAGGACTTTAAAGTCGGGGCCCAGAAATTTTTCTATGGTTTTCCCTTTGGCAGGGGATTCGACAATAACGAGGTTATGCGACATAAGTAATTGAGTCCTTATTGGTAAGTTAGAAAGTGTTTCTGCATTTTTTAGCAGAAAATACTTTCGTTAACACACGTATCCTGCGTAGCAGGGCTAGTAAGTTAGAAATTACGGGTCAAGTGACAGCGTAGTGTGTGCCGGGCAGCGGTGTAACCGCCCCCTTGAGTTCAAGGTGCAGTAACATAGAGGAAACCTCTCCGGCTGTCAATTCCGATTGGGAAATGATGTCATCAATGTGCAGCGGTGAGCGGGCCAGCAGTTCGAAAATGGCCGCCTCTTTCGGAGTCAATGCAAAAGTCCGGGAAGGACGCTGGAATAATGGGGCATCAGAGAAGGCAGGGGAGCCGCCCGGAAGCTCCTCCAGAATATCCTCGACACAATCCACCAGCTTGGCACCCTGCTTGATCAGACGATTGCAGCCGCGACTGGTGGCAAAGGAAATATTACCCGGCACGGCGTACACGTCGCGGCCATGTTCCAGGGCGTACTGGGCGGTAATCAGTGAGCCGCTTTTTTCGGCAGCCTCAACAACCAGGACACCGCTCGAAAGCCCGCTGATTATCCGATTGCGGCGCGGGAAATTTTCGGCCAGCGGCAAAGTCCCCAACGGGAATTCGGAGACCAGACACCCTTTGTCTGACATCTCCACAAAAAGCGAACGGTTTTCAGGAGGATATATTTTGTCAACGCCGCACCCCAAAACTCCGACGGTTCTACCGCCCGCCTGCAACGCCCCCTTATGGGCCGCAGTGTCAACTCCGCGCGCCATCCCCGACACGATACAGACGCCATGGCTGGCCAACTCCTCGGCAAGTTTCCCGGTTGTCATCAATCCGTAGGATGTCGCCCGACGAGAACCGACGATAGCGATTGAAAGTTCATGGGAGCGCAACTCCCCTTTTATATAGAGAAACGGAGGTGGATCGGGAATTTCGAACAGGGATTTGGGGTAGTCGCACGAAAGATACGTCACCAAGCGAGCAGCGCTTGTCTCAAGCCGGCGGCATTCCTCCTCGGCAAAACGGCGCCACTCGCCGGTTTTGATACCATCGATCACAGCGGGCGCCATCCCTTTGATGCCTGCATATGACGCCGGAGAGGCCTTCAATGCGGCTTCAGGCGTGTCAAAACGCTCCAGAAGCCGCCGAAATGCAACATTTCCGATACCGGGAACAGCCTTGAGACCTATCCAATAAAAATTTTCCATTTCGACACCCGCCGGTTCGACAAAAAAAGACCGGCCGAAGCCGGTCTTGAGCGTAAATATAGTATCCGGTTACTTCGTTTGGCTGACGATCCGGTCGCCTCTGTAGATAGTATCGATACTTTTGACGACCAGTGCGGTGGCTGTTCTATTACCGGTTTCAAGGATTACCAGGGCCCCCAGCAACTCCTGGGGCAATTTGTCGATGCGCCCCTCCACATAGCGTTGGTCGATCGTCACATCCCGGACAATATAGAGCATGTTGCCTGCCTCTGCTCCCTGGCTGGACCCGAGATCAATATAGACGATATCTCCGGCAGCGATGATGCTGACCCCGTTGTAGCTCTCGAGGATGTACCCCTTGAGATCGTTTTTGGCACTCTTCAGCGTAATCTCCCGGCGGCGGTTCTCCTTGTAAGGCAACAGGAAAGAACCCGGGCTGATTTCTCTCGTTGATTTTGTAATAATGGCACGGGATGATTTATTCTCCAAGTCGGTTAACTGAAGCGTCCCGAGCGGGATCATCTTGAATCCCATCTCCTCATTATTCTGGGGGTGCTTGACCGCAACATCCTTACGATATATGGAGAATTTGTCACCACCGCCGGCTTTCTGATCGGCGCCGATATCGGTGTACACAATATCGTCAACACCCGTGACTATTCGATCGTGTTGAGCACCGATCACCAAACCGGATGGTTTGAAGTCCTTTTCCGCCAGGAACCCTTCAGTACCATACAGCGTGTAGGATTTCTCTGCGGCAACCTCCTGGAGTGACTCAGCAACAGTTGAAGCATTGGCGCTTTTTTGCGTCAGGGGCGCAGCCGCTTGCTCTTTGGGGACAAACTCCAGCCTGTCAGGGAAAATCCGAACTTTCTGACCAGGATATATAAAATGCGGATTGGTAACCTGGCCGTTTTTTGACCACATATTCGGCCAGTAGTTCGGATCCTTTATGAACCGTTCCGAGAGCCCCCAGAGCGTGTCACCCTGCTTTATAGTATAGATGGCAGGCTCGTCCTGCCCGGCGGCAAAGACAACAGTCGGCATGGCTAATAGAGCTAACAGCAGCAATCTGATTTTCATGGAGGGCACCTCTTCGCCTTTGATGTTGAGCAGGTCTTCAATGTGCGTTCAGACGTTCACGGGCCTTTATTGCAGCGGGACTGCTTGGATAAGTTGTTATAATTCTTTCAAATATGACCATTGCTTTTTCGTTTTCCTTCATTGCCGACAGGGTATAGGCCAGTTTCAAGAGCGCGTCAGGAGTCTTGGTGCTTTTCGGGTAACTCTCCACCACCTTCGTAAAAGCTTCTTTTGCCTTGGGAAGGTCCGAAAGAGTGTAGTGACACTCACCTATCCAGTACACGGCATTGGCAGCGTAATCGCTCTGGGGATTATTCTTGAGAAAAGATTCGAATGATTCGATTGCGGCCGCAAAATTATTCGCACTGTACAGACCGAATGATTTGATATATTCCGCAGGAGGACCAGACTCTTTGGCAGATTTTACCGGCGGCATCTGATTAACAACCTCTACTTTGGGAGTCTGAGACTGCTGAGCAAGAGTTGCGACTCTCATCTTTAGTTCATCAAGGGAGGTTCTGAGCTCACGATTCTCAACCTTCAGCAGTTTTATCTCTCCGGTTATCGACTTATGCCGATCATCCTGGGTATACAGGTGTTCGGAAAGTTCGTTGTGGCGCTGCTCAGTCTTCTTCGAAGTTTGAATCAAAAGCTCGATTTTTGCTTCGGCCTCGGCCTGACGTTTGACCATCAGATCATTGGCAGCGCACCCTGACAGAAGAAAAGATAAAAACAGATATGATACCAATCGGCTGCCTGACGGCATAATCCCCCCATTTAACGCACGTTTTTCATAATTAAAGCGATATAGTTATCTTTGTCAAGTGAAAGGTGCCTTTTCGGTTTTATTGGCACACTGATTATGCTAGCATTGATTCCCCGCGAATCAAGCGAACCGCCCAACAATATTTTATTGGAACTCCCCATGCAGAGACCCGAATTGCTGGCTCCGGCCGGTAACATGGAAAAACTTAAAATCGCGGTACATTACGGTGCCGACGCCGTATACCTCGGCGGAGAAGCGTTTGGACTGCGTAATATGGCCGACAACTTTTCCGTTGTCGAGATGCGGGCAGCTCTCGACCTCTGCCACAACAAGGGAGTTAAAGCCTACCTGACAATCAACAGCTATCCTCGCAACGAAGCGATGCCGGCGCTGGAAGAGTATCTGGCACAGATTGCTCCGCTCTCTTTCGATGCGTATATTGTTGCAGACCCGGGAGTGATTGACGCGGTGCGACAAATATCGCCGGAGCGCGAACTGCACCTCTCCACCCAGGCCAACACCATCAACTGGCGCTCTGCCCGTTTCTGGCAGCAGCAGGGAATCCGTCGCATCAATCTGGCCCGCGAAATGAGCCTCGACAATATGTGCGAAACGGTGAAAAAAGTCCCGGGAATGGAATTTGAAGCCTTTGTGCATGGCGCTCTCTGCATTTCCTATTCCGGCCGTTGCCTGATTTCCAGCATGCTGACAGGACGCGATGCCAACCAGGGCGAATGCACTCACCCCTGCCGGTGGAGCTATCATCTGGTTGAGGAATCACGGCCGGGCGAATATTTTCCGGTCGTGGAGAACGAAGACGGCACCTTTATTTTCAACTCCCGCGACCTCTGCCTGGTGGAGCACATCCCTGCTCTTGTCACAAGTGGTGTGCATGCACTCAAGATCGAAGGGCGCATGAAGGGGATCAACTACGTGGCTTCAGTGTTGCGGGTTTATCGCCAGGCACTGGACGAGTATCTGGCAGACCCCGCAGGGTGGTGCTGTCGACCCGAATGGCTTGACGAGTTGGCCAAACTGAGCCATCGTGGCTTTACGTCCGGGTTCCTGTTCGGCCAACCCCGCAATGTCGGGCAGGAGTACCAGTCGGCATACATCCGCAGTCACGATTTCGTTGGAGTCGTCGATGAGGTACAAAAAGACGGCACGCTCCTTATCAGTGTACGAAACCGCATCAAACCGGGGGACATGATCGAATTTATCGGACCGGGGATGCGGAGCAACACCTTGACACTGCAAAACTTTTCTACTTTTACCGAACGGGGGGCAGCCGTTCCAGCGGAAGTTGCCAATCCCAACCAGCGAATACTTTTGACGGTACCATTTGCAGTCGAAGCGGGAGATCTTCTGCGCCGGGAAAAGGTCGGGGCCGCATGACCAACGAAACTCGAACATCAAGGAAGCTCTCGCATGACTGACCCAAAACTCCCCCCCCAGAATCTCGATGCCGAAATGTCGATTCTGGGCGGCATCCTGATCGACAACGACGCCATCAACCGGGTGCTGGAAAGCATCGTCCCGGAAGACTTCTACCGCGAGGCGCATCGCAAGATATTTCTGGCGATGATGCATCTGTCCGACAAGCGTGAACCGTGCGACCTGGTAACACTGACCGAAATTCTGCGAAAAAAAGGGGAGCTTGATGAAATCGGCGGCGCCGCCTACCTGCTCATGCTGGTCGATTACGTCCCGACCGCGGCCAATATCTCCTATTACTGCAAAATCGTCAAAGAGAAGTCGGTCAACCGCAAACTGATTTCCATCGCAACCGGTATTGTGACCCGGAGCTATGAAGACCAGACTGACGTCAATGAACTTCTGGACAAAGCCCAGAAAGATCTCTACGAGATCGGCGAAAACAAGCTCAGACCGCAGTATGTGCCAATCCAGCCGCTTATCAAAGAGGCCTTCAAAATCCTCAAGTCGTTAAATGAGCGCAAAGAGCACATCACCGGCGTTCCGACCGGCTATACCGATCTCGACCAGATGACCGCCGGCTTTCAGCCCGGCAGCCTGGTCATCATCGCCGCCCGTCCGTCGATGGGCAAAACAACCCTGGCACTTAACATCGCTCAATATGCCAGCGCCGAGAGCAAGAGAAAAACCGCGTCGGTCATATTCTCGCTCGAAATGGGGAAGGAGGACCTTGTCATGCGTTTCCTGGCCTCCATAGCCCGGGTCGACTTCGGGCGGATGCGCACCGGCCACTTCCAGGACAGTGACTGGCCGCGCCTTACCAGGGCCGCCGGGATTCTCCATGACGCCAAAATTTTTATCGACGACACTCCGGCGATCAGCGTCCTGGAATTACGCTCCAAGGCCCGCCGACTGAAAAGCGAGCATGACATCGGACTGATCATTGTCGACTACCTGCAATTGATGAAAGCCGGCACCCGTATCGAATCGCGCCAACAGGAGATTTCGGAAATTTCCCAGTCCCTGAAGGCACTGGCCAAGGAGCTGAGTTTGCCGGTCATAGCGCTCTCCCAGCTCAACCGCGAACTGGAAAAACGGGCCGACAAGCGCCCGATGATGAGCGACCTGCGTGAATCCGGCGCTATCGAGCAGGATGCCGACGTGATCATGTTCGTCTACCGCGAGGCGGTCTACTGTGAACAGTGCCGCAAACGCGACGGCTCCTGCACCCAGGGACACGAGCGCAACGCCGAACTGATAATCGGAAAACAGCGTAACGGCGCAATCGGAACGGTCAACATGGCCTTCTTCGGAGAGCACACCCGTTTTGAGAACCTGAGTGAACGGAACGAATAATGGTGCAACAACTGCCGTCAACTATGGAGGTCGGCCATGTCAGAGCAGATAAAAAAAGGTTCCCTGGGCGCAATTCTCTCGGCCTGCAACATCATCAACGACAACGACATTTCAGCAGCCCTGGAAGTGCAGGGCCGCACCGGCGTACGTTTGGGTGAAGCGCTGATCAGCCTGGGGATCGTCACCCAGGAGGATATCGACTGGGCACTCTCCAACCAGCTCGACATCCCCTACATTCGGCTCAAAGTGGACATGATCGACCCGGATGCGGTACGGCTCCTTCCGGCTGCGACCGCGAGAAAGTTCAACCTGATTCCACTCATCAAAGCCGGAGCTGAGTTGAGTATCGCCATTTCAGACCCGCTCAACAAGGCCGCAATTGAAGCGGTTGAACAGCAGACCGGCTGTCAGGTTAACATTTCGGTAGCCTTGATCCGCGAAATCCGCGAAATGATCGAAGCGTGCTATGGCAGCGGAGGACAGGAGCAGCTGGGGTTTGTTTCGAGCGTCTTTTCCGAAAATGTTCTCGAAACGATAAACAGCGATCTGAGCGGCGCAAAACTGATCGACTACCTGCTGATCTTCATGGTGCAGAACCGGCTCTCATCGCTCTCCCTTCAGCCGATGGGGGAACATGTAACCATCAGCGGCAGACGCAGTGGCGTCTCACGTCTGATTGGCTCGTTAGCCGGAACCTTTTACCCTGACGTCACGCTTAGGATCCGTAAAGGTATCGGCAGTTCAGCTTCAGGTGACACCAATTCTGGCGGATTGCTGACTTTCAGCTACCGTTCTCATCCAACCACTTTTCAGATAGCCACAATGACCGGCTATGGCGGAGAATATATCACCATCCGCCCCCATCTGTCCGCCAGCGTTCCTAACCGGCTTTCCGACCTTCACCTTCCGCCCCGGCAGGAAGCCGATTTTATCCAGTTATCGCGCAGGAAACAGGGGATCACCTTCTTTGCTTCAAGAAACACCCAGGAGCGGGATCGGTTTATCGATCTGATGCTCGAGGAGATTGATACAACAAACAAGAATGTCATCATCCTCGGTGAAGGGCCGGGGCGGATGAACAAGCGCTTCCCGCGGATTCTTCTTCCGCGTGATGAAACTGAACGGGCCGCAACAATCATGAGAGCCCTTGATCATGCTCCGGACATACTGGTCATTGAAGATGCTACCGAAGGAATGCCCTTTACCGCGGCCTGCCGGGCTGCCATGCGAGGCAAGGTTATACTGGCCGGAGTCGAAATCCGCGGAACACGTAACGTCCTGAGGCAACTACTGCTCTATCAACAACAGAACTACTTCCTGCCGTTTTTTGTCAATGGCCTGGTCTCTTTCAAAGGGATTCAGCTGCTCTGCCCGGAATGTTGTACCAACTACACCCCGCCGCCCGAGGAACTGGCCGCAATGAATCTGGCAAAGCCACCGGCAGAGTACTTCCGCTCCACCGGATGTGACGCCTGTGGCCACAGTGGCTTCAGTTCGAGAAAATTCCTGACAGACGTTCTGATCTTCAGCGATGAATTCCTTCGGATTTTTGAACAATCCAGTGATGTCGGCTCGCTGGAAAACTACCTCGGAATGGTCGGATACCAAGGCCTGACGGAAGAGGGTTTACGGCTTCTGCTGGCCGGAGAAGTTTCACCTGAAGAATATATCGCATCCGTGGTTCTTTAGTACGGGAGGAGAAAGCTCATGGCACGCATAGATGCACTTTTCAACATGCTGAAGGAGCAGGGAGCATCCGACCTGCACCTGTCAACCGGCAACCCGCCCATTTTCCGCCTGCGTGGCGAAATGGTGCGCCTCAATTACAAACCTCTGGGGCATGATGAACTGAAAGGGATCCTGTTTGAAATCCTGAGCGAAAAGCAACAGGCGCATTTCAACGAAACCAAGGATCTTGACTTTGCCTATGAAGTTCCCGGGATAGCGCGTTTCCGCGGTAATATCATGATGCAGTATCGCGGCATTGCCGCGGTATTCCGCATTATCCCCACCAAGATCCTTTCAGCCGATGACCTCGGCCTTCCGGAAGGGGTGCGGCGCATGACCGCCTTCAAAAAGGGGATGGTGCTGGTCACGGGGCCAACCGGTTCCGGCAAGTCCACGACTTTGGCTGGCATGATCGACCTGATCAACACCACGCGTAAAGAACATATCCTGACCTTTGAAGACCCGCTGGAGTTCATCCATGAAAACAAACTGTCGCTCCTGAACCAGCGCCAGATCGGCGAACACACCGAAAGTTTCGCATCAGCCCTGAAAGCGGCTCTCCGTGAAGACCCGGATGTCATACTGGTTGGCGAAATGCGTGATCTGACAACGATCCAGCTCGCCATGAGCGCCGCGGAAACGGGGCATCTTGTCTTTGGCACCCTGCATACCAGCACCGCCGCAAAAACAGTTGACCGAATTATCGATGTTTTTCCGACTGATCAGCAGGAGCAGGTCCGGGCCATGCTGTCGGAATCGCTCAAGGGGGTTGTCTGCCAGCAGCTTCTAAAAACTGCCGACGGCAAAGGGCGCGTCGCGGCGCTTGAAATCATGCTCGGCACGCCGGCCATCGGCAACCTGATCCGTGAAGGAAAAACATTCCAGATACCCTCCATCATGCAGACTGCCAAGAAAGACGGCATGCAGCTGATGGATCAGCATCTGCTCGATCTGCTGAAAATGAAAAAGGTCAATCCCGAAGAGGCCTACCGTTGCGCGGTGGACAAGAAACAGTTTGAGCAGTATCTGACTCCGGCATAGGCGAGGAGAAAAACTATGAATTTCAATCATTTTGACGAGCACGGCCATGCGATCATGGTTGATGTCAGCGCCAAGCAGCCGACCCTGCGGACCGCCATCGCCACTGCCGAAGTGCGCCTGTCGCCGGAACTGCTGGCAGTCATCAAATCCGGCGGAGTTGCCAAGGGAGACGTGCTGGGCGTTGCCCGCCTGGCCGGCATCATGGCTGCAAAGCGGACACCTGATCTGATCCCTCTTTCCCACCCGCTGGCCATTCATAATGTCACCGTCGATTTCGAAATGAATGAACCTTCAGGACTGATCTCGGTACGCTGCACGGTACGGGCGTATGAACGTACCGGAGTGGAAATGGAAGCCATGACCGGAGCCAGTCTGGCAGCCCTGACAATTTACGACATGTGCAAGGGGAGCGATAAATCAATCACCATCGGCGAAATCAAGCTGCTCTTCAAGGAGGGGGGCAAGAGCGGTGTTTACCACCGTGACATGGACAGCAGCGGCTAACGCGGCATCAACATGCAGAACGAACTGACCATACGACTCTCCGTTTTTGCGGGTGTCCTTCTACTGGTTGCTATCGGGGAGAACATCTCACCGCGACGCCCCCTGCTGGACAACAAGAAAAAACGCTGGGTTACCAATCTTTCCCTGGTTATTATCGACACGGTTGCGGTCAGGCTTCTGTTTCCTGTCCTCCCGGTTGCGCTTGCACAGGTTGCCGAGGTGCGGGGATGGGGACTGTTCAACGTCTTCCAGATGGCCCCCTGGCTCCGGATCCTGCTGAGTTTTGTAATCCTCGATTTCATCATTTATCTTCAACATCTCCTGTTTCACTTTACCCCTGCCTTGTGGCGCTTACACCGGATGCACCATACAGACCTGGATCTGGACGTTACCAGCGGCAACCGTTTCCATCCGCTGGAAATCATGATTTCGATGGTGATAAAAATGGGAGCGGTGGTCCTTCTGGGCACGCCGGCACTGGCGGTGCTTATCTTTGAAGTTGTACTCAATGCGTGCGCCATGTTCAACCACGGCAACATCAAGCTTCCCGCAGCGTTTGACAAGCTGCTGCGGCTCTTCATGGTTACTCCGGACATGCATCGCGTCCACCATTCGACGCTGGTACGCGAGACCAACAGCAATTTCGGTTTCAACCTCCCCTGGTGGGATCGTATCTGCGGCACCTACCGGCCTCAACCCGAAAAAGGGCATCTGGATATGACAATCGGTCTCAAGGAGTTCCGTGATCCGCAGCGCCTTACCCTGTTCCGCCTCCTTATTCAGCCGTTTACTTCCCCCTGACAGCGGTTCACTCAGCAACAGCTCCGTTTAATCCACTTGATTGCCTGCTTGACACGGCTCCGGCAATACTGGTATGGTGGGACATTACAATTGTTGTACCGGATAGCAGATTACGTCATCGCAAGCCCCGGAAATTTCCGGGGCTTTTTTCGTACAACCAGAAA
>Ga0172380_10004689_pt1 | contig 17314 bp, 8 predicted proteins | sample Leawe162metaG_FD_119747 | JGI IMG/M metagenome (GOLD analysis project Ga0172380, IMG submission 119747) | Leachate microbial communities from a municipal landfill in Southern Ontario, Canada - Leachate well 162 metaG | ecosystem: Engineered > Solid waste > Landfill > Unclassified | place...
CAGGAGGCGGGGGTGCTCATGCAGATCATCGAGACGGAGGGAACGCGCGCGGCGGACAAGGTGTTCAACCGCATTTCGTACTTGTCGGAGATCGCGACGATTTCGCCCACGCTGGGATTGCTCGGCACGGTGGTGGGCATGATTAAGGTATTTTTCACGCTGACCGCGCCGATCGTGGGCGCGACGAACGTGACGGACCTGTCGGCGGGGATCGCGCAGGCGATGGGCACGACGATGTTCGGATTGATCGTGGCGCTGGCCGCGGGCGCGTTTTACGTGCTGGCCAAGAGCCGGGCGACCGCGGTGCTGATGGCGACCGAACAGATTTGTCACGCGGTGGCGGATCAGACGCATCGTGCCGCGGGCGTGGATGAAACGAAGCTGGTCGGCGCGAAGGATTTCGGGGATGACCCGAATCAGTAGTGAGTAGCGAGTAGCGAGTAGTGAGTAGAAGAGTTGGCGTTGTGACGTATTCGCGGCAACCTTTCGGATTACGGCTTCATTCCTTGTCTTGCTACTCGCTACTCGCTACTCGCTACACAGGAGACAGCCATGAGTTTCGCGCAATCACGGCGGGCGACGACGCGGGGGATTGTGCCTTTGGCGGCGATGATCGACGTGATGTTTCTGCTGCTGATTTTTTTCACGACGACCAGCACGTTCCGCGCGCGGGAGCAGCAGATGGATGTGAAGCTGCCGGTGGCGCAACACGCCAAAGCCCAGGAAGCGACGCGAACGGAGGTGGTGGTGAACGTGCGCCACGACGGCGTGATCGTCGTGGCGGACAAGGTGTATCCGTTGAAGCAGTTGCGGGCCATGCTGGCGGAGCTGGTGAAGGCGTACCCCGACGAGCGGCTGATTATTCGGGGGGATCAGACGACGCAATACGGAAGGATCATCGCGGTGATGGACGCGGCGAGATCGGCGGGGGTGGGGGACATACGGTTCGCGACGGTGAAGAACGCGGGGGAAGTCGAGAGGGGGAATGACGAATGACGAATGAATGTCGAATGACCAATGACGAATGTCGAAGAGATGCGCTGGGCCGCAGCCATTGGACATTGGGCATTCGTCATTCATTCGTCATTCGTCATTCATTCGTCATTGCGATACTGTTGATGGCCGCGCCGCTGCGGGCGCAGAGCGGCCCGCTTTCCCCCGCTGATTTGCAGTTCACGTTCGCGGCGCGGCTGATGCAGGAGAAGGACGCGGAACTGGCGGCGGAGGCGTTCGGGAACTTCGTGCGGGATTACGCGGATGACGCGCGGGTGGGCGATGCGCATTACTACCTGGCGATATTGAAAAGGCGGCAGGGAGACCGAACCGGCGCGATGGCGGAGTTGAAGTCGGCCAACAAGCTGAAGTATGTGACGGCGGCGGCGGCGGGGGTGTTGCGGGGACAACTGATGCTGGAGGACGGGGATGCGACCGGGGCGGTGGCGGTGCTGGAAGCGGTGGATGAAAAGCAGTTGTCGGAGACCCCCGGAAATGTGGCGGCGTGGCATTACCTGCTCGGCGCGGCGTACCGGGGCGCGGGCAATACGGACGCGGCGGCGAAACAGTTTGAAGCCGCGGCGGGCATCGAGGGGGATACGTCGGTGAAGGAACTGGCATGGGTGGAGTTGGCCAAGACGTGGGTGCAGCGGAAAGAATGGGAGAAGGCGAGTAAAACACTGGAACGGGTGGTGGGGGAATCGCAGAATGCTAAGCCGCAAGCGGCGGGGACGCTGCTACTGGCCGGCGCGGTGGCGGAGCAGTTGGGGCGGTGGAAACAGGCGGCGGGATATTACCGGCGGATCGTGGAGCGGCATCAATCATCGGCGGAGTTTCATGGCGCGGCGGCGGGGTGGCTGCGCGCGATGTTCAATGAGGGCGATGACGCGGGGGTGGTGGCGCACGCGGCGGAACTGGGGAAAATCGTGGATGAGGCGGAGGCGAGGGCGACGGTGGATTACTGGCACGCGGCGGCGCTGATCCGGCAGAAAAAATATACGGAGGCGCGGGGGATTTGTGCGCGTCATTCGGATCGCGGAGCCACGAGCGGCCTCGGCCCCGGAAGTGAGGGTGATTTGCGGTACCTCGATGCGGTGGCGATGTTTCATTTGGATGCGGGGAAGTTCCGGGGGTGGTATGACGCGGCGGACGGGAAGGGATTTTCGGCGGCGCAGCGGGATCACTTGTTGTATTTGCGCGCGGAGGCGGAGCAAGACGTTTTGCGCGCGATCGGCCTGTTGGGCGGGTTGATCGAACGCGGGGATTCGGATTACGCGAAGGCGGGGTTGCTGCTGCGGGCGAAGTTGCAGGAACGGGCGGGGCGGAAGGATCAGGCGGCGGAGGATTACGCGCGGTATGCGCAACGGTATGCGGATGACGGACAGGCGGAAGCGGCGATGGGGTATGCGGTGGATTTGGCGATGGCGGGGGGGGAGTATGAGAAGAGCGTTCGGATGATTCAAGGGATTGCCAAGCCGCAAGCGGCCCCCGGAAGTTTGCAACTGAAACTGGCGGTGGCGCTGATTAAGCTGGGGCGGAATGAAGAGGCGGGGAAGGTGTTGGAGCAGGTGCTGGCGGCGAAGGCGGGGGGCGATGCGCGGACGCGGGCGCTGGCGATGTATTACCAGGGGTTGTTGCTGATACCCCCGCAAGTGAAGGAGGGGAGCGATATCGCGGCGGCGGTGGAGATGATGAGCCGGGCGATGGCGGGGGACTTGCCGGGCGATCAGCGATGGGAGGCGATGGCGGTGACGGCCCGTTTGCAACGCATGGCGGGGCGGACGGACGAGGCGCTGAAAACGTATCAACAATTGCGGGATTTGGACCCCAAAAACTTCCGGGGGTTTGACCGGGAAACGGCGTTGTGGGTGGGGCAGGGGTTGCTGGACGGCGGCGACGCGAAGGCGGCTGCGGGATGGTTCGAGGCGGCGGGCGAGGGCGCGAAGAAGGAAGATGCGTTGTGGGCCGCGGCGATGTTCGGCCGGGCGCGGGCGGAACAACGGTTGGGGCAATATGACAAGGCGGTGGAGCATTACCGCGAGTTGCTGGGATACAGCGGCAGTTACGGGGAGCGGGGGCGATTGGGGTTGGCGCAATCACTGGCGGCGACCGGACAACGCGACGCGGCGATGGAGGAATACAACGGATTATTGAGCGCGGCGGCGAGCGAAGTGGCGGCGACGGCGCTGACCGACAGCGCGTTGCTGGAAGCGGCGGCGGCGGATCGTTGCGAGCGGACGGGGGACGCGGCGGGAGTGAAGGAGCATCGCAAAGAGGCGCGGAAGCGACTGAGTCGGGTGGTGATTTTGTATAATCAGGAAGAGTTGGGCGGGTTGCCGGTGCGGGCGATGGTGTTGTTGGGGAGGATGGAGGAGGCGGAGGGAATGACGGAGAAGGCGCGGGGACGGTATGAGATGGCGGCCCCCGGAAGTTTGGGAAGTGATGTGGGCGATCAGGAAGCGGCGTGGCGGATGATAGGGAAGGCGGAGTTGAAGCGGATGGACGGTCAGGTGGGGGATGCGTTGTTTTTGTTTGGGAAGGTGGTGAAGGAGGACGGGGCGGGGGATGCGGGGCGGTATGCGAAGCAGCGGTTGACGTTGTTGGGGGGCAAGCCATGAGCCGGCGTGAACGACGATGGGTGATCGCGGCGGGGTTGCTGAGCGTGTTGGTACACGCGGCGGTGGTTTGGCCGGTGTGGAACATGGCATTGGGGGACGGTCGGGGGCGGAGTTTATTCGCGGTGAGGGACGGGGCGGCGGATCAGCCGGTGCGTGTGGAACGGGCGCGGGTGGATGAGATTGTGGGGAGTGAAGTCGATGCGATGACTGCCCCCGGAAGTTGGGAGAAGGAGAGGGGGGGGAAGGTGGATGTGAAGCGGATGGTTCGCCCCCGGAAGTTGGAGGGGGGGGAAATGGTGAGGGGGGGAGAAGTTGGGATTGCTAAGCCGCGAGCGGCCCCCGGAAGTCAAGCCCTTGGGGACATTGGAGCGGGGACGGGGCGTGTGGATTTATTGGAGGAGGATTGGGGTCGGATGGAGATGGGGGTGAGGTTGCCGGGGTATGTGGGTGCGAGGGACGGGGCGAAGGTGGCGGGGCCGAGCGATAAGCCGATCGGCGCGGCGGAACACGTGCATGTGGGGAAGGCGAAGGGTGATGCAAGCGGGAGCGTGGCGGGCGTGGCGGGAGGCGACGCGACGGATTTGATAGCCCCCGCCCCCGCCCCCGCCCCCGGAAGGGGTGGCTTGGAAAGTAGTGGGCTTGGCGGAGGCGGGGGTATGACGGTGCCGATGCCTGTACCGGAGGCGCGGTTGCCGACGGAGGAGCAGATGCCGGCGCGGAAGGTGGACGAGCATTTGGATGATGATTTTGAATATGTGCTGACCAGGTATGCTTCGGGGAAAAACTTCCGGGGGGGGTTTGAGGTGGAGATTCGGCCGCGTGCTTCGTTGAAGCGGTTGAGGGCGTTGGGGAAGGACGTGGTGTACGTGGTGGACACATCGGGGTCGATTGGCGCGCAGTGGTTGCACTCGGCGAAGATCGGTGTGGGGGCGGCGATGGATGCGTTGAACGCGGGGGATCGGTTCAATGTGGTTTTGTTCGCGGAGCAGGTGCGGGTGCTGGACGCGACGGGACTGGTGGAGGCGACGGCGGAGAATGTGGAAAAGGCCAGGCGATTCATTGTGGAGGGAACCTCGGCGGGGTACACGGATGTGAACCAGGCGTTGGCGAAATTGGTGAGGCGGGGGGTGGGGGACGACCGGGTGTATCAGGTGATTTTCGTGTCGGACGGTCAGCCGACCGCCGGGTCGGTGAACCCGCGGGAGATTATTGATGCGTTCACGCGGGAGAACAATTTGACGGCTGCGATTTACGCGGTGGCGGTGGGGGAGGATGTGAACCGGCAGTTGCTGGGCGCGCTGGCGTATCGGAACAAGGGGTATGTGGTGAGCGGGATCAACGCGATACGGTGCGGCGACGTGGTGCGGGATCTGGCCAGCCGGTTGCGGTACCCGATATTGAAGGATGCGACGTTCAGCGCCGCGGGGGTGGATGCGGGGCAGATTTACCCGCGGCAGCCGCGTGATGTGTACCAGAATGACCCGGTGGTGTTGTACGGAAGATATGAGCGGTTGGATCAGAAGTTGTCGATGCGGATTGTGGGAACCAGCGGGGCGAAGCGAATGGATTTTTCGTTCACCCGGTCGATCGGTGATGCGAAGCAGGGTGCCGCGACGATCTTGAAGAACTGGGCGGAACGCAAGATGCACCATCTGACCGCGGCACTGCTGCGCGAAGGCGCCGGAAACGCGGAAGTGATCAGGAAGGAGATTGAAGGATTGAAGAAGGAGTATGGGTTGGAATAGGGATGCGGAATGCGGGGTGCGCCTTGCGGGATGCGGAATGCGGGGTGCGCCTTGCGGGATGCGGGATGCGGAATGCGGAAAACCGTTTGTGCCGCATACCGCAAAGCGCATCCCGCACCCCGCACCCCGCAGGACGCAAACATGAAGCGACTGATGCGATGGATCGTGTGGCGGGTGGCGGTGCTGGCGGCGATGGTCGCGGCGGGGTGGGGGGCTTACGTTTACGTGTTGCCGGGCGTGATCGAAGGAAAAATCAAAGCGGCACTGACCGAAGCGGGGTTTGCCAAGGCGGTGTTTGTGATGGAGGGTTTGCCCACGCTGAGCCGGATGGTGGTGAAGGATGTGAAGTTGGACGAGCAAGGGCGGATGCGAATCGGACGGGTGGAGGTGTGGTATGACCCGGCCCGGCTGTTGAGCGGGCGCGTGGCGATGGTGAAGGTGACGGGGGTGCGGTGGCGCGTGGAGGTGGATGAAAAGGGGGAGATGGTGACGGGGTTGGCCCCCGCCCCCGCCCCCGCCCCCGCCCCCGGGAGCGAAGTGACTGGAAGTCTGGCGGAGCGGGTCGAGCGGGTGGAGGTGGCGGACGTGGTGGTGGAGATCGCGCGGGGGGATCGGACGCAGGACGTGGCGATCCGGCGCGGAGTGTGGAGCGGGGAGGATTGGCTGATATGGATGGATGCGACGGACGTGTCGTTGGACGAGCGGAGCGTGACGGGGGGATGGTTGGCGAAAATGACGGGGTTGAAGATGAGCGGAACCGTGACGTTGAGCGGCGAGGGGGAACCGGCGGCGGAGTTGAAGGATGTGACCATCGGATCGGCGGATCGACGGTATGAGATGCGAGGATTGGAGGGGCGGGTGACGTTGCGGTCGGTTTGGCCGGTGCGGAGCGAGGGGGGACAGGTGTTGCGATGGCGCGAGGCGGCGGCGGGACCGACCTCGTTCGGACAGGGATTGGTGAGATTCACACTGGACAACCCCCGGAAGTTGCTCATTGAACAAGTAAGCTGGCGATGGGGCGAGGCGGGGCGGCTGTGGCTGGGCGCGGCCTGGGTGGACCCGATGGATTTCGACCTGAACGCCCAGTTGTTCATGGAGCGGGTGGATTTGGATCAATGGCTGGACGCGGTGTCGGTGGGATATGCGGAGGGAACCGGACAATTGTTCGGGCGGGTGGGGTTGCGTGTGAAGGCGGAGCCGGGCTGGCGATTGGCGCTGGGCGAGGGGTACCTTTACACGGTGGAGGGCGGGAAAGTGAAGGTGGGCGATGCGTCGATGGTGGAGCGGGTGTTGGCGGAGCAATTGCGGGACGATGACCGGATCAACGCGGCGGTGCGGGAGCGGATCGTGCGGGCGTTGCAGAGTTTTGATTACAAGCTGCTGTCGTTCGTGATGTGGCAGCGCGCGGACGGCGAGCAGGTGATGTCGGTGCATGTGTCGGGTGAAGGCGGGGAGGCGAAACAGGGGCTGGACTTGACGGTGAACCTGACGGGATACGAAGATGTGATGGACTTGGGATTACGATTGAAGCTGGGTTTGGACCGCGCGGCGGACAAGGGCATGAAGCGACTGATGAATCAAAGGAGATCGCCATGAAAAGGATCGGGGCAGAGGCGGTCGTGATCGGCGTGGCGGTGGCGCTGATGGGCGGCGGTTGTCAGCCGACGGTGAAGGTCGAACCCATCGAGGTCAAGCCGATTCACGTGACGGTGGATGTGAACATCAAGGTCGATAAGGAACTGGACAAGTTTTTCGATTTCGAGGACGAACTTGCGCCGGCGGGCAAACCGCAACCCAATACACCAAAACCCGCGGGAGGTGTGCCATGAAACGGACGACGATATGGACGGCGGCGGCGGCGATGATGTTGTTGACGGTGTTCGCGGCGGCGGTGATGCCGGCCCGCGCCGATGAACGCGCTGATTTGAAGGAGCGATTCAAGCAGCGGTATGCGACGCTGCTGAAATTGAAGGACGAAGGGAAGGTCGGCGAAACGGCGGCGGGGCTGGTGGACGTGGTGAAGCCGCAATACAGCGAGGGGAAGGTCGGTTCGCAGACGGTCGGACAGTTCATCCAGGATGAAAACATGGATCGGACGCGGCTGTATGTGTTGCTGGCCGACGAGGCGACGACGTCGCCGGCGGTGGTGGCGCGGCGGAACGCCGAACGCAACTTCGAGCGCGCCTCGCCGGAGCATTACCTCAAGCCCCGCGACGGCAAGTGGGTTCAGAAGAAGAATTACCATCCGTGAAACGCCGGTCGGCGACGATCATTTCACTGATGCAACGGTAAGCCCCCAGCCGATGTAACCGCGGTGGTTTGCGATGCGTGATGGTTGACAGACCTTGGGGTCCGTCATACTTTTGCGGTGATTGGGCGAATCGCACGCCGATGAGGAACGCGGCCAGTTCAAACGCGACCCCGGCGTGGGGATTGGGTGATGATGTCAAACGCAAGGACAGATTCATTATGAACGGTACGCTTCGTCGGTGTTCGCAATGGTTGCTCGTTGCGATGATCGGGATGTTGGGTTGGGCAGGGGTGCGAATGGCGCCGGCACAACAAGAAAACAACACCCCCGCCCCCACCCCCGCCCCCGGAACGGGAACAGGAACCCCGCCGGCGCAGGTCGCGGGGGACGATCTGCCCGTCGCCGCGCCGCGTGACGGACAGGCGTATCCGATCAGCGCCGTCACGCTGCGTTATGAAAAGGAACTGGCCGGCCAGCCGTCGATTGAGGAACTGATGCAGGCCGGGGTGATGCTGGTCCGCACACCCACCGGCTACATCGCCCCGCCCGCCGGGGGCGCCCCCGGAAGCATCGTTACCCCCAAGCCGGGGCAGAGCGAGTCTTCGAGCGCCGCCCCGGGTTCTTTGGTCAGCGTCAAACTCACACGCATCCCCGCGATGGGCGTCACCGACTTTCACGGATCGGCCCTGCGCGCCATCGCGCTGGGGATCGTTCAACAGTTCAACGACCGCAACATCGTCGGCGTGTACGTCCGCCCCGATGCCGCCCAAATCGACGACACCGGCAAAGACCTGCGCCCCGCCGGTCAAACCTCGCTTACCCTGCTCGTCGCCACCGCGCACGTCTCGCAGATTCGCACCCTCGCACAGGGCGAGCGCGTGCCGGTCGATGATGGCGTGAACAACAAACTGCACTACCCCATCGCCTCACATTCGCCGATCAAAGTCGGCGACATCATCGAAAAAGACAAACTCGACGACTACATCTACATGCTCAACCGACACCCCGGCCGGCGCGTCGATGTGACGCTCGGCCCGGGCAACCAGAGCGGCGGGGCGGTGCTGGATTACATGATGACCGAGAACAAGCCCTGGATGGTCTATTACCAGGCCGCGAACACCGGCACAAAATCCACCGGCGACTGGCGCCACCGTTTCGGCTTCATGCACTCGCAACTGACCAACGACGATGACATTTTCTCGCTGGACTATCTGACCAGCGACTTCAACCAAGCCAACGCGGTCCTGGGCAGCTACGAGGGGCGGGTGTTCGGAATCGACCGGCTTCGATGGCGCGTCCGGGGCGTCTGGAGCGAGTTCGTCACCGACAACCTCGGACCCGCGGCCGACAAGTTCGACGGCGATCAATGGTCCGCCGGCGGAGATGTCATCTGGAACGTCTGGCAGTATCGCCAGTTGTTCGTCGATCTGACCGGCGGAGCGACGTACCAGCACATCCGCGTGAAAAACCACGCGGTCGATGTCGAAGGCGAAGACAGCTTTTTTCTGCCGCACGGCGGGATTTCGCTCGAACGCAACACCGACCTGATGAGCACCAACGCCTCGCTGGACGTGTCGTACAACCTTTCGGACATCGGCGGCACGAGCGAGGACGAACTGGTGAAGATGGGCCGGGTCGATGTGCAAAAGGATTTCGGGATTCTGTCATGGAATCTGGCGCAGTCGATGTACCTGGAGCCGATCGTCAACCCGCAAGGATGGGCCGACACCAGCACGCCCGAAAGTTCAACTTTGGCGCATGAACTGGCGTTGGGTTTCAAGGGGCAGCATTCGTTCGGCGACCGGCTGATACCACAGTTCGAGGGAGCGGCGGGCGGGCTTTACACGGTGCGCGGCTACGATGAATCGGCCGCGGCGGGCGACGATGTGATGATCGCCGGCGTCGAGTATCGCTTCCACCTGCCCCGCGTCTTCGCCATCGACACCAACCCCTACGCCCATCTGCTGTTCGGCAAACCGTTCCGCATCGCCCCGCAGGAAGTCTATGGCCGGCCTGACTGGGACCTGGTCCTCAAGGGCTTCTTCGACTACGGCAAAACCTTCGTCAACGACGCGGTCGCGGCGGAAAAAGACGAAACGCTGATGGGGGCCGGCGCGGGTTTGGAACTGGTTTTCAAGCGTAATCTGAGCATTCGGATGGACTACGGCTGGGCGTTGAAAGACGCCGGCCCCAACAAGGCCGGCGACAGCCGGTTGCATATTGTGGCGACGATTTTGTATTGAAAAGTTAACCACAGAGGCACAGAGACACAGAGAAAAGAAAAACAAAAAAGTATTTGGTTTGCTCTGTGTCTCTGTGCCTCTGTGGTGAATCAAGGAGTCCCGTGATGAAACGCAACGGATCGATGGTCGGTCGGATTGCTCATACTTTGGCGATGGCTTCGATGGTTGCCTGGTCGGTGATGCCGGCCGGTCGGTTGCTTGCCGCGCCGGCGGGCGAGAGCGTGCAGGCGGGCAGCGCGGATTTCGTGCGCAACGGCGACCTGACCACGATCACCGCCGGCAACGGCGCGATCATCAACTACCAGAGCTTCAACATCGGTGCCGCCGAGACGGTGCGATTCGTTCAGCCCGACGCCGCCAGTCGCGTGCTCAATCGCATCACGGGGGCCGACCCGACGCAAATCGACGGCACGCTGTTGAGCAACGGCATCGTTTACATCGTCAACCCCGCCGGTGTCTATTTCGGACAGGGCGCATTGGTCAACGTCGGCGGCATCTACGCCGGCGCGGCCCAACTGACCAACGCCGATTTCCTCGCGGGCATCGACCACTTCACCGATGTCAGCGGCTCGGTCGTCAACCGCGGCACGCTCAACGGCTCGCTGATCGCGTTGATCGGTCAGCACGTCGCCAACTACGGCTCCATCAACGCGCCCAACGGCATGGTCACGATGGTCGCCGGCGATGACGTGCTGATCGGCGGCGCGGATCGACACTTCATGGTGCGCATCACCGGCATGGGCGCGGCGGCGCGGGAAAATGTCGATGCTTCGGGCGCCGGGGCCGGCGCCGGGGGCGCGGCCGTTGAAAATCACGGCGAAATCAATGCGACAGGTGGCAAAGTGGTCTGGGGCGCGGGCGATGTGTATGCGATGGGTCTGTTCAACAGCGGCACGGTGAAAGCCGCGAACGTGCAGGCGACCGCCACCGGCTCGGACGCTCTGATCGGCGGCACGATCGACGCATCGAACACCACTTCCGGGGCCGGGGGCGGGGGCGGCGATGTGGCCGTCACCGCGAAAAACATCACCGTCACCGGCACCATCGACGCATCGGGTTCCACCCGCGGCGGCACGATCAAAATCGGCGGCGACGCGCGCGGCGAAGGCGATCTGCCCACCGCCCAAACCACACGCATCGAACAGGGCGCGGTGCTTCGCGCCGACGCCACCGATGTTTCCGGGGGCGGTAACGGCGGGTCGATCATCGTCTGGGCCGATGACAGCACTTACTTCCGCGGCACGATCAGCGCCGCGGCATTCGGTGACGGACAGGGCGGCTTCGCGGAAGTGTCGGGCAAAATCGACCTCGATTTCAGCTTCGCCGGCGGCATCGACCTGCGCGGGGCCGGCGGCTCAGCCGGTACGCTGCTGCTCGACCCCGGAGCCGTCAGCGTCGATCACGCCGCCGATGACACCCTGCTGATCGGCGGGACGATCCACGACGGTTCGATCAACGCCTTCCTCGCCGGCGACACCGCCGACCTGACCATCAGCACCGCCGCCGGCACCACCGGCACCGAAGACCTGACCTCCACCGCCGATTCGGTGGTCACCTGGACCACCGCCCGCTCGCTGACGTTCACCGGCACCAACTCCGTCACGCTCAACGGAACCGTCGCCGCCACCAACGCCGCGGCCAATTTCTCCATCACCGGCGGCGCGCTGACCGTCGCCAACACCGTCGCGCTGACCGGCGGCGACTTCACCGCCAACGGTACGACCTACACCGGCAACGCCGCGGTCACCACTTCCGGGGGCGCGGTGAACATCACCACCACGGGCAATCAGACCTACGTCGCCGGCGCGATCAACGCCGGCGGAGGCGACATCACGCTCACCACCACCGGCGCGGGCAACATCGACGAAGCGGTCGTCGAAGCCAGTACCCCCGCTGAACTGGCTGAAATCATCACCTCCGGGGCCGGTCATCTGACCCTGAGCGCCACCGGCACCGGCAGCGTCGGCAGCAACCCCACCGGCGGGGACACCAACACCCTGTCCACCCCGCTGTTCGATGTCGATGCGCCGTGGGTCGATATCCGCGTCACCGCCGGCACGGGCGACATCCAGGTCAAAGACCTCGCCGCCGCCGGCGTGACGGTCAACAAACTTTCGGTCAACAACGGCTTCGTCCGCTTCGACGCCAGCGGCCCGATGACGCTCGAAAACAACGCGGTGGTCGTCGGCAACGCCACGCCCGGAGCCGGTTTCGCATGGCTCGTCGGTGAAAGCACCATTGACGCGGCCAACCCAGGCAACCTCGTCATCACCACCGGCTCATCGGCCAACCTCCGCATCGACGCGATGGGCGACGTCGGCACCGCCGTCAACCCGTTGGTCGTCGATACCACCGGCCTGTTCATCCTGATGGACCGCGGCGACTTCGCCTCCAACCCCGGCGGGACCAGCTCGTTCTACGGCGTCAACCAACGGGCCGGCACGACCAACATCGTCGCCATGATGCTCGACGCCGGCGACGCCGCCGTCACCGCGCCCGGCACGATCAACATCTCCGACTTCTCCGCCGACTTCGACACATCCTTCCTCGGCGGCGGCAACTTCACACTCGTCTCCACCGGCGGCGACATCACCGCCCCCAGCGCCGTCACCATGAACGGCGGAACGGCCGACTTCACCAGCGCCGGCGACATCGGCGCCAGCGGCTCGCCCCTCGATATCACCGGCGCCTCCGGCCTGGCCATGATCGCCAACGCCGGGGCCGGCAACGTCTTCATCACCGCCGGCACCCTCACCGGCCCCCTGACCGATATCGACCCCTTCACCTTCAACAATATCCTCATCAGCAGCGCCAACACCAACATCGACATCTCCACCGACGGCACCGATATCACCTTCGATCAACTCCAACTGCCCACCCCCTCCAGCCCCTTCGCCCTCGTCGCCAATACCCTCACCGGCGACGTTTACATCGCCGACAACGCCATCGTCATCCCGATGACCGACACCACGCAGTCCCTGACCATCCAGGCCGACACCGGCAACATCAACCTCGGTTCCGCCGCGATCACCGGCGGCGCGGGCAAGGTCGTCCTCAAAACCCTCGGCGGCGACATCGCCATCACGAACACCGGCCCCAACATCATCAGCGATGCGACCAACGGCGGCCGCGCCGAATTCACCGCCGATGGTTCCATCGGTTCGGTCGGCAATCCCGTCGAGTTCCAATACACCAAAGAAATCGTCCTCGATGTCAACAGCGACATCTTCGTCAAACACGACAACGCCACCGATATCACCCTCCTGTCCGTCGCCGCCGATCCCACCGGCCTGCCGACTTACTCCTTTGAAGACTTCGCCCTCGAATCCTACTCCAACGACACCACCGCGATCCGGGCCGTCAACTTCAGCGGCGATGACCATCTGCTCCTCAACAGCGTCATCACCTTGCTCCCCAGCACCGGCACCAGCTATTCTTTCACCACCAAAACCGGCAACCTCTACGTCGATGACGATGCGGGCATCTCCGCCACCACTCCCGCCACGCTCGGCGGTGCCGATCAGGCCGGCGACGGCGGTATCTACTCCGGCACCGGCAGCGTCACCCTCGTCGCACAGCACGGCTCGGTCCTCCAGGAACTGGCGCGCGGCGATTTCAACGTCCGCACTTCCGCCGTCGATTCCACCGGCAGCGCCGCCGCCACGCATGGCCCGGTCGTCACGATCCGCGCCAACTCCACCGGCGATGCCGGTGTCATCGGTTCCATCGGCGGCGACCCGTTCGACCTCGCCGACCCGGCCGGCGACAACTATTTCAACATCCAAAACGCCAAACGCATCGTTCTCGACGCCCGCGATCACATCGCCGTCAAGGGCAGCGGCCAGCCCCTCGAACTGCTCGACATCACCGTCGATCCGCGAGGTTTGGGCGTCGGCGGCGATCCCCAATACAACGTCGATGACGCTACTTTTTCCAATCTCACCTTCGCCATGGCGCACGATGGCTCCAACAACCTGACCATCACGCAGTTGATCTCCGATTACGTCTTTGCGCTTGACGCCACGCAGGGCACCGGGTTCGCCGTCCGCAATCGTTTCAACGACATGATCGTGAACGCCGACGCCGTTCAAACGCGGCTGCTGGACATGGACCCGCTGATCACCGGCAACCCGCCGGCGCAGAGTTCCCCGGTAAGCCGCTCGGTGCGGTTGCAATCGGACGAGGGCGACATCGTTCTCGCCGCCGACGGCACGAACGCCGCGATCAATATCACCGGCAGCGACGGAACCGCCGGGGCCGGCACCGGCACCGTCACGCTGCTGGCCCGCAACCAGATTCGTGAACAGACCGCCGATCTCAACGTCGAAATCCGCAACACCGGCCTGTTGGAACTGTACGCCGACGCCGCGCAAAACCTGCTGCTGACCGATCCGGCGCTCTCCGGCGCGGGCGGCGCGCCCGTGACCGGCGCGGGCAATCCTTCCATTGACACTGCGGTCGCCTCCCTCGTCGCGCAGGTGGGCATGAATAACATGGACACCTTCATCAACAGCCGCGACGGAGCCGGTTCCGCCAGCGGCGGCACCAATCACGCGGGTTCGGTCAACGTGTCCAACACCGGCGACCTGCTGGTCCGCAACGTCGATACATGGATCGGCAACGTCGATATCCGCACCGCCGATACCGGCGCGATGGCGCTGGCCGATGACGCCATTATCGCCGGCAACTCCGCCGCCGCCGCCGGTAACGGCGACGTCACGCTCTTCGCCGTCGGCGGCATCACCGAAGTCACCGCCGGCTCCGCCGTCAACGTCACCGCCCTGGCCGATCAGGTCACGCTTCTCGGCAATGCCGCCATCGGTTCCAGCGCCGCCAACGGCTCCATCGACATCGAAGCCGCCCTGCTCGCAGGGCAGGTTACTTCCGGGGGCGGCGGCATCTTCGTCAACGATGTGGATACCGCTCTCGCCGATGGCCTGACCCTCAACGCCGTCGCCGACGCCCAACTCGGTGCCATTCCGGGGGTCACCACCAGCAACGGCGCGATCAATGTCGTCACCGTCAACAACATGACCGTCACCGGCCAAATCGCCACCACCACCGCCAGCGCCGTCACGCTCGTCACCACCGGCTCCACCAAGTCGATCACCTTCGACAACGCCGGGGCCGTCTCCGCGGGCGTCGGCGGCATCGCCGACACCGGCACCCTCTTCCTCATCACCGATGCCGTGCTGCTCGACACCAACGCCGTCTTCCGCACCGCCTCCGGTTCCGCCGGCTCCATCAACGTCGGCGAATACGCCGGCCGCGTCGCCACCGTCGATTCCACCACCGGCAACACCTTCTCCCTCAATGCCGTCGCCGACGGATACCTCTTCTTCTCCGGCAACATCGGCACCACCGATCGCCTGTCCTCCCTTTCCGCCGATTCTCGCACCAACGTCATCTACATCGGCGGCAACGTCTTCACCTCCGGCGGAACGCAGAACTACTACGCCCCGGTTCTGGTCATGGCCGTCGATGCACACTTCGATGACACCGGCACATCCCGCACCGCCGGCATCCACTTCCATTCCACCATCGACGCCTACCTCGACGCCGGCAACGGCTTCAACGGCGATCAGGGCCTCTCCCTCACCGTCCAACGCAACGGCACCACCCTCGACACCGCCGGCACCGACCCCGAAGTCCCCACCATCAGCTTCGCCGGTAACGTCGGCGATACCCAACCCCTCAAGTGGCTCCGACTCAACGCCTACGACGCCGACGCCGACGGCCTGTTCAATAACTCCGGCGCCGGCGACATCGACGGCCGCACCGACCTGCCCACCGTCGCCACCATCGTCGTCGCCAACGAATTCGCCGACGGCACCACCAACCCCGATCGCACCAACCCCATCAACTGGTCCGTCACCGTCGAAGAAGATTTCTCGATGGGCCAGAATGAAAAACTCACCGCCATCGGCTCGGTCACCATCACCACCAACACCGGCTCGGCGTTGCTGACCACCGACACCGGCCTGCGCCTCAGCGACATCAACGTCGACCGCACCCTCACACTCGACGCCGGTAACACCGCCGTCGTCCTCCTCAACTCCGCCCGAACCGTCCTGCCCGGCGCGCCCGTCGTCGCCGGCCCGGACACCGGCATCCTCTATCCCACCGACGCCAATGGCAACGGCGCTCTCGATGAATTCGCCGACGACCTGGGCCTCGACTTCTGGGCACGCGACGGCATCCACATCAACAACGCCGCCTCCGTCACCCCCGTCAGTGGCGTCAATCCCATCCGCTGGTATGCGATGGATGCCGGCAATATCTCCGGCACCGCCGGCGTCGGCTCCACCGTCTCCCTCGGCTACTTCCCCCTCATCACCCGCTCCGGTTCGCTCGGCATCACTGTCCTCGACCTCATCCCGGTCAACACCAACCTCAACCTCGGCACGATCTACCCGCCTCCGTTCCCCCAACTCGATGACTCCATCCGCCTGGCCCTCACTCGTCACCAATTCATGAACGAACTGTTCGTCCTCACACGCGATGCCGCCGCCGGCGAACGCCTCCGCCGCGTCCTCGGCAACGCCACTTTCGACGACATGGGCCCCGGAAGCCAAAACACCGTCCTCAACCGCATCCGCGAAGACATGGTTCCCCTGGTCCTGCAAACCTACAACACCCTCTTCTACCAGCAAACCACCACCCCCGACGGCTCCGTCGAATCCACCCCGCGCTTCGATCAGCTCCGCCAAACCCTCGCCGCCGGTGTGACCGCTTACAGCAAGGGCGCCGCCCAGGCCCCCGCCGATCCGCTCAAGTTCCGCTCCTACTTCGAGCAGACCAGCGAATCGCCCGAAACCCTCGCCACACTCAACGCCCTGCGTGAGCTGTTCCAGCAGATGGCGCAGCTGGGCCTGACCGACCGCGAATGGTCCAACGCCCTCTACGCCGTCGCCGCCAAAATCACCCCGCCAGGCGTCAGCCCCGACCTGATCGTCCTGGCCGCGCTGGGTCAGTCGTATCCGGTCCAATAGGCGTGCGTCAAGCATCCGGTTCTCCACAATAGGGCATGGACGGACGCCGCGGCGCACCGCAGCGTCGTTTTCGCACCTGGTTCTGCTTGTAACTGTGTTATGTGCGATGGATAAAGAAAGTTAAGCATTTCCATTCGCCCCGCCGATGACGGTCCCCGCCCGCGCGCACCGGCCGGTCGCACACAATCTTGCTACGACGATATGTTCGTATAATGTTAGGTATTTGTTCGTATGTTTTGGGGATGAATGGACCTGTTTTCCAGTTTTTTCGGCGGTGTATGGAACGCATGGGGCTGTCGGGGTTCGCGCCGGCGCGCATCATCGCGTCGCGTAGCAGGATCGTGTAGGTTTTGGGGAGGGGGAGTTTCGGGTTCCGGGTTTCGGGTTCCGGGAGCGGGGCCGGGGGCGGGGCTGGGGATTAGGGGCTGGGGCGGGGGAAGGGCTATTAGGGGGCGGGGGCTGAACTTCCGGG
>Ga0172380_10004690_pt1 | contig 17312 bp, 11 predicted proteins | sample Leawe162metaG_FD_119747 | JGI IMG/M metagenome (GOLD analysis project Ga0172380, IMG submission 119747) | Leachate microbial communities from a municipal landfill in Southern Ontario, Canada - Leachate well 162 metaG | ecosystem: Engineered > Solid waste > Landfill > Unclassified | place...
CTTGCAGCAGGATGCCGGTAAAGCCGATGATGGAATTGAGCGGCGTGCGCAACTCATGGGACATGGTGGCCAGAAACGCCGATTTCAGCCGGTCCGCTGCCTCGGCACGCTCCTTGGCAAGGGCCAGGTCGGCCAGTGCGGCACGCAATTTCACGTTCGTATCCTGCAGCGTGAGTGTGCGTTCGTCGATGCGCTGCTCCATTTCCTGATTGATCAATTTCAGTTCCCTGGTTTGCGCATTGACCTGGTGCTTCAACAAAAAGCTCCCGGCCAGGCTCATAAGCAAGGCAACACCCAGGACTAGGCCGGAAATCTGCAACCAGGCCGGCAGATTATATTGCACATCTTCGGAGGTCCATCGTTTCATGGCCGCATAATATGCGGACCCAGGATCTTTTTTCATCTCCCCCAGGTGCCGGTCGATGGCCGCGAGCAATTGGCCCGGAGCGTTTTTGGGGGCCGCGAAAAAGAAGGGGGCCGGATCGAACATGATAGGCGTATCTTCCAGCCCGGCCTTTCTTGCATACATCAGCCCGTAAAACCGGTTGGTAAGCCCGGCATCGGCCTTGTCCGCGGCAATCATCGCAAACTCGGTCTTGTAATCCGGCACAGGAATAAGGGTGATCTTCAGCCCAAAGCTGTTCGTCATCCGGGTGAAGGTTTCCAGCTGAATCGTTCTTTCCAGGGCTGCCACCCGCTTGCCATTCAGGTCCAGTATGGACTGGATGCCGCTCCCCTTGCGGGCATATACCTGGGACCACGCGGACAGGACCGGAATCTTGTGAAAGGAGTACAGTTTTTCCCGGTCCGCCGTATAAGCCACGTCGGGCATGAGATCGATCTCCCCCTTTGCCAGGCGGTCCAATCCCTCGGCCCAGGTGCCGGATACATAGCGCAGGTGCCACTCTTCTGCCTTTGCTATCTGCTCGATGAGATCGATAAAGATACCGGAGGGTTTACCGTCTTCGGAGGTGAAGACCTTGGGTGCGTTCTCATAAACGCCGACCGTAACGGTCCGGACAGCTGCGTTTGCGGAGGGAGTTGCCAGACATGATAAAGAGGCCAACAAGGCGAACAGCGGAAGATAACAGGCGGGAAAGGAAACGCTGCGGATCACGGAAATGAGAAAGAGGGTTATGTGATTGGTTTTACGCAGCATGCAAAGCCTATATCAACCAGTTATCCAGCTCCAGTTCCTGCCCCGCGTAATACAGCATCAGCGGCGCATCCGACGGCCAGCGGCCAAGTTCCTCGTTATCCCGCACCAAGGTGACATAGGCAAACAGCTTGCTCTTGGGGGTCGGCTTGATGCAACTCAGCGGGACGCAGATTTCGCAAATCTTGCCGATTTTCCAGCGGCAGTGGCCGGAGGTAGGAACCCAGACATTGTTCTCCTTCACCAGCAGCAGTCCCTCGTCACTGCGTACCTGCAAGGGGAGCCGGAATTCCCGGTCATAGATCAGGTGCAGGTTCAGGACATCGCTGTCGCGGAGCAAGCGGGAGAACTCCTGAATGCCGTCGAGACGGAAAAAGAGCGTGTCCTTGTTGTAGCCGTAATAAAAGCTTTGCAGCATGCGGTCCGAGGAGTGCATGGCCGAGCCCTGGCGGGTCAGGTCGTAGAGGCCGGCGGCCAGCCATTCGAAATAGTCGCTGATCCGGCCGTTGATCTCCGGCTCGATGAAGGCAGCCGGCTCGCGGATCAGTCCGGCCGGGTTCTTCTTCTTGATCGGCTCCAGCAGGTCCCGTGGCACATCCAGGGCAAGCAGGCGGTACACGTTCATAAGGTGCTGGCGGAAGAGGCGGTCAAACCGGTCGCTATGGGGCGAGAAATGATCGTCTCCATACCACCAGAACCAGTCGCTCCCTTCGGCGGCATAAAGCGACTGGCAGATCATCCCGGCAGTCCCCTCGTCCGGCGGAACGCCGCTAGCCAGGGCAGCCGCCACGTCCGGATTGTGAGAAACAGCCGCATTGCGTGCCCTTGCCAGGATGTCCCAGGCAAGATTTTCCTCGGGGTGGCCGATCCAGATACCATAGTTGGCATTGATCCACGAGCCGGGATGGATGCCGTGCAAGCGGCCATCGAAGCGGGTACGGGCCATGATGTCGCTGCAGGTGGTCAGGTTCAGCTCGGGCGAATCGGCAATCCGGCGGTACATGCCCTGGAGGAAGTCATAGGCATTGTTGGCATAGTATTCCCAGGCATTTTCGCCATCGAGGATGATCGGAATCACCCGCCCCTCGCCGCCTATGCGCCCCTTGATGGCGATCAGTCGGTTGTGGAAATCAGTGGCGGCCCGGCGGGCATCCCACTGGGAATAGGTGAAGCCCACCAGGTCGGAAAGCTGGTGATCGCGGAAGAAGGCGCCAACTTCGCCCTGTGGGCTGGCAAAACGCCAGGGGCGATAAAGCCGCTCCTTGTGGTCGCCCAGACCTCCTTCCAGGCTCTTGGCCAGGATCTCCTCATCGGTGGCGATCCAGCTGATGCCGCATTCGGCGATGATGCCGATGGTCTCGTTGCTGACCGACCCTTCCGACGGCCACATCCCTTTGGGCTGGAAACCGAAAATCTTCCGGAAATATTCGATGCCCAGCCTGATCTGGGCCCTGGCATCCTCGGGGTGGCGGAATTGTTCCAGCGGCAGGGTTACCCGCGGCATGGCGGGCCTGGCGCTGCTGATGTCGCACAAAAGCGGCAGGATCGGATGGTAATAGGGGGAAACGGCCAACTCGATGCGCCCTTCTTCGTGCAGCCGCTTGTAGAGCGGTATCGTGGCCTGCAGCAGCTCCTGCTGGGTGGCAAAGAGCAGTTCCTTGTCGCTGGCCGTGAAATCCTCCCCCTTGGCCAGCAATTCGCCAAAGGCCGGATAACGGCTGCGGGCCGCCTCGCCGGTCCAGGCCAGGAAGAACCAGACCTGCAGATCCAGCAGGTCCTGATCGGAGAAATGCCGCACCCGGTCGCGGGCGCTGCCCGGTCTTCCCTCGCCGGCCATGTACAACAGCTCCAGGTACCGGCGGGAAGGCTCGATCATCCGCTGCCGGTTGGCGGAAAAAAAGTTTTCCAGCAGGAAGACGCGGTCATCCTCCCCCAGGTCGGCAGGGGCGGCCTTCCCCTTTTCCAGGAAGGGATCGACCGCGGTGCCGGCGGCATAGTCCAGGAGCTGTTCGATCAGTGACGGCACCAGATTGAATACCGCCCTGGCTCCGGGCGTGTCCTCCACTATGGCCGGCATGTCGAAATAATCCTTGATGCCGTGCAAATAGGTCCAAGGGAGCGCGTACTCGTTCTTCAGGGGGTCCTTGTAGTACGGCTGGTGCATGTGCCATACGATGACCACGTCAAGGGGAGTTGGCATAGTCAGATCTCTTCCGGATATCGTGCCGCGGACATTGTCATTCCAGCTCCTTCTTCCAGGTCTCCACCTTTTTCTGGTATTCGGTCAACAGTCTCTGGGCCGATTTCTGGTCCTTGGCTTCGGCAACGATATGCACGAAGGGGGTGTACTGGTCGGGCAGGACCAGGGCCCAATCGTCGTCGAAATGCACCTTGATGCCGTCGATAAAGGTGGCCTCCTTGTCCAGGCTGTCCTCGCTCATCTTGCGCATGATGCCCCCCTTCATCTCCCAGGCGCAGGATATGCTGGTCCGCAGGAAGGCGCGTTGGGGGATGTCGGTCAGCACCTTGGACAACGGGATGCCAATGGACGCCCCCAGTTCGATCAGCCGGGCAATGGCAAACATCCCGTCAAAGGCGGCCTGGAAACGGGGGAAAGCGAAACGCCCATCGGTCGAGCCGGCCAGAATGACCTCCGAGGAACTCGCCACCTCGAGCATGGACCGGTCGCTACTCTTGGTACGGGTCACCTGGCACCGCTTTTGGATGGCCATCTGTTCGATGGTCGAGGGGGCCTGGACCGGGACGGCGATAACACCTTTCTGGCCGCTTGAAAGCGTCAGATAGGTCATCAGTGCCAACAGGTCGATGCCATCGAGGATATGCCCGGTTTCGTCCAGCATGGTGATGGCCTCGACCGTCGGGTCGAGCCAAAAGCCGGCCTGGGCCCCCAGGGAGCCCACGATCTTGGAGAGCTGCTCCAGGGCCGACTGCTTGTCCTTGGCCTGCTTGCTGCCCCGCCCTTCATCGACGTAGGCATTCAGGGCAATCACGTTACAACCCAGTTCGTTCAGGATCATCGGCATCATCTGGCTGGCGGTCGAATAATTAAAGTCCACCACCACGGTCCAGGCGGCCTTTTTAACCATTTCCTTGTCAATGGCGCGCAGAAAGCCCTCATGGTAAAACTCCACCACATTGCTGATCTCGGAGATGGCGCCAGGTTCGGTGTGGTGCGCGCGGCGAAAGTTTTCCTTGTAGAAGATGCGCTCGACGTTCTTGGCCATGCCGCTGGAAAAGTCCAGCCCGTCGCCATCCAGAAACACGATCTCCATGGCGGCCGGATCGTCCTGGGCCTGGCGGAAGTAACACCCACCCACCTCGCCGAAGGTCTTGAGCTTGTAGCGCTGGATCGGCAGAGGGATCATCTTCATGTCGCGCACATTGACCCCGGCCGAGAGGATACCACCCAGGAAGCTGCGCTTAAGCATGCGCGAGGAAAGGTTGGAGTCGCGCCCTCCCAGGACAAAGCTCCCTTTGGGTAGGGTCGTGCCGTAGGCGCAGCCCAGCTTGGCGCAGAATTCAGGGGTGAGCTCCACATTGGAAAGGCCTTTGACAATGGCCCCCTCGAAAAGCGATTTCTTCCATTTTTCGCCCCAGATCAGGTTGGAGGTGACGGTTGAGCCGGCCTCGATCACCTTGCGCGGCCAGATCTTGACGTCGGCCTTGATTATGGCCTCGTCGCCGATGGAGGTGTCGTCGGCCACGATGACACCCTCCTCCAGTACCGCGCCCTGACCAACCCGCACGTTGGTGCAGATCACGCTGTCAACGATCTTGGCCCCCTTCTTGACATAGGCGTTGTCCCAGATAATGCAGCGATTGAGGTTTACTCCCGCCTCTATGGTGCAGTTGCGTCCGATCACCGAATCCTTGATCTTCACATCACCCAGGATCTGGGTATTGTCGCCGATCACCACGGTCCCTTCCAGGCAGGAGGCGTCCTTCAGGTTGACATCGACACCCATCCGCAGATCCTTGCCGACGTAGTCCTGCTTTGCCTCGTCGATCTTCAGGTTAACCTTGCCCCTGAAGATATCGTGATGGGCCTCGCGATAGGAGTCGGTATTGCCGATGTCGCGCCAGTAACCCTTGGCCGGAAAGCCGAAGAGCGGGTCCTTGTTCTTGAGCATCAGCGGGAAAAGGTCCTGGGAAAAGTCGAAATTGTCCCCCAGGGGGATGTACTTGAAGATGGAGGGATCGAGCACGTAGATGCCGGTGTTGATGGTATCGGAGATCACCTCGCCCCAGCCCGGCTTTTCCAGGAACTGGGTAATGCGCTTTTCCTTATCGGTGATCACCACCCCGAATTGCAGCGGGTCCTTGACCGAGGTGAGGGTGATGGTGGCCATGGCCTTGTGATCGGCATGAAAATCCATCACCTTCTTGAGGTTGAAATCGGTCAACAGGTCACCGCTGATCACCAGGAAAGGCTCATCCAGGTATTTCTCGGCAGCCTTGACGGCCCCGGCCGTTCCCATGTCCTGCAGCGGTGTGACATACGTTATCTTGACGCCGAAATCGGCACCGTCCCGAAAAAAATTCTTGATATAGAACGGCTGATGGTAGAGCAGCATTACCAAATCCGTTATCTCGTATTTCTTGAGGAGTTCCACGATGTGCAGGATGATCGGCCGGTTGAACAAAGGGATCATCGGTTTGGGCATGCTGCTGGTAAGGGGCTGGATGCGGGTACCAAACCCGCCGGCCATGATGACTGCTTTCATAGATAAGGGACTCCTTGGGATGGGAATAAAATATCACGTCCCCCTTTGCAAAAGGGGGATTCAGGGGGATTTGAACAGAGGAACTTCAAAAGCAAATCCCCCCTGCCCCCCTTTTTAAAGGGGGGACTACAGCCCCGCCTTGACCCTTTGGGCCTTCTTGGCCAGGACCCGGGCGATTTCCTGCTTCAGTTCGGTCAGGTCACCGGATTTGACCACGTAGCCGTCTGCCAGCCAGGCGGAAAAATCGTCCTTGTAGCAGGAAAAGGCCGAGCAGAGGATGACCGGCATGTCGTGCCGCTCCTTGACCAGCCTCTGTAACAGGTCGATGCCGCTCTCGTTTTTCAGCTTGATGTCCAGCACTGCCAGGTCAAAGGCACCGGTCTGTAGCTTTTCGATCGCTTCGGACGTGCTGCCGGCAGTTACCACTTCGTACCCTTCGTCAGCCAGCTCCTCTGAATAAAGAAGGCGGATGTTGGCCTCGTCATCCACAACAAGTATCCTGTTCATGATCGTTCCTCCTTATGTGTGGGAAGTTTGATGGTATACATGATTCCGCCTGCGGGCAACGAAACCGCGCTGAATGGTATCCCCTGCCTATCCATCATGGTTCTGCACATTGCCAGGCCAAACCCGCTCCCCAGGTCCTGGGTGGAGGCGAACGGCGTCAGCAAGGTATCCAATTCCTGTTGTGTAATAAGCAAGTTCTTGTCTTCGATGCGGATCACTACGGCATCCTCCTCCAGGCTGGTGCCGATGTCGATGGTGCCGCCATCCTGGGCGTTGTCGATGTCACCCTGGATTAAGGTGCGCAAACAGTAGGCCACCTGCTTGAAATCAATATAAACCATGGGCAGGCCCGGGGTTGCGAAAAAACGGCAGGTGCAGTTCCACGCCTTTAAGGCGTCGCCGGTATCGGTGATGACGCTCTCGATCAGGTGGTTGACGTCCCAGAAATCCCTGGCCGGGAAGAGAGAGTCGGAGTAGTTGAGGATTTCGTCCAGCACCCCTTCCAACTGGCGTGTCTCTCCGACGATGGACTCGATGAAATCCCGCTTGGGGTCGCTGGCCGGGGCGTTTTTCAGCATGGACCTGGCAAAGCCGCCGATAACCATCAGCGGATTGCGGATGGAGTGGGCGATGCTGGAGGTGATCCTGCCCACCAGGGCCATCTTTTCCATCCGGACGATCAACTCCTGCTGTTCTTTCAGTTTGTTGCCGGCATCGGTGGCCCGGTTGAGTTCCACCTGGAGACGGTCGTAAAGGGAAGCCCGCTCAATGGCAAAGGCCACCGGAAAGGCGAAGTTTTCCAAGGAGCGCATGTCTTCTTCGGTGATACGGCGATGGGTGATGCAGTTGTCGGCAATGATGATCCCCACGCGGCGATTGCGTGAGATGAGCGGCATCAGCAGGAAGTTGTCAACGCCCAGCAAACGGGCAAACTGGGGATCTACATCAGGGTGGTGAAAGGCGTCCTCGACCAGCAACGGCCGTTTGCTGTTCAGCGACTTGACGAGAATGTTTTCGGTGTTGGAAAGTGGCACCGAGAGCTGTTCCAGGATATCGTGGAACTTGGCCCTTTCCGAGGAGAGTTTGTTCAGTCTGAAGCTCTGGGCCAGGGTCTGGAGATCCATGTCGTGATAAGCGATCTCGTCCCAGGTCTGGCTGGCCTCCTCCAGGTTGCGCGGGCCGATGGCCAGGTACCCCTGGAGATGGTCGCGTTCCTTGTCGCTCATCAGCAGGAAGGCCCGGTTCATGCCGAAACCCTTGCCGGCCGTGATGGCGGTGAGGGCTACGGAAAGAACCTCCTCCAAATCCACGGAGCTCTGCAGGACGGACCCCAGTTCATGCAGAAAGCGGACTTCCAGGGTCTTGCTGTCAAGGAAGCTTACCAGTGACTGGATTTGGGCCTTCTGGCGCTGATACTCGCCATAGACAATGGAAAAGACTGGGGCCAGGGGGTGGTTGCTGTCACGGAAACGGGACAGATCCCGCTTGAACAGGTGGCAGTCGCAGCACCGCTCAAGAATCCGGCGTTGCCGCGAAACCAGCAGATCATCTTCATTTTCGGCAATGTACGGGCAGTCACCCTGTGCAATTGCCTCCTTGGCCCAACAGCATTCCCAGTCCACTCCAAATCCCTCGCAAATTATTTGTTCAAGGTTTCAGCTTGGTACGTGAAGCCAGAACAGCTTATTTGGCCTTCCAGGTCGTGCCCTGGGCGGAATCCAACAGCTGAATCCCCTTGGCCAGCAGGTAATCGCGGATCTCATCGCCGCGACTGAAATTTTTTGCCTTACGCGCCTCGCTACGTTCCACGATCAGCGCTTCGATCTCCTCAGCTGTTATCTCCAGGCTGCTGGTTTTCTCCTGTTGTTGCTTCTCCAGCCATTTTGCCGGCTTGGAATGAAACAGTCCCAGGACCTCGCCGAGCTCGGCGATCTCGGCCCGCACCCGGTGCAGCAGGGTAATGGCGGCGCCGTTGCCGGGCTGAATCTCCGCCAAGAAACGGTTGGCGCTGCGTACCACTTCAAAGACGATGCCAAGGGTCAGGGCGCTGTTGAAGTCGTCATCCATGGCTTCCGTGAAGCGAGCCAGCATTTGGCTGCTCTTCTCCAGCAGGTCGATTCCGGCCGGCGACAATACTTCGGGGGAAAGTTCCACGATCGCGGACGGATTCTCCCAAATGGCGCTATCCATGGCCGCCAGGCAGGTGTAGATCCGTTCCAGCCCGGCCTGGGCCTCGTTCAGGTTCTGGTCGGAGAAATCGATGGGCGAGCGGTAGTGGGCCGAGAGGATGAAAAAGCGCAGCGTCTCCGGGTCAAAACGCTCCAGCACCTCGCGGATGGTAAAGAAGTTGCCGAGCGACTTGCTCATCTTCTCGGAATTGATATTGACGAAACCGTTGTGCAACCAGTAGCGCACAAAGGGGCAGCTGTTGGCCGCCTCGGACTGGGCGATCTCGTTTTCGTGGTGCGGGAAGATCAGGTCCTTGCCGCCGCCGTGGATGTCGAAGGTCTTCCCCAAAAAGCGCATGCTCATGGCCGAGCACTCGATATGCCAGCCGGGCCGCCCCTTGCCCCAGGGCGACTGCCACCACGGCTCACCCGGCTTGGACCCCTTCCAGAGGGCAAAGTCCATGGGGTTTTTCTTCTTCTCCCCCACTTCGACCCGGGCCCCGGCCTGCATCTCCTCCAGGTTGCGCTTGGAGAGTTTGAGATATTCGGGAAAGGTTTCCACGGCGTAGTAGACGTCGCCGTCGGAGGCGTAGGCATGGCCTTTGGCGATCAGGGACTCGATGATCGCGATGATGCCGTCGATATGGTCGGTGGCCTTGGGTTCCACGGTCGGTTTATCCAGCCCCAGCCGCTCCATGTCCTCGTCAAACGCCTGGATAAAGCGTTCGGTAACGACCCGGTAGTCCACGCCCTCCTGGTTGGCGCGGTTGATGATCTTGTCGTCGATGTCGGTATAATTGCGGACATAGGTGACGTCGTAGCCTATGTACCTCAGATAGCGGAAGATCACATCAAAGACCACGTTGGCGCGGGCATGGCCGATATGGCAGTAATCGTAGACCGTTACGCCGCAGACATACATGCCGGCCTTGCCGGGTACCAGCGGCACAAAAACTTCCTTTTCACCTGTGAGGGTATTGTAGACACGCAGAGGCATTAAACCGACTCCCTTAAAAAATTGTATTATTGTGCCTGTTTTTGGCTGGGAAGGCAAGCGGGGAAACGGGGAAAACAGCCATGTTTTCCCGTTTCGGCTTGATCCGATCGTTCGGCAGCGTCTTCCCGGCAAACACCCGGCTCCCTGGATCGGAGCATTACGGCTTAATCCAGATCCCGGCCCCCATCTCCAGAGGAACCTCGCGATGCCCGGTATAAACGCTCTGCAGGAGCAGGCCGTTTTCATGAAGGAACATGCCTACCTCCACCTCATGGAAGGTATTGTACCACTTCTTGTCCCCCACGATCAGCAGCACCGTAACCTTCAGCTGCCGGAGCTTCTGATAAAGCTCGGCAATATTCTTGATATTGGCGGGAAAGAAATCCTCCACCGGATCGAGGACAATCAGCTTGGTTTTGTAATACTCGCTGAACTGCCGCAGATAGGTGTAGGTCTTGGTCATGCTGCCCGACATGTCGATCAGGTGGGGAGACACGTCGTAGCACTCATCGTACATGGAGATGTAGGTGAGGTTCTTGGCCTCCTCGTCGATCCTGTCATGGATATCAGGCACGGCCTGCGACATCTCCCTGACCAGCCTCTTGAAGCGGCGGTGGTTGTCCTCGTCCGCGTCCCGGGCATTCAGGTACAGCACCTTGCCCGGCTGCAGGCAGGGATAGGTGCCCAGAAAAGGGACGTCAAAGGCAACCGACATTGCCAACTGCATGGCCAGGGTCGTTTTCCCGTAGATGCCGTTGGTTTGCAGGGAAACCAGCGAATTGTCCGGGACGATCTCCCCGATCAGGTATTCATCCGGTTTGGGCACGATCAGTTCCCGTTTCTGCCATCCCTGAACCCCGATATTCCGGGCAAACGGGTTTTCTTCGATCTGCATGGTCGTCATGACCAGCACCTCCTGTCATCTCACCCTGAATCTGAAAATCGGTTTCACGCGGCGAACGAGCCAATCTGTTCAAAACCTTTAACCGGTTCGTATCTACCCTCTTTTAAGTCTGTGATTTTTGTCGCGTCGTTGCGACGTTGCGTGAATAACGGCCGTTTCAGGGCCATGCACTATCCCTTTTCCCAATAATCCCTGGCAAACATGAACAGCACGATGGCGATGGCCAGGCCGCAGATCGGGAAGAGGAAGGCGGCGTGAAAGGCCTGGGGCGAGGCCCCGCTTGCGGTGCGGCTGTGGGAGCCCACTATCACCCCCATGATCTGCTGGGTCGAGGCCGCCCCCATCAGCACGAAGAAATTGAGGGAGGTCAGGGCCGTGCCCACGATCTCCACCCGAAACATGGAGCGGATGATGGGATAGATCATTACGCCGCTGGAGACTGCCAGGCCGATGGCGAAGAACCCTGCCGCCAGGGACGGCTGCGGCAGGGTGTCGGCCGCGCCCAGAAACGCCGTCATCAGGACCAGCAGCAGCATCTGGCCGGCCAGCAGGGTCTTCTTGTAGGAACGGAACAGTTTGCGGGCAATGGTGTCGGTGACCGTGCTGCCGCAGATGAAGCCGAGCGAGGTGAACATCAGCTTCTGGCCGGCGTCGGCACGGGACAGGTGCAGCACCTCCATCAGGTAAGGGCCACCCCACAGCCCCTGCAGGGCCAGGTAATTGCCATACCAGAAGAAGGCGATCACCCCCAACAGCCAGAAATCGCGGCTGCCGAAGATTTCGCCCCAGGCCGCCAGCATCCCCGGGGGATGGGCCGCCAATGGTGCGCTTTCCGGCGCAGCAGCTGTAGTTGGCCGGTCCTTGGCCATGGCAAACACCAGCAGCGTCACAATTGCCTGAACAATCCCGATGGCCAGGAACGACGAGCGCCAACCAATGGCCCCCACAGCCAGGGCCAGGGGCGCCGTGGCCGACAGGTTGCCCAGGTTGCCCACCGCCACCATGAACCCGGAAACCCTCCCGAACTCCTGTTTGCTGAACCAATGGCTGAAGATGGTGAAGGTCGCCATCAGGACCGAGGCCGTGCCGAGCCCGATCAGGACCCGGGCCGCCATGGCCATTGGCAGGGTGCTGGCCTGGGAAAAGAGGATGCCCCCCATGGTGGTCAGGATGCCGCAGCAGGAGATCACCAGCCGCCCCCCCAGGCGGTCGATCAGCGGCCCCAGCGGGAGTTGGGCAAAGGCATAGACATAGAAGAGGATGCCGGAGAGCGCGCCCAGCTGTTGCGGGCTGAGCCGCAGCTCCCGCGAGATGTCCCCTGCCACCACCGCCAGGGAGACGCGGTAGAAGTAGACCAGGATGTACATCAGGGCCAGCACGGCGAAAATGGTCCAGCGCTGGCGGCGGAAGGAGGCGGTGTCAGGCATGGGGGACTCTGGTTCGTGCGTTAGGCATGGGTTGGTTGTTCTGCTTTTCAGGCAGGGTCGGGGAGGGGGTGAAGGGGATGTTGAAGTGGGTTTCTATGGGCATGGGGAGGTGTAGTTTGTTCCGGTAACTGACCGCTTTCATTGTTACAAAGGTGGTTACTTTTTCGAGCAGTTACTGCGAAGGTCTACCCAGAAGTGTGAAAGCTGCAATGGTGTGATTGCAAACATACGGTTCAACTGATGTATGAGTTGACTGGTTCCACTATATTGCCATCCATTAATCGGAGTTGATAGCTCTGGAATTCCAACCGAAACGGCAGCATTGTTTACCTCACATAAAATCTCATCAAATTCCATACTCTGAACATAGCCCACCATTGCACCAGATCTCTCGCCTTTGGCATAACCGTGCTCTTCCGTGATAAATCGAAGGATGCCATTGTGTACATAATTCTGGTTTAATATCCAGCCGGTGTACGGAGGATTACCAAGCCGTTTGCATTCAATGACATAATTTCGGGCGCTACGTCTTGGGTCCGGCTCAGAATGATCGATATACCCCCAATAAAAATCAGGGATTTTGTTCTCTCGAACAGCCCTTTGTTCATCATCAGGATCCGCTGGATTATGACCCTCAGGCGTAGGAGGGTGGTCAAATCCGCCTGTCCCCAATTCCCATAAGTTGCGATTTGCTTCAAGCAGGCAGAAGTATAATTCCCGATTCAGCAAAACTTCTGACTGCGGCAAAATATCTTTATTTCTAAGGATCGAAAGAGCTAACAGGAGTATATCAACTACGCGCCTTTCATGCTTTTCCCATGTACGTAACCGGGAAATCTGCGGTTGACTCATCTATCGCCTCCATTGGCAATCTCCTGGAGACGAATCGCTTGCAAAAGCGTGGCTTCAGCATCTTCCCTTGCGAGACTGGGAGTCCAAAGTCTGCGCTCATCACGTTTAATTATTATGATATCAGTATCGCTGACCGCACGTACCATTCCATCGATATACACATTGCGGCTGACAGGTTGTAACAGTGTCTTACTGCATCGATCTAACACCCGTGCCCATTCCTCATCATCAGTCACGGATATGTCTGGAAACAGTATCCCCTTCTCTTTCGTTGTAAATACGACTGCTATCATGGGAATTTTTGCCGGTCGTATCACCCGCCAGAAAAATTCTCCATCCGGCTCCAGTTCCCGGTTCCAAGTCTGCAAAAATACACACAGGTAGCCTTCAAGCCCCTTTTGACTTTCTCTCCGTTCAGGGAGATTTCCAGCCAGACCTTGTGAACTGTCAGGAAACGATTCGACTTTTTGGGTGGCCGAACTTTTTATATCATTGTAAAAAAAGTCGAGGCCAATGGCACAGGTATCAAGTATTAAATCTCGTTCTGCATCGCTCAATTCATAAAGCTTAAAAATTGCGTCATCCAACTGCCGTTCGAGTTTGGAAATCTCTTCCTTTGTTGTTAATGCAACTGCTGAAAACAAGTCATTGTTTACGGGTTTCATACGTCTTAATTCATCGACAATATGGACAATCCTTGATATTAACCCCTGATCTTTCGGAAAACAAATGGGGAGGTTCAGAATTTCTTCAAGGTGAATTTCATGATGCCATGTTCCCCATGAGCTTGCCGTCATAAAGAAATAATATCTGGCCAGAGATGACCAAAGAATACCGAGCAATACTTTTCGTTCCCATTCTTCGGCATTATCCATTCTGATCGCGTGAACAGAATTACGAAAACAATAAGATTTGTCATCGAGTCGAGACTCAATACGTCCGTCAGCTTCGTTTGCCTGGGTTATTCCTCGTTTGACCATCAAGCGCCAGCCACTATAAAGCTCACGAGCACCGAACCGAGCGACTTCATCAGGCACTTGAACAAGTTCATTATCCTTAACTACGCCGTATCTACAAAAACAGTCAATTGGTAGTTCTTTATAGTTATTAAGCCAATCACTTGGGAAGATTTCACTTCCTGAATAAAGACCTTGAAAACCTCTCCCCGATTTCCATTCACGCTCTACTGCCAACTGATCTAACGTGCTGTTAACATTAAGCGCATTTATCAAATTTGCATCTCGGTGGCTACCCCACCAGTACACCTTCCATAGCGCCTCATTATTGATAAGATCGGCCTGATTTACTTGATGAAGATCAGGCAATGAGAGCACCACACTCTGAACTTTATTAACAACGCCACTATTCTTAGCAGACCAATACTGAACCCAGTGCTGTAGTTCTTTCGTAGTGACTTTGTAATGCACAAAAACAAATGGTGAAATCGCTGCGCTGAAGTAAATTTGTCGGACATGAGTAAAGTTAACAATTGTTTTGACAACGCTCGTTTGCAATAATCGTTTTCTGAATTTTTGACTATTGGGATGATGTTTGAGAAAAACACCTGTCGAAACGAGAAGGCCACATTCTCCGGTCGTTTTTAACAAACTTAAGCTACGAGCAATAAATGCCTGGGAAAGTTCCTTGTCTCCTATAGGCCATTGAAAAGCTTCACACCACTTCTGTGCTTGTTGCTGAGCCTGCGCGATCTCCGGTGTTGCACCCTTTTTAAACCCCCAAGGCGGGTTCCCGACAATAACATCAAATGAGTTCGGTTCCAATGGAAGCGCCGCCGCTGAATTATACAAATCAACGACTTTCGACCGGCCAGAAAACCTTTTTGAGATTTTCAGTTTTTCATCCAAATGAATGCGTTCTGCATGCATCAACCCAAACGTGTCTGCATGGAAAAGAATGTTAAAATGTCTTGAATCTTGCGCGTATCCTTCCGAATAAATCAGATGGGGAAGAGGCTTATTATTGTTATCGGATTGGCGGATTTGGGCCAGAATGTCCGGCGGTTCCTGATAATGTAAAAGAGCAAGATAGAGGCTGAAGGCGGCTACATGGACTGCTTCTTCGTTGATCTCCACCCCGGTTATCTGGTCACGGAGGATAGTGCGGAGTTGGTCTGGCAAAGGGATAAATCCACGCTGTTGCACGTGATAACGGATAATACGGCGAAATGCTTCGACGAGGAAAATCCCGGAGCCGCAGGCCGGGTCAAGAATTTTGGGATTGTCGGCCAAACGGTCACTGGTGAGGACTTGGGAGAGAACGAAATCAACCAATACGCTGGGAGTATAATGAGTACCTTTATCGTCTACATTTGTTTTGTGGTAAAACTCCTCATAAATGCTGCTGATAAGCTCAATAGGGACGATCTCGAAGTCGTAGGCCCAAAAAAATAACTGCGGCTGTTGCGGTGTTGACTCACCGAGCAGAAAACCACGTAGCAAATTGAGGTGACCTTGAGTAACTGCCGCTTCTTCCTCGTTATCTCTCGGGAACATATCCCCATTAAAATCTTCGGCGAGTTGATTGAAAAGAGCATAAGTGAATGCCTTGTCTTGAAGAATTCGGTCATAACGACGCTTCTCCAGATCAAGCATCAAGTCGGGTTTTTCCGGTTCCGCAGCAAGAATGGCTTGCCATGCTGTATTATTTCCAGCAATGCGTTCCTCGAAGTACGCTGGCGTTAATACTCCCCGGTCCTCCAAGTAGCGGATAAAAATGGACCTTCCGATCAAGGCGTGGGCATATCGGTCTTTAAGATTTGATTCCAGCAAAGCTTTGCGGACCGTTTTCAAATCCTCTATTAAACGCTTGTCCGCACGATTTTCGACATTTCCAAATCGCTGATCCGCAAAAAGCTGTCCGGATTCTACCTGCTCTCGCCGAAAAATATTCAGTTTTTCGGTAACTTCCAAAATGGTTCGGGCGGTATCGAGGGGTTTCCAATCTTCAATTTTTCGGGGCGGAGACTGGTTAAGGCTGTAAACTTCGATTATGCCGGGGCGGGAAATGAAAAGGTGCTGTGGTCGGGCCATACACCAAGCCCGCCGGAAAGTATTGAGCAACAATTGCTCGTCAGGTTCGTTTTCAAAATACTGAAAAACCAGGACAGGATTGTCTTGAACAAAAAAAACTTTTTCAGCACCAACTTTGTGCGCTAATGAAAGCCAATCTCCTTTACCCAACCATTCATTCGCTTCAACAGAATCTTGACTCGGCTGGCTGACCGCGTTTAATAATATTCCGTCGTTATACCCTAGGGCTTGATAAGCTTCATCGAGTAATCTATTTTCCATGGGTTCTTATCTCTCAATAACGCTGAACGAATGCCCTATTCAGTCCACCAACCGATATAGATTCTTCAATATCACAGATATGTGACACAATAAGTCATAATTAAGAAACAAAACGAATCATTGATTCAATTTGTTTTAGATTACTGATTCAACCAACCCTATATCAATCCGAAACTTAAATTGATTAGTTATACACTAGACCCCGTTACCCGCGCCACCATTTTAACCCCGCCCACCCACAAAAAAACAGGCCACAAGACATATCTGTTTGCCCCGTGGCCCCAACAACATTCGCTTCGTGACAGAAACCGGCAGCGGCCAGCATTCCCGCCTCTGCCGCCGGATGCATCACAATCGGTTTCATTTCAATGCTCTGCGTGCATCTTTGACCGCCTCATCCAAAGGACGGCAGTCCACCTTGCCGCTCGCAATCTCGTCATAACGAGCCTCGGCCTCCCGAACCCAGAGCGCCTCGATATCCGTATCGCACCCTTCATGCTGTTTCAGCTTGGCCACCATCCGCTCATAACCTTCCAGACTCAACAACACCAGATCGCCATGTCCTTTTCTGGTCAGAAAAACCGGCTCATTTTCCTTGCGGCAGATCTCGGCAAGCTGATTCAGGTTGTTTTTCAATTCCGATATTGGATGGATATGGTGCATGGTTTCCTCCTGCCGTGGTCGGCCTTACTTTCTGCGAAATATACACTAGAGCGAACCTTGCCTGCCACTATTTGTAACTTTGACCACTCCTGACTAATATCCGCAATCCATTCAGGAGTAATTTGTAAACTTCCCATAACAACCTCAAACTCCCCATCGATAATCCCCCGAAACATTATACGCCGGATTGCACCCCCGTTTTTTGATGCCTCCGAAACCAATTGCCCCCCGGAAACGTGCACATCACCACAGGTACCGTTCGTCAAATTCCACCCCGGCCTGTCGCAGGAAAGCAAGGTATTCGTCCTGATACGTTCGTGTCTGATGATGATTCTCCTGATTCATGATGTAATGTTTGATAGCTTCACGACGGTTTTCGCTGACCGTGAATGCGCCGTATCCATCCTGCCAGGTGAATTCCCGTAGCCCTATCGTCTCATGAACCCACTTCGAGGACGACACCTTAATCTCCCGCAGTACGTCACACAGACGGTGAGTGGCCTTCAGACCGATCAACAGGTGGACATGGTCGACAATCCCTCCCACGCACTCGGGAACTCCGCCGAGATCGCACACAATCCC
>Ga0172380_10004691_pt1 | contig 17309 bp, 15 predicted proteins | sample Leawe162metaG_FD_119747 | JGI IMG/M metagenome (GOLD analysis project Ga0172380, IMG submission 119747) | Leachate microbial communities from a municipal landfill in Southern Ontario, Canada - Leachate well 162 metaG | ecosystem: Engineered > Solid waste > Landfill > Unclassified | place...
ACCGTAAATAGGCAACTCCGGAGGCGGAGGTGCCAATTTAAATCTACGAATTCTGTTGCTATCTGCCATAGTAACCTTAACCTAAAATCAACTAATATTTAGTTTATCATAACTTTTTTATGCATCTTCGGCAACTAGCTAGTGGCAGCAATCAACCAATCTTTAAAGTCACGGTTGAGGCGGTATAGCGTAATTGTGGCCATACAAGGGACTCCACCCTGAAAATGCTCTCTAACTGTGTCTTCTACGCCCTGGACATGCTTATCTATAGTCATAATAATGAGAGTTGCTCCGGCGACCTCGGTTACTCCGCCGTTTTCACGAGTGACTGAATTGGTTGGCATAATATCTACCTTGCCAGCCATTTTCTTCTCTACCAAAACCTTAGCAATAGTTTTTGCTGTGTCGAGGTTTTGACACGGCACGTAAATAAAGATCATATATTTTCTTGTAACTTATATTTTAAAACTTGAAGTTTGCAACGCACGACCTTGAGCTACGTGTTTCACGTTGCGGGTTACAAGTTATAATATTACTACGCAACTTCAGCGTTATAACAGCTTTCGCAATAGACTATTTCCGGTCTGTCCGGAGCATAGGAAGTTTTAATTTCTTTCCCGCATTTATCGCATTTTCTGTTGTAAAATACGGCTCTGTTTCTTTGGCTTATGCGGTCGTAATGCCTACAATCAACGCACCAGCGTGGTAGGGGAATTTTCATTTGTTTTAAAAATTGCAACTCTGGTTCAATAATGCGGTAAGCCCGCCCACATTTTTCACACTTAATGATTTCTTTTGTTATTTCTGGCCCGACATCCTCAATATTGTCTGGAATATCTTTGGCGTCTTTGGTGGTTTGATATTCAGTGGGATTTGGTTCTTGCCATCGTGCTCCAAACTGCTCTGCTTCCTCTTTGGTCATAGGAAATTGCTCTGGTAAAATAGTTTGCTGATACGCCAAGGGAGAGAATTCCGGCGGGAAAAACTCGCCATATTTATAAACTCGCCCCTGTTTATCTATATAGGGCATATCATTCATTTGCTGTATTATTTTTTCACGTAAAGCAAAATATTCTTCTTTAGAATATTGCCTGTTTAGAATACAATACTGGTGTTTTGAAACCCCAACACAACCAAACAAGTTAGCGCTGCTGCTTACGCAAAACAAACAATATTCCAGGTCCCTACCGCCGTTCCAAGATTCACAACAAAATTTCATTCTTGAGCCACCCCATCCCGAAGTTAAGCTGTCGTAAACAAGTTCTGTTGTGCCAGTAACAGACACATCCATTAAATCACGAAAGGGCGGGTATTGTCCGTATTGCACATAAGCAGAGTCTTCTCCACCTCGTACCAAATAACCGTTCTTAATATTTTTTGAATTAGCAATATAAGCTCCTGACACGTTCACATTTTGCACTCCTTGAAGATATTTATTAGGAAACTTAAGCCAAAAATCTTTAGCTTTTTTATTTATTTCAACCAAATTTTTCCACGAAGACAAACCTAACTCTTTTAATTTATTTTGGTATTTTTCTTTAGTATATTGTTCGTTGAAAATACAATAACTTTTTGTGCGCAAATTTACACAACCAACGCAGTTGTTGCATCCTCGGCAATCTTTACAAAACCACACAGAAACACAATCGTCGCACTGCGAAGAAAAGTGAGCTTCATAACAATTGTTCACCCAGAACGACCCATAGCACCTTTCTGATTCGTGCAGATATGAGCCATCATAACAATTTTTACATGTGGTGAGCCCATTACCATATCCGCAATCTTCGTCGTATGCAGAATTAAAAACAAGATAACAGTTTTTCATATCTTCAGCATTTCCAGAATAATCACTATTTACCATGTTTGACGCGTCGGCAGCGGGTTTTGGCACCTGCTTAACTAAATCAAAAAATTGAGCTAAAAATGGTTTTTGAGGATCAAAGTCTCGACCGTATGAAAGCGGATCCCACAAGTCGGAATTCCACCAATCGCTATCTTTATACACCGGCCAGCCGGATTCTGCCGGATATAAAGAAAAAATGTCTTTGCCTGTACGGGCATCTTTTCTTCTAAATAGCTTACGTTCATTTCGCCAAATAATTCTGCGTTTAAATCGACAATCGGGGCACCAGGTTGGCGCGGGGACTTTCACTTTCTCGTAGAAATCAAAATCCTCGGGCTCTATCATGAACTCATTGTGACAATTCTGACAAACTTTTTTCTCTGCTTCTTTATCCATGTTTTCTATACAATATTTTTCTCACCTGCTGTTCTAAATATTTTTAGAACAGCTCTAAGAGGGACTTGGGAAAATTTTTAACGTTAATCGAGTAAAGACGCTCTGAGAAATGATTTCTGACCTGGACTAAATTAACTCTTCTCAAGGAAAATAAATCTCGCGAGACGGTTCTAAACGGCAAATTAAGATCTTCTGCCAAGTCACCCACCGAGAAATCCTTGTGTTCAAGTAAACATTTTACAATCCTAAAACGATTCTCATTGGCCACAGCTTTTAGAATTTTAAGCAATTCTTTATCATCCATGATATATCCAGCATATGCCATTCTAAATATTTTTAGAATAGTCCTTTATTTCTTCCAATCTTTTATGCTAATGGTCTTTCCTTTTAAGCCGACCATCACTTTTTGGTGCTCCTTCCAGCCCAATTTATCCATTATCTCAATCGGTAAGGTAATCCCCATTGTTTTACCCCGGCCTCCCATTTTAGTTATTTTTCTTATATTTTTTTCTTTTAAGTTTCTCATGTTATTTCACATGTGACGTCTACTGTCAGGTTAACATTATGTTAACCTGCGCTTTTTAATTTAAATTAATATTAATAAACTTCTTGTTGGTAACAACTCTCGCAATAAATAATTTCTGGCCTGTCGGGAGCGTAGCTGGTCTCGAACTCGTTAGCACATCCCGGCTTCATGCACGACCTGTGCCACAATTTCAAAGGATTCATCTTTTTTCTGCGCTCAAGATGACGGCAATTAAAACAAAACCTGGGAAGCGTAATTAAAAAACGTTTATAAAAATCAAACTCTGCCTTAATTATTCTGTATGCGTTCTTACAGGAATCGCATTGAATAACTTCTTTTAAAACATCCTCGCCAACTTCTGCTATGTCGTCCGGTAAATCAGAGGCCTCAATAGTTATTTTGTATTCACCTAGATTTTTATCTCTCCATAAATAGCCTTCTTTTTCAACTGCTGATTTTGTTTTTGGAAAATACTCAATTGCCAACGTCTCGTTGTATGCAAGTGAAGAAAATTCTTCAGGGAAAAATTCTCCATAGGCATACGACCTGCCACGCTCATCAATGTAGGGCTTATTTTTCATGTGTTCAATAATTTTTGGCACAAGCTCTTCGTACTCTTCTTTGGTGTATTGTTTGTTCAAAATGCAGTACTGCTTGCTACGAAGCCCTACACAACCAAATAAGTCAGAAGAAGATCGGCATTCTAAACAATATTCTGAATCCTGCATGGCCGGCCAACATTCAAAACAAAACTTAATGTTTTGGCAATTATCTCCGCAAGCACACGATTCGTAAACTAATTCTGAATTCTCCCCCCAATTGGTATAATCGTAGGAATCTTTTACTCCGGCAGACATGTCCTGCAGATAGCGAACATTTTCACAATTATCAACCTCAAAGCTGTTTAGAGAGTTTTTTGAACTGTATATATAGTCCCCAGAAATTTCCTTATTATGGCTGCCATGAATGTATCTCCTCGGCAGTGTTGCTTTTAATTTATTAAATTTTTCTATAAAATTTTTGACTTCGCTATAGGAACCAAAATTTATTTTTTCCAATTCCTTAAAATATTCCTCTCTAGAATATGGCTGATTAAAAATATAATACGATTTACTGCGCAAATTGAAACAACCAAAACAGTCATTGCAATTCACGCATTCCTCGCAGAACTTTAAATTTCTGCAATTTTCTATGTTGGCGCAATAGAAGCACTGGAAAATATTTGCAAAGTGATATGTTTCGTAACAAAGTTCTGCTTTTAATCCGGCATAACAATCCATAGAGTCTTTAGAATAGTTGGAAGCAACGCAGTATTGGCAGTTTTCTTCGTTGTTGGTGTTGAAACAAAGATAACAATTTTTCAAATACGAGGCTTGGCTACAGTAGTCGCTATTAACAAACCCGCGGATAGAGCGACTGGTCCGGGGCACAGAAAAATTAAGCTCCTTTAGCTGCTCTAAGAATGGTCGTTTAAAATCAACATCCACGCCATAGTCCCTTGGGTCCCACGCGTCTGACCACCAATAATCGTGGTCATAAATTTTTATATTTGCTTCTTCAGGATAAACGGAAAATATTTTCTTTCCATCTTTAGCCTCGGTTTTTTTAAATAGATTGACGCGGTTCAAAAATATAGCGCGCCGTATCGCACGGCATTCCGGACAAAAAGTTGGTGGTGGCACCTTAATTTTCTCGTAGAAATCAAAATCCTCGGGCTCAATAACAAAGTCCTTTTTACAGTTCTGACAAATTTTAGTCTCGTTTTGCATGTTATTTTGCGGCTCAACCGGTTGAGCCGCATTTTACGCTACTTCTGCGTTGTAGCAGCTTTCACAATAAACTATTTCTTGCCTATTGGACGCATAGCTGGTTTCAAACTCATTGGTGCATCCTGGTTTCATACATTGTCTGTGCCAAAGCTTGAGCGGATTACGTAATCGCAGCCTAGCTTGCTGGCGGCACTCCGGGCAAAACCGTGGTAAAGGTAAATGGAACTGGCTTAAAAACTGGTACTCTTTTAGAATGATTCTATATGCTTTACCACACCCAATACATCCGATATTTTCCTTTGTGATTTCAATCTTGCTATCTTCTATTGCATCAAGAAGGTCTTTTGCAAAAACTGTGGGCTGATGTTCTTGGACCTTGGATTCTCTCCAGTTAAAGCCTAATTCCTGAACCCTTTCTTTACTAAGAGGGATAAAATCTTGAGCTGCAGTTTCGTTGTAACCAAACGGAGACAACTCGATTGGAAAAAATTCTCCATACTTATATGCCCTACTTCTCTTATCTATATACGGCATCTCGTTCATATGGGCAATTATTTCGGGTACCAATTTTTCATATTCTTCTTTAGAATATTGCTTGTTAAAAACGCAGTACTGTTTGTTGCGCAATGATACGCAACCAAAAATATTACTGCACCCGTGGCAATTAAAACAATATTTTGTGTCATGGCATCCATATACAGTCATACAAAAGGACTGGCGTGAACCCTGAGCCCCCGTATCAAAACATTCGTAGAGCAATTCAGCAGATGCCCCAATTCCGTACCCATCATAAGAATCAAAAAGATGGTCGGCAGCGTTTTGTACAAATTTGCAGCTTTTCATTTCTACCGGAATATCAAAGCAACATTTGGAGTCTACGACGTTTTGCAAATTATCTCCTGTTGACCTTTCGCATTTAATGAGCGTAGCAAATTTTCTGATCTGCCCTTTCTTTAGGGTCTCAAACTTTTCTTTCGCTTTGCTAACGCCAGTATAAGTGTTGAGTATTAATTCTTTAATTTTTTCTTGATAAACTTCTTTAGAATAAGGTTGGTTAAAAATATAATAGGATTTATTACGAAGACCTGTGCAACCAACACAGTTTGTGCAGCCACGGCAGTCATATAAAAACATGCAATCTACACAGCTTTCACAATTTTGAGAAAAATTTATTCTAGAAGATTTATATACATTTACATCTTCATAACAAAGCTCCGAATCTGACACCGCAAAAACATCAAAAGCATCTCGGCACGAGAGAGCGCGTGTAGCATAAGCAAGGTTTTCACCTCCCCACGAAGCAGAAACAAGATAGGCGTCTTTCATGTTGCCAGTATATTGGGTATAATCGCAATTTACTGTTAAAGCATTAAAAACCGACGCCTGTGGGACCTGCTGAAAAAGCTCTTTCCACTGGATAAAAAATGGTTTTGAAAAATCGTAGTCTACGCCATAGGCCATGGGATCCCAGTCGTCAGACCACCAGATTTCGCGGTCGTACACCTTGAGGCCGGAATCTGGCGCAAATCCTGTAATTATCTTTTTACCTGTTTTAGCACAAATATTGCGGTGAAGGGTTCTTTCGTTGCGCCAGGCGAAACGCCGCTGCATTCTGCAATCCGGGCAAAATGTTGGCGCGGGGACTTTCATTTTTTCGTAGAAGTCAAAATCCTCGGGTTCGATTACGAACTCATTATGGCAATTCTGACAGCTTTTGGTTTCTGCTTGCATCTTGACTTAATACTATCAAAAAACCGCTTAGCTTTCTAGCGGTTTTTGATTTTTTTACAATTTGACGGGTTTGCCGGGGTCTAAAGGCTTCTTTTCAGATTTTTTAGAACCATCATCTTCTTTGACCTTGTCTTCAGATTGTTCCTCTTCTAATCTTTGTCTTAGCTCTTCTTCGGCGCTCTTTGGCTTAATTTGCAAACCTCCAGCCGGCTCCTTGCCCGCCTGATTGCCCGAAGGGCTTTCGGCGGGTTTGTCGGGCTTATGCGCCAGAGAATCTTCTAAAGCTTTTCGCAAGTCAGCCAAATTTATTTCTTTGCGCCCAGGCTTATTCCCGCCCAAACTCGCCTTCGGTGAGATTGTGGCGGGTCCGTCAAAATGCCCTTTTGGGCTTTTGTCGGATTTTGGCCTATGGAAAGATACATCCTGTATTTGGACTTCCTCGCCAAAATATTCTTGCGCAGCAGGCTTTTCTGCAGATAGGGACCGCCCGGTCATGCGACCGGGCGCCCCGCCAGATGGCGGGGCGAACTCTATGCCTAAATCCGCCAGAGCAGAATCATTTTGTTGTTTATTTTTGGCGCGCGCCGTTTGTTCTGGACTGTCAGTTATTTTCTTTGCAGGAGAATTTACAGAAGGCGATGGAGAAATGGCTCCAGATTTCATTTTTTTCAAACACGACTTGCAATAAACAGCCCTTCCCTCGGTAGGCGGGAAAACAACTTTTGTTGGCTTGTTGCAATTAGAACAAACTGCGTCGTATAAAGTTGTCTGCCCATCGGCTTGTGGCCTGCCACGCGGTGCAGAATTAGATTTATCTGAATTTTTATAAAAACCCTGAGGATTAGAAAGATCTACAGAACCTCGCGCATTGGGGGCACTAGGAACGTCTTGGTTGGCTGCCCAGCGATTAATTTCATCCTCAACAACAGTTCTGGGGCGGGCATAATTTGTCCTAGATATTTTAATTATTTCTTCACGCTTTTTATCATCTTTGGGGATTGGGGCCAAGGTAATAGTCCTACCAGAAAACGGTCTGGAAGTAATGCCGTCGATCATTAGCTTTAAATATATGTCGCGGTTAGCCAAGCGAATTAAGTCATCCTGCAAAAATTCCGGAGTAAATTCTGGCTCCAAAAATTCTGCATCAGCTGCCCCCACTCTAAAAGAAACCATTGTGCCCACGTTACCAAACACAGCGTCTCTTACTGCTGTAGTTGAATCGGTCACCAACTGCCCAACATATTGGTGAGCAATAATAAGGTCCAAGCGATATTTTCTAGCTTCAGACAAAATATTTACAAAGGAATCTGTAGCAAAGTTTTGGAACTCGTCAACATACAAATAAAAATCTTTTCTTTCGTCTTCAGGAATTCTTACGCGCTCCATGGCTGACAGCTGTATTTTAGTAATAAGCATGGCGCCCAAAATAGCTGCGTTGTCTTCACCAATTCTACCTTTTGAAACGTTGACCAACAAAATTTTGCGGTTGTTCATTATTTCGTCAATATCAATGGTGGTTTTGGCTTGTCCTACAATATTTCTGACAAAGGCAACATTCAAAAACTGCCCAACTTTGTTTTGCACTGGTGCAATGGCTTCGTTTCTGTATCTTGGCTCCCACTCTTCATATTCATTAACCCAAAAAGATTTTACAACTGGGTCTTGAAGGTTGTTGATAATTTTTTGTCTGTAATCTCTGTCCACCAACATTCTTGGTATGCCAAGTAGTGTAGTGCCAGGAGTATCTAGCAAAGCCAAAATGCAATTGGCAAGAATATATTCCATACGAGCAGACCATACATTTGCCCAAATTTTTGTGAAAATACCAATTAATCCTGATGCAATTAAGTGTTTATATTTTGGATCTTGCACATCCATAATATTAAAACTGACAGGATGTTCCATATCCGCGGGATTAAAATAAACCACATCCTTCATTCTATGAGGAGGCACTCCTTCCAAAATTTCTTCGACAAATTCTCCGTGAGGATCGATGATAGCAAGCCCTTCGCCATTGTTGATATCCTGCAGGGCCATGTTCTTTAGAAATCCAGTTTTACCGACTCCGGTTTTTCCAATTACATAGGTGTGCTGGCGCCTATCAACTCTTTTGATACCGAATTTCTGTCGGTCACCGCGAAAATTTGTCTCGGCAATATAAGTTATATCTGCTGACATAAATAATTTTTAATATTGAAGCCTAAATCGGCAAGTTTGGTGGCGGTCCACCCTTCTTTGACTCTATTCTTTCCATTGTTGGAGCAATCATTCCAGTTGTTCTTATTGGGAAGTGGTATAAAGTTGCCATTTCTTCTGAACTTAGAATTGGGCACAATGATTTTCTATCAGGGTACAACGGTGGGAACCTTAAAACAGTCATTCTAAACATTCTTCGAGCTCTCATAAAAACTCTTCGAGCTCTTAAGAAATAATGAACACGAGGCCTGGTTTTACCCTGAAATCTAAAAGAGTTCATGTTGTCGGTTGAAAAGTGCCCCATATATGTACGAGTCAAAACTCTGTTTGGCGACTTCCAATTTTCACGACGCGCGACATAAACTCCTCTTATGGTTGTCCTGAATGCCGGCTTTTTTATTTTGTTTTCAACTTCTGTAATAATTTCTCTTTCACCAGGGGTTAGCGATATTCTTAGCTCATCGGTCGCTTCATCTTTTTCCAATGGCACCCAGCTATATGATGCTGATTCGCCGTCACCTTCTTTCTTTGGGCCCATTACAAGTTCACCCAATGTGTGCGCTAGCGTATCAAAAAATGTTGCTTCTTTTTTCTGTGGACGCTTTGCCAAATCCATTACTATTTTTTCGCCGCTTGCTCTATATTCTGGTTCGTCATAATCACCAACTGGTATTGTAACAAAGTGTACCCAATAATGTTCTCCCGGACCAAGTCTTGACATCGACTCAAGCAAAGAGATCATGGGGTCCATTCTTTTTTCTTCTGCAGAAATTCTTTCTCCTTGCGGTTCAAAAAACTTTTCATATGTCCTACATGGATACGGGTCGTCTTTATCAAAATCCCAATCTTCTCCGTACATATCCCAATCGTCATTTGGCACTGTTGGTGGAACTAATTTTACATAATCTGAAACTTCACGAATTTCAATTTCTGGGTAGTGGCCAAAAAGCGCAGCCTCAATAGAAGACCTGTGCTGTTTTAAAAATCTTATATAAAAATGTATTTTACCTTCTATGCTAGCAATTTCCCACGAACACCAATATGGACCATAAGGCAATTCTCCGTCGCACCACCTCTCTCTAAAGTTTCCCACATCCATAAGCGGCCAAATGGCTGTGAACACGTCTTCCATTGCCTTAACAGGCATTAAAACTTCTTTTGGCGGAACTATTTCCAAAAGCACCCACTTTTGTTTTGTAGCATAATCAAAATCCCAATTTAGGTACCACAGATAAAGCGTTTTCAGATGGACGTGCAACATTAAAGGCAAAAACACCCACCACCAAACTCTTAAAAACGGCACCCACAAAATAATTAAAAATAAAATTACCCACCAGAATGGATCCCAAATCATTTTTTTGACCCACTCCCACCAAAAAGGGTTTGGTATCAACAAAATAGCCAAAGGTACAATTGCCCACCAGAATATATAGGAAGGCAAGAAAAGCGGGACAACCAAAAGAATCCATCTAAAATTATTTGTGTTTTTACTGTCCCCCTTGCTTTCCAACAACATTCCCAAAAGCATTAAAACAGCCAATGCTGCCAAAACTCTTCCAGCAATCACCCACCATGGCAAATCAAACGGCGTGGACGAAACAATAGGCAAAGCTGAGGCTTGAAATAAGTTGATTAATCGCTTGTTCATATTTTCAAAACCGCAACTAAAACCGGCACATAATAAAGAATAATAGAAACTAGTGCGACAACGAAAAATCCTATTACAAAGAATTCAAATGTCCAAACAACTGGCACCACCACATAAGAAACATTTTTTAAATGCCAATAATAAATAAACGAAAACAGAACAATATAGAACAATATTGTCATCACAAACAAAACTGTAAGTCCTATACCAAAAATATCCATAATATATTACTATATTTTACCATTCAACAAATTTGAAAGCAACAAATTGAGTCTTACAGCATTCCCGTGCTTTATCAAACCAATATAAGAGCTTATTGTTTCCATTTTTGGGCTTTCTTTTATTCTCTTTAGCATCCTATTTTTCGTCTTGTTTCTCAAAACCCTATGGTCTGGAAAATTAACCCAACCCAAAAAATCCACACCCGAATAAAGCGTTTTGATAAAAACCTTATCTGGGTGGAGTTGCAGTTTTAGCTTACCTCCCAAAAAATCTCTTATCCCAGGTAAAATATACTCCAAATATTTCTTGCTGTCAGAAAATATTACAAAATCATCCGCGTAACGGATAAAAAATTTTAGTTTTAATTTGTGTTTTACAAACTGGTCAAACTCGTTTAGATAAACATTGGCAAATAGCTGGCTCGTTAAATTTCCAAGAGGCAGACCGTTTGGTTTAAAACTAAAAATAATTTCTTTGAGCAAATTTACAATATTTCTATCAGATATTCGTTGGTCTAAAATACTTATCAAAATATTCTGGTCAATGCTGGCAAAAAACTTTTTAATATCGCATTTCAAAACCCAGCAGGTTTTAGTGTTGTTTTGGGAGACGGTATAGCTGAACTCGCTAAATCTGTTAATTGCTTTATGCGTACCCTTATTGTTTCGACACGAAAACGAATCTGCGATAAAGGTTTTATCGAAAAACGGGTATAATATACGATAGACTGCGTGGTACAAAAGCCTATCGCGAACGCTGGCTTTGTGGATTGTCCTTGGTTTGGGGTCGCTTACCTTGAATTGTTCGTATATTCCGTGTTCGTAGGTATGATTTTTCAAATCTTCGTGCAGTTGTATAATATTATTCATCAAATTAAATGAAAACATCTGGACATCTTTTTTATTCCTCTTCCCCCTGATAAATTCCTGCCAGGCTAAAAGCAAGTTATCTATACTAATTAAATCTTCGTAATTATGACTCAAGATAATTTTCATATTCAAAGTGAAGCTTCTAAGCCCCCCCCCAGACTGTTGCCGGTTTTAGAAAAATCCAAGACAATGTACAAAAAGTGGGTGGAAATACATCGCAATATTGAGCGAACGGTAAAATTTGGATTGGGCGCCAAAATAGATAATTTATTTATAGAACTCCTTGAATTGTTAAGGAAATCCGTATACACACCAGCCAACAAAAAAATAGTTCTACTGGAAGAAGCATCCAATAAAATTGACTCCTCGCGTTTTTTCTTACAACTTTTATGGGAAATGCGGCTTGTTTCTAACAAGCAGTACATACTTCTTGAAACCGACATACAGGATTTAGGAAAAATAGTCGGTGGCTGGAAAAAGGGATTATTAAGTAAAACTTCCGCTTTTGTCGCGGAAGAAAGAAAACAGTAGCGAGAGAGAATCTGGTTGCCCTTGTTCCAGGTGTTCGGGTTCTCGACCGAGTTGGCGTAGACGTTCCAGTAGCCGTAATTCGAGTTCCAGTTGGCGTTGACAGCCCAGAGTCAAAATATGCAATACGCCATCTGTACCACCGCCCTTAGAATACTCTCGGGGTTGTATCTCATTCGGGACCTAAAAGTCCTCCAGCGCATTGCACCGATTCTTTTCTTTTTTTAAGATATACATATCGACGCTCGCTGAAAGCGTACCTCCAGTAATTCTGCAATATGTATTCCTGGGGGCGCTGCGCAAAAGCCGTAACCTTCGCGCCAAGCTATCCTTGGATTTATTTTACAATATTTTTTGCAAAACAAAAGGCTCTTTGAGTTTTCACAAGTGCAAAAACTCAAAGAGCCATAGATTCATTGATTCAAAGTCCCAGAGGGACAATGTTTTCAAGAATCGCGAGAGAGAATCTGGCGGCCCTCGCTCCAGGTGCTCGGGCGCCCGACCGAGAAGGCGCAGACGCCCCAGTCGCCGTAATGCGAGCTCCAGTCGGCGCTGACAGCCCAGAGCGTGCCATTGGCATCGCGGACGTACACGACGTTCGCGTAGCCGTTGACCAGCAACACTCCCTTCTCGCCCTTGCCCTGCTTCTTCAGCAAGTCGAACAGCCAACAGAGCTTGGTGGCGGCGCGGTCGCCGAGTTCGGCGAGAATCGGGGCGTCAAGCGCCGCCTTTTCCAGCTGATGGACAGCGAGCTTGGCACCTTCAACATTCTCTTCAACCAGGTTGAGGAAAAGACTGTCGAAGTTGCCTCCAGTGAAGCCGACGTTCGAGGACTTCAACTCGTCCTTGACGACGAACTTCTTGGCGCCAGCGACCTGCGCAGTGGCGATCCGCTTGAGCAGCTCTGGCCGTTTGAGTACCAAATCGTCACGAAGAAACGCTTCAGCTCCCTCCACTCCTCCCAGCTTATTGAAAACCGCCTCAATCGTACCCAAATCCAATCTCGCGTACTTCATCGTTGCCTCAAACATGACCGTTCCTTTCCCGGCTAATAGCCGGAATTTTTTCCTGCCCATTGAGCAGGTAGCCGCAACTCGCGGCACTTCCAGATAAACTGCCACCGTGGCAGTTATAGTTGGCTACAACCGCCAATCTCGCAAAATATGGTGTAAAAGTGCTTAATTTAGCTATATATTTATTATACACCCGTTAAACATTTTTGTCAAGATATTACAATCAGAATAACAAAAAACAGGAAGCCAACTAAGACCCCCTGTTTCTTGCCCGCCTTGACTCGCGAGGCAGGTTTTATTACTTAATTATGCTGATTGTACGTTTTTCAAAAAGTATTTGTCGTTTGCGTCTTTTTCGAAATGCTTTTTGTTGTTCAAGTTCATTAGTACAGTATTTTTAGCAACCAATCTTTGAGCTAAAACCTGTTTTACCAATTCATCTTTGTGCATTGCTTCTTTCTTTTCAGACAAAACTTTTGTGATTATGTCTTTGATAGTTCCTGGAACATATCCCCATTCGGCCAATGCATAAGTTCCTCTACCCACAAGTACAAACCTTCCATCTTTAATAAGTTCATTGTGAACTGTTTGCGGATAAGTTTTCTTGTTTGGCAAATTGTATTCTAATTTATCAATCATTCCTGCAACATCGGTAAAGTGCAAAGGCTTACCGTGTTTTTTGAAAACCAAATAAGCTTTATCTTTTACTCCTCTTGGCTTAATTTCTGGCCACTCAACCAATCCCAATCTTCCTTCCCTGTTTGGCTGAATTCTTTTTGAAACCTCAAGATAAGACAACGTGGCAGAGTCCGAAAGACCAACTTTTAAAGCAAACTGAGCTTGAAACTCTTTTGGAGAAACTGGTTTTCCAACTTTTTGCATTTCAGCAACCAACGCTCCTAAGGTGTTTTTAACAGAATCTTTTGCGTTTGGAAGATTTGACCAAAAATAGTGGTAGTCTTTCTTTTCAGAGACCTTGTTAAATTGTTCTCCTAAAGTAAGCAAGAACAAAACATATGGCTTTTGGTTTTTACCACCAAGCTCGTTCAAAACTGTTTCCTCTTTTTTGAAACCTCCTTGTGACTTAAAATAGTTTGTAAAATCGGCAAAGATAGTGTCTAAAGCTTCTTTGTTGTTTTTTCTGACAAAATTAAAACCGGCCTCCTCAATCTGGCGGACTCTTTCCCTAGTAATTCCTAAGGTTTTACCAATAGCTTCCAAGGTCTCTTGATCTCCTGTTTTTACACCAAATCTGCGATCAAAAATATCTTTAGTTTTTGGGCTAAGACCTTTGGTAAATCTCTGATAAAGTTGTTTATAATTAGTATTCATAATACCTTATTTTACTAGTTTATCATATTAACTCTTACTTGTCAAGCCCCTCTTATACCAGCTAACCAACAGGGGCCCTGCAATGAATATAGAGGAATATGCTCCAGAAGTAATACCAATAATCAACGCTAGCGCAAAGTCTTTCAATGTTGAGCCTCCAAAGAAATACAAAGCAAATAACACAAACTCAACTGTAGCAACTGTTGAAATAGATCTGCCCAATGTTTGGGTCAAAGACCAGTTAACTGTGTTTTCAAACTCGCCCATGCCTTGTCTTAAAATGTTTTCTCTAATTCGATCGAAAATAACAATTGTGTCGTGCACAGAGAATCCAAGGATTGTCAGCAAGGCCGCAACAATTGGAATGGTAATTTCTGTGTTGTAAAAATGTCCTAAAATAGAAAAAACTCCAAGTGGAATTAACACGTCGTGGAACAAAGCAATCAAAGATGCCACTCCATATTTCCAGGAACTTACGGGCCTTGAAACTTTTCTAAAAGCCAAGGCAATATATATAGTAATCGCCAACAAGGCCAACACTATGGCCAACTCTGTTTTGTTTCTCAACTCTTGTCCAATTGAAGGCCCAATAAATTGAAAGCTCTTTTCTGATACTGGGGAAACTTTATTTAGCTCGGTTAAAATTTGCTGGTGGGTTGCTTCGTCTATTCCCTTAAACTGCATAACTGCCTCGTTGGCTCCCTTTGGCTTGATTATTATTTCGCCCAAATCAAAGCTGTCCAAAGCAGTTTGTATTGCTTCGTTGGTTGGTCTTGTTTGTGTAAATTGCAACTCCATATTACTACCACCAACAAATTCAATGCCAAACTTTAGTCCAAACATGGACAAAGAAACAATTGTGGCAATAATCAAAATGCCAGAAATTATGTAATAAACTACGGAATACTTTGTAAAATTGATTATCATGAAACTTGAAACCTGAAACTTGAAACATTTTTGCGTTCGTTATCGCTATGCTTCATGCTTCATGTTATGTGCTTTAAGATTATAAAATCCATTTGGCTTTTTCGGCCCAGGCCCCACTGCGGGCACCCCCGACAAAAACCATCAAGAATATTCTTGTTATAAATATTGCTGAGAATAAGCTAACCAAGATACCCAGTGCCAATGTAAACGCAAATCCTTTAATAAAAGAAGTTGCCACAAAGAATAATATCGCGCAAACAATAAGTGAATTAAAGTTTGAGTCTCTAATTGATGGCCAGGCGCGCTTAAATCCCTCATCAATTGCTTGGTCCAAACCCTTGCCCGACTTAATTTCTTCTTTCATTCTAGCAAAAATCAAAATATTGGCGTCAACTGCCATACCAATAGAAAGCACAAACCCTCCAATGCCAGCCAAGGTCAAAGTTACGGGAATAAGCTTAAATAAGGCCAAAACAATCGCTACGTATATTACAAGGGCTATAGACGCGAGTAGGCCCGGGAACCTATAGAAGAGAACCATAAAAATTACTACCGCCAGAAGGCCATACAGGCCCGCTACAAGCGATTTTTGAAGGGATGCTGACCCCAATGTTGGCCCTACGGTTTCCTGGGAAATAGGGCTGCCAATCTTTACCGGCAAAGCTCCAGAATTTAGTCTAGAAGCAATTGAATTGGCTTTAGCTGTAGACATGTCTCCCGTAATAACTGCTTCGCCACCTATAATTTTGTTTTGTACTGTTGGAGCATACAAATCTTGTGCATCAATTATGCCGTCGCCATTTGTGTCTATGATAGAAGCTCCATCCAAAAAGATAGCAATGGGTTTGCTGATGTTTCTTGCTGTTACATCTTCAAAAATTTTAGCTCCATCGGAATTAAACTTTAGTTGAATTTCTGGCTTGTAGGTTGTTGGGTCAAAGTTGACTGTTGCTTTTGTTAAATATTTTCCAGTTAATTCTGTGGGCTTAAAATATGGATTTTCCAAAGCCACCTGCCAGTCTTTTATTTTTGTAATATCTGTCCCTGCTTTTTGCGCTGCTTGAACTTCGGCAATTTTGTCTGTTACAACTTTTGTTTCAGCTTCTGTTCTTTGTTCGTCAAATTCCAAATATGGTGTTTGGCCAATCATTGAAATTGCTTGCTGAACATCGGTCACTCCTGGCAACTCAACTAGCAACCTGTCGGTCCCCTGAATTTGCACAACTGGTTCGGACACTCCAAACATATTAACCCTTCTTTCAATAACATCTCTAAGTCCTGACATTGCGCCCGTCTTGTCGGTTGTCTGACTTAAGTCAGCTTGGTAGGTTAAGCTTACGCCACCTTGCAAATCAAGTCCTAGAACATACGGTTTTTCTGGGAAGGTTGGAAGCGTCCAAGACAACTTATCGTTTAAAAAATTTACCCCCTTATTGAAATAAGTTGGGTATGAAAAAATCCCAGCCAAAACAGCCAAGATTATAACGCCGATAAATATATAGTATTTCTGCGCCATGTGATAGGAGTATCTTTTGTTTTTATTATGAAATTAGTATAACCCTGCAAGAGAAAATAGTCAACTATACAAATAAAAAACCTGACTGAAGCGTACCGCCTCAATCAGGTCTGACGAGAAAACGATGGCGAAGTCGGCTTATTGCCGGCGAATCGAGAAGATAGCCGACGTTGGCCACTTCTTGCCATCGGTCATACCGACCGGCAGCAGAATCATCCGGTCGCATTCGGCCACGTGCTCGATCGCGCACCGCCTGAATGGCAGAGGTTCTTCGCAGTGCCTCGCAACGTCTCGTTCACCGTGCCTGTCGGCAGCGCCGAAAGTGTAGGTCACCCCTTTGCACTTGGCGACAAACGCCCAGCTCGGCACATCTCCGCCACGTTGCCTGAACCTGGGAAGGTCGAGACTGAGCATGACCGTGTCCAGCGCCTTCTCGGCAACAAGGATCCCGTTACCGCAGTCGAGGTTGGCCCGCAACGAAAAGGGTTGCTCTGCCCAGCGGGCTTCCCACTGCGCCTTCAGGTACGCCATGATCTCGCGCAGCGTCTTGCCATGTCGTTTGGCATACAAAGCCACTGCCGCGACGTCACGTTGCCCTGGCGCGGGAAATCCCCGTTCCAGGAAAGCCAGCACTTCTTCGGCCTCTTGGACTTGGAAATACTCTGCCACCGCCACCTTGATACTCTCGTTCATACGCTCTCCTATTCTCCGCGTCAAACGCGGGTTATTAAGCGTTGTGCTAATATTATATAACCATATTTTCATATTATTGCAACCAAAAACCGCCTGTTTG